>SDBS01007621.1_pt1 | contig 10489 bp, 5 predicted proteins | sample 2277091 | NCBI WGS metagenome assembly SDBS01 (sample SAMN10404972, study PRJNA504765) | marine sediment metagenome | isolation source: marine sediment core GS10_PC15, 163 cmbsf | place: Arctic Ocean: Southern Knipovich Ridge | collected 2010 | reverse complement strand
TGCAGTCGTGCGCGGCAAAATTCGGCGTTGTGTATTCGCCGCCCGGAAACGGCGTCTCCCATCACGTCCATCGTCAGCGGTTCGGCATTGGCGGCGAGACGCTGTTGGGATCCGACAGCCACACGACCACGGGCGGCTGCCTCGGCATGCTTGCGATGGGCGCCGGCGGCGTAGAGGTCGCGATGGCTATGGCGGGCTATCCGTACTACATCACAACCCCGAAGGTCTGGGGGTTTTACGTCGAGGGCCAATTTCAGCCGTTTGTCTCGGGCAAGGATCTGATTCTTGACTTGTTGGGCCGGTACTCGTGCAAGGCGGGGGTTGGCAAGATCATGGAATTTTTCGGGCCGGGGGTAAAGAAAATGGATATGAGCGCACGGGCGACCGTTGCCAATATGTCCGTTGACATGGGTTTTACCGCCGCGATCTTCCCGTCTGATGAAGAAACGAAGCTGTTCCTGGCGCGGAACGGCCGGGAGCACGTCTGGCGCGAACTCAAGGCCGGGGCGAATCCGCAGTGGAGCGAGGTGACGGAAATCAAGCTGGACGAGATAGAGCCCATGGTTGCGTGCCCGTCGAATCCCGACAATGTGAAAAAGGCTTGCGAACTGTCCGACATCGAGGTTCAGCAGGTCATCATCGGCTCTTCGTGCAACGGCAGCTACCGTGATTTTATGATCGCCGCCAGGATGGTGGAAGGCAAGGTGCGACATCCAAACGTCAGCTTCGAGATCAACACGGGAAGCAGACAGACCCTGGACAATGTGTTAGCCGCCGGAGGCATCACCGCGCTGGTCGAAGCCGGGGCGCGTGTCCATGAGCCCGGCTGCCTCGGGTGCATCGGCATGGGCCAGGCGCCCGGCACGGGCACGGTCTCGCTGCGCACCTTCCCGCGGAATTTCAAGGGCCGCAGCGGCACTAAAGACGATCAGGTCTATCTCTGTTCGCCGGAGACGGCCGCGGCATCGGCGCTTACAGGGCGGATAACCGACCCGCGCACATTCGGTGAAGCGCCCGAGATTTCATATCCGGCAAAGTTCAAGTTCAGGGACGACTGGTTCATCCAGCCGCCGGCGGACAGGGCTGGGGTGGAAATCATTCGCGGGCCCAATATCAAACCGCTGCCTGATTTCGAGCCGCCGGCCGAGCGACTGGAAGGACCGGTCCTGATCAAGGTGGGTGACAATGTCAGCACCGACATCATCATGCCCGCCGGCAGCCGGGTATTGCCTTACCGCAGCAATGTCCCGGCGATAAGCGAATTCGTATTCGAGATCATTGACCCGGACTTTGCGGCGCGGGCCCGCGAGCACGGCGGCGGAATGGTGGTCGGCGGAGAGAACTACGGCCAGGGTTCCTCTCGTGAGCATGCAGCGATTGCGCCGCGATACCTGGGAGTGTGCGCCAAGATCGCCAAGAGCTTTGCCCGAATCCACAAAGCCAATCTGGTCAACTTCGGGATTGTGCCTCTCGTGTTTGCCGATCCCGCTGACTACGAATCCATCGAGCAAGGGGCTGCGATCATAATTGACGGGATCAGGAACGCCGTTGCCGATGGCAGATCACAAATTCCGATCCTCGTTGACGGCCGGGAGGTGATGACGCGGCTGGAATTGTCGCAGCGCCAACGCCGCATTCTCCTTGCAGGGGGTATTTTGAACCGGGCGAAACAGGGAATCGAGGCTTGAGTTATGACTTTCTTAAGTAATGCATGCCAAACCGCAATTTTGCAAAAGTCTTGTTGAATTTGAAAGGATGTTATGAGCAGGTCATTTAAGCATGAATTCGACGCCGTAATCGTGGGTGCCGGAGGCGCTGGGCTGTATGCGGCATTGGAGGCCAGTCGCGCAGGCGGTGCAAAGCACACGGCGGTCATCTCCAAGCTGCTGCCCATCCGCAGCCATACGGGTTCGGCCCAGGGCGGAATCGGGGCGGCGCTGGGCAATGTCGAAGAGGACAAACCCGAATGGCACGCGTTTGACACCGTCAAGGGTGGCGACTATCTGGTCGATCAGCAGGCGGCTGCGATGTTAGCCGAGGACGCAGTTGGGGCGGTGTACGAACTGGAGCACCGCGGCCTGCCGTTTAGCCGCACCGCCGACGGACGCATCGACCAGCGCCGGTTCGGCGGGCACACCAGGAACTTCGGCGAAGCCCCGGTGCGGCGGTCATGCTACGCCGCCGATCGTACCGGGCACATGATACTCCAGACGCTTTATCAGCAGTGCATCAAGAACGACGTTGTGTTCTTCGATGAGTTTCACCTCGTGGATGTGTTGATTGACGGGCGCAAATGCACCGGTGTTGTCGCGCTGGAACTGGCTACCGGCGCGGTACATGTATTTGGTGCAAAGGCCGTGCTGATCGCGACCGGCGGTTTCGGGCGGATGTATCGCACGACGTCCAATGCCTACGCCAATACCGGCGACGGTCCGGCGGTCTTGGCCCGGCGAGGCGTTGGGCTGGAGGACATGGAATTTTTCCAGTTTCATCCGACCGGTATTCGCGGCATGGGAATACTCATCACCGAAGGTGTAAGGGGCGAAGGGGGGATATTGAGGAACGGCAGGGGCGAACGTTTCATGGAGCAGTACGCACCGACGCTGCTGGATCTTGCACCGCGCGATATGATTGCCCGGGCGATTGTCACGGAGATTCGGTCGGGCCGCGGCATATTGGGCGATCCGGCGCGGGATGACTACGTCTACCTGGACGCGACCGGTCTGGGGCGGGACGTGCTGACGGCGAAACTGCCGGACATTACGGAGTTCTGTCACACGTACCTGAGCCTGGACCCCGCCGAAACGCCCATTCCGGTTCAGCCGACGGCGCACTATGCGATGGGCGGCATCGGCACGGATATGGACGGACGCGTCATCGCCGACGGACAAGGCGGCGTGTACGAGGGCCTGTACGCAGCGGGCGAATGCGCGTGCGTCTCGGTCCACGGCGCCAACCGCCTGGGAACGAACAGCCTCGTGGACCTGATCGTGTTCGGCAGACGAGCCGGTCGGCACATGTCGGAGCTTGTCAAACAGACAAACCTCAGTGCAATACCCGCCGATGCCGCCGATGCTGCAGAAGAATTCCTGGCCCGACTCAGCAGGCGGTCCGGAGACGTTCGCCCCGACGAACTCAGGAAATCCATGCAGGCCGTGATGATGGACGACGTGGGAATCTACAGGCGTGCAGACAAAATAGCAAACGCTGTCGATCAACTCGAGGATCTTCGCGAGGCTGCCCAGCGGATGCGCCCGGCAGACACCGGCAGGGCCTATAACATGGATCTGCTGGAATTGCTCGAACTTCAAAACCTCCTGGATCTGGCGTACATGACCGCGGTGTGCGCCTACAATCGCAAGGAGACACGCGGCGCCCATGCCAGAGAAGATTTTAGCGATCGTGACGACGACAGGTATCTGAAACATACGTTAGCCTGGCTCCGGGACGGATCGGTACACCTTGATGTTCGGCCGGTGGACCTGTCGATCTGGGAACCCAAACCGCGAGCGTATTAACCGCAGCGTTCCCGGTGGATCAGGAGGCACGTTATGAACATTACACTCAGGATAAGACGCTACCAGCCGGAGACGGACGATGCGCCGCGGTTTCAGGATTTCCAGGTTGACGTTGAACCGACCGATCGGCTTCTGGATGCCCTCATGTTCATCAAACGCAACATCGACGGTACGCTGTGCTTTCGAAAGAGCTGCGCCCACGGCGTGTGCGGTTCCGACGGTATGACCATAAACGGCGTGGAACGTTTAGCCTGCAAGACACTGGTTCAGGATGTTGCCGACGCCGACGGGAGCGTGGTGGCCATCGAACCGTTGAAGTCGCTGCCGGTGCAGCGCGATCTCATGGTCGACTACTCACGTTTCTTCGAGACCTATCGACTTATCAAACCTTTCCTGATTCCGGTACGGAGAGGCGCCCGCGCCGAGACGATCCAGACGCCCGAACAACGCAGCCGGTTTGACGATGCGACGAATTGTATCCTCTGCGCCTGCTGCCACGCGTCATGCCCGGTGATTGCGGAGAAGAACCCGGACTTCATCGGGCCGGCGGCTGTCTTGCAGGCCGGGCGGTTTGTGTTCGACAGCCGGGACGAGGGGCTTGGGCCGCGTCTGGAGGTTCTGGACGATCCTGACGGCGTCTGGCCGTGCGAGAATCATTTCAATTGTACCCGGGTGTGTCCGCGCGGCATCAAGGTTACCAAAAACATCAACATGCTGAAACGCGCTATCAAGGCATTCAAGGAGCAGAGCGATCAAGATACATGAATACCAGGCCCGTGAGTTGCTGAGGGAGTACGGTATTGCGGTCCCGCAGGGCGTGTTGGCCCGCACGGGCGCCCAGGCGGGCGCAGCCGCTGCCGAGTTGGGTGGCAAAGCGATGATCAAGGCGCAGGTGCTCGCCGGCGGTCGCGGAAAGGCCGGCGCTATCCGGGCAGTTTCTTCACCGGAGGAGGCACAATCTGCAACCGAAGATATATTAGCGATGAGCGTTAACGGCTTTGCCGTGCAACAGGTACTCGTCGCCGAGCGGCTGGATATCCAGGCTGAGTATTATGCGGGACTCACCGTTGACCGTCAGGCGCGATCGGTAGTGTTGATTGTCAGTGATGCCGGGGGCATGGACATCGAGGAAATCGCCGCATGTCGGCCTGATAAGATTCGGCGTTTTACGATGAGCGGCGACGCCGAACCGGGGCGCACCGAGGCGCTGGCCCAATGGCTCTCGATATCATTTCCGGGTCGGGCAGTGGCTGATCAAGCGGTTGCCATCGTGCAAAATATGTACCGGCTTTTTCGCGAAAAGGACTGTTCGTTAGTGGAGATCAATCCGCTTGCACAAACAGGACAGGACCGGCTGGTTGCCGCCGACGCGAAGATTGTCTTTGACGACAACGCCCTCCGGCGGCATCCGGAGATCGCCCGGCTCAGTAACCCCGAGGAGTACACCGCGGACGAATGCCGGGCCAAAGCTGCGGGTTTGAGTTTTGTCAGTCTCTCCGGCGAGATCGGCTGCATGGTCAACGGGGCGGGGCTGGCGATGGCGACGATGGACGGCATTGAACTCGCCGGCGGCAGTGCGGCCAACTTCCTCGATGTGGGAGGCAGCTCGAATCCGCAGAAAGTCCTCAATGCGATGGGCATACTCCTCGGCAATGAGCAGGTCAAGGTGATCCTGATCAATATATTCGGCGGCATCACCCGCTGCGATGATGTTGCCCGGGGCATTCTGTGGGCCCGTGAGCGGCTCGATATCGGCGTGCCCGTCGTGATCCGGCTTATCGGCACGAATGAAGAGAAGGGCCGGGCCATGCTGCGAGAAGCGGGCCTGACTGCGGTCCGCAGCATGAGCGAGGCCATCGGCAAAGCGGTCGACATCGCGCGTGGAGGGACAAGGTCGTGAGCATTCTTGTGGATGACCAAACGAAGGTGATTGTGCAGGGCATCACGGGACGCGACGGCTCGTTTCACGCCGAAGCCATGCTCCGGTACGGCGCCTGCGTTGTGGGAGGCGTTACCCCGGGCAAGGGGGGGGGCACCGTGGGCACACTTCCGGTCTTCGATACGGTAAACGATGCTGTCGCGCAGACAGGCGCCTCCTGCTCGGTCGTTTTTGTGCCGGCTGCCTTTGCACCGGATGCGATCCGCGAAGCAGCAGAGGGCGGGATATCACTGATCGTCTGTATCACCGAGGGCATTGCGGTGTTGCAGATGATCGATCTTTGTCACGAACTCAAACAGAAGAACGTACGTCTGATCGGTCCGAACTGCCCGGGGATAATATCGCCCGGAAAGTGCAAAGTCGGCATCATGCCGGGGCACATTCACACTCCCGGCGGCATCGGGGTGATTTCACGCAGCGGGACGCTGACTTATGAAGTGGTGTATGATCTGACCGAGAAAAACCTGGGGCAATCGACGTGTGTGGGGATTGGCGGTGACCCTGTCGTGGGTACGGGATATGTCGAGCTTCTGGAAATGTTTGAAAATGACGATCAGACCGAGGCGATCGTACTGATCGGAGAGATCGGCGGGTGGGCCGAGGAAGAGGCCGCGGCGTTTATCAAGACATCCGTAAGTAAAAAGGTAGTCGCCTTCATCTCCGGACGCACGGCGCCTCCGGGAAAGCGGATGGGCCATGCCGGTGCGATTATATCCGGCTCAAGTGGCGGCGCCGAGGCGAAGGTCGAGGCGCTCCGTCGGGCGGGGGTTGTCGTCGTGGACAGACCGGACCAGATCCCGGATGCGCTTTGAGCGCGAGGTACTGCACGGCAGCAGGTGCACAGGAGCAGATTGATAGTACTCTGTCAAGACGGATTATGAGACTTGTCATTGGCGCGAAAGAATGTCACCCCCGTGAAAACGGGGGCCAGAAATGCCAATCTCCGAGTGGTACATGTTTAGCCTGAAAGGGTGGCAGCCTTTTGCGGAGCGCAGCGGAGCAAAGGGATGGTTGCCGACGGGTCAGCCATCCCTTTCGGCTACGCCGAAAAGGCTGCCACCTCCACACAATGAATCTTGACAGAGATAGGAATAACGTGAAAAAGGCCGTCTGAGATGGCCGATATCAATTGAGGTGAATCTCAGGATCAATGGGGGCTTCGACATCGTGCCAATAATGGATAACGTCTCTTATATGGAAAGCATCTTGCGTGAATGGGAGAAGTCCCCCTCCGCGGTGGATAGAGCCTGGGCTGCGTATTTTGGCGAAGCGACGAGCCCGACCGGCCTGGCTGAGCCGGCGGGGATACAGGCAGGCGCTGCCGATATGGCCTACCGGCAAAGCCGCGTCGACAGTCTGCTCTGGGCGTACCGGGATGTCGGTTACCTGTATGCCCGCTTAAATCCTCTGGGTGGAGATTACGGCCCGGTTCACGACTATCTCCGGCGGGATAATTTCGATAAGTATGAGAAGCTGACGCTTGAACAATTCGGAATTGACCCTGCCGATATCGACACCGTCTTCTCGGCGGGCAGCGCCATGAAGCCATCGCCTGCGCCGCTGCGGGATATTATCGCGGCGTTTCAGGAAACCTACTGCGGCCCGGTCGGCGTCGAGTTCCTTCACATTCAGGACAAACATATCAGACGGTGGCTCATCGAGAAGATGGAATCCAGGCGAAACCGGCCGACGCTGAATGCCGACCAGAAGCGCATCATATTGGCTGATCTGCTCAGAACCGAGGCGCTGGAGCATGCGATGCACCAGTTTTTCGTCGGCCAAAAGCGTTTCTCGCTCGAGGGCGCCGAGGCGATCATTCCCGGACTGCATTTCCTCGTTGACAGCGCCAATCGCTACGGCATCGAGGAGTTCGTCATCGGGGCCACGCACCGGGGACGGCTGGCGATCCTGAATACGATAATGCACATGACGCCGGAGGAGATTTTCTCAACATTCGAAGAAAACTTTGCACCGGGAATGTACGGCGGAGCGGGCGACGTCAAGTACCACATCGGCTATGAGACCGATCACGTGCTCGACGACGGCGGCACGGTCCACATCAGCCTGTGCGCCAATGCAAGCCACCTGGAGTCGATTGACGCGATCGTTCTGGGCAAGACCCGCGCCCTGCAGGATAAGAAACGCGACCTGGAAAGGAAACGTGTGCTGGGCATACTGCTGCACGGCGACGCGGCGTTTGCCGGCCAGGGAGTTGTTGCCGAAACACTGAACCTGTCGCATCTGGAAGGTTATACGACGGGCGGAACCATTCACATCGTCGTCAACAACCAGATCGGTTTTACGACAGCGGCCCGCAGCGGGCGCTCGTCAATCTTCCCGACGGATGTGGCGAAGGGGCTTTCTGTTCCGATCTTCCACGTCAACGGCGACAACCCGGAAGCCCTGGTATACGCTGCCGGGTTGGCGCTGCAATTCAGGCAAACCTTCGGCAGCGACTGTATTCTGGATGTTTTCTGTTATCGTCGGCACGGACATAGTGAGGCCGATGAACCGTCGCTCACGCATCCTTACATGTACAAGATTATCCGAGACCACCCGAGTGTCGGCGCGATTTACGGCGAGCATTGTGCCGAAACCGGTGTCGCCGACAAAGAGGAGCAAACCGCTATCACGCAGGAGTACGCAGAGGCGCTTAAGGAGGCCAGGCGTCATGCTCAAGCTGAGCCGATCTCGCCGACCAACGGCACCCAGGGAGCCGATTGGGCCGACATGAGCCGGCGATATTCACATGATCCTGTCGATACCGGCGTGGAAGAGTCAATACTGCGGCGTATCGGCCTGCACGTTACGACGGTGCCGGAGGGATTCGCTATTCATCCTATGCTGGCACGCATCCTGGCGCGCAAGCAAGCGGCATTTACCGAGCGATCGCAGGTCGAATGGTCGTTTGCAGAGGCATTGGCGTTCGGATCGCTGGTGCTGGAAGGAGTGGGCGTTCGGCTTAGCGGGGAAGACTGCGTACGCGGCACATTCTCTCAGCGACACCTGACGTGGTGGGATACGCAAAGCGATCAGCCCCGTTCTTATACTCCGCTTCGCACGCTTGCCAAGGAGCAGGCGGAGCTTGCGGTGTTTGACAGTCCCTTGAGCGAATACTCGATTACGGCTTTTGAATATGGTTACTCACTGGTGAGCCCGCATACCCTCGTGGCCTGGGAGGCCCAGTTCGGCGATTTCGCCAATGGCGCCCAGGTTATTATCGACAACTACATTGCCTCGGCCGAGAGCAAATGGGGCCGGTCAAGCGGCCTGGTGCTGCTGCTGCCCCACGGCAGCGAGGGGCAGGGTCCCGACCATTCCAGCGCCCGCATGGAACGGTTCCTCCAGCTTGCCGCCGGCGATAACATTCAGATCTGCAACGTAACAACGCCGGCGCAGTATTTCCATCTGCTCAGGCGACAGGTCAAGGTCAACTTTCGCAAGCCGCTTGTTGTCATGACGCCAAAGAGTCTGTTGCGCCATCCAAAAGTTGTCTCCACCGTTGGCGATCTGGTGACGGGCCCCTTCCACGAGGTGCTCGACGATGCGTGCGCTCCGGATCGGGTAGAGCGAATCTTGTTGTGTTCCGGCAAGGTTTACTACGACCTGCTTGCACAGCGCGAGGATGTCGGCCAAAACAATGCTGCACTGATCCGCGTTGAACTGCTGTATCCGTTTCCGGAACGGGCGATTGGAGGCTGTCTTGACAAATACAAGCAGGCCCGCAGCATCATTTGGGTTCAGGAAGAGCCCAAAAACGCCGGTGCATGGACCTATATGCACGAGCGTTTCGCATCGCATTTTCCCGATATCGGTCTTGGATACTTCGGAAGAGACGAAAGCGCCGGCAGTGCGACCGGGTCATTTGGGCAGTACCAACAGGAACAGAAGAAACTGGTTGAGGGCGCTTTTCGTGAGCCCGTTGACCCGTCGGCAGTTTGAAATGAGGCTAATGACAAGAGTGAGTTCTGCAAAATTGCGATTTGACATGCAAAGAGGAGATGTGCCAAATGAAAAAAGAGGTTCAGGTTCCGTCGGTCGGCGAATCGATAACCAGCGGTATTATCGTATCCTGGCTGATGCACAACGGCGATCGGGCGGAAGAAGGGGACATACTCTTCGAGTTGGAAACTGAAAAAGCCGTTCTCGACATTCCGTCGCCCGCTGCGGGGATCCTCGAGATACTGGTCGATGAAGGAACGGAGGTTGCCATCGGGCAAACCGTGGCGATGCTGGATGAGGTCCAGGCGGCCAAAACCGCCCAACCGATTCCACAGGAGCCCCAGGCAGCCCGCCAGGGAGCCCCTCCCGCTGCCGCACCTGAAAGAATCGTATCCCCCCAGACGCCGCCTTCACCGACGCCTTCTGTTGTGCCCCCGGAGTCACCTGCCGCCGGCGAGCGTCGGACTGAACGCGTGGGCATGTCTGCTATCCGCAGGAAGACCGCCGAGCGGCTGGTTGAAGCTACGCAGAATGCGGCGTATCTGACCACGTTCAACGAAATAGATATGCAAAAAGTTATCGATATCCGGACCCAATACAAAGACCAGTTTCAAAAGGCCCACGGAATCAAAATCGGCTTCATGTCATTCTTCGTCAAGGCCTGTTGTCAGGCGCTCAAAGAGTGTCCGAAGATCAACACACAGATCGACGGCAATGACATCATCTACCACTATTTCTACGATATCGGCGTAGCCGTGTCCATCGATGAGGGGCTGATCGTTCCTGTCATCCGCGACGCCGACAAACGGCATTTTGCCGAGATTGAACTGGCGATCGCCTCCCTGGCCCGGCGGGCGCACGACAGGAAACTCCTGCCCGACGAATTGACCGGCGGCACATTTACCATTACCAATGGCGGCGTGTTCGGCTCGATGCTGTCGACCCCGATTCCGGCCTGGCCGCAGACGGCCATACTCGGTATGCATGCGATCAAAAAACGTCCCGTCGCTGTCGATGACCGGATCATGATACGCCCGGTGATGTATGTCGCCCTGACCTATGACCATCGAGCGATTGACGGACGGGAGGC
>SDBS01007620.1_pt1 | contig 10489 bp, 8 predicted proteins | sample 2277091 | NCBI WGS metagenome assembly SDBS01 (sample SAMN10404972, study PRJNA504765) | marine sediment metagenome | isolation source: marine sediment core GS10_PC15, 163 cmbsf | place: Arctic Ocean: Southern Knipovich Ridge | collected 2010 | reverse complement strand
ACTAAATGATAGTTATTGATTAAGAATAATGTTAATAAAAATTGAATCGATAAGGTGTCCGGATGTTCCGGTTTAATGTCCGGATGCCTTCGGAATTGCCGTCCGGATACTCCGGAATACGCACCTATTTATTAATTCTAGTAATACCGTGCAATATAACATTAGTATTTGTTTTCCAAAATCAGCATTCTTCTTAATAACATTTATTAATTTATCAGAATTAAAAGAATATCCTAAAATTTCTACATCATAGAATCCCCTATCAACACTTTTTAATAGATAATATTTATAGTAAAAACAATTTTTATTAACTATTTCTATTTTTTTTAATTCATCAATATCACTTGCCTCAATTACTTCATAAATAATATCAGTAAAGCTTTTTAATACATCCCTTACAATGCTTTCTGCTCTTACCATTATAGCTCTATTAATTATCTTATATAATATATTTATAAGTCTTTTTTCTGGATAATTTTCTACGTAAACCTTTTGCTTTTTTAATAAACTAATGATATTATTTTTAATCCCCAATAGAAACACAGGGAATCTTATTGGTAGTAAATTATTAGCTTCAACTACTAATAATAATATCTCCGTTAATGTATAATCTAACTCTTTAAGATCTTCACCTGTTATATTCCTATTTATACAATGTAAATAAATAGGGAATATTGAATTAAGGACTGTTAACAAAATTGCTTTCTCATATTCTTTTATTGCAACTTGAGAAGTTTTAACAATAATTTCTCTAAAAAAATTAAATATTTTGTTCCTCTCTTCTCTATCTTTACAATTATCTGTTAGTTCATATATTTTACATCTTAACTTTTCAAAATATTCCCTAATAGCAAAATCATCTTTTCTTTTAACAGCATTTACTAACATTTCTTCTAAAAAAAGATGAGGGTTTTTATTTATATTCTTATAACCTTTCGGTAATGTTAACTCGCTAGAATATTTTTCCGAATAATTTTTTATATCATCATATTTTAATCCTGAAATTACTTCTTTTACCCTATTGTTTAAGTGCTTGGAAGTAAGAATTGATTTTATTAAGAAATATAAAAGTAAAATACATATTATAAAAAGAGAAAAAGAAAGGTAATATAGATTAACGACTTTACTTGAATAATAATTTTGCCTTATAAAAATAAGTGAAGTATAAGAAATTAATATCGTAGATAAATAAGTTATGAATAATAAACCAATATTCGCATCTTTAAAAAAATCTTTTATTGAATAAGAAACATAATTTTTCTTGAAGATTTGAAAAGATACTAAAAATATCGCTATTGTCATCCCAAATATTGAAGCTAAAATAACAGAAATATTTGAAAATAATTTTATTGTTAAATCATAGTTGCTAAAATCGATATTTAAAAAATTCGGAAATATGTAAGGAGAAAAAATTGCGCTTAAAAAAAGAAAAATAATTATTGCACTTGTTATAAAAATTTTAAACATTTTTTTACTCCTAATGTTTTCTTCAAATTAAAATTTATTCTAATTAAATAATTCGACAAATCTTTTAAAAATCCTTCTTTTTTAAAAAAATCCAATAAAAAAGCCCTTCAGCAAAGGCCAAAGGGCTGGAAACGGTCAGGCTCCCCAGACTGTAACATAGACAGAACTTTTATATATCAATTTTACTTTCAAACAGCAGTTAAAACATCTTCCATTCCCAAGAAAACATATAGAAATCCTATATATTTGGCCAAAGAATATAGGGAATTGATTGATTCAAGGAAAGTCAAAAATCAGGTAGAACTAGCACGGAAAATTGGTATTTCAAGAGCAAGAGTTACACAAATTTTAAGGTTATTAAAACTCAATTCCTTGATTATTCAAGAATTAGAAAAGTTTGGTGATCCACTTAAATCAAATGTAATATCGGAACGTATGTTACGACCATACATTAATAAACCTTTTGTAGGACAAAAAGCTCTTCTTAATATTTTAAAATCTTTTTCACCCATGAAGATTGAAATAAGAAAATATCCACTAAAATGTTTTAGATGCTAATGATTTTTAGATTCTTCAGGACAAAACAAAAGTAAGTAGTACTTCGAATACTATCTTTAAATTAGAAATTAATTAAATAACTACACGATGACTTATAATATCCGGACCTTCCTTAACTAAATAATCTTTAGCGTCATAAATAACAAAAAAATCTTTTAATAATTCTTGGACTACACCTATAAAATTAGTACTAATTTCAGTTAAACTTACATTTATTTCTGAAGATATATTCTTCTCGATCGCAGTAAAGGGATTTCCTAATGCTCTACCGAATTCTCTTTCAATGGGGGTCAATAATTTGAATTTATTTATGTTATAATGCTTCACTGTTATATTTAAAATACTTCGGCGTTTTAATTTAAACTTATTATAAAAATCTTCGATGAAGAGTATCAGGTCTACTGTATAATAAATCATTCTGTCTGTATAAATAATTCCATTTTTATTTTTTGTTTCAGCAAAGTTGGATAAAATAAAAAAAGATAAATCTTTTCTGATAGCAGTATAAATACATACATTATTCTTTTCTTTTAGTACGAAATTTTTAACGATTTCGTTTTTGAAAAACTTCCAATCAAAAGGACTGTTGTTTATTTCTGTTAAATATGCGAATGGAAAACGATTTCGAAAGCGTTTTAAATTCATAGTCACATCTCTAATTTCATCTTGCCCAAAAGTATCAACTAAACTATCAGAATATACATTTACTTCTATAAAACCTTTTTCTTCCAATTTTCCAAAATTATTCATTGCTTCAGTATAATGGTTTACAAACCATTTCTTCTTATCCTTTTCTGTAGAAGCCCCTATACTTCCCTTCTTTTTTATTCCACTTAATCTTTTCTTGATCTCTTGTAATAGTTTTTCTTTAAATTCATCAATTTCATCATCTTTCCAGGTAATTCTGGGATAATCATTTAAATCAAAATGAATCTTCGGTCCGTTACTATTAAAATTTTTACTGGTAGATGAATGATCTTCTCTTACGGTTAGAATAACGTTCATATACTTTCCTAATCCATACGCAAAACCAACTTCATGATAACAGCTCGGTCTTTCGTTTGTTAGGTCTGCTATTATTATTTCTGCTTCCTTAATATATTTATCTATTGTTTTTTTAATCAAATCACCCTCATTATCTTTGTCTACTCTATATAGCCTTAATCCACATTCTTGGGCAATTGGCTTATATATACTTTCATACATATCGTCTAATTCTGGATTCCCTATTTGCATTATCATAAATGCTTTCTTCATTTACACCCTCCTTAGTAATAATATATATACCATATTTTTTCTATTTATTAATTACCTTCCCCCTGTTCTTCTCGCAAATGTATAAATAAAAAGTGCCATCATTAAAGCACCAATAAAGGCTTCTGCCCCTACAAATATTCTACCCCAACCTTCAACAGGATGAAAATCTCCTAACCCTAATGTAGTAAAAGTAACGGTACTAAAATACAAACAATTCTTTATCTGCTCCAATGATATATCTTTTAATCTAACTAATAAATCTCCATATCGAATTCCCATAGATAATTCTTTTAAGATATTATACTTCGGCATTGATTCTAATCCACCGTTAGATACTATACCAAAATACATAAAAACAAAAGCAAAAACAATAATTATTGTCGTTGCAGAAAATATAACTCTTTCTGGCTTTTCACCATATCCAAAAAGCACATTTAAAAAACAAGACCAAAGCCATTTATGCAATGATTTAAAATGAAAATAACTTTTCCTTTCCATATCCTTTTCTTTTGTAAAAGCCCAACTTTCATATTCATATTGCCCAATACTGTGGAAGTTATTTTTTATAAGCAAATAAATATTTTTTGCTTCAGAATATTTTTCATCTTGTTCCTGCAAAATATGTTCATTTATTTCTTTCTTTTTTATTTGGGTATTTCTTAATATGCTATCTGTAAAATCAATAAATACCTCTTTTCCTAAATCTAGTTTTAGATATGTATTTTCTAAAAAAGTATATATAAATGATAAATTAGCCCTATTTTTTACTTTGAGTGATAAAATTTTACCTGGAGCTAATGTTGTCTGAAAAAAGTTTAAATCATGCTTAAATATTACGTTCAAAAAGTAAGTATTGCCCTCAAATGTTACAAACGTAAAATCAACTTTACCACCAAAAGTTGTATTCTCAAAGTAAGCATAATGCTTAAATGTTGCACTACAAAAATAAGTATTATCCTCAAAAGTTGTACCGCTAAAGTCTGCATTGTCCAAAAAGGCTGCACCCATAAAGTTAGCATTTTTGAAAGTATTCACTATAAATTCTTTGTTAAAATTAATACTACCCATAAAAATAAATCCAAAAAAGTTATAATCCAAATTATTCTCTTTAATCTCTTCTATATATTTCTTCAGAGCTTTATTAAATTCTTTTTTTTCTTTTTCCCCTGCTTTAGCATGGAAAATACAATATTTTGATTCTTTATGAGTTGGTCTTCCACAGATGGTGCATTTAGAGGGACTGTGTTCTTCTTGATTCATAAATGGCTCCTTTGGATTTTACATTTAAATAAAATCATTTAGGTGAACGCCTTTAAACAACAAAAGATATATACTAATAAAATAAGAAACTAAATAAAATATCTTCAATAATACTATCTTCTACAGAATGATAATTTTAATACCTATCTAATATCTCTTTATAATCAAAATTTGGATCATCATATTTTTCATATATTTTCCTTAAACAATCCACGCTCGCGCTAAAAGTGATCGCTTTAAATCTAAATCTATCTTTTATTCCTGTTCCAATAAATTCTTCAAATCTTGGCTTCACATTCTTTTCATCGGGATTAAAAATCCAAAAACGTTCAATTATTTTTACTCCTTCGCTCCCCAATGCAAATAAATATTTAAAAAAACTATCTGTAATAGGAAGAGAATAACCAATTACATAGATATTTTCAGCAATTGATAAATCCAATGCTGCTTGGCTCCAAACTTTTGCTAATTCCTGATTATAAATTGATTTATCCCAAGTAGGAGGTATTATAAATGGCTCAGGAATAATATTATAATTATGCCCTTTGTGAACTATCTTATTAGTAGTTATTTTATCAAAAATATTAAAGTAATACTTTTCTCCACTGTGATTTCTTTGAAATTCAGATATTAACATTTTTTTTCGTTCAATTTCATACGGAATGATATTTTTTCTACTTTTTCCTTCAAACCAATTTAATGATCCGTGTAATTTAATTAGGTTAATTTCTCTTTCTTGACTTTTTTCATTCGAAGTAAAGCAATAATTTATTGGAAATCCTTTTTTAAAAAGAGCATAATCGACCGCTAAATCATAATTAAACGTAATAACAGTAGGCAATATATTTTCTTTTTGCATAATTATTTTAATCAATTCAACAAATTTTCCATATGATCCACTTGGAGGAGGAAGACCATTTTTCTTTATTATTAGAGGAGTACTTCTATCCAAAGTGATATAAATTACTTTTTTTAATGACTTTACTAGAAGATCAATATCTTCCCTTTTTCTAATGCAGTCTCCTGGAAATTTATTAATTAACTTAGCCATTTCAAATGAAGAAAATATTTCTTCTATATTATAAATATCTAACTCTGATTTTGAATGAACTTTTTGTAAATCAGAAATAGCATTAAATACTCTTTTAAAATCTTCTTTAAATCTTTCGCTACATTCTCCGTCTGCATATAACTTTCGTGCTCTATCTAAAAAATCATTCATTAAAGGAGCTCCTGAATCTCTTGAAGCTCCTGCTCCTAATATAAATACCGTTTTACTCATATTTACTCCTTAAATAAAAATAAATATTTAAATGGAAAATTTAATTTTTGAAAAGTCAATGTAAGTCAATGGGATCTCAACATTTGACATAACTAATTACTTAAAAAGAACTTATTTTTAATTATTATAAAATAATAAACCCAAATTACTTCTAATTAGACATTACGACAAATCTTTTAAAAATCCTTCTTTTTCAAATAAAAAAGCCGTTCATCAAAAGACAAAGAAATTGAAGGTCTTGGTTCACGAAAAAAAACGATTTTCACAACTTATATATGGTGGATGAAACTAAAAATGTATATCGAGAGTTAGAAGAAATAATCAGAAAAGGTATAGATTTTATTCAAAAAATTCCTTCAATTTTATTAGCTTAGTTCTAAATACCAAAAATATTATCCCATCAATAAACAATGGCTTCTTCTTATGTAAATATCATATATTATTTTTGTTAATGATAAATATGAATATCTTTTAGATGATTGATTACAAATTACTTTCTGATATTTTAAAAAATCTTCCTCTATTATATATCTAGTATTTAGTATTTAGTTTCTACAATAATTACATAGTGTTGAGCACTATTTATGGTGAGATAATAATCACCTGCTCCTCTCATAATACTGGAATCCACATCATACCCAATAACATTTGCTACAATACTAGGCAGTTCACTGGGAGGTTTATAAACATAAATTTGAAAGTTCATATCACCATATTCACCTGGCTCGGTCTTCCATGAAATCCTCCATTCATTAGTTGGGACATGAAATGTCTCGGAATTTTTAATGCTCTTTCCCTGCCATTGTGCTATTTCATACCAAGGTAAGTTATTTTCAACCGGCTCTTTTACTTCTGTTTTCTCTGTATATTCATTTGTTACTTTTTCTTTTTCAACAGTAGGCCTTTGACCAATTTTACTTTTAAGACCTTCAGTACAACGATTCACAGCTATTAGATAAATCACTGGCTGCAAATCAAATTCATGGAATATCTCTAGGATGTAACTATCAAGAAGAATATTTTGAGATTTATCATCTGATTCAATCAAACTTTTTTCTTTAACTTCTTCTAATCTTTCCATTAATTGCGGACAAATGTCATTGGAAAAAGGAGCTGATAAGCCATGAGTAAATACTACTGCTAAGCTGCGATGGATATAACGAGGAACGCCAGAAAACATATCTATTCCAATCCAATCATTTTCCTCTTTTATATAACTAAATATATCACCTTTGAATGCCTCACCAACAATTTTTGAATCAGGATTTGGGGTCACTCTTATATTGGCAAAATCCGATGTCACTCGTACGAACTGAGCCGATACAGAAATTGTAAAGAAAATAATAAAAAGTGTTACTAGTAAAAAAGTGTTGTGTAGTTTTTTCATTATTTAACCTCCTATTTATAAAAAACTGATAATATAATAATTTTTCCAAATAAATAATAGATAAAATATAATGAAAACATTTTGGAATATTCTTACGTTTTACTTCTCTTTAATTGCCGCACTAGCAATCACTAAAACAGCTCCGATGATAAGCAAAGCCCATCCCCATTGAATTTGAACTGATTGCATCGCCATATCAGCTATCCCTCTAAATGGATTGCCCGCAAGTTCCGTTTCCATTTGGGTCTTTGTATCAACAAAGGCCATCTGGAAATTAATAAAGGTAAAAATCATGATAGCCATACTACCCATCCCCGTAAACCAAAGTCCTTTAAATTTCTTTAACAGAATAAGAATGAGAGAAATTACAGCCAAAACAAGAACAATAACTCCATCACCTTTACCATTTTGGAAATAATTCATGTTTCCCATAATTGGTATACTAACGATAGGGGTAAATACTCCCACGAAAAGGACTGCAGAGCCAATTAATCCCAATAATTGTTTTGTTCCCTTTTTATTTCCTCTTTCGAAAGGTTCACTAGATTCGCGGGATTCATGAAATTTAGTGGCAGCATCATCTATCTTATTAATAATATAATCTGACTTGGTTTCTTGTTTTTCTTTTTTAATTTTAATATGCGGATTTTCTCTAATATTAGAAGTTTCGGGTTTAATAAGAGGTATATTGCAGCTACTACAAAATTTATTTCCTTCTTCATTTTCAAAATCACAAAGAGGACATTTAATTTTCATAATTTATCCTCCTAAACTATTATAATTAATTTTTCAGAAGTTACATTTATAATATTTTTAATGCAAATATAAAAAGCATAGCAGTTATAACATCTAAAGGTATCCAAGTGTTCCGAGAAAGGTAAATCGGAGCTAAAGGGTTAAAAAGTCAGGTGATTATAGAAAATTGGTAGTTGGATGATTAGTATAGTAAGGATACGTTACTTAGTGGGTCTCTTGGAATAGAGAAAGAATGCTGCTCTTAATCTAAATCTTAGATAATATAGCTTTTTATTTTAGTATAATGTTATTATAGATATTCTGCTTAGATGAAAAATAGAATTATTTAATTTTTGCACACTATTTGTTTTATACGACAAGTCTATTTAAAAATCCTTCTTTTTTTGAAAAATAATTCATAAAAATATTAAAGCCCTTCAGCAAAATGCCAAAGGGCTAATATTTATCTATGAATGATGGAGCATAGTAGACGAGTTTCGTAACTTCTGTTTGAATGACAATACTAATATCTACCATAACCTAAAAACTATAATTACAGCTATATAAATTTAAAATTATCTCGCAAATTTATTAAATCCTGCTAATAATATATTCTCCAATATCTTAAATTATTTTATTACAAAAATAAAAATATTCTAATACCAATCGACATTATATAATTTCTGAGTATTTTTATAAAATATATAGGATTTTTTTCATCTTCCTATAAACAAAAATATAACAAATATTAATTCATTCTTTAGTCCATTCTGGTTGAATAATATCCTTAGGTAAAATATACTTTTCCAATTTATATGCTAGAATTTTCCCTTCATGTTTTATATCTATTTCTGATTCATTATATTCACAACATTTCTTATGTTTAACAATTGAGGCTTCAAATGCTGATTGATTTAAAAGAATTTCACCATAAATTGCATTTGAAAATCTACATGCATATACTACAGGTTTTCCAACAATAGATAAGACATTATTTATATCAATTAAATGTGTTTCACCATAATCAATGCCTGTTCCTAATCCAACTTCAGTTAAAATAGTTGAAAATAATGCCCTGCTTTTATAATAATGTTTCTGAAAGTAATTATTGCATTGATTTGCTGAATCCAATGCATAATATATTGCATCAGAACCGCTATAAAAATCTGGGAAAAAAGATAATATTCCGTCTCCGGTAAATTTATCAACTATACCATAATTTGTTTTAATAATATCCATCATTTTTATACAGAGAGATGAGATAAAATTAGCAAAATCTATAGGACTTTTTGCTTTCAACATTAGCTCCGTTGATCTTCTAATATCAATGGCTAAAACTGCTGCAAAACATTTTTCTCTTTCAAATAAATTTCTAAATTCCTTTGATTTTAATAATTTATTTTTTCCTTTTTCGCATATTCTATTAGAAAGATCAAATATTTTCCTACTATTATTTAAGGTTTCCCATTTTCTCTTTATTTCTTCTTTTTCTTCCTTGAGTTCTTTGAGTTCTTTTTTTTGTTTGCTTTTTATTTGAACTTCTTTTAGTAAATCATTAACTTGATTTTCTAATTGGGCAATTTGGTCTCTGTATTTAATTTGAGAATCATCTACTGGTTGTATTAATTGGTCAAGGGTTATAGCTTCAAAAGCTTCACTAGAAGTTAAACCAGTTGATGATAATATTGTATTGGGTTGAACTAAATTCTTGAAAAAATCCCCATAAAGAGTATCAAGACTAATAGAAGATTTATTCTTGGGTTTTTTATTAGTATTTTCATTTATCATAGTTTCCTCCTATACTCTAAAAAAATTTATTTAGATTTATACTAATCTCTTACTTTTCTATACTTTTGCCTCTTTTATACAATAATATTTTTTAAATATTATAAGTGAAAAAGAAACAAAAAAGAAGGTATAGTATATAAGTATTTTCCAATTTATATATACTATACAACATAAATCCTAAAAATCCTTCTTTTTCAAATAAAAAAGCCCTTCAGCAAAGACCAAAGGGCTGGAATGGTCTGGCTCCCCCTATTGGACGCGTTCAGAACTTTTTATAAGTTGTGATATTAAAAAGGTTCTTTCTACGTTGAGGTTATTTTAATTCAACCTCTTACGAAAAGTTAGAAAAAGTTACCAAATTATTAAGCTAGTACAATCGTCCCTTTTATTGTTACTAAATTGATAAATGTATTTTCTAAATAATTCCACGTGAAGGTTTAAAAACATAATTATCTGGAGTTAAAGATATAACTTCTATTCCATGCTGCGAAAGAGCTGTCTTAAGTTTTTGAGCTAATTTTGGAAGCTTACCTTTATTATCATAAAACGCACCAATAATCGCCTCATCAGGCTTTATATATTTGCAAAGTTCAATAAATTTATTTAGATCGGAATCCTTAAAACCCTCAGCGGATGTTTTTATCTCTCCAATGACAAACTTTCCATTCTTAATACAAACTATATCTATTTCAGCATATGGAGATGGCGAGTCATATTCTTTGTATAAACAAACACCTGGTGAATAAATAAAAGAT
>SDBS01007618.1_pt1 | contig 10492 bp, 14 predicted proteins | sample 2277091 | NCBI WGS metagenome assembly SDBS01 (sample SAMN10404972, study PRJNA504765) | marine sediment metagenome | isolation source: marine sediment core GS10_PC15, 163 cmbsf | place: Arctic Ocean: Southern Knipovich Ridge | collected 2010 | reverse complement strand
CCTTCTACACATAAGCAAATAATGCTTTCAAAAAGGTCTCTCGTTTCTTTGAGTTTTTCTATCATGTCGCCTCCCTCCATAGGCCTCGCCTTCATTCCACGTTCTTTTTGCTCTTCCATTATTCCCAATTTCGCCTCCTTACTGCTCCAAGCGATAGTTTCAATCGGGGTAGCTACATTAGCTTGAGATCCGCATTTAAGCGATTGAAAATCAAAAAAGAGTTTATCGTAAAAATTCTCTTTATTTTCTGGCCGAGCGCGAAATTGACTTACTATTTTCACGACCACTATCTCAATATCACTATCAAACCCTATCTTTGTTTCAATGGTATATTGTTTCATGTCTTTAATAGCAGTTTTTACGCTTGTGTTAACTCCATAAAAATCGTTCAAGGTCTTAAGTTTTGTTATCACTTTACCATTAACCCTAACTTCACACCGAGCCTCAATCTCCTCAAAAATAAAGTCTCTTCTTGGAATCGGTTGTAGTGGAGGTGGAATTGTTTCAACTAATACTAATCTCCCAACACCCCTCACAAATTCACCTATTTTTGGTAGCCTTGCTTTGACTTTGTCCATTATTTCGCCCTCTCCCCAGCCTTAATCGCCGCAGCCCTTGCTTTATTATACAAATCCAACGCCTTTTTCGGGTCCGGTTCTAATAGTGCTTTCTGCGCTAATTTCTCCCATAGCTTCATGGCTTCTCCCTCCTTACCTTGGTCCGAAAACTAAACACTTGCCCCCTCTTTTTGCCCACCATGTTAGGCTCAACAGGAAACCATAACTTCCAATGGTGATGGAATTCATCCCCTTCTTGGATTTCATCGTCTAATTCAATGTATGTGTATTTCATGGCTTCTCCGCCTTCCATCCGTTTTCATAAATACATTCAATAAGGTTGTCTAACATTGCCAAATAGACATCTTCTCTGCCTATTTTCGCTTTCATCCATTTTAGCCGCTTGCTGTCATTGCCATGTAACGCATAATGGCACTTCACACAGATCGGGATTGCACGATAATCATCCGGCTTAACTCCTGCCGATCCTTTTCCAGGCCCCTGTCCCCACCGGATATGATGAGGAGGGCCAGCCCTATCACCACAATAAATACAGGGCTTTGTTGCTAACCATTTAAGATATTCTCGATCTTCAATTCTCTTTCGTGGCTTTGGGTCTGGTGTTACGTTTATAATTTCACCCCCCCCCTACACTTATCGCAAACTCCATCTTGTAGATATCCATTACCAGGTGGCTTCTTACACTCCCGGCAAATTGTTTTCCCGATTAGGTTAGTTTTTGATTCGCCTTGTTTTGGCATTTTCTCTAAAACCTTTTCCATTACCCATGAATTAATAGCTCCATAATGGCTTGTATATTTTTTAAGGCGTTTAATATTCGCTACAAAATAGTCATTAAGAATTTCAATCGCCCTATCTGCTCTTTCCTGCCCGTACTTCTCTTTCAAGGTTTCAAATTCTTTCTTTTTAAGGTCCACATGATCTAAAAAACGTATCTTTGTTTCTTTTTGTTTCTTTTCCTTTCTTTTCCTTTGTGGGTTTTCAACATTAGGAACACCAGGCCCTTGTGGGTTTCCTACGCCAGAAACCTTATTTCCTACGTCAGGAACATACTTTTTAGTTATATCGTCCATGCTAATTATATCATTTTTACGATTACGGTACGCATCAACTAAACTATCTAAAAGGTCTTGAGATGCCACAACCCTTAATGCCCACAACCCTTTGTTTATTTTACCTGTTTTTGCCATTATATTAAGCATATCCATCCCTGACTCTTCATCACAATGGCATTTAGAGAAAAAATACATCCCATCAGTTTCATCACCAATGTTCACATGGTGATTGGTTTCTAACGTAAGAAACCTCATAACATTTGTAAAAAAACCCGTTCCTTTACATTGATACTTACTTTCTAATAGGAAAAGGGTCCGCCCATCCTTTGCATAAAACGGAAAATAATCTGCATTTTTACGTTCAGGTCTTGCCACTTTTATTTACTCTCCGTTCAAGCTCGTTTTTAAGTATTTTCAGCCACTTATTACCTTTCTCGAAATTCTCAACACACCATGTCATATACCCCTTATCTAACTCACATAATTTAGTACCATTATGCTTTCCGAACGGCATAAGAAGATTCCCCGAAATAGCCAACTTTTTCTCTTTGTGTGTGATCATGCTTCGCTCTTCCAGGTCTTTTCCAGATATTAAGTTAACCCCCGTGAGGTACCCTTTATTTGATTTTAATCGCCATAACTCCTTCCCGTTAGAAATATCCTCAATCACAAAAGAATTTATTTCGCCGAAACGTTCAACGTTATCGCATAGATCTGAGATAATGCAACACTTTTTACCGGGTGCTATCCTTAAACCACGACCGCATATCTGGCTATATAGCCTGAGTGATTTTGTAGGTCTGGCAAATATAATATGATCTAATTCCGGGAAATCATATCCGGCTACAAGCACCCCGACATTGATAACACAGTTTTTGCCTTCCCTAAACTCCTTTAAAATTCTTTCCCTATCTTGTTTTTTAGTTGCACCGGATATCTCTTCACAGTGGATATTTAATTGTGCAAGTCGATCAATTACTCGTTTAGATTCTTCTCGAAAGTGCATAAAAATGAGTTTATGTTTTGCCTCAGAATTCTTCACAATTTGTACAGTCTTGGAAATAATATCTTGGCTTTGATTGTAGGCCACTAACGACTCTTCATTATATCCCTGGCCAGTTGAATTACTCTTGATTTTCCTACTGTCATACTTATTATCGACATCGTATTTTATTGGGCATAAATACCCCTCATTAAACATTTCAGGTATTTGAGTTATGTGTTCAATTGTAGAAAAAATTCTTGGCCGTGTTCGGGTTAAGAATCTTGATTCGACAACAGGCTCACCATCACCAAAACCATTAATATAATATCTCATTCGATATGGTGTAGCTGTCATTCCTATGACTGGTAAACCAAGACTGTTTATAAAATCTTCATACTGACCCCCTTTACTGTTCACCAAATCACATTCATCAACTATAATTAATTCAAAATTTATAAAACTTTCTTTATGTTGAATAATCGAGCCAATAGTTGCAATTGTTATATGCCCTATCGTTTTCTTATTCATAGATGCCGAGAATATACCAATATTTGTTATTCCAAATGCTTTAATCTTTGCGAGATTTTGTTCTAAAATTTCCTTAGTAGGCTGTAATACAATTGTTTTCCTTTGGCTTCTTCTAACGATTTCAGCGATCACTAACGATTTACCAGAGGCAGTCGGAAGAACAAGCACTCCATTTTTTTTGGATTCTATTATTTTTAATCCAGCATTTACGGCCTTATCTTGATAGGCCCTTAGAGTAAATTGCACAATTCACCCCCAATAAAAAAGAGGGACCTATCAAGGGCGGTAACGGGGTGCTAAAGCCCCTCTGAACAAAAGTCCAGACTCTTGATAAATCCCTCTTAATCTTTGAGTTTATAATGGCTAGCATTTTGTCACCTTACCTCTTATATCGTATCCACTATATATTGTCAATCCTTTTTAACATCTTTCAGAGTAACTTTCAATTCCTGGAATATTCGTTGCGTCCTTCATGGCCCTTACGCTTTGACCGATCCTGACTAAATCTGGGGTCATAAATTCTTTAGGGATCTTACTCTCATCAACTATCCTAAATTTCCAGGTAGTCCGATAAACCGGCCCTCCTTTCAGTTTTGGGGTTGTTTTCTGCACTACTACAGGCGGGACATAGACGGGAGCCTCTAAGATGGTTTCAGCTTCCTCTTTCTCTCCATTCTGTTCAGCTTCGAGGGCCTCTGCAAGTTGTCTCTCCTCTTCCTCTTCCCTGGCAATTTCTCGAAGCCGGGTCTCTTCCTTCAACCTGATTTGTTCCTGGACAAAGTCGTATTTCTCCATAGCACTTTTGACATATTTACCTGCCCTTTTGAGCGGGTCAAATATCTTCGCTTTTTGATTTATGGCTTTCTTGTGGGCAAGATGATTTGCCGAAATTATCGGGTCATAGCTTGCATCAACTTCCTTTTTCATCTTCGTGATGATTGTCCATAATTCACCGGCTTTCACATACGATAATGTGTTGGTAATAATTACAGCATCAGCCTCTTCAATAACGCTTAGTGCTTTTGCATCTACTTCTTGTATTTGATCCATATTTCCCCCTTTCAGTGATTTCTAATCCATTGCCAGCAGGCAAGAGCTGCTAAAAACACCTGCCGGTCGTTTCGGTCTTTAAATGGTGTTAGTTTGTATTTCCCTTTGTCGGTTAATTGTAGGCCGTATCGTTTAAGGCACCGGCCTGTTAAGAGTTCATATCCTGCAAGCTGAAGACCTGTTGCTGGGGTCATGGCTCCCGTTTTGTAGTCAATTACCGATGGGGCCGCATAGAGCTTCCCTATCTGATCAGGAGTTCCGGCAAAGCGATAATTGGCATTATACAAAGGCACTTCAACCGCATCTGACACAAACCCCGTATCAGTAACAAAACTATCCCATGCGTCCAGGTAAGGCCATAAAACGGGGTCCACAGTCTCAATGTCCAACACATCCTCACAATGCCACTTGATGATCAGATGAGCCAGCGATCCGCGCTCACGGCTATGCTCAGTGAACCAGGTGGCATTTATGAATCCCATGTCCTTTAGGATCTGAGTTACAGAGGGCCATACTTCTCCGGTGACTTTATAGATATGGGTTTTGGGGTCAAATGTAAGGGTCATTTTAATGCTCTGCGCTTTCAGCTTCTTCGTTTACTTCAACGATACATAAGTCAGAAATATCATTGCCATACTTGCCAGTTTTAAAGAGAATGTTGACCGGCCATTTTTCCTTCATAGCGGTGCTTGCCAGGTCTGCGAAGGTGTCAGAAAAGGTATTGTATTGAATATCATTTTCTCCGTGAACGGTGTACTTAGTCCACTCCTTTCCGTCCTTCTCACCCTTTTTAAGTGTAACGTCTGAAACAAGGGTCTGGACCTCTTCATCAACTTTAGCCTTATCGGTCTTCTTCCCCGGTTTTTTCAGGGGGGTCTCTTTTTTTTTCTTGCCATTAACAACACTTTCTCTGACCTCTTGGGGCATATCCTCTAAGTCCTGGTCAAACACATCAGATGCACCCGTAGCAGTTAAGGTTAGATCGATTTGAGCCCTCTTCTTTGCCATCTTCAGGATCGTATTGGCAACATCGGATGGATTCATGCGGACCTGTTTCTGTTGGTATGGGTTTTGGTTGTATTTTTTCCAAACTTCCCGTTTTCGATCTTCCGGGGTTTCGTCATATTCTTCATTACAGACAGGTTTTCGCCATTTGTACTTTCCCTCGTTTGATGAACATTCCCCAATCCCCACACCGATCAACCGACCATCATTCATTAATAACCCGTGAACTTTCACCCTGTATCTGATCTCATCAGGGCTGGAAAGGTCATCGACTTCCTTTGGGTAGGCGGCGATCCGAAATGTCGAAAGAATTTTCTCAGAGCCCGGTTTGTAAAGTGTTGGCTTATCCGTTCCGGGGATTACACCATAATGAACATCCTTGACCATCACAGCGGCCATAACTTCTTGGATTAGTTGAACCTGGGCTTTAACCTGAACCGCTGTCAATGGCATTTCGTATTCTACAAGTTGATTTTCCATGTTACTTTCCCCCTTTCATTGTTATTAGTTAGCTCCATCACTCCCCTCCTTTCCATTTCCTTAGCTCTGTGATAATCGCTGATAGTTGTAGTTCGATCTTAATGAGGAAATCCTTAGCCTCCGGGGTTTTTAGCTCAGGTACAACCATTGATGCTAATCGGCCCGCATAATCCGTAAGTTTTTCCCTATCCGGTTTCAATGCTTCCTGCCTTGCGGTCGCCTCCTTTTCAGCCTTCTCCTTGGCAATTTGTTCAGCTTTTTCACGTTCTACCTTTGCCATTGTCTGAACCCTGACCGCTTCCGCTATCTGTTTCTCCCTTTCCTCCCTCTCCTTACGGTCTTTTTCTGCCTGTTTCTCGGCGTCGAGCCGGGCCTGCTCAGCTTCAATCTTCTGGCGTTCAACAGTAAAGGCCTCTTCTTCGGCCTTTACCTTAGCTTCTTGTTCCTGCCAGGCTTGTTCCAGTGCAGTCCTTTGCTCTGCCTCGACCTTCGCCAACCTCTGGCGCTCGGATTCTTGCTCTTTTGCTATCTTTGCAAGGCGCTCAGTTTCCGCTTTTCTCTGGAAGATCTCACGATCCAACTTAATCCTGGCCTCAAGTGCGGTTTGAACTACATTACGAACCGCAATTAACACGCTCTCAGTCTCTTCGACAAATTCCTGGTATTCTTCTTGTGTAATTGCCATAGCATCAATATCAACCATGACCTCTTCAATTTGCTCTCGCGATAAGGCGTTCACTCCATCAGCCAAACGCTGAATTTCGCTGATTTTATCCCTAATCTCCTGGACTCTTTCTTGCTCAATCCATGCTTTCTTAGCTTTAATGGCGGACTTCCGGTCATCCTCAACTTGTTTGACTTTTGTAAGCTGGTTTTCTATCGGCCACAGTAATGCTGTTATCCGCTTGGCCTCTCCGTCTACTGTCCGACCAAACTCCAGAGCTTCTCGTTTGAGTTCTTTACGCTTGGCCTCTACTTGAACCCGGTAGCCGCGGATCTCGCTAATACCGACAACCACAGCCTTGTATCCTGCACTGTTCGTAATAGCTAAGTTCTGATATTTTTCGTCTAAGGCTTGAATTGCCGCGTCTGTCAAGTTGTACTCAATAAGGCTATTTGGTGTTGCTTTTACTAATGCTTCCATTATTCTCTCTCCTCTGCCATTCGTTAATCTCGTCCTCGTCCATGCCCATGATTTCCCTAAATTCGTCTAAACACTCGTTGATAGCGGCTTCACCTCCACGGGATAGAATCAAGCCTGCTTTCCTGAGTATAGTTTTAGGTGCCCATAACTGTGCCCAACGAATACCCCTATTTGTAAATGAGGTGTCAATCTCGTACCCATCTCCGATTGATAATCTCATGTCCCCCTCCTTTCCTATAGATTTTCCCTGATTTTAGCTAATCCCTCTTCTGCGTCGTTTGTCATGTATGCAGGTAGCAACTGCTCTGCGGCGTAGATAAGCTCTTTAGCCATATCTACCGATTCATCAGCATCTAAAAGGCCGCTTTGAATTGTTGCATCGCCAGTGCTGATTATTACCTCTCTATATTGCGAGATGATTGCTACTTTGATTTCCATCTCCTTCCCTCCTTTCTATCTTGCTGAGTATGGTCCCGCGATATAGGCGTTCATGACATTTCCGCAAATAGAGGCTGTTGAATTTCAACCGTTTCAAGGGCTGCTTCAACATTTACAATAGATTGCCTGTAATATGTTGGCTTTAATTCCACTCCTATCCCTTTTCTCTTATTCATAACATATCCGTACACCTCAGAGCCAACTCCCATAAATGGGGTAAATCCAATTTCACCCAGATTAGACCATAAAATAACACATCGATCTATAACATCCAATTGTAAAGGGTGGACATGCTTCTCATCCTCTTCGTCTTTGGCTTCTTTGTATGGCACAACCCTTTCTATTCTAATATCATCCCAAAACGCAGAAGCATATTGCCTCCATATCCAATGAGAATATCTATTCTCAATTTGTTTTCCTGACCATCCCTTGTAAGGCATAAGATCTTTTGGGATCTCTCTTGATCCAGCATAATCTAACAATCCCTCAGAGTGTGTTATGGGGATTAGGTTTTCACCTCGTTTTCTAAATATGAGCAGGTAATCAGCCGAAGCGCAAGTACAAAAACTTGAATCCTCAACTATTGTTTTGTGTGCTAAATTCTTAGCCATAGTACGATTACGAACGCCCAGGGGTTCCTTCCAAACCGAATATCTTGCAATATAATCAAGTCCATGTTTTGCATGTAGGCGTACAATATCTCCAGGAAAATCAACTATCGTATCTTTCCCGCTGTTTCCAGACGGGACATCCATACAGTGAACACAAGATACCCGGCCCGGCATCGTGATTCTGAATATCTCTTTGACTATAAATTCATAGTGCTCAAAAAATTCAAGATAATCTTTACAATTAGATAGGTCACGTTCAGAGCTGGAATAATGATATAAACCGCCAAATGGAGGTGAATAGATTGAAAGATGTATGCTATCTTTTGACATTGTATTCATAACATCTATACAATCACCATTATAAAGCGCATATTGATCTGTAATTACATTATCCATTGAGGCATCTCCACCTTTCCTGTGTCGTATTTAGTTTGATGTATAGACACAGAATCTTTCATATAATAGATTAAATCCGTGAACATCTTATCCGCTGCCTTCGCCTTTCTTTGCAGGTTTTTTAGGATATTTACTTCGCCCTCAGTTGTTATAATATCTACGATCACGTCCGACTTTTGACCAAACCTCCAACATCTTCTAACTGCTTGGTAATACGCTTCATATGAATGGGATGGGAAAAAAGTAACATGAGAGCAATGCTGCCAATTCATCCCGAATCCTCCAATCTTTGGTTTCGTGATAAGTATGCGTAGATCGCCGTTTGAAAAAGCAGTGAAAGAATCCTCTTTCTTTTCAATAGAATCTGAACCTTTAACCTGTTTTGAGTCTGGAATAATTTCATTAAGGAGATTCCCTTCGTCGTTTAGGTGACACCAAATCAGGGAAGGGTTCTTTCCATTCACTTTCTCTGCAACTGATTCACATCTTTCTATGATTGTTGTTCGGCGTTCTTCTCGTTGCTCTTGAAGAGTTAATGCGGGACGGACAAATAGTAGACCGTCTAATGGACGTGAAAATGGGATAGTTGTTTCATTCTCGATTAGCTTAGGCAATATAAAATTACGATCATCATATCCTAAGTCAGATGGTTTTCTTATTGCCCTGGCCCATGAACTTACCCATTTCCAAAAAGGGACTTCTGCATGTTTTTTGAATCTCCATTGAGGCATATGGTCTCCCCAACGTCGATACTGAGTTTTTAAAGCGCAATTCGATTGATTGTTTTTAAAGAATCTGCCAAGCATATCCATGTGCCCCATCTCCCCCAGGGCTTCACTTGATGATCCTAATTCAACGTAATCATTAGGGGCCGCTGTAGCAGTACATAATAATCTATAAGGGATTTTTTTAAGAAAAACAGTAATCATTTTCCGCCGGACACCATTGAAATTTTTCAGAATACTCGATTCATCACATACAACCCCTATAAAATCTTGAGGGTTGAAATGCTGTAATCTTTCATAATTTGTTATAGTAATCTTTTTTGTAATCGATCCATTTTTTGATCTTCCAATGTCTATTCCAAATTGAGTAGCTTCCTGTTGTGTCTGTGCGCTTACTGCTAACGGGGCTAAAATCAATACATTTTTATTTGTTTTTCGGACAACATTTTCAGCCCATACTAATTGCATTATTGTTTTTCCCATACCGCAATCAGCGAATATAGCAGCAGTACCTTTTCGGATAGCCCATTCGGTTAAATCTTTCTGAAAATCAAAAAGAAAGTCTGGGATCCAAATGGAGTCAAAACCTTGTAGATTTTGCAGGTGAGATTTTGATTCAAGAAATGTCTGATAGTTCATCTTCATCCCCTATGATCCCCGGCCATCAAGCATCAGGCAAACGCACCCTGACAGATGGGGCCTGTGCTCAATGGCCGGAGCTTCGATCCTCACCGATTGTCAAAAATATCCCATAACTCCAAAACATGAAACCATATACGGCCTGAGAATAACACTCTGAGTAGATAAAACCGATTATCTTGTCTCCGAGGTATTGACCCCGGCGGAGTTTGATTTTCATTTTTCCCCTATCAGCTAATGATAAGCTCACCCGCCGGCGTCTTTTTTGCCGGTCGGCTGTGAAGCGTCTTGTTGGGAGGCTTCACAAGATGCAAGCGCCTTTGCAAGCTCAAGACGAGCCATAGAAATACCGACTTCTTCCATACGGCTATCGAACTCCCCACAAATGGATTCTATCCGCTTTATCATATCTGTTTGTTTCGTGTTCTTGGTACCCATGTTCTCCTCCCAACGATTTAAGTCAGCGGGCGGCTATTCGCTCCGCTGGACTGGCTGGTTAGATTTTCTCTCCATAATCATGCATATCCCGTTCCCGCTCGCTCAATATATTTTGACTTATACGATACGAATCATACAGCTCTGTTAGTAGCCATGTAGGGATATATAGAGGATTAACCCTATTGATTATTCTGCCAAGACTATCTACAACAGCTTTTGCCTGATTCTGATGGTATTTTCTCGCTGACTCCATTCCCACAATAACCTCCTTTCTAAAGGCTAATGTTAAGATCAGCCGCCGGTCCCAACCGTCTGGACTGATAGTTAGCAATTATTCCGGGACTGGCTTCCCTTCAGCCATTGCCCTGACATATTCAACAAAGTACCGCGGGCAGTATTGATAGTGATCCGAGGGATTAT
>SDBS01007617.1_pt1 | contig 10493 bp, 7 predicted proteins | sample 2277091 | NCBI WGS metagenome assembly SDBS01 (sample SAMN10404972, study PRJNA504765) | marine sediment metagenome | isolation source: marine sediment core GS10_PC15, 163 cmbsf | place: Arctic Ocean: Southern Knipovich Ridge | collected 2010 | reverse complement strand
TAAAAACAGGAAGTGTACAATTTTTTATATCATTGGAATTCATTAAAATGATCTAACTTTGCACTTTTAAAGTGGCTCCATTAGGTGATGACAGGTGGCTCCATTGGGGTGATGATTGACAGCTGTGACGTTTTCCCTATAAATTGGACCAGATCGATGTAGAATTTATAGGGAAGGCGTTAATTAGAGGTATACTCTCTTGACTGCCTGTCTAAAAACTGGGGGTTTTTATACAATACGTAATTTAGGCCATTTTGGTTGAATCAAAATAGTTGGGTAATGGGAAAAGTCAAAACGAATTCTGTAAATTCGCCAAATTTACTGTTACAGGTGATTTCGCCTTTCATGGCGCGCATTGCCCATCGACAATAGGCCAAGCCGATGCCAATCCCATTATCTCTCGTGCTATAAAAGTCATCAAAAATACGTTCCAGCACGTCTTCTGGAATGCCTTGGCCAGTATCTTTGACAATTAGAGCGTTAACCTTTTTTCCTGGTTTGGACTCGATAGAAATCGATCCTTTCTCAGCGGCTTTGACATAATAAATCGCATTTCGAATTAAATTAAATAAAATGTGTTCAATCAGAATAGGGCTGCCTTGAGCTTTGAAATCAATTTTATTTTCCCATTTAAGGAGTTTTTTATCTTCTGGGGCTATAAATGGATATTGTTTTATAGCGTTATTAACGCAATCGCTGACAGAACATACTTCAAAGCTATTAGAATCAATTTCCGCGCTATCATTATCACTTGCTTGACTTCTCACATATGCCAAAAGCATATCGATAAATTTATTGGCGCGAGTAGTGACATCTCTTATATCATGAAAAGAAGATTTAACAAGTTGTGCAAGATGAGGTTGAATAAACTTAACGGGAAGTTTATTTTCTTTCGCAAGGTTATAGCCTTCATATAAAATCTTAGAATAATTTTCAACATCCTCAGAAGCATAACCTTGTATTGCGCCTAAAGGTGTTCTTAATTCATGAGCAAGACTAAACCCGATAGATTGTAAAACGTGAATTCGTTCTTCTTGTTGTTTTTCCCTAATGTTTGCATCTTGTAACTTTTTTTCTGCGAGTATTTTATCCGTGATATCTAAAGAAACACCAACTACCCCTATAACCTGGCCGTTTGCATCAAATAGAGGGGCTTTTTTAGTAAGCATCGTAATAAAGCGACCACTTGCAATATAACCAGACTCTTCTGCTTCAACAGGCTTTTTCTCGTTTGCAACCTGCATATTTATTTTATTTAAATATTTAGCTGAACTTTTCCATGGCATATCAAAATTAGTTTTACCGACAATCTCTTCTTTTGAAGAAAGGCCAACATTACGGGCGTGTTCCTCGTTACAGCCGAGAAAAACATTATTCAAATCAAACCAATAAACGTGACCAGGAATGTTGCTAATAATGTTTTCATAATGAACTTTGATATGGTTTAAATAGTCTTCAATCGTTGATTGATGTTGTAAAGACTTACCTGTAATGCCTTTGATAAATTCGATACAGTCTTTATGTGGAAAGCACGTATATTTAATTCGTCGACAAGCGACTCTTATATTCCGATTCAAAAAGTCGATACAGTTTCTTGTGAAAATACAAAAAATATTTTTCCCCATTATTTTAGTATATAGTGATTTTTAATCATGCGGTATGGGGTTTTCGAAATTTTATGACTATTTTTGTCTTACAGTTCTATTTAATATTAGGCGAGGGTGTTCGAGAAATATTATGTTGAGGTATATCTAACGTTATTGGAGAATTCGGTTGATCTATCTTATCTCGAATAATGTTTGTAAATTGCTGTAAAAAAACAATTGGAATTTGCAAGTTATCATTGTCTTCAGAGACATCCCACGTTTGCAAAAAAACTTTTAGGCAGGCATCAATTTGTTGTTGTGCTTGCGGAGAAATATTCTCTGTTTGTTTTGTTGCACTTTGTTGGTTAAAAAGAGCAATAAAGGAGTGAATGAATTTGCGCGCAGGCGGATCTGGTATTTTCCGGCTTACATTTTGCCAGTGCAATAAATTGCTTCTTTCTGCAGGAATAAAATGCTTTCTTGCTTCTTGCAAGACAGGAATTTCTTTGTCTGGATAAACGATCATGTTGTATTCTTGTTCTTGCCATAAGCCGATAACTCCGGCGGCTTCTTCAGACAAATAGTCATAGCAATATTTGTTAATAATAATTTCTAAAATTTCCTGAGGAATACCTGTATTTTCAGTCGTAGGATAATCAGCAAATCGTTTGAATCGTTCTTTTGCATGTTCTATCGAACATTTCATTGTTTGACAAAAATCGTTATCATCTTGGTAAAGTGCGTCAACTTTTTCTCGCCATTTGTTGAAATCTTTATGGTTTTTCCATTGATCCCAACGATGCCAGTTTTCAATTAAAGTAACGCCAAATTCTTTAGCAATTTTTCGCATTTTAACAATATTAGCTGTTATTTTTGTTTGAATCCAATTTTGGCCGTTTGCTAAGGATCTATTATATATTTCTTTTTGGCGTATTTGAATTTGATTTTTGATTTTGGTGATTTCGATATTATTGAACTGATCTTTGTTCGTGGGTTCTAACAATTGCGCTTCTAGCCGCATAATCTCATGGTTAAAGAGGGCTAGAGTATGTCGTTGTAAGGTATCACATATTTCGAGTGTAACAGTGCCGCAAGGAGCAGCTTTCGCACAGGCAAATTGGAAAGTCTCCATCCATATTGGCATCTCAAACTTTTCGGTGCCAACGCTTATTCCTATAGATATTTTTGGCATCTTGCCTCCTTCCAGTCACTATTATTCGATAAAACATTCATTGTTTCACAAATAAAATATACATATTGTTATTCGTCTTAATTGGTATCGCGAAATAAAGCTATTACTAAATATCGGTATCTTCGATGTCTTTATCATCAAGATAAATTTCGAATTTTCTTTCTTCTAAAATCTCAGAAAACGTTTTCTTAGCTAGGAGTTGTTGGTTGTAATAGTAACTGCCTTTATTCACAGGACAGCCATGTTTGAGCCAGCCTAGCAGCCAATTACGGTCATAAATTTCATAAAGACTTTCGATTCCAAGTTCCTTTAATTTATGGTCAGTAACACAATCCAAAATATTGCCAAGACAGCGATCAAATATCTCTTCTTTCATTATCGTGTGTATTCCCCTAAAATTTAACAGACAATTATCGACAGTCCATGCCTGAATTATCCTTCGATCTTGTTTATATTATAAGCAAAAAATCATTAATATGATAGAGATAAGTTAAATTTGTTGCTGAAATTTTTAGGTTGCTTTAGGGGTGGGATGCAATGCTAGGCGGATTCAAGCTACTTTCGAATTAGCTTATTTGGCCATACTTTTTTGTACCATCTTTTTTGATTTAAAGACGTTAGCTAACTTTAAACACATGATTTTTGGTTGGTTTGAGCTTTTGGAAAATTTACAACTATAAAAAAATGGCAAGCTAGATTTTCGCGCTTTAACATTTTTGACTGAGAGAGATCCTATCACGACATTTGCATCTCCAAAAGATGACACTGAGCTTGAGATGTTGCAGATATGGGCTGAACTATTGGGGGTTCAACAAATTAGCACACATGATAATTTTTTTAATTTAGGCGGTCATTCTTTATTAGCAATTCAGTTGATGATGAAAATTCGCGAGAAATTTAATGTGAAATCAACCATTAGTGATATTTTTGATTTTCCGACTATTGCGAGCTTAAGTAGTCTAACAAAACAAAAATTCAGATACAACTAAAAAAACATTTGCCTTTATTTTTGTAAGGGTTTATGAGTAAAATTTACTAATTATCTATCTATTTAGTTTAAATAAATAATTATGATACAATGCTTTGGCGGCGCTTTCTGCAGGAAGTGGAATTAATTTTCAGGAAGAAAATTGGCGCTGTTTCTTGTCAAATAATTTCTCTGTGACTACTGTATTTGTATCAGAAAGATAAAAACAAGGAGATATTTATGAAAAGAATGCTTGAGGTGAAAGTCACTTATCATGATATGCCGAATAAGAACACGTCTCATGTGCTTGAAATGGAGAAAAGCGAACTTCAGCATAGTGATGAAGGTATTAATTATTTGCCAGAGCCTAAATGGGGTATTACCCAGGAAGGAACGCCAATTGAAGCTGGTGATAATAGTTTTAAGGACCAATATTTTGCATCCTGTGTAAAGTTTTTATGCGAACTCATTAATGACATTAATAATATTGATCAATTAAAGCCAGAGGAAATCAATCAAAAAGCAAATACAATTACAAAGGAATTTAATAAGAAGTTCTGTAGTAATTCATTTTTTAACGAAAAATTTAACGAGAAGCAATGGAGAAATGTAATTTTGCAATTATTTGATGTAAAAAGAGGTGGTTTAGAACAGTATAGTTCAAATTTTTATTATGATAAAATATGCGTTTTAAAAATTCAAGCTTATAACGTTGAGCAAGAAAATAAGAAAATTAATAAATTAAAGCATTAATATTTTTATCCGATAATACACTCTTCGCAAAACAATAATTACCATGGGTGATCATGCATAAAATCGAGCCGTAGAAGTGTTGCCTATGATTGATTTATGCCTAACAGCAATGACTGAATAAAATTTAGTTTTGATAAAATCTCTTGTTTTATGCGTAAAACACTTTAAAATACTGTTTGCAATTCAGCAAATTCATTATCCCGTAGTAATTATAAGGAGATAAAATTATGCCTGGACTTTATGTGATTGGAGCTCTTTCAAGTGTGATTTCAGAAAAAGAACATACTAACTTACCAGAAGGTTGGAGTGTGTTAAAAGTTTCACATGATAAAGCTGAAGCTTCCATAAAAAAACATGGATACCTTGGAAATGCATTTATCAACCATAATAGTAAAGAAATTGTTATTGCTCATCGTGGCACTCATTTTGCTAATGAATTCAAGCTAAATGAAATTATTGCATCAATAAGTAATTTGGGTAACGATAGCACGCTTGCAAGCCAAAAGATTCCAGCTGAATCCGGGCTTGCGCTTGAATTCTCTCAAGAAATTGTTGGTGAATATAATAAGTTAGGATATCGTTTTATTCAAGCGGGGCATTCATTAGGCGGTTTTCATGCGCATCTAGTTGGTTTTTTGTTAAAACAGCCAGTGATTGCATTTGATCCGCCGGGCTGTAAAGAACAGCTCGATTTGCTGTCAGAAATTGAATATCTTGATGAACAATTATTTCAGCATTTTACTTTTTTAAGTGTTAAAAATTTTGTAAATGAGACCAATACACAGATAGGAAATGTCTATCAATTGCCAGGCAAAGAAAGCAGTTTTTCAAAATCAATCGCGACGGCAAATGCACATTTTTTAGAATTTATTTTGAAAAAAATTCCACAAAATGCTGCTGATCCAACAGTTGGCGGTGCAACTCCAGATGCTTTTCAGCTTGTGCAGCAGGTAAAAAACGTCCTACAAGAAGAAAAAAGCAAAAATCCCGTCGTAAAATCAACATTCAAACATAAAAGTCAAGTCAGTGCCGATTACCGATATGATGAAAATGATTGGGTTGTCTCTGTGTTGAATACCGATGATAAGTGGCTAGGACTTCCTGGCCATTCAATGATTGTTATTGAAGGAATAGCAACTGAGGAAGATCAGGCGTGGGCAAAGCTTGGCGAGAATTTTGTAAGAATGTATGATGTTCAAGCAAAGTTGTTTGAGGAGCAAAAAAGCCGTGTCAATTTGGAAGGTTATATTTTCGAAGTGCGAGAGTTTGTTATACATAGATCAGAAGGCTATGATAGCACTCCAAAGAGATCATATATTATCAAATCTTCTAAGGTGAGAAATTTTATTGTCTCAATAAAAAAAGATCAAGCGCAATGTCAAGAAGCGAAAGAGAAAAATAATTTATCTCTCTATCCAGAATATCAACTTATGGGGGAAAATAGTCGATTTTTTTCCAATCCAAATGCAGGACAAAACTGTGCTTCCTGGGTTGATAATAAATTATTGCTTCTTGGGATAAATAAGTCTCATCCAGTTAAGCCAAAAGAATTAACTTGCCTAATCCTGTGAATCTTTAGTTATTGAAAGAGGGAATCTTATAATGCATGAAAATGAAAATGAAAATGAAAAGGATGATAACGATATTAACGAAAATAATGATGTTGTTATTCGAATTTGGCCTAAGAGCAAACAGGAAAAGCCTAAATATGTGGGGCATACATCGCTAGAAACTTTTGTTGGTCCTTCGATGAAAAAGGAGGATGATGAAGCGGGTATCTATGTTAGTTTTTGGCCAGGAAAAAAATGTTATAAAGCTAATGATGAAGAGGAGGAAAAAAAATTAAAAGCCATTTGCTGCGAAGAAGAAGATCATTTCCACACACTTCAGCAAGATCTTCGGCTTTATCAACACGCAGATTACGAAAGCAGTGAAGTTGAAAAGATTAAGCTAACTAGCTTAAATCCAACTGCAATGCATCACGCCTTTGAGCAATACTATAAGAATCCGCCAAAATGGTCGATAGATGGCAGTACATTTCTTTGGATAATTTACGATACTTCAAACTGTGCACAAATGGTTCTAGATTGTCTTTCTCAAGGAGGAATACAAAAATATCGTCGTTTGAAAAAAGATATTAGCCGAGGATTAATATTGTCAGCGTATGCTGTTTTGCCTTTATCGTTAATACTTCATTTTTTTGCCTATTCACTTATAGACAGCAAAGTTGATTTTATGATGAAGGTGACCGAAAAAATAGCTCAAATAGATTGGTCAAAGTTACCAAACGATGAAAAAAAAGTTGCCTTTGTTGTTAAGCAAATAGATAAAGATGGAAAAGAGACCTTGATGATGTCAATAAATGAAAGGGACTGCAACCGTGTTTTCCAAGCATTCAGTAATTTATATGGTGTGATCGCAGAACCAGTTTTGCCAGAGATTTTGTCTATTAGAACATTATTGGAATCGAGCGTTTTATTTTCAGGGTATTTTTGGTTTTTTTTACCGCCTGCGCTCAAGAGTACTTTATCAACACTTAATAATCAGACGTTTAGTAGAACGCATAGAAATATTATTTTTCACGGGATAGATTTATCAATTTCAGTGCTGGTTCATGCTTTTGAGAATATTGCACCTGTATTTTTACTAGGATCTATGGAAAATATATTCAAACAAATAAGTCAAAATACGGCTCAGGACGGTATAAAGAAAAACTTAATCATATCAATTCAACATATTTTATCAGGAATCAACCAGCTTCTTGCCAATTTTCTGAAAAATCAATTAAAGCCAATAAGATCATTTAAATTTCTAACTCATGGGCAATATTACATGCTTATAGGATTGTTAGATTTTATCTTGTATGGTTTTGTAAAATATAGAAAATTATCGCCCATTAATCCAGTGTTAATTAAAGCTGTCAGTTTATTTATATATTGGAAATTTCTGTTGAGGTTGGAAAAATTTCCCTCTGCCGTACTTGTTTTCTCGGATTTTTTAATTAATCACATCTTATTACACTTAACAAATCCACTGGTGCCAAATGCTCTTAGCTTATCCAGCTTTTTCGTTTCTCCCGAAGATATTAAAAAACTTGCTAAACATATTCAAGCGATCGAAGTGTCTCGTCAAGATGTTGGAACAATAGAACCGCCATCACTTAAAAGCCATACACAAAATTCACTTTTTGTTTCGTGTTTTTCAGTTATCAATGTTTCCGTGCTTATGGCTTTACCATTAATGGTGATGCAAAAAAGCATATATCCGACATGGCAAAAGACTCTTCTTCAAAGCGGAAAAATGGGCTTATATTGTGGAATATTAAATGGTTTTTCTTATTTTCTTTCCAGGCCTAATTTATATCAAACATTAAAACAAGTCATACCAAGTCAAAATCCATCGGGCCAGCAAGCGGCTAAAAATCCATCGTCTCAACCAGAACAAAAGTCCAGTCTTCTTATCCAGGGAATAACTGAAGTGGGTATACAGATACTTCCGTTGCTTGTTTCAGCTGCTTTTTTACGAGTTATAAAAGGTGAAACAGATGTGAAAGAAAAAGTATTATTCAACATAGTGCTTCCGCTACTCAATGCATTTACATTTAGCACGGCAAAATTTTTATTGGAAGATGAGGGCCTACAACGCTTTACTTCAAAATTATTTTATCGAGTAACATCAAGTGCCGCTCAATCAAATCAGTCAGAAAGAAGCAATGAAAATAGTAACAATAGTTCTTGGACGAATTCATTTTCAACTTTTTATAGAAGCTTGCGGGGAAGCAAAATGAACGGAAATTCAGATTCTCGAGTCTCAAATTGCCTCATTCTATGAGACTGTATGTCTTTAAATGGTTCAACACAGACTGAAACTTGAATTCAACTGAGCACACGTGATAATTTCTTCAACTTAGGCGGCCATTCTTTATTAGCCATACAACTAATGATGAAAGTTCGCGAAAAATTTAATATTAAATTAACCATTATCAATATTTTTTGATTTTCCGACTATTTCGGGATTAAGTAATCTAACAAAACAAAAATTCGGATACAACTAAAAAAGCATTTGCCTTTATTTTTGTAAGGGTTTATGAGTAAAATTTACTAATTATCTATTTAGTTTAAATAAATAATTATGATACAATGCTTTGGCGGCGCTTTCTGCAGGAAGTGGAATTAATTTTCAGGATGAAAATTGGCGCTGTTATTTTCTCAGTTTTAAGTAATGTTTGGGCTCTAATTGTCTTGATGTGCTTTTATACAAGGGTTGTATTTTGTTCGATGGCAATCTAAAAATTATTGACAAAGAATTTTATTAGCATCGGAATCAACATTTATCATTTCGATAAATGCCACTTTTAACTTAAAATTTTTTTTGAAAAACTCATTTAAAATTCAACGTTGCTTGCTAAAAAAACATGCTTTCTAAATTAAAGGTAAAGCACCAGGCACAAATCCGATGACCCACGTCGATCGATTTATATTGATACCCTGGGTATTGGTACATTGGCTTTTAATCTTAGTGAGAAACAACAGCAACATTTAATATTATCTGGACAAGCAGCAGTGGAACAATATTTTCAAGGTTCAACAGAAATTGATGTTACTGCACTTGATGCGAATTTTATGGAGGATTCCAAATTTATATCTTCCTCATCTATAAAAACCGTAGGAAGGAAATGCAACATTTTGTGAGGTGTTATTTTTTATTTTATTAAGTATTGATGAGGTAATTTATCCACAGTTTCTAGTATTTTTAGCCAACATCAAAGGCTGATGCATTAAGTTACTTTGCGTTTGGTGATTATTAAGGAGTTCTTAAAATATGAAATCTCAACAATTTGGAAAATGTAGTGGTTATGAAGCTGAAATGCCTTATGAGGCAATATCTACTTCTTACAAGATTTTTATGACTATAATCTTTCCACCAACCCCGCTTCTTATTTTGATTGCTTACCTAACCAGGAAAGAATCCAGTCTTGTTCGGGAGGCACAATGGGACTACAGATGTAATAGGGAAAATGGAACAGACATTGATAATCCTCCAAGACCTTTTCCATCTGATGGAAAATGCTCATGGGAGAGAAATAAAATAAAACGATTTGGAGAGGATGGGGTTTATTGGTATATAGTTCATTACTACGAAGGCTCGAAAGACCGAGTATGGATGAAAGAGAAAGATCGAAATTACCAAGCTCGTCTTGTTCGTGAAAGATTGGATAAAGCAGTAGAATTAAAGGCAATTATAACAAATAAAATTTTAACTGATGTGGGTCACGAAATATATATTAATGAACTAATCGCTACAATTGAAACTCAAGCTGAAATGCAAGCCAAAACTTTTGTTTGGTATACTCATCCAGATCTTCCTCCTGATACCCCGCCTGATGATTTTCATCTTAATGTTGATGATATGATTAGACTATTCAATGCCATACGCGATAACCATGCGATAAAAATTTTAAATCTTTCAAGTATGGATTTAAGCAGCGATTTACGAAAGTTAGTCCTAGAGCTCTTTAGATCAAGAAATGATTTTACCGATATTAATCTTGCTAACACAGGACTTGATAATGACAGCCTAGATGAACTACTAAAAGCATTATATGATGGCAAAAATCATACCACAAGCATTCCGTCAATAGAAAGAATTAATTTGACTGCTAACCAAATAAGTGTTGCTAGAGTATTAATAGATTGTATTAGTAGATACTCGCCAGAATGGCAAAATATAAAATTAATCGATTTAAGTAATAATTATATTGAGATCACAAGTAATGAGCAGCTGGACAGAATAAACGCACAATTGTTTCATACTTCTCATATCCGGATTAATTTAACGGGAAATATGATAATTAGCTTATCACATGATGCTACTTTACTTGAATTATTGCAGTGTTTATTGGACAGATCCCAATTAATCATCAAAGACTTCTTAGAAAGTAACTTTGTTAGTTTAATCAGGATAGAAAATAGCGAACCTCGGCGCTTTGAATTAA
>SDBS01007616.1_pt1 | contig 10493 bp, 8 predicted proteins | sample 2277091 | NCBI WGS metagenome assembly SDBS01 (sample SAMN10404972, study PRJNA504765) | marine sediment metagenome | isolation source: marine sediment core GS10_PC15, 163 cmbsf | place: Arctic Ocean: Southern Knipovich Ridge | collected 2010 | reverse complement strand
TAATGCACTGAATATCTGTATTTTCGGTAAAACAACCAAGGAAAAACCCCGGTAGATTCAAACAACTTATTAACAATAAGTCGCTGTAGTTCAATTAATTGAAAGTTTTCTTTCAGGCACTAACTATTATGACGAATATCCCGACTGGGTGAAGCAGTGGAATGCACAAAAGCTTGCTGACAAATACAAAGACACCTCGTGGGAACTGTTGCATGATGCTTCAATGTATCTGTTTGGTAAAGATGACGATCGTCCTTTCGAAGTAGATATGTTTGGGCTGGGCACCACATTCCCGCACCCGGTAAAGGGGGATTCAAAGTATTTTTATACATCACTGATAGGTACTCCATTCGGGGATGAACTGACGGCGGACTTTGCCAAGACCCTGATTAAAGAGGAGAAACTGGGACAGGGCATACAGACCGACTTTATGGCGATCAGCTTTTCCGTAACAGATTATATTGGTCACCTGTTTGGGCCATCAAGTCTGGAGGCTGAAGACAACGTCTTGAGGGTAGATCGTTTGCTGGCCGATCTGTTCCGGTTCATTGACCAGCAGGTGGGGCTCGACCAGACCCTGATTATCGTTTCGGCTGATCACGGAATGAGTGAGGCGCCGGAATATATGCAGGGCCTGGGATTTGAGGTGGGTCGACTCACCTCCGAAACAATCATCAAGGGTACCATAATGAATGCCCTTGAGGCCCGGCTGGGTGTTTCCGGTGATGTGATTCGTCTTTACGAACACCCCTACCTCTATCTGAATGAGGAGGAGATCAGTAAAACCAAATACAGCGTTGCTGAGATTGAATCTGCAGTGGCAGAGGAGATCATCAGGATTCCCGGAATGATAGGAGCTATGACCCGGACTGATCTGATGAATGGATCTTTTGCTCCGACAGCGGTAAATATGAAGATTCTTAACAACTTTCATCTCAAGCGATCCGGCCATGTGCATGTGATCGCAGACCAGTTCTGGTACTTCTACTACGAAATGGAGACCACTACGCATATCGCTGCGATCCATTGCTCCCCATGGACCTATGACACCTATGTGCCTCTCTTCTTCGCCGGTTACGGCATACCCGGTCAGCAAATTGCCCGGCCTGTTACACCCTATGATATCGCTGCCACCATTGCGAACCTACTTGAGATCAAACCCCCATCAGGTTCCGTGGGCATACCTTTAATCGAGGTGCTGAAGAAAAAATAACTATTATTTATAACAAAATTAATGAGTAATATGACTCCACTTGAATCCATCCTGAAACTCAGGGAACAAATGTCCTTATCCATCATCGGGCAGGAACGACTTATTAATAGGATAATTTTAGTTTTGCTGACAAACGGTAACCTGCTTCTTGAAGGTCTGCCCGGACTGGCAAAAACAAGGGCTATTAAATCATTGGCCAGTGAGTTCAATTGTGGCCTGAGCAGGATACAGTTTACTCCCGATTTATTGCCATCGGATATTACCGGTACCGAGATCTACCAGCCCGAGTTGAAAGAAAAATTCATATTCCAGAAAGGCCCCATTTTCAGCAATCTGATACTGGCTGATGAAATCAACCGTTCTCCGGCAAAAGTACAGTCGGCTCTGCTTGAGGCCATGGAAGAGCGCCAGGTAACAGTAGCAGGTAAAACCTACAAAATGGAGCCGTTGTTTATGGTGATGGCTACGCAAAATCCCGTGGAGCAGGAGGGTACATACCCAATGCCGGAAGCGCAAATGGACCGTTTCCTGATGCATGTAACGATTGACTATCCGGATGATAATGCTGAGCTGGCCATTATGCGCTTGAACAGGGAAGAGCAATCGAAAAAGAAAATCGAAAAAGAAAAGCTTTCACCACAGGTAATATTTGACGTCCGCGATGAGATAGCCAAAGTGAAGATTTCAGAAAACATGGAAAAATATATCGTTGATATAATTTCCGCTACCCGTTATTCCGGAAAATACAGCGAAGAAATTGCGAAATGGATCGATTTTGGCGCCAGTCCGCGGGGCAGCATTGCAATAGACCGAAGTTCCCGCACCCACGCCTGGATGGAAGGCAAAGATTTTGTTTCGCCTGATAATATCAGGGCTGTTGTCCATGATTGTTTGCGTCACAGGCTACTCCTGAGTTATGAAGCCAATGCAGAAGGGATAACACCGGATCAGGTGATTGATGAAATATTGAAACTGGTTGCTGTGGTGGGATAAAATATGATGAACAAGCAGGCCACATATCCCGAAGATATTTTCGTCTCCCTTCAGGACCTTCTGAAGATGGAGCACTTTGCCCGTGGTTTTAGTTTTTTGGCGCGCAAACAGAAAGTACGCAGTATTCTGGGTGGGAAACATGCTTCCAAACTACGGGGACGGGGATTAGATTTTGAGGAGGTTAGAAATTATGTGGCAGGTGATGATATTCGCAACATCGACTGGAAAGTAACTGCACGCACTCAGAAAACGCATACCAGGGTGTATAGCGAGGAGAAGGAGAAACCGGCACTCATCGTAGTCGACCAATCCAAATCCATGTTTTTCGGATCGCAGAAAAGGACAAAATCGGTTGTAGCAGCTGAGTTGGCAGCATTGGCCGCTTTCAGAGTGTTAAAAGAAGGCGACCGTGTGGGTGGTGTTGTTTTTGCCGATCATGGGATAGACATTGTATTCCCAAAACGCGACAGGAAGAATATATTGAGATTTTTGGAGAAGATCGTAGAAAGAAATCATGAATTGGAAAAATCTTCATCGCTTAAATTTGAGGAAGCTCTAAAAGAGACAGTATTAAAAATCCGGAATATGGTGAGCCATGATTTCCTGATCATTGTCATCAGTGATTTTTACCGCTACTCCACGGAGGTTATTAAATTTATTTCACGCCTGGCACAGCATAATGATGTGATCCTTGCCAAAGTATTCGATCCAATGGAACGTGATATTCCTGCTGCTAAGGTAATTGCAGGGGATGGAAGGAAGCAGATTGTAATGGATGGAGAAAGCAAAAGGCTCCGTGAAAAGTTTCAGGAGGGTTTTGACCAGGACTATGCCGATTTCGAGACACAAATGAAAAAACACCGCATTCCGCTGATGATGATTGATACCATTGCACCAGTGGATGAGCAATTAAAAGAGATTTTTAAGCGAACAAAAAGATGACAATTGACCTGGGGCCACTTTACGAACCTGATGCTCTGCGTTTTTCTTTTGAAACACCAGGCTGGTATCTGCTGGGATGCGTGCTTTCACTACTTGCTGTTCTGCTATTTTTCGAGTGGTTGAAGCGCTATCGAAAAAATGCTTATCGCCGTGAAGCATTGAGAAACCTTAGGATTATTGAAGATAAATCTCATGAGCAAAAGGATGTTTTATGCCTTAACGATGTTTTGCTTTTATTGAAATGGGTTGCCATCAAAGCCTTTGGGCGGCAACAGGTGGCACAACTTTATGGAAACGATTGGCTTGAGTTTCTGGAATCAAAGGGGAGAAATACTCCTTTCACTCATTACAAACAGCATATCGTAAACACCCTTTATGATTCCATTACGGTTGATATGAAGGAAAAGAAGGAGCTCATGGAGCTTTCAAAAAAATGGATTAAAACACATGCCTGAAAATTTTGAAATAGCGAACATCTGGGTATTTTGGTTGCTTCCTTTACCATTGCTGGTGTATTGGCTGCTTCCGCCGCTCATGATGAAAAGTGCTTCATTATCAATTCCCAACTTTAAAAAGGCGCAGGAATATACAGGACAACATCCGCGCTCTTCAGCTCTGGTAAAGCGAAGGAACATATTTGCATGGATTGGGCTTATACTTATCTGGGTACTGCTGCTTGTCGCACTATCATCTCCTCAGCTGGTGGGCAAGCCTGAGATGAAGGTAAAAACTTCGCGCAATTTTCTTATTGTTGCGGATATATCATTCAGCATGGCCCAGAGTGATTGGATGATTGAAGGTAAGAAAGCCACACGCTGGGAAGCTGTGAAAAAAGTAATGCACGATTTTATTGCCAGAAGGGAAGGCGACCGAATGGGACTGATATTTTTTGGGTCGAGCGCCTATATTCAGGCTCCGTTTACTCCCGACCTGGAAACCGTTGACAATATGCTTGAAGAAGCTGATGTGGGAATGGCCGGGCAGATGACAAATATTGGAAAAGCAATAGTGAAAGGTATAGAAATGTTTGACCAGGATACGATCAAAACAAAGGTAATGCTGGTACTTACCGACGGTGTGGATGCAGGCACTGATATTCTTCCACTCGATGCTGCTGAACTGGTTGAAAAGGATTCTATCCTTGTTTATACCATTGGAATTGGCGACCCAAACGGATCCGGTTCGGACCTGGATGAAAAAACCCTGGAAGAAATTGCAGAGATGACCGGCGCACAATATTTCAGGGCTATGGATGCTGATCGGCTTGAAGAAATATATGAGGAATTAGATAAGTTAGAACCCATTGAATATGAAGAGGAAGAATACAAACCAACAACTTTACTTTACTATTATCCCTTGGGCGGAGCCATAGTTCTTGCGCTTATACTGTCCTTAATATTTAGCAGCATTTCAGCATTAAAACCCCTGGTAAACAAAAGGGAAATACATGGCTGACAACATTTTACATATCAGTTGGGAAAATTTCCATTTCCTGCGGCCATTGTTCCTCTGGCTGTTGTTACCGGCATTTGCAGTTTTGCTTATTGGTTTATCAGGATTAAGTGTGCAGGCAAAATGGAAGAAGTTTATTGCTCCTCACCTGCGGCCTTATGTAATTCAAAAGGGTAGGGAGGGTAAAATGAAATGGATGCAATCAGGACTGTTTATTTATTTATCAATCGTTATAGTTGGCGCTGCCGGGCCTACATGGAAAAAGATTGAGGTTCCTGGCAAAACACTTGAAACGCCTTTGGTTATTGCCCTTGATCTGTCCCAGAGTATGATGGCAACCGACATTCAGCCCAACCGGTTGGGAAGGGCAAAATTTAAAATCACCGATCTTTTAGTTGCCAACCCCCGCGCCCGTGTTGCGCTTGTTGGTTATGCCGGTACAGCGCACACCATTGTTCCGCTCAGCAGTGACTATAAAATAATCCAGAGCCACCTTGATGGCCTTTCTCCTCAAATGATGCCCTACCCCGGCACTAACCTTGAGGCAGCCCTTGTATTGGTTGATACCATCATCAGGGTCACCACAGCTCCGGCCACGCTTTTACTCATCACTGATGACTTTACAGATGAAGTATTTAATTTGCTTCAACGATTTGTTAACCAGGGAAAAACAAAAGTTGAGATTATGCCAATGAGCACTGCCACAGGAGCAAATGTACCTTCTCCCGGAAGTAACAAGCTCATGCGTAATAAGCAGGGCAATATTGTGCATTCCGCTTTGGACAACAGCATTCTGGACAAACTTAGTTCGATCGAAAAAATACATGTAAACACACTGACTCTTGATAAAAGTGACATGGAACTGTTGGCTAAATCCATCAGCAGCAATCTGGAATTTAAAGAAAAAGATGAAGAAAAGGAAGATGACTGGCAGGACAAAGGCCTTTGGTTTACCATTCCTTTCGCCCTCTTTGTATTAATGTGGTTTAGAAAAGGATGGGTGATTTATTCATTGTTGATTTTGGTGGGTCTTAGTTCGTGCAATAGTAATTCAACATTTAAAAATTTATGGTTTACCAGGGATTACCAGGCGCAACAACTTTATGAACGGGGTGATTTTGAACAGGCGGCTGATCTGTTTTCCGACCCTTTGCGCAAAGGTGTAGCATATTATAGGGCAGGGGATTACAAACAAGCTGTCAATGCATTTGAGCAAGATACCACTGCCATGGGAGTATATAACCTGGGGTTGGCCTATTACAAAAACGGGGATTATGCTGCTGCCGGACTGGCTTTTGGGAAGGCTGTGGAAATGAACCCTGAGATGGGAGATGCCCGAACAAACCAGACCTTGATGCAGCAAATGGCAATCGGTACTGATGAAGTAAATCCCGAAGAAGCAGAAGAGGCAGCTGCAGAACAAACAGACCAAAACATTGAAAACAAAGACATGGAAGATCTTGGTGGTGGCGGACAGGAAGCAACGAAAGATGATATGGAGAAAGAACGGAAGGAAGAAATTGCTAACACGGATATAAGAAAAGGCAAGGAACTGGATGAAGTCCCCGATAATTTTGAATCAGGTAAACAGGATGAATCGCAAAAAATCCTGATGCGCAAAGTAGATGATGATCCGGCACTGTTTTTAAAACGAAAATTTGCCCATCAGGTAAAAACAAAAGGCAATAAACCAGAAAATGAGGGAATTGAATGGTAAGTGATTATTGGAAATATGTTTGGGGTTTTATTTTGCTTGTGTTCTGGCAGGGAGTTTTTGCCCAGGGTCATCTTTTCAATGATGTAAAACTAAGCCAGAGCAGCGTTTATGTTGGTCAGCCGGTTGAAGTAACTGTTTCAGTTTATACTTCAACCTGGTTTACCAGAGGCGTCGATCCGGGAAATATTAAAGTAAATGGCGCCTTTACGGTGTATTTCAGGTCGGTTAGTTCATCAAAGCAAATCAGCGGAAAAACATATGCCGGTGTTGAAATGATATTTCATGTATTCCCTTATGATGACGAAGATATCCTTTTCCCACCCTTGGATATAAAGGTTGAAACTCCGGATGATGGTGGATACAAAGGAATTCCAAGAGTGGTAAAAACCAGTGAAAGAAAGATAAATGTAAAACCTGTGCCGCCCGGTTACGACAAGACCGAATGGATCGTCGCATCAGGCATGACGATTAATGACAACTGGACCGGAAATAAAATCAGAGTAAAAGTCGGGGATGTGCTGGAAAGAATATTAAGCCGGCAGGTTTCAGGTACAGTTTCTGAACTCATCCCACCAGTGAACTGGGATACCCTTGCAGGTGTTAGCCTTTACCCGGCCAGGTCAGAAGTCAACAACCATAAAACCAGAACGGCCATCAGCGCTTCACGCACTGACGGTATAAGGTATTTGTTTGAAAAAGAGGGTAGAATAACTATCCCGGAAATGGCATTCACCTGGTGGAATCCCATTCACAATAAACTGTACAAACGCACACTGAAAGGATTTACAATTGATGTGCTTCCCAACCCTGATCTAGACATGCTTGAAAGTGTACGCGATTCACTGGCTATTACAACTTCTTCGCCAAACGAAGCAAGTAGTGAAAAATCAGCAATCACTATCTGGGGACTGTCCTTAAAACAGTTTGCACTTGTATTTGTAAGTATACTGATTTTAACCTATTTACTGATAAAAGGGATCAAGTCTTTAAGAAGAATTGTCAAAAAACACCGGGAGCGATACCAAAATTCGGAACTTTTTTATTTCAGGCAGTTTAAAAAAGCGTTAAAGCGTAAAAACACAAAGGCGACCATACAGGCACTCTATCGCTGGATAGATCAAATTCGCTTGAAAGAACCTACCCTTCAGTATTTTGCCACTAACTATGGGACTAACAAATTGCTAAGGGAAGTAAAACTGTTAGAACAACATATAAGCTCCAAGAATACCGCAGCATTATCATTTAACTTCAAGGCCTGGTCAGAGGCACGAAAGAATTGCTTAAAAGGACTAATACATAAGGAAATAGGCAATTCGGCTTTGTGGATAAACCCTATCTGATTTTTCTGTAACTCACGGTACTTTTTCTGGTATTTATGAGGGGGACATTTTTTTTGCCAGGTCTTTTGACACGATAAATGCTTATGTCTATAGGTCTTGTTAGAGTTGTAATGCTTCTTATCCCAGTTTCGTTTACGTGCCTGTTGGCATACTTCTCTGGAGCAATACTTTTTTATTTGTGGATTACACCGGACAGTGCACCCACAATGTTGGCAGATGAAGGTTGAGTAAAGGTGTTCACCATACTGATTCTGTTCGTGAGTGGGCTTACGATAGAAATTTCCATATTGGCCGGTTTGATAACTGGAAAGTCATATATCCAGTTGAATTAGCGAATAATAAGTAAGGAATCGCTAATTCCATTTTTGCTTCTAAAATGGAAATGCCAACTCCATTTTGGAAGTTTTTTAAACTTTTGTTACTTTTGTTTGTGTGAGAATCTATCAACGACATCTTCCCAAGATCAGGGAGAGTTTTTTCCTTTTTGGACCGCGGGGTACCGGAAAATCAACTTGGCTAAAGATGACGTATCCGGATGCAATGATGATAGATCTTCTATCAAGCAGATTGTTTTTATCATATTCGTCAGATCCTGAAAGACTTGTGGAATTTGTAGAAGGAAATCCGGATAGTAAGATCTTTATTATTGATGAAATACAAAGAGTACCTGAACTGCTACCAATTGTACATAAATTAATAGAGACTAACCGGAACATACAATTCATCCTTACGGGATCCAGTGCCAGAAAGCTGAAAAGGACTGGAGTAGATTTATTAGCCGGCAGGGCCATTTTACAAAGGTGTTATCCATTTATGGCTTCAGAGGTTACCGATCAGTTTAATCTTGATTCTGCTCTTGAATTTGGACTGATCCCACTGGTTTTTTCTTCTTCTGGAACCGCCGATGTATTGAGTTCATATATTGACCTTTATATCCGTGAAGAGCTGCAGTCAGAAGGGATCATACGGAATTTCAGTGGTTTCTTGAGATTTTTGGAAGCAATTAGTTTCTCACATGCTTCGATCCTGAATATATCTGAGGTCGCAAGGGAGTGCCAAATTGAGCGAAAAACTGTTGAAGGTTATATTAAAGTCCTTGAAGATTTAATGATTTCCTGCCGTTTACCTGTGTTTTCCAAACGGGCAAAAAGAAACCTGATATCCCATGCAAAGTTTTATTTCTTTGATGCTGGTGTTTTTACGGCACTCAGGCCAAAGGGACCTTTGGATAAAACTGCGGAAATCTCTGGCCAATCACTTGAAGGATTAATATTACAACATCTGAAGTCCTGGAATGAATACAGCAACTCATCTCATGAACTTTTCTATTGGCGGACTAAAAGTGGCCGGGAGGTTGATTTCATAGTATACGGCAGGGATGAGTTTGTAGCTATTGAGGTGAAAAACTCCAGATCAATTCACTTGAAAGATTTAAGGAATCTTTTGGCTTTCAAAGAAGATTATCCCGAAGCAAGTATGTTATTTATATATAGGGGAGATGAAATAATAAGAAAGAAAGATGTACTGTGCTTGCCTTGTCATGATTTCCTAATAAGTCTTGTTCCAGATAAACCATTAATATAATTCACAAAAATCTAACAATATGACCAGAAGAATGCTGATATTAATTTGCTTGGTATCAACTACAATTTGCCTGCAGAGCCAGGAGGCAAACTATGATGAATCAGCGGTGCCGGATTATGTATTGCCGGAACTGCTTGTCAATGAGGATGGCTCGAAGGTAAAAACGAAAGATGACTGGGAAAAGATACGGCGGCCGGAATTATTGGGTCTTTTTCAGCAAAATGTTTACGGCAGGGTTCCTGATGGTGACTTCAGCCAATCCCATGAGGTTTTAAGTCATGAGCAAAATGCACTGGGCGGGCTGGCAGACAGGTATGAAATAAAAATAACCATTGATAAAAATGACAGGGTACTATCTTTTAACCTGCTGGTATATCTGCCGGCAGATGCAAAAGACCCGCTCCCTGTTTTTATGGGGTTAAATTTTAATGGCAATCATACGATACACCCTGATCCTGGAATTCTTATTACTGAAAGCTGGGTTCGAAACAGGGAGATACCTCCGATCAGGAATAACCAGGCCACAGAGTATGCCAGGGGGATGGCTGCTTCCCGCTGGCCGCTTAAATTTATCCTGGAGCGTGGCTACGGATTGGCCACCATCTATTATGGTGATATTGACCCTGATTATGATGATTCTTTTCAAAACGGGGTACATCCATTATTCTATGGGCCTGGACAGGAAAGACCTGAAGATGATGAGTGGGGATCCATCTCTGCCTGGGCATGGGGACTCAGCCGGGCGATGGATTATCTGGAAACATGGGATGCCATCGATCCAGGCCGGGTGATCGTGATCGGCCATTCACGCCTGGGCAAAACATCTCTATGGGCGGGTGCCTCCGATGAGCGTTTTGCAATGGTTGTATCAAATAACTCTGGATGCGGGGGAGCGGCACTTTCCAGAAGGGAGTTCGGCGAAACGGTTAAACGCATCAATACAAGTTTTCCTCACTGGTTTTGTCGGAATTTTCAAGATTATAACATGAGGGTCAGTGAACTGCCGGTGGACCAGCATATGCTCGTAGCACTTATGGCTCCCCGTCCTGTTTATATTGCCAGCGCGGAGGAAGATCGATGGGCTGACCCCCGTGGTGAATACCTCTCCGGATTTCATGCCGCCGTAATATACAATCTGTATAAGCCAACAATGCTTGACTTCGAATCACCTGAAATAGATTCACCCGTGAATGATATGAGGATCGGTTATCACATTCGCAGCGGGGGCCATAATGTTACCAAATTCGACTGG
>SDBS01007614.1_pt1 | contig 10495 bp, 7 predicted proteins | sample 2277091 | NCBI WGS metagenome assembly SDBS01 (sample SAMN10404972, study PRJNA504765) | marine sediment metagenome | isolation source: marine sediment core GS10_PC15, 163 cmbsf | place: Arctic Ocean: Southern Knipovich Ridge | collected 2010 | reverse complement strand
CCTGTCAAGCGAATCGCATTAGCGGTCGGCAGCAGGAACCTGCAGGAACCCGCAAGGAAGTACTGCCCGTGGCTTCGTAGAAGCCAATGGAATCCATTTCCTTTAGGTGATGGAGGATGTCAAACCACCATCGACAGCCGTTTACAGCAGTATGCTGAAGAGGCAATACAGGAACATATGGCCTACTTGCAGGAATTATTTGATGAGCACTGGAGGAACAGGAATTTGTGGAAAGGTATTCAGGAAGAAATGCTGCTCATAAATTATGACGGGAAGTATAGCAAGGAAATGGCAATGGAAGAAACCAGGAAGATGAATGTTTTCACCTGGAAGGGATTACAGGAAAGGGAATATAATACACTCGATTCGATCAGGCATTTTCTGCAGTTTCTACAGACCGGATTCATGGCCATGGATGTACGTTCCGGTGAAATAAAAGCCTGGGTTGGCGGTATTAATTACGAATATTTCAAATACGATCATGTGCTGGCAAAACGCCAGGTGGGATCAACCTTTAAACCGCTCGTTTACCTGGCGGCGCTTGAGCAGGGGATCTCTCCCTGTGAGTTTTTTCCGAACGACAGTTTGGTTTATCACCAATATGATGACTGGACACCCAGGAATGCCGATCGTACTTATGGCGGTTATTATTCTCTTAAAGGTGCTCTTATTCATTCTGTCAACACCGTAAGCGTAAACATGTTGATGGAGACCGGTATCGACACCGTGTTAGCACTGGGTCAAAAAGCCGGTATCGAATCGTCCATGCCTGCAGTGCCTTCACTGGCCCTGGGCACTGCCAATATTTCACTATATGAAATGGTGCGTGTTTACCAGGCAATTGCAAACAGGGGTATGGCGATAAAACCAAAATACCTGACCCGGATTGAAAATAAGGACGGTAAGGTGCTGCATGTGAACCCGGCGAGTGAACAGGGAACTGCTGTTTGCCATCCTGAAAATGCCGAGGTGATGATAGAAATTTTACGTGATGTGGTGAATCATGGCACAGCCAGTGCTTTACGTAATGAACACCGGATTATCGCGGATGTGGCCGGCAAAACCGGGACAACACAAAATCACACCGATGGCTGGTTCATAGGTTTCACACCAAGTTTGGTGGCAGGTGTGTGGGTTGGTGGCGATTTGCAAAATCTACATTTCCGGAGTCTGGAGTATGGCCAGGGATCAGTTATGGCCATGCCCATATGGTCAAATTTTATGAAAAGAGCCTTCAGTGATGATATCTGGGATTACCTGCAAGATGAAGAATTCGAAATAAGCGAATCCATAAAAAACATGTTGACTTGCGATGATTTCAGGAAAAGAAGACCATTTCAGTTCAGGCCATTCAAAAAACTGAAGGAAAAATCACTCCTGAAGAGATTATTCAAAAGAAAAAAGGAATGAGCCGCCCAAGGCTTGGAGGATCATCACAAGCCTGCAGGTACACCGGATGGCTACTCGATTGATCCGGATAGAAACAAATTCTTCTCAGAATGAACATCCTTTTAGTTTAATCTTCAGCGATATAGGATATACTTCTCGTAATTTCGTCGGGTGTTGGGAGGAGCCCGTTCAACTCTCCTGGCAAAGTTTTACTTAAAATATAATCAGCCACTCCCATTGGACTTTTGGTATTCTTGAGTGTATATTCAACAACCGTTGACCGGTATATTCCAGTTCTTTTTCATCATATTCTCCTCCCAGTTCCAGAAAATCAAAGTTGTAACTGTCCTTCGATCTAGTGGATAAGTACATTTTTAGTCCACCCGTATTTTTTTGTCATCCTGATGTAAAATTCTCACTCAAGATCATCCTTGCATTTCTACAAAACAATAATATTATGGGACCACCCAATTTCTTGCACCAGCGGTGCAAGTTTTTCATTTCCCTTATAAGCCAGGTAAAGCTTTCGCATTCGCCATAAGTTATCTACTGAAAATCCCTGAACTGGATTTATCACCCTGCAGGAATTAAATAATAAAGCAGCACCTGGTGGGCTCACATAATACGATAATCAATATTTTGTCTGGAAGGGTATGATGTATCACAATAATTATCTGTCTCTTTCAATAACATCAAGTCCTAATAATATGCCTATGTCTTTGATTTGCTGCCTCAGGTCGCCGAGCGTTGCACAGTGATGGATTCCATATAAAGAAGGGAAATGTTGTTCCCGAATTTTTTTGGCATCAACCTTCGCTATTATCTTTGCCGTACACATTACATTGTCCAGATCTTCCCCTCCGGTATATATTGTGCGGCCATCAACTATTTCACCCGTGTGCAATCTTATCTGTCCAAGAAGGGTGTGCATCTCCCAGAAAGTAACGGGCTCACCTACGGGCCATTCTGCTGTAATCCCGCTAGAAGAACCAGGTTCTTCGGGGATGTCTCGTAAGGGACTTTCCGCATGGGTCCTTATGGTATATGGAAGCCTGCGTTCATCACCATACGGATTAATCGGTATGCCACAATGCAGGACAATTTCTACTGAGTTGTCAATATCATACATCTGGTCACCCAGCATACTCGGCTTGCCGGTCAGTTTATAGGCAATGATCTGGCTGATCAGTATATCCGGATAATTCTGGCAGACAGCCTGTATTCCCCTGGTTTTGAATCCAAGCTCCAGACCCAATCCGGGATTATACCGGTCTTTCATCTCACCACTTCCGGTAACCGACCTGATATGAGTTGACACTGCATGGCAGTCATACTTTTCCCTTAATGCATCCAGCGCAAGGTACCCCCTGGCTGTTTTTGTTATCTCCGATCTTGATGCTTCTACCCTTCGTGCACCATTGATCCATTGTTCTGCAATTGCTTCTGCATCCCTGATATTGATTTTTTTATAGGTATCGTAGAATTCCCCGGCTTCGACCTGAACAATCTCTGCACCTGTTACTTCTTTAATGGCATGAATGTAGCGCTCATTATGATCCCGGGGGTAGGATTGATTGAAATCCCCGAACTTGTAATTTACACTTGCAATGATTTCATCTTTTGCACTTTTCACCATTAATATTCTGGTTTCCTTTAGTTCTTTAATGACCTGAACCAGTTTGATCTTATATACCAGATCCATGAACATCTTTTCTCTCACAGATGAAGCACAAAGATGTCTTCGGTCCAGTTGGGCGGTTAAGATCTTTACATGTTCGTAGTTGGTACCTCCTTCAAGTATGTTCCTTTCATAATCTTTGACCTTACCTGTATTAAAGATGTGATAGTGATGCCCACTCTGAAACTCCCAAAGATTATATACAACTATTGTAGGTAATCCGGTGAAAGCCAACCTGTAGTCTCTATCTATCCTTCCGATGATCATCACTCCATCGTAACCGTCTTTGTGACTTTCCACTTCATTGTATGCATCTGTAATTGTACCTTCAAATTGAAGGAAATCTACTTGTTTACATGCCTGATGAAGTTTATCCAGGACCTCTTCATGGGTTGTAAAAACTTCAGGCGGACCTCCCGATCCTGTACAACCACAACCTGCAGAGGTGAAAATGGTAAATATCCTTGTATTTCCATTTTGAGAAAATAAGACCAGGGAAGAAGAAATAATTACGGCGAAAATGAAAATGATCTTTTTCATGACTGATTGTTTTAAATTGAACTTATATCCAAGCTGTAAAACCTGAAGTTAATTCAATATGGATTGAAGTGAAAGTATATGTATAATTATTTTTTTGTGTTATGTTTGAAGACATATAAACATACCGGAATGATTTACTACTACTCATTTTAGCAATGGTCCTTCTTCCGGGCTGCAAGAACTCAGCAGATATGGACGGTATTGTAATAAGAAATGGCGTTGTTTTGACAATGAACAAGACGCGCGATGTTATCGTAAATGGGGCTGTCGTTATTAAGGGGGCCAGGATCATTGCTATAGGGGCTGAAGACACAATCAGGCACTACCCCGGGTTCAAAGTGATAGATGCAGATGGCGGCATTATTATGCCTGGCCTGATCAACACCCATAGCCATCTTCCTATGGTTGCCTTCAGAGGCCTTGCAGAAAATGGTGTTAAAGACAGGCTGTTTAATTATTTCCTTCCCCTGGAAAAGAACAAACTCAGTCGTGAATTGATATACAATGCAACGATCCATGGTGCCATCGAATACGCAATGGGCGGGATCACTACCTATGCAGACATGTACTATCATATGGACGAGATGGCTAAAGCAACCAGGAAAGTTGGGGTTCGGGCCGTCCTGGGGCAAACGATAATAAAATATCCTGTTGCAGATGCACCTGATCCCTATGGCGGCCTGGAATACGCTGTTGATTTTATCAGGGAATACAGGGAAGATCCTTTGGTCACACCGGCTTTAGCCCCGCATGCTCCATATAGCGTCTCAAAAGAGAAATTATTGGAAACCATTTCCGTTTCTGAAGAATATCAGGTGCCTGTCTTGATTCATGTTGCTGAGAGGTCAGAGGAGACCAAGCAGTTACCTGGAAAATACATAGACAAATCTTCAGTTTTTTACCTTGACGATATAGGCTTCTTAAGAAAGGATGTGCATATAGCCCATGCGATTCATTTGGACGATAAGGATATTGAGATACTGCAACGTGTTCAGTGTGGTGTGGCACATAGTCCGATTTCAAATGCAAAAAGCGGGCATGGGATCGCAAGGGTTCACGATATGATGAAGGCTGGCGTGAGACTGGGGTTAGCTACGGATGGTCCGATGAGCAATAACTCTCTGAACCTTTTTGCAACCATGCGCTCAGTGGCACTGATGCAGAGGGTCAAATATAAAAACAACATACTGATGAGGCCTGCAGAGATCGTTGAAATGGCAACAATAGGCGGAGCCAGGTCATTATACATGGATGATAAAATAGGATCCATAGAGAGTGGCAAACTTGCGGATATAATAGTAATTGAAACAAATTCCCCAAACATGGTTCCCTGTTATGATTATTATGCAGCAGTGGTCTTTCAGGCCGAGCCCTCAAACGTTTTCACCACAATAATCAATGGAAAGATCGTAATGGAAAACAGAGAGATGAAGACAATAGATATCAAGGAAGACCGCGAGATCATGAACCGCATAAAGCAGGATATCGCTCCCTTTGCCAGGGAACTTGAAATTAAATCAAGCGCTGCGAATCGAATATCGCAAAGCAATAATAGAATAAACTAAATGTCAGGGTTTTAGCCGGATATAAATTAAGACTTAGATAAGTTTAATATTGATACCAATCGATTTATCAATCATGACGAAAACTGTTTATCAGATCCAGATTGCTTTAAAAGGGTTCAAACCGAAGATCTGGAGAATAGTTCTTATTCCTTCAGATATATCAATGTCGGATTACCAAATTGTTCTCCAGTCTGTAATGGGATGGACAAATTCTCATTTACATCAGTTTATTCAACACGGGTTATTCTATTCCGAACCTCAGGATGGGATGTGGGACGATATGGATGCAGAGAATGAGACGTTTTGCAAAGCCGGAATAAAAGCCTCGTGAAATGGCAAGAAAGAAAGAACCCATCTACATGGACCGGTGGCTGTTGTTCCATCCCTACAGTACTCCGGCACCGAGCGATTTCTATTACCTGAGGCTGTGCAAAGAAACACACAGGATCCTGGAAGAGAATACTTTCCTGGAGTCTGAAGGCCTGCTTTCCCGGGAAGAGATAAAGAATCTGGCATGTTTTTTCATCTGCTATTTCGAGGATGTGATTTCGGGGCCCGGATTATGGCAGGCATTTACAATTCAGGTCAGGGAACTTTATGGTACATACCTGCCTTTCTTTAATCCTGATCCTGATAAGTATTTCCCGGATGAGATCAATATTGAGGATATTTACTTCCTGCTGTGGTACTTTATCAGCATGACACTGATTGATGAAAGCATTATCAATCCTGTGGCCCATGAATGGTCAGACCTGTCGGACGAGATCTTTGATATCCTGGAGCGAGAGTATGAACTGGCACCTGAGAACCTCAGACTGAAGCAGTTATTTACGGTCAGGCCCGGGGAAAGGGATTTCTTTGCGCTGAAAGAAAAGATGAAGTGGATCATGCTTGATTCCTGGCTGTTGCATTTTCAGGGGAATGAGCTTGATGAGATGATCAAAAAGGTTAGTACGAATCAAGGCGAAGATGGGCTGCCGGAGGAAAGAAGGGAATTGTATAGATATGATACTATCGATTCATATGTTCTCTCAACATATACCTCATTGCTTGCAAGGCAGGGGAAGGAGTGGCTGGCTTATACCCTGGGAACGGATCATCCCCTTTTTAATGAGATTCTCGGGATAGGTGAAAAAAAGTCCGGGTATTACCTTTTCATGGGAGCGGAGAATGATAAGCTGCTGTTTCAGCATATTGCCACTGAGACGGTTCTGAAAGTCACCTCAAAATCGATGGATCTTCCTAAAGATTTCGAAGCGGGGAAATCAATTTCCTTTGCGGGATTTGTAAAGTGGAGAGATGAATGGTGGTTCTCTGGGTCCCAGGTGAGTTGGGTATATAATACCGACTTGATCAGGAAGGAGAAAAACTCGGAGAGCAGCAGGATGCTGTTTGGAGAAGATCCGGTTTTGAAGAAGGCGGAAAACGAACAACAATATGCATCTTTCCTGAGGTTCAATAAAGGAAAACCCATTGCATTTGTTGAAAGTGAAGAGAAGGCAGGTAGTTTAATCCAGGATTTCCTTATTTTCCATAACGAAACCCTTGATATTCCGGCCCGGGAGAAAAGAAAGGCCAGGGAAATGATAATGAAGACTGAGTTGACAAAGAGGCCAATAAAAAGTTCCGATCACGGCGACGCCGAAGCCATACCGGGTATGATCTTCTTCAATCCGGAATCGGGCATCCAGATGGTCTTCGGACTCAATGATCTTGTTCCGGATCAGGACAACACCTGGTACAGGGAGGATGAAACTGGCGATGAAACCTTGAGGCTGGCCTACTCATACCATATCAGCGGGGATTGGATGCACTACATGGTGAATAACTATGACATTCCCGGACTCGATTTCCCGGGGGAAGGCGGGAGGGAGCTCCTGATGGAGAACCTGGATTTTATGCTGCGTTTCTGGAAACGAAAGGGCTATTATCCTTAAACATATTCAGAATAGTAATTCGTTATAAAACCAATAAAGCAAACATATGTCCAACTTCAAATATTTGATTTTTATTATCACTTTGTTGATAGTAAACTCAATTTCAGTAACAAAGGCACAAAACTGGCCAAACTGGCGTGGTCCCAATGGAGACGGAACCAGTATCGAAACCAACTTGCCCACCAGGTGGGATTCAATAACAAACGTATTGTGGAAAAGTCCTGTCCCAGGCATTGGCCATTCTTCACCAATTATCTGGGGGGATAAGCTTTTCATTACTTCAGCCCTGCCTGAAACCCAGGAGAAACTCCTGCTTTGTTATGATTGTACAAACGGCCATCTATTGTGGCAAAAAACCGTGCTCAAATCTACATTTGAAAACAAACACAGTCACAATAGTTACGCCTCCGGTACACCTGCCACAGACGGCACCCTGATTTATTTGTCATTTCTTGATGGAGAATATGCAGTAGTGGCAGCTTACGATTTTACAGGAAAACAGATCTGGCTGCAACGGCCCGGTAAATTTTCAAGCCAGCATGGTTACAGTTGTTCACCTGCATTATTTGAGGATAAAGTATTTATTAATGGTAGTAGTCAAGGAAATCCTTTTGTGGCAGCATTAAGCAAGACAGATGGACAGGTAATCTGGAAAGTTCAGCACGAAAATCCCACCCACAGTTTTAGTACGCCTATTTTCAGGGAAATGGCAGGAAAAATGCAGATGATTTTCTTGGGCAATAAAGAAGTTGCCTCCTATAATCCTGACGATGGATCAAAATATTGGTTTGTAAGTGGCCCTTCTGAAGATTTCTGTGCCAGTCCAATTTATAACGAAAAATCAGGATTAGTACTTATCAGTAGTGCATGGCCCCAACGTTATTTGCTAGCAATTAAACCCGATGGTACAGGAAATGTTACTGAAAGCCATGTGGTTTGGCGAACCAGAGAAGGGGCTTATTATGTGCCATCTCCGGTTTGTACCGACGATTATATTTTTTCAACCATGACCAATGGTAGAGTTCACTGCACTGAAATTGCAACCGGTAAGATTCTCTGGATGGAAGATATGGGCAAACAATATTCTTCTCCTGTTTTGGCAAACGGACTGGTTTACATGCCAAACGACGAAGGTTTGATAACTGTGATAAAACCTGGTCCAACTTTCAAACCTATTGCAAGAAACCCCATCGGAGAAAGAATGAATGCATCACCGGCTATAAGCGATGGAAAAATATATCTGAGGGGAAATAAACACCTCTTTTGCATTGGGAAAAAGTGAATAGCCTGAGAAACGGCATCCTGGCTCCTCTAGTATTCTAGATTTTCGTAAATTATCCAGAAATAAATACAATTGCTATGAAAACCAACCGACGACAATTTCTTTCAACTACCGTTTCCGGTGGACTAGCTGCCACGTTGCCACTTACATCCTGCATCCGAAGCGATTCGATTAATAGTTCCGCTACAATAAAGGATCGTTACGAAATGCTGGATCAAATCCTTAAACAACCGGTATTCCGGAAAGAATTGTTCAGTTCACCGGTCATCATTGAAACAATTGAACTGCTCCGTTATGAGAATAATTTTCTTTGCCGGGTACGCTCAAAGGATGGGGCTGAAGGAATTTCTGTCGGTCATGGTGTGTTGCGGAACTTATACCCGATTTTTACAAACCTGATACAGCCTTTTTTTATAAATAAAGATGCTCGTGACCTTGACCTGTTGATAGAAAAGGTATATATCTATAAACTTAATTTCAGGTTATCAGGGTTGGCGCTTGGCGTCCCTCTTGCCGCCATCGAATTGGCTATTCTTGATATGATGGGGCATATCGCAGGAAAATCCATCGGCCAACTGATCGGGGATATTCATCATTCGGAAGTAGAGGTCTACCAGGCCACCGAATACCGCCATTTACCCGTCGAGGAGTCCATGGAGCTGATCATACGTGATGTGAATGAGAATGATGCCAGGGCGGTTAAAATAAAGATTGGCGGACTCATGTACCACACTGAAGATATTAATGTTGTTGGCCCTCCGGGTAGGACAGAAGCTATGATCCCGCTTGTGCGGAAAACCTTTGGTGATGATATGGTATTATATGCCGATTCAAATAGTTATTATTCGGTTGAGGAAGCGATCCACGCAGGAAGATTGCTGGAAGAATACAATTACCAGTTTTTTGAAGAGCCGGTTCCATTTCACTGGTATGAGGAGACCAAACAGGTTGCCGATTCCCTGTCAATTCCAGTTGCCGGTGGTGAACAAGAATTCAGCCTTCACGGCTTTCGCTGGTTAATCGCTAACGACGGACTTGAAATTGTCCAGCCAGATGTCTTCTATTTTGGTGGCATGGTCAGGGCGATGAAAGTTGCCTTAATGGCCAGGGCATTTGGTAAACAATGTACACCTCATATGTCTGGTGGAGACCTGGGATTTCTATATATGATGCATTTTGTTTCTGCACTCCCCAATGCCATGCCCCATCATGAGTTCAAGGGATTCAGGACCACTATAGATTTTGAATGTAAAACCTCACCCCTTGAGAGCGTAAATGGTGTGGTAAAAGTCCCCACAGGTCCCGGATCAGGAGTAGACATTAACCCGGATTTTCTTGAAAAGTTCCAGGTTGTCAAGGGTTGACTGATTAAAATCTGAGGGAAAGACAGCTTAGCCCCCCATCCAGTTTTTCAAATTCTGAAACATCAAGAGAAATGGTTGGATAACCTGCCTGTTCAATATAACCCTCATTACTACTCATTCTTAGGGGGAAGCTCGGTTGAAAATGTACTCATGAAACTTGGTCTTATTGAAGATAAACAATTGCTTCATGCTGCCTTGATGTTGTTTGGGAAGGAACCTCAGCAATTTTGCCCCGCCGCCATTGTGAAGTGTTCTCATTACTATGGAATCGAGGTCGTACGACCAATTCCCAGCCACCAGGAATTCGGTGGTACGCTATTTGCCCAAGCTAATGATTCGGCTGACTTCGTGCTCTCAAAGCTGGATCGCACTATAGGTGATCGTGAGGAAGAGACTAGTGCCAAAGTAACCCTAGAGATTCCAAAGGAGGCGATACGGGAAATTATCATCAACGCTATTGTACATCGCGACTATGATTCTACAGGATCGATTCAGGTCTCGGTCTTCTCTGATCGCGTGGAAATTCTAAATCCCGGAACACTTCCGAAGGGTCTTTTGGTAGAAGATCTTATGGGAAAGCACATTTCCATTCCAGTAGATCCATTCCTTGCTCGTCCTTTTTATCCATATTGTCCGTAAAACCAGCTCACTTCAGGGGCTGGATATAAGGACAAATCTACTGATTTTCGATATACTGTTTGACAATTTCAAGCGGTGCACCACTGCATGATGCGATAAAA
>SDBS01007613.1_pt1 | contig 10495 bp, 7 predicted proteins | sample 2277091 | NCBI WGS metagenome assembly SDBS01 (sample SAMN10404972, study PRJNA504765) | marine sediment metagenome | isolation source: marine sediment core GS10_PC15, 163 cmbsf | place: Arctic Ocean: Southern Knipovich Ridge | collected 2010 | reverse complement strand
GGCTTGTGTCACTGCAACATCATCTGCGATATCTTCAACGTGTTACATGAACCGCCGTGGTACGGAACCGTATGCCCGGTGGTGTGGGAGGACGGCGGGGGTGACCCCGCCTCCTACCCGATTACTGAACACCCGGAAAGAAGCTGATGGATAAGAACATCGAGGATCTTCTGTGTCTTCAGGAGCTCGACCGGAGGCTGGACAGGACCAGGGACGATCTCGACAGGATACCAAAGGAGATCGAGATTCATGACCGTGAGATCCAGAAGCACCGGGATACATTCGCCGGGTTCGAGCAGTCTCTGGAGGAGGTCAGGACTGAACAGATAAAGTGCACCGGTGACAAGGAAGACGCACAGAAAAGGCTTGCCGACTACAAGAACCAGCTCCTGTCCCTCAAGACCAACCAGGAGTACAGGGCAATGCTCCTTCAGATAAGCTCGGTCGAACAGCTGATCGATGATCTCGACAGCCGGGTGATCGAGCTGATGTACCGTGAGGACGAGACGACCGACGATATCGAGAATGCCAGAAAGGTCCTGGACAGGAGCGTCCAGAGAGCCGAGAAGAGAAAAGAGCTCCTGAGCGTAGAGAAGGTCGAACTCGAAGAGCAGACGAAGACTCTCATCTTCGAGAGGGAGGAGAGTGCCGGGACGGTCAACATCCGCTTCCTCCGGAAGTACGAGCAGCTCAGGTCTGCAGGTAAGGGTCTGGCTGTTGTCGGGCTCATACGTGGAGCATGCGGCGGTTGCATGACGAATGTTCCTCCGCAGAGTGCAGTGGAAATCGCCCAGGGACATACTTTCACCTGTCCCATCTGCGGCAGGTTCGTGGTCTGGACCGACGACAGCTCCTTCGCAGGGGACTGAGTTGCCGTAACCTGCTCTGCTCAGGCTATCGTTCCTGAATCTCAAGTGCCTTCAGGGACTCTTTTCCGTTAGATTAGAATAAACATGCAGGGTCAGGCGGACGGTCGCCCCTCCGGGGGAGGAAAGTCCGGGCTCCGCAGGGCAGGACGCCGGGGAAATCCCGGTTGCGGCAACGCAGAGACAGTGCCACAGAAAGGAAACCGCCTGCCAGTCAGGTAAGGGTGAAAGGACAGGGTAAGAACCTGTCGGGGATCGGGTAACCGGTCCTGCATGGCAAACCTCGTCCGGTGCAAGGCCGAATAGGGAGGAAGGCTCTCCGGAGCCGGGGAATGGCCCGTTCCCCTCGACCTCCGGGTTGGTCGCTCGAGGTACCGGGCAACCGGTATCCCAGATGGATGGCCGTCGCCGTTTCGACAGGAGCGGTACAGAACCCGGCTTACAGCCTGACCCATGCTTCTCTCAGTGGAGGAAATTTGACCTACCGCTGGCTGGCCAGACCCGTCCCGGCTCTCCATCTGGGGACACCCCCGGGAGAGCTCTCCTTCCTTCCACGTTCCGTTGCACTCCTCCTTGCAAGGAGGGGCATGAACGAGTCCGCCGCCAGGTCCTTCCTTAATCCATCGCTCGAAGACATGTCGCCCTGCAACTCCCTGCCCGAAGTCACCGAAGCCGCAGACAGGATTGCTGCAGCGGTAATGTCGGGTGAGAAGATCATCATACATGGCGATTACGATGCTGATGGGATCTCAGCGACTGCTCTGACCTGCATCACCCTCCGCAGGCTCGGTTCCGAACCTGAGTTTTTCGTACCGGACCGGTTCCGGGACGGATACGGCATAACCGGAAGCGGTGTAAAAGCCTGTGTTGAATCAGGCGCGGGTCTCATGATCTCGGTCGACTGCGGTATCAGCGATGCGGGAAGTATTGCAGAACTTGCAGCCAGCGGAATCGACACCGTGGTAACGGACCATCATAGACCGGCGGATGGACGGCCAGAAGCCGTTGCTGTTGTGAACCCTCATCTCTCCGACAGTGAGGGTTCCTGGTCTAGCCTCTCCGGTGCCGGGGTGGCCTTCCGGACCATGCAGGCAGTGTGCCTCGGTCTGAACAGGGACCAGGCTCTCATCGACGATCTGCTCTCCCTGACGGCAATAGGGACAGTCTGTGATGTAGTACCACTGACCGGTGACAGCCGGATCATCGTGAGCCACGGTCTCCTCAGGATGGCGAGCGACAGCCTGAAGGGGCTGGCTGCTCTCGGACGGGTTGCAGGGGTCGATCTGAGAAGAGCATCCTCCCGTGACCTGGCCTTCGCCATCGGCCCCAGGCTCAACTCGTCAGGCAGGATTGGGCACGCATCCTCCGCGGTGGAGCTTCTGACGACAGACGATGCCAACAGAGCTCTGGAGCTCGCACATGAACTCGAAGATCTCAACACTCAGAGGCGAAGCCTCGACTCGCTTGTTCTCGACGACGCCAGGATGCTTGCTGCCAGGCAGCCAGGGTCTTCCTGTCTGGTTCTTGCCTCGGAGGGCTGGCATCAGGGTGTCATTGGCATTGCCGCCTCCAGGCTCGTCTCGGAGGTGGGAGTTCCCGTCGTACTCATTTCTCTGGATGGGGACAGGGGCAAAGGGTCGGCGAGGAGCGTCCGGGGAGTGTCGATCCATGGACTGCTTCAGGATATACAGACCGATACGGGTATTCTCGAGTCGTTCGGAGGACACCATATGGCTGCCGGTCTCACGATCAGGAAAGATGACCTGGAGCTGCTTCGTGCCGAGCTCGAGCGGAGGATGACTGCCTATTCCAATGTGCTCGAGGAGGGAGCCGTCATCTGGCTCGACGGGCAGCTCGAGGATACCGATTACGGAATGGACACAGTTCGTGCGATCGGCATGCTTGAACCGTTCGGTGAGGGGAACGAAGAGCCGATCTGGCTGGCAAGGTCGGTTGAACCGCTCAACTGGCGGACCGTCGGAAAGGGGCAGCATCTGAGCTGCCTGTTCAAGATCGGAAACCACAGGATAAGGGCTATCGGATTCAATATGTCCGATCTGCAACCGATGCTGAACGACCGGGTAGATCTCGCATTCTGCCTCAGGGAGGATACCTGGAAAGGCAGGGGATCCATCCAGCTCCACCTCCGCGACATCAGACCCACCGGAGCAGAGGGTTGATCGAAACACTCGCTGACAGAACCGAAGATGCGCTGCTGAAGGAGTTGCCTGCCGCCGGTATGGACGGCTATGCGGTACGACCAAGACAGGTCGACATGGCGCTTACAGTAGCCGATGCAATCACGACCGGCGGTCTCTATCTTCTGGAAGCCGGAACGGGAGTGGGCAAGAGCCTTGCATACATTCTGCCCTCACTCCTCTCGGGGGCAAAGACGGTCGTGTCAACGGCAACATTGACCCTGCAGGATCAGCTGGTCGCCAGGGACATACCCTCCCTCGTCGAAGCTCTCGGTCTGGACGTGGAAGTGGCAGTGCTGAAAGGGCGCCGCAGGTATCTGTGCAGCCGGAAATGGTCACTCGTCTCAGCCCGGTTCGGCAGGTTCCCGGGTCTGGGCGAGTGGGCGGGGAGTACCAGCTCCGGTGACGTCTCCCATTGTCCCGTCAGCATCCCGCCCGATATCTGGAGACATGTCTCGGGAGACAGGCTGGACTGCAACGGTCCTGCATGCCCCTTCTTTTCGAAATGCTTCTATTTCGACGCACGAAGGGAAGCCCGCAGAGCAGGGCTTCTGATACTGAACCACCACCTGCTTGTCTCAGGCATGCAGGCGGAGGATCTGATACCCGAGGCGGATCTCCTAGTAGTCGATGAGGGACACAGGCTGGAGGATGCGGCAAGTGAGTGCCTCGGTCTTTCCCTCGGAGAGGGCATGCTATTCCCGCTTTACGACGGCATCGGGTTCTGCAAGCTCGAGGCCGAGAGGAAGGCAGAGCTCCTCGAAAAGGTCAGGGAGCTCTCCGCCGCCCTGGTTGGACTCACACACGGTATTACGGAAACAGCCTCCTGGCACCCCGCTGACAGGATGCTCGACCTCGACCGAACGGCATCGCTGGCAGCCGGATTGTGCGGAATGCTCGAAGCCGAACCTGACCTCGCCGCAACCGCTCAGGCGGCAGGATACGTAGAGGAGACGGTTCGAGGCCTCCTGGCTGTCAACTCTGAGGACCACTGCACATTCGTCGAGATTTCCGGCAGCAGGCCGGTCATCCGTTCCGTTCCCCTCGAGGTTGGAAATGACCTCGCCTCGATCGTCTACTCCGCCTTCGGGACGGTGGTGCTCACTTCGGCAACGCTGACGGTTGACGGGAGTTTCGAGTTCTTTGCCGGACGCCTCGGTGCCCGGAATTGCTACTCGCACAGTTTCGGAAGCCCGTTCGACTACGCAGGGCAGGCTGTCATGTCCGTTCCGGATACCCTTCCCAGGCATGATTCGCACAACGAGCTGACTGCAACCGCCTGGGAGTGGGGGAGGAAGATAGCGACGCTTCTCGATGGGCGAATCATCATGCTCTTCACCAGTTACCGGAATCTCATGCTCGTAAGGGACAGGGCGGTGGATGACCTTCCCGATGGGCTCAGGCTCCTGGTGCAAGGTGAGAAGCCGAGGAAGAGCATCCTCGATGAATTTCGCGAGGACTGCAGGGCCATCATCCTGGGAACCACCTCTTTCTGGGAGGGGGTCCACCTGCCCGGTGATCTGCTCCAGGCAGTGATTATCGACAGGATTCCCTTCCCTTCCCCCGGACATCCCCTCATTGCAGCCCGCCTGGAGGCAATCGAGAAAAGAGGTGGCAGCTCCTTCCAGGCATTCACCCTGCCTGTGGCTGCCGTCCGGTTGAAGCAGGGGGTGGGGAGGCTCCTCCGATCAAGTACTGACAGGGGAGTCGTCCTGATACTCGACCATCGCCTCAGAAGTGCAGGATACGGCAGCGTCATCCTCCGGTCCCTGCCCGCCTTCAGACAGGTTCCGGACACGGATGTGCAGGATTTCATCATGGAACACTGTCTCGGACGGGGTGTATCAAAACTGGAAGGGAGTCCGGATGGAACCTGACCTGCTGAGGCCCGGAGCCGGGGGGAGAATGGACCTCTCTCTGGAGGGAACCGGGCTCGCAGTGAGGATCAGGGGGATCTGCGGTCCTGACGACGGCGAACTGGATGGAGTAACCTTCCTTGGACAGGTACATGGCAGCGGAGTGCTGTTCTCGCCTGCAGGGGGGGAAGAGGGCGATGCAATGGTCTTCCCGAAAGGTGAGGGTTGCCCGGGTCTCAGGATTGCAGACTGCCTGCCCCTGATCGTCGTATCGCATGAGGGTGTCGGTGCAGCGCACTGCGGCTGGAGAGGTGTGTCGGGGGGAATCGTTACCGCTTTTCTCGACTCGTTGCCGGATGCACCCCTGCATGTCCTCCTGGGACCCAGGATCTGCCCGGACTGCTATACGGTTAGTGAAGGAGTCAGGAGGCTGGTGACACAGAGCGATCCCGGCGGAGAAGACGGACATCCGGAGGGGGGGCTCAACCTCGGGCTCACAGTGAGCAGACAGCTTGAGAGATGGCTCAAGGGCAGGAATTACGACAGGGGAAGAGTTACCGTGACGGATATAGGGATATGCACCTGTTGTAGCATTAATTACTACCATTCCTGGCGGAGGGAAGAGACCCTGCAGAGGAATCTCGTGTGGCTGGCGTCCGGGACCAGTATTGCAGATGGGGAGGACTCCTGCAATATTCCATGTCCGCTTCATCACGCGAATCATGCAAACTGAGACATAGATACACTCCGGAAGGAGAATGAGTTGACAAAAATCGCAATTATCGGGTTCTGTACCGTTTTCATGGCGTGCGGTACTGCGGTCGCGTCGGGGGATGGAGAGACAGTCATGATAGGGCTGATCCCCTTCGGATACAGCGATGACGATACCCGATGGATAAGCAACAAGCTCTTCGACTCACTCCAGGACGAGATCGAGGCCAGCGCCGAGTACGGACTCATCAGGGAAGATGACCTCGACGATGCATTCGAGGACATTGGATTCGACCCTGACCAGTTCCGGTACGGGGTTCCTCCCGATTTCGTCGCCGATGCCGGTGAGATTATGGGAGCCGATCTGATAGTCTTCGGGTTCGTAGTTCCGGGAGGCGAGCAGTATCAGGTCCTGTGGAACGTCGCTGTCATCGCCTCTGGTAACGTGGTGTCACCTGCACCATCCATGGTCATCAAGAACAGCGATCCCATCAAGGTGCTCGCTGGTGAGATCATCCAGTCACTCGGGGCCGAAGTTGGCCAGAGAGCACAGGAAGCCCTGAACATGGCCCAGTATCATGCGAGCGTTCAGAACTGGGATATGGCTATCTCATCCTACAGGCAGGCTCTTGCAATCGTCCCTTCACTGACCGATGCCAGGCTCGAGCTCGCTTCGATCTACCTGAAGAGCGATGTCGATTCGACTGCCAGGGCAAAGGAAATCTACGAGGAGATCCTCGCGGATGACCCCTCCAATTCACTTGCCCTGGGAGGAATGGGCTCGGTCCTCATGAGCGAGGGCAATCCGGAGGGAGCCAAGGATTACTTCGACAGCGCAATCGAAACCGACCCCGACAACGCCACTGCCTATCTCGGCCTGGCGGCTGCCTACAGGGAACTGGGCATGCTCGACGAAGCCGTGAACAGCTTTGAGAGCGCGCTTGCCCAGAATCCCGAGAATCTCCAGGCCAGGTACGCGCTCGGACTCCTCTACATCCAGCTAGAGAACTACGACGAAGCAATTCCGCATCTCGAGACAATTCTCGATGTCAGGCCGGAGTTCAGCAACCTGAGGCTCAAGCTCATCGCCGCTTACGGTGTGGTCGGACGATACTCCGATGCCGCCGACAACTCGGTAATACTCCTCGAGGATCAGCCGGACAACGAGGAACTGATCCTCTATACAGCCCAGATGGAATCCAGGGCAGGCAGGACTACCAGCTCCGTGAACAGGCTCGAGAGTCTCATTGCCAGCACCGGCAACAGGCAGGCTTACATTCTTCTTGCCACCGTCTACCGGGACAGCGGTCAGAGGGGTGCGATGCAGAACGTCTTCTTGAGGCTGAAGTCAGCCTATCCCAACGACCCGATCGCAAATTACATGATGGGTGCCTTCTACTACTCGAGCGGTACACAGAAAGCCCAGGTGTCCGAGCTCATCACCGAGAACGTCCCGACATGGGAGACTGCGATTTCCGAACTGAACACGGCAATCTCGTACCTGAATCAGGTTACTGGATACAGGACCTCGCAGGCGCAGAACATGGTTGCAGCTGCGCAGAACGCCATAAGCCTCTGCGAGGAGAAGATCGACAGGGTGGAGCGCTACAGCCAGTAGTGCTCAGCCACAGGAATAGTGATACGGAATGGGGGACTGCCGTCCCCCTTTTCCGGAAGTGAGTCCGATGGAACCCAGATTCGTCGACAGAGTCGTGATACAGGTGGTCGCCGGCAAGGGAGGCAGCGGGATTGTCGCCTTCCGGCGCGAACCCTACGTCCCGAGGGGAGGCCCGAGCGGAGGCAATGGAGGATTCGGAGGTTCTGTCAGCCTGATCGTCAACGAGAAGCTCTCGACACTTGCCGATTTTCCCAATGGCACCTGTTTCAGAGCCGGCAAAGGCACCAACGGCGGACCGAACAACAGGACCGGCGGTCGCGGAGAGAACCTCGAGCTCAAGGTACCCCCGGGGACATCGGTATTTGACAACGAAACCGGCCTGATGATTGGCGACATGATCGAGCCGGGCACGACGCTCGTCGTTGCCAGGGGAGGCAGACCGGGTAAGGGCAACGCATCGTTTGCGACACCGAGCAGGCAGGCGCCGCGGAACGCTACAAAGGGGGAAGCTGGCGAGCAGGTTGAGATAAGGCTGGAACTCGCTCTGATAGCCGATGTCGGGCTTGTCGGGCTCCCGAATGCGGGCAAGTCGACCCTTCTCTCGAAGATAAGTGCAGCAAGACCAAAGGTGGGCGACTATCCCTTCACTACCCTGCACCCGTCACTGGGTGTAGTCAGGATGGAGAGGGGATTCAGCTTCGTAATGGCTGACCTGCCGGGCCTAATCGAGGGAGCCCACAAGGGTCAGGGGCTCGGTCACCGGTTCCTAAGGCACGTCGAACGCACACGTATCCTCGTCTACATGGTTGCGGTCGACCTCTCTGACTCTCCTTTGCGCCAGCTCGAGATCGTCAGGAACGAGGTTCTGACGTACAATCCCGAGCTCGGCAGCCTGGAGGAGATCGTTGTGCTGTCGAAGATCGATCTCCTCGGTGAAACAGAAACAGCTGAGATCGTGAGATCTCTGCAGGGAGCGGTCTTCCCGCTGAGCGCCGTCACGGGGAAGGGGGTAAAAACGTTCCTGAGCCATCTCGCCGAAAGGGTCTCGAACCTCGAAACGAAGAAGTGACTCGATCACTCGTATCGCTCTGTACATGGAAGGGACCGGGCAGAGGCCTTCTCTGTGATCTGCTCTCGGGAATGCCTCCCGACGAGGCGCTCGACCTCCTCGAACGCGATTACCCGGGGGGCAACCCCGGAGAGACCTGCATCGAGGACATCATGAAACGGATCCGCGAGAAGGGGATCGATATCCTCCCGTTCGGGGCACCCGCATATCCTGCCCTCCTCTCGGAGATACACGACCCCCCCGCAGTGCTCTACGTCAGGGGTGACCTGCAGGATGCACTTGGACACCACACCGTTGCAGTGATCGGGTCGCGAAGGAGCTCTGTCTATGGTCGTGGGGTCGCCAGATCGATTTCCAGGGACCTCTCTGCATCGGGTGTCTCTGTAGTAAGCGGTCTGGCAAGGGGGATTGACGCTGAAGCCCACATGGGATCGCTCGATGCGGGAGGACCTACACTGGCCGTCTTCGGCAGCGGCATCGATGTCGTCTATCCTCCCGAGCACGGAAAACTCGCCGAAAGAATCACGAGAGCGGGAGCTCTACTGTCCGAATACCCTCCGGGTACCCGTCCGGACAGATTCAATTTCCCGGCGCGCAACAGGATAATCAGCGGACTCTCGCTGGGTGTCGTAGTCGTGGAAGCTGGTGAGAGGAGCGGTACGATGATTACCGTCGGAACCGCGCTCGACCAGGGCCGCGAGGTGTTCGCCGTACCCGGGGAGGTGACAAGGTCCACCTCCACGGGAACCAACCGGCTGCTGAAGGAGGGTGCGAGCCTCGTGACAAGTGCGGTCGACATCCTCGAGGTGCTCGGGATCGCATCTGGTGTTTGCGGATCAGGGAAGCTTCCGGAGGTCGAGGGAGAGGTTGCCTCGGCCGTGGTCAGGCTGCTCTCGGAAGGACCGGTCCACCTCGATCAGATGGTCCGGAGACTCGGACTGGACGCCGGTATCCTCCAGAGTGAACTCCTAGTGCTCGAGATGCAGGGCCATGTTGTCCGCAGGCCCGGGGAGCTCTACACACTCGTGTGAAATGTCTTGTATCAGATCGATCCGCTTCTGATCCCCTCAGGCTCAGTCCGAACCTTCCTGTGACAGCAGCATGTCGACCACAGAGGGGTCATAGATCCTTCCGCGTCTGAGTACTATCTCCTGGAGCGCTCTTACCGGTCCGTCCGACTGGGAGACTCTCACGAACGAAGCTGCTACCGCTAGGATCCTTGCCAGAAGGGGAATAGCGCCCTCACTGAGCCCCTCCGGCACTCCGGAGCCGTCGTAATTTTCACTCATATGTACCAGGGCTTCCATCGTATCGACAGGGAGATGAAACCTGGCCGATCCAGAAGTTTCCGAGAAGGAGGTCTGCCTTTCCTTCTCGTCGGAGATCAGCAGCGGGGCTGCCTGGTGTAGCAGAGCTGCCATGTGAAGGTTCTCGAGGTGTCCCGGCAGCAGCAGCAGCCCGTGTCCGATGCCGAGTGCTACTTCCGCCACCTGCTTGCTGTATCCGGAGAGCCTGTGGTCTGACCTGTCGAGGGAGTAGACCATGGCCTCCATGAAGTCCCAGGCACGGGAAGTGACCGTCTGATGGAGTTCCCGACCCTTTATCGTGCTTTCCGTGAGAGAGATGAAGGCATCCATCCTGTCCGCATCCAGAGAGGTGTCCATCGTTGGCCAGACCTCGACCGTGAGGCCGGCTGCACCCTTTCTGCGAAGGGGCTTCTCCCTCGAACTCCCGTCTCCCGAGGGAAAGGTACAGGAGATGTTCTTCCATGTGACTCTCACCGCCGCCGGTCCCGAAGTCGCGTACCAGGCGCGTGCAAGGTGTACAAGCGCACTGAGGGTACTGTTGCAGGATGCCAGATTGCGTGAGAGCCCGGCCATCGCCCGTTCCGCCTCTAAGGCTCGTCCCCTGGCGAACTTCGAGCGTTCGAAGACGATCGTCGAACCGATCTGAACTGCAAGTATGGCCAGTGTGCCTGCGAACATCGAGACAAGCCAGGATCCGTGCAGTGACGCCGCCCCGGATGCGAGGTCTGCGGCCGCTGGTGCGAGCAGGGGTGAAGAGAGGAGGGGCAGGGCGATGATCTGCAGGAATATCCTGATGTTCCTGCTGAAGTGCCTTAGCGGACGGAGCTTGACGAGAGCCCTGAGGTGGAGGTTGAGGAAGATGAGGAGGGG
>SDBS01007612.1_pt1 | contig 10496 bp, 8 predicted proteins | sample 2277091 | NCBI WGS metagenome assembly SDBS01 (sample SAMN10404972, study PRJNA504765) | marine sediment metagenome | isolation source: marine sediment core GS10_PC15, 163 cmbsf | place: Arctic Ocean: Southern Knipovich Ridge | collected 2010 | reverse complement strand
TTTGAAGATGGTGTTCACTCAGCCCGCCCACGGTTGTTCGAACACTGTGATGGATTACCTGGCCAGCGAGAGTATTCCGTGTGAATGCTTGTGTCCAACCGCTAGGTCCCTGAAGGATCTCGGTATCTTCAGGAGATGGGCACAAGGATGGAGGCAAATGTCCGGTCGACTGTTCGAGTACCTGAATCAGGCCAAGCCGTCTGTGGTCGTCCTGGGAAATGACAGTAGCCCTGTCGATGGGCTTATCATCCGACATGCAACTGAGATGGGTATTGCCAGCCTCCTGATTCAAGATGGCATCATCTCTCCGGCAGTGCATAGGTTTGGGCAGAGACACCCAGGGCATTTGGGGGCGCTCCGAAGACACCTGAGGGGGAGACTATACCAGCTTGCCCATCTATTGGGTTACATGGGTAGGTCACTGCAGTATGGCAGCGGCGGCTGTACGGTCATCGCTGTATCGGGTCCCTACACACGCCGCCTACTGATCAGAACGGGTGTTGATCCAAGTCGGATTGTGGTTACTGGTCAGCCTCGTTACGACCGGATCATGGCGACTGAGTTGCATCCATATAGATCTTCGTCTGGCGACCAAACGGGTCGAGAGGGTTTCAGGAAGATATCCGTCCTTTTTGCGGCTCAACTGCTCGGAGTGCTACTAGGAAACAAGGTAGACGCGAATATGATGGAAGCACTGAAAGCACTGGCAAGCTCAAGCCCAGACCTGATGCATATCACAATCAAGCCTCACCCGAGCGAGTCGGTTGCCGACTATGCTAGGTATCTGACCGGCCAGGAGGCGAGCCTCATCGAGATTCGAGAGCCTGATGCGAGCATCCAAGAATGTATAGCGAATGCAGATGTCGTTATCACTGGCCCATCGAGCGTTGCCATTGAGGCAGCCATTCTCAGGAGGCCGGTGATCATACTTGGTTGGGAGGATAGTCTATGGGGCAACGAGCTAATACGGTCGGGCCTGGCAGTAGGTGCTTCTGATGGCGAGCAGTTGAAGTCAGCGGTCATGGAGTCAATATCTGACGACGGCTTCACAACACGCGTCACCCTGGCTCAGCGTAAGGCTCTTGTGGACCACGTGTACAATCTAGATGGACTGGCGTCTGAGCGCGTGGCGACTCTAGTCGAAACGATGCTGGAAGGGAATCTACCTGAATCGTAGGCCAAGTTCCAAATGAATCGACTCTTCGCTGGAGCAACGGTTGCTCTTGCCATCCTCACTGTCGCCCGTACTCCAGAGCTTCTGAGTGCAGGTGTTGGAAACCTTGGCGAGCTGGTCGTTGCGAAGGCCGCATGCCAGCAAAACGCGATCTCTTGGTACGTGGCAGCGGATTCTGGTGCCGCTAGCCCGCTCTTTGAGCAGGCACTAGCGTTCAATCCCTACAACACCAGGGCCAGGGCTAGGCTAGCGGAGTTGCAATGGGCAGCGGCCAACCATGATGAAGCGCTGAGGTCGTGGCGTCAGGTAGTGGAGCGAGACCCTAGCGACACGGCGAGCTTATTCCGCTTGGGAATGGCCTATGACCGACAAGGTATGGACGAGATGGCATTGGCAGCCTGGCGGCAGGCCGGGTCGGGAACCGTGTCTTCCTATTTGGCTGAAATTGGGATTCGGGAGCGCCGCCGCGGTGACTTGGATGGGGCGCTTGCGAGATTTCGGGACGCCGTAGCAGTAGAGCCATCATCGGCGCTGGCGAATTATTGGTTGGCGGAAACATATCTGCAAGTGGGGATGCTCGCGGAAAGCGAGGATGCCTGGGTAAGGGCGGCGATTCTGTACCCTGAGAATGATTGGCACCACTGGTGGGCGCTCGGGGAGGCAGCTAGAATCAGGCAAGAATGGAGCATGGCGGAAGTAGCTTTCGAGCGGGGAGTGCCCTTGACGCAGGAACCGGAGATGTTCCTTCGGCGACTGGGACAGGTGCACGAGCGCGCCTGGCGCATGGCCTCTGCTCTCACCACATATTATGAGGCCATTTCAGCCGCGCCTGATCGTATCGACGCGTACCTGGCAGTTGGAAGTATACAGATGAAGCTGGGCGACTTGGATTCTGCGGCAAAATGGTACGAGTCGACGGTTGAGAGATTTCCTGAAGATTTCCGTCCGTACCAGCGGCTAGGCGCCATAGCGTATGAGCAAGAGAGATTCCCTGGTTCCATGAGGTGGTTGAAGCTTGCCCACGACAAAGCACCTCAGAACGTCGATGTGATGAGCGATCTGGCGACATCCTACTACGCCAACGGGGAAGTTGCTCTGGCCGTCAGCACACTCGAAGAGGCTATTGTGCTTGCGCCCCAACCAATGCCAACTAGTTGGGGCGCACAGTTGCGGCAGTGGCGCAGCCAACTCAACTGAGGACTTGGGTTATCCTCCAGAAGGATAGTGTCGTTCATAGCATCAGGGGTGAAGCAGCGGTCTGTGGTGTGGTTAGTGCTTGACTGGTTGAGCCCCTAGATGGAATACCACTAGTGTCCTTGGTTTGAGGTTGCCGATCATGAGGAACTTATCTTGATTTCGTCGGACCACAGTAGACTCGGACCTTGGGGCACCATCGCAGCGGGTGTTCTCCTATTCCCGACTGCAGTTTTAGCCGGGATGGTAACCGCCATCTGGTCTGAGGCTACCTTGAGTGGCGTGATTCTCGTTTTGTTGGCAATCGTGACTGCGATCATTCTTGCTATACAGGGCGAACGCAATCGCCAAGTCATCGCGATTAACGTGGGCATCGTTTTCCTCTTCCTCGGATCTCAGATCACGATTTCCCTGCCGGTTCTCACTAAGACCCTGAAGCTAGATTCCCTGGTTTTTGTTGCTGTGCTACTGGTGGGGATTGCCCCGATGGTAGCACGGCCAAGGCCTGTGGAAAAAGATGCCCACCCCATCTGCGGATCGAACATATGGCTCCTTCTGTTCCTGTTGTACGCGGGCATATGCACTTCTCTCAATCTCACCCAGGTGTTCAAAGAAAGCATTCAATTCGCGTTTGTTCTGGGCATCGGCTATGGCCTGTTTGCGTTGAGCCAGTCTTCCTTCACTCGGAACGCCAGCATTGCCAGGACGGCCGGATTGCTGGTAGCGCTCGCGTCCCTCGTCTCAGCCTACGCCATCATCGAGTATGCGCTTCAATCCAATGACTTCTTGGAGAGGGTAGCGGGCATCTCATACAACTCTCAGTTTGGTACTCTTGTAGCCTACCGCGCCGCGGCGACCTTTGCCAACAGCAATCATTTTGGTGGAGTCCTGCTACTGTGTCTTCCTCTAGCGCTGGCGAACGCGAGAATCGCGATCGCTGCACGGAAGCGCCGATTACCGTGGATAAGCAGTGTCGGTCTCCTGGCTGTGGCTGCAGTGTTGTCTATGTCGCGCACTATCCAGGCCGGCCTGCTTATTATTCTCGCGTTCTACTTGCTGGATTGGCTTGTTGCAAGCGGGGGTAAAACGCAACTGCTTCGATGGGGCTCATGTGTGCTGATTGGCCTGTTGGTCACCCTGGTACTATTACTCCTCACGGCGAACGCGCGGGATTTCTCGATCGGCAACTTTCTGCCGAGATTAGGTAAGCTCGGACAGGAGGGGGATATCGGTTATGCATACCGTGCCCGTCAATTTGGCCTAGTGAGCCAATCGTTTGTTGAAACCAAAGGACTGGGGCTGGGGCTGAGACGGTCTAGAGGCATCGGAGGAGATGCCATGGGCTTTGGGGGGGGTTTTGCAGAAGAAACGGCCGATAACCAGTACCTCACCATTCTTAGTGATTTTGGAGTTCCCGGTCTATTGCTCTTCCTGGGCTTCTTCATGGCTACCATCAGACTCGGGTGGAAATGCATAGCCAGAGCCAAAGCCAGAGACGAGCGACAAGCTGAATTGATAAAGGCGCTACTCTGTGGGCAAGTGGTGGTAATGATCGGAATGATCGGCCAGGATTTCTTCTACTTCCAGGATGTAAGCAGATTGCTACTGATTCAAGCGGGAATGCTCCTGGCAGCCTGCAAAGAGGCGCAGCGTTGCAGTGAGGAATCGATCGAGCGGGTAGTTGCTCCAGCCAGTCTCCCGATGCCTGTGGGCTGGGATTGCCGAAGCTCCTGAGGTTGGCCATTCATTGTCCCAGTTCTTGTGGCCTGACGGCGCACTAAGTCAGAAGATTGTGACGTGACAGGGTTTGCTCGAAGGCACGCCGGTTCGTTCACGCTGCAATGAGCAATACTTCCTCCGGAAAGGAACTGAAGATGGTTGCCCCTTTGATCGTCAGTGAGCCAGTGCCTGTCCACAATCGGGTTCCTGAGGTGCTGTTGAGCAAGTACGTAAGTATGCTCGCTCCAAGTTCTCGGCGACTGGGCCTGATGTCAGGGAATCTATCTGAAGCCTGCCTGGCTGAGCTCGTCGCCAAATGTCCCAATCTCAACGTCATCGGAGTCCCGTACAAGCGAAGGTCCAAGTTGCTTTTTCGCTTGTGTCAGAAGGCCTGGACGCAATTGCGGTATGCTTATGAGGTCTTCCGAGCGAGGAGCGAACACAACATCTTGTTTTTCATCGTTGGGGCAACGCTGGTTCTGCCGATGCTGGTTGCTCGGATTCTCGGCAAGGAGACTGTTCTTTTCGCGTTGGGCTCTCCCGCCGTGGCGTCCAAATCTAAGTTCGGAGGGCTTGGCACCGTGATTCTGCCTCTAGTGGCATCTGCTGAGAGGTTATGCTTCAGCCTGACCACGACGATAGCGATAGATTCTCCTTCTGTGGTGACGCATCAGCGTCTAGAAGGCTACTCAGCAAAAGTGACCGTGATAAAAACCTACGTAGACACCGACCGGTTCTCGCCGAGGCGGAACTTTGACGACAGGCCAATCGATTTTGCCTTCGTGTCGAGATTGACCGGAGAGAAAAAGGTGCTGGAGCTAGTGGGGGCTTTCTCACGGCTCGAAGCGGAAAACTCATCGCTGAAGATGTTGATTGGAGGAAGCGGGCCGCTTGAGCAGGAAGTAGCACAAAAGGTAATCGATGCGAACTTGCAGGACAACGTCGAAATAATCGGCTGGGTGTCCTACGAGGATATGCCTGAAGTGTTGAACAAGACTCGGTTTCTAGTTTTGCCTTCAGATACGGAAGGGCTACCCAACATAGTGATTGAGGCGATGGCGTGCGGAACGATTGTCGTGGGAACGAGAGTTGGCGGTATTCCTGACGTTATTAAAGACGGAGTGACTGGTTTCTTACTGTCTGACAACTCGGTAGACAGCATAGCAGACATTTTGAGGCGCGCTCTAAGAAGCGAAAACTTACGGGAGATTTCAGTGCAGGCTGCTACGTCTGTCAAGCAAGAGTACAGCTTCGAAGCTGCCCGGCAACGGCTTTGTAGGTTCCTGGAAGATAGGGTGGGGTGACATTTTTGCCGGACTTGCGCGTGTGCCTTATCAGCAATGTTGAGCACCGATTTTACGAAGGACAGAGCAACGTAGCTTCGCGTCTGGCGTGGGGGCTGGAACCAATGACGAAGCTCTTGCACCTCAACGCCGGCAGGCTTCTCAGCGACGGGTCTTTGTGGGCTAACTTCTTGAGATTCGAGCCAGATATTGTCCAGGTTTTCCTGCGCGCGACTCCTATAACGTTGCTCTTGACTCGCGTTGTGTCGCTGTATAGTAGGGCCTCGGCCATCGTGTTCTCGGCATTGCAGCCACCCAAAGGGCTTGGACATATTGCCCACCTGGTTAAGCTCTACCATCCGCGCCTGGTTCTTGGCCTTTCTGAGCAGACACGTGATCACGGGGCTTGTGAAACCCCGATTCGGCCCAGCACTCTGGGCCGTGCGCCGTACGACGGCACGCGTAGCGCACACGGATCGCGGACTGAAAGGCTCATGTGTCACAACAAGCGTAGGCTCCTATGAGGATTCTGGCGCTGAGCGGTGCCGGGCCACATCCTGACGAAGGCCAGAAGAAGGTGGCGTCAAACTTGGTTGCGCAACTCTCCAAGAGGCACACCGTCTGGCACGCCCATGCAAGGAGGAGTCTGTCTACACCGCGGTTCTGGAGAGATCTGATCGCCTTCAGGCCACATGTGATCCACGTTTTTCTAAGGCCAGGGGTCAGCTCACTTCTGCTTGCGTGCCTCGTGAGAATCGCAGGCGGCTCAGCGAGGACTGTCATCTCAGCACTCCAGCCTCCAAAGGACACCGTCGCATGGAAGGCCTTCGCGTCTTTACTTGCGCCTGATCTGGTGCTGACGCTGTCTAAGCAGACCGAACACCTGTTCCAGGAAGCAGGATGCAAGACAGCTTTCCTTCGTTGCGGCGTGGACGTTGACAGGTTCGTGCCCGTAGATGCCTATCGAAAGTCCTCGCTGAGAGAGAAATACGGAATAGGAAGAGATGATTTCGTGATCCTTCATGTCGGACACCTAACGGAGGGCAGAAACCTGTTAGTTCTCACGGATCTACAGAGACTGCAGCACCATCAAGTGTTCGTGGTCTACAGCCCCGCGTTCAAGCCCCACCCAGGAGTCTATCGACGCCTGATAGACGAAGGCTGCATACTACTGGGAGACTATCTTGAACGTATTGAGGAAGTCTATCAGTTGGCCGACTGCTATCTGTTCCCAGTAGTGAATCCATCGTACTGCATCGAACTGCCACTATCCGTTCTAGAAGCCATGTCATGTGACCTTCCGGTTATCACAGCCAGGTTTGGTGCCTTGGATGAACTCTTCCAACCGGGTGACGGACTGTTCTATCTTGACTCCAGTAATAGCATTCGGCGAGCGCTGGAGTGTGTCACGCGCCCTGGGTGTCGCGTGAGAAATCGGGAGCGAGTGGCTGACTATGGTTGGGGATGCGTGGCACGGGACCTAGAGAGGGTCTATGCTCAACTATTGGCTGACCCATGAGAGCCGTTTTCCGAGGTTTGAGAGAGAGCCTAGCTATGACCGGTGTTGGCCGGATAGAGAGGACTAGAGGCATCTTAATCTGCTTCATCGGGATCGATGGATCAGGCAAGTCTACTCTTGCCCACTACGCACGCGACCTACTGCTAGCCCAGGGAATTCCCACCAACCTAGTGTGGGGCGGCTACGAACTCTACTTTCTCGGACCAATGGTTAGGACAGTCAGAAAAGTGGTAATGAAACACAGCGGCGGCTCTCAGGATTACCCCCGGTACCAGCAGTCCCTGGAGAGGATTGGCAAGGCTCGGCTACTTTTCACAGTGTACCAGTATCTCCTCGTACTCGAGTATGTAGTGCAAGTAGCCATCAAGATCGGTGCTCCCCTCCTTCTAGGTAGGAACGTTGTCTCTGATCGCTACGTGTTCGATACCGCTGTGAGTATTTCAGCCAACTTTGGCCTCAGCGTCGACGAGCAGAGGCATTTGACTGATTGGTTGCTGAGGGTTTGTCCTAAACCGGACCTGGTCTTCTGCGTGGATGTGCCTGCGACACTCGCAATGACTAGGAAAGATGACATCCCATCCATCGAGTATGTAAGCAGAAGGCGCGAATGTTATCGCAACATGCTAGGTCAGTACGGCATTGAACTCATCGATGGATCCAACAACCTTGGCCAAGTGAAAGCTCAGCTGGAGGCTAGGCTTCGACGACTCTGGGCTACCACTGAGCAAGATAGAGCTGCGGGCGCATAACGTGTTGTCAATGAACAGAGGTGAGCGGCAGTGAGACGAGTTGTAGTGATTAGCATTGACGGAATGGATGCGGACCTCGTAGATCGATGGCAAGACATGCTGCCGACGTTAGGAGATCTGCGTAAGACAACACCTGAAGTCCGGCTAGTGTCAGTGTTTCCACCGGACACAACGCCAGCTTGGGCAACAGTGTACACAGGATTGAATCCAGCCGAACACGGCATTATCAACTTTGTGAACATCGCCGATCGGAAGGATGGCTATGAGCCACCAAGAATGAATGACGACCTATTTCAGGGCAGGACTTTCTGGGATGTAGCTTCATCTGCAGGTCGGGACGTGTGCATTGTGCTACCCATGAACGTCTATCCGGGTTGGCAGGTGAGAGGTCTCATGTTGACGCGATCCACCAATCCAATAGGTCCGTGTCACCCGCTGGAAGCACACCCTAGTTCCGTGCTCGAAGACTACCGACCCTCGCCCAGCAAGCTGAATCTTATCGGTGGTTTCGCTGGCCGATCTCAGCTGGGTGCTCTGTTAGACTCAATGCGAGTCAGAACTCATGAGGAGGCTCGTTTGGCTAAAGCCTTACTGCGTGGTGAACGATGGGATCTCTTCTTTGTGTATTTCTCAGCTCTGGACGCATTGCAGCACGCGTTCTGGTCCCATTGCGATCCAAGCCATCCACTGTATCCGGGAGAGAGCGATTATACGCCCGTTATCAAAGACTTCTACGAGTTCATGGACCAAGTCATCGCTGAGTTGCTTCAACTCGTGGACGATTCGACGGCAGTCATCGTTCTGAGCGATCACGGTCACGGTGCGCGTCCGACCAGTGTGGCGAATCTCAACGAGGCACTCAGGCGAGAGGGTCTACTGGTTCCCAAGAAGAAGCACGCGGGAACCGAACAATCCCGTTGGAGGAGCTTTCTCAGACAAGGCATCATCCGATACGTTAGGCGATTTGGCGCTGGCAACAAAGTCATGGAGTTCAGTAAACGTTTCCCTATGTGGAAGTTGCTTCTCGCTCCGTCATCGGGAATCGATTGGGAACGGACGTTGGCCTATGTAACGGATCTGTCAGCGGTCAAGAACTACAGCTATGGCGGCATCCGTTTCAACCTGGAGTCGGACATCCTCGATGCTGACGGCCTAGACGTCCAGATCCTGAACATGTTGCGGAAGTTGAAGCTCCCAGGAACAGACCAGCCCTTGGTAACGTGGGCTGCGCGTCGTGAAGACTTCTATCAGGGCGCCTATCTCGAGAGGTTCCCGGAGATACTGCTTCAGCTTGATGAACACTACGGATTGGGCTGGGATTTCTCGGGAGAACTGTTTGATAATCGTGGATACTTACATCAGATCATGCCAGGAGCACATAGGAGGGAGACTCCGGTCTTCTTGACTCGGAACGTTGAGGCCAGCCTAGTTCATCAGAACTTAGAACTAATGGATATTGCTCCTCTAGTGCTCCAACTTCTCGAGGTCTAATCAACCGTGAATCTGAGGCTCAGCAGACTTTGCGGAGGCAGTCACGACGAGGGGCAATCAAGGTCCAAGAAATGCAAGGTCTGGGTTTGGGAGACTCTTCCCTTTCTCGGTGGAGGGCAGAGAGTCTCTCTTGAGGTTGCTCGGAGTCTGCGTGAGACTGGCCAGTATCACTGCAGGTTCTTGTTGCCAGACGGAGGCCCACTTCTAGAGGCAGTTAAGGCCGACGGGTTCCCGTACGACACTTTTCCAGTTGGCAAGTACTCCTTGGGTGTGAAGAATGCTTGTGATTACATCCGCTTCACCGGTGACAGCCTACGCGCCCTGGTGCTGTTTGCTCGTCTCATTCGGCGTCGGAGGCCATGTCTGGTCTACGTTGGCGGTACGAGAGCCCTTATCTGGAGCGCAATCTTTGGCCAACTCTTCTCCATACCGATTCTGTGGCACATTCATCACGTGATGACTGATCGGACGACGGTAAGGCTCCTACAGTGGGTTGGACAACTCCCGGCTGTTAGAGGGATAGTTTGTGTATCGCAGTGTGTCCGTACGCAGTATCCGAGACTAGCTGAAAAGACTTTGGTTCTCTATAACGGCGTTGACATAGGTAGGTTCAAGAAGGTGAGCCCTCTTCACTTGCGGTCTCAACTGTCATTGCCCGACCACGCCAATCTGCTGGTACTTGTGGGTACCCTTCAACCATCGAAGCGTCAGGACATCTTGGTTCGTAGTCTGCCCTATATTCTCTCCGAGTTTCCCGCCACTTATGCCTTGATAGTGGGTCCAAGACGTGAAGAGGTGGCCGATTTTGAGCACCACCTTCGAGTGCTTTCATCAGGGCTTGGCGTCGCTGATCATGTTGTGCTTTTGGGTTATCGAAACGATGTTCCGTCGATTCTGTTGGAAGCCACGGCAGTGGTGTTCACGGCTGAAGAAGCGTGTCCTCTTGTAGCACTGGAGGCCTGGGCTGCCCAAGTCCCGATTGTTGGGCCCAACGTGGCCGGAGTTGCTGAGTTGATAGAGGCCAGTGGCGGAGGCTTGCAGTACAAGTTTGGGGATGAGCGTGCCCTGGCGAGCAAGGTGCTGTGGCTGCTAAGAAACCCCAGGCGGGCCTGCGAACTCGGCAGAAAGGGGCGTGAGTTTGTAATGGAGCATTCACTCGAAGAATTCAACTTGGCTATGGACCGCATTGTCCGAGCCTCTGTCCCACACGGTACCAGACAAATGAACTCGCGATCCGAGTTGCCATGAGAATCCTGCTGCTGAATCCTCCCTTCAAGGACAGTCGCTTCTCTCGTGAGTCGCGCAGCCCTGCTGTTAGCAAGGGAGGTACCATCTACTATCCGATGTGGCTTGCCTATGCCACAGGT
>SDBS01007611.1_pt1 | contig 10497 bp, 9 predicted proteins | sample 2277091 | NCBI WGS metagenome assembly SDBS01 (sample SAMN10404972, study PRJNA504765) | marine sediment metagenome | isolation source: marine sediment core GS10_PC15, 163 cmbsf | place: Arctic Ocean: Southern Knipovich Ridge | collected 2010 | reverse complement strand
TATCCCTTTTTTGGCATTTTAGCGTTAAATGATCCTCTTACTTTAATTCTTGCTTTCATTGTAGTAATTCTTTCTGACTCATCATCACTAATTAATTCGAATTCACAGTCTCTGAAATCTTCATTATTTAATTTTTCCTCGCAGAGAATATTTATTTTAGGAAGTTGTTCATCTGGTGTGATTGGCGAATTTTGGAAATAAGTAAAATATAATATTGAAGAGATCACAATGGAAGAGATAATTATTAAGACTAAAAAAGATCTTTTTTGCTGCTTTAAAACAAGCTTATTTTTGAAGTAATTATCGTTTGACATAAAAATTATCTTTTTAAATTCTGAGATAATTTTGGTTACTATAATTTATAAATATTATTCCTTAATTATTTGAGAGTATAAATAAGAAATAATGTGAAATGAAAAGTAGTCCTTTTGGTTTAAAGATCTATTATTATTATAAGAATCATAATGTTATTTCAGATAACTTAATTGATTTAATTTCTAAAAATAAATTTGATAAATTTTCTCCATATGGAATTTCGAGTTTTTTTACATTTCGTTTTCCTATTGGTAATTTAACAATGTTTGAGGATTATTTCAAAATCCCTTGTGGTTCTGAATTAAAAAATAATAGGATTAGGACTTATTGGTATCCTAAATTCATTCCCATCCAAACATCACTTAATGATGCTCTAAAGAAAATTGAAAATCTCCTACTAGGAGCAATAAAAAAGCTTGTAAAAGAAAAAAGTAAAATTGGATTTGCTATGAGTGGAGGATTAGATAGTTCACTTATTGTAGCCCTTAGCAGAAAACTATATCCTAATGTTAAATTATACACCTATTCAGCAGGTTTCTATGGGGAAGATGAATTTGAGTATTCTAGATTGGTAGCTAAAAAATTTAATACAATTCATGTTGAAAAAATACTAGATAAAGAAGATTATATAGGTAAAAATTCATTATTAACGCCACTTATCAGAAATAAAGGAGAACCATTACATCCTAATGAAATAGCCTTGGCAAATATTGAGAAAATTGCTAAAGAAGACGGTTGTGATATCATTCTCTGTGGAGAAGGTGCAGATGACATTTTTGGAGGATATGGACAGAATTTTCGAATGTATACAAATTATGAACAAAATATACCTTTTTTTAAGTTCTTCTTAGAGAATTATCGCTATTTTTCTATTAAAGATAAAGATTATTTACTTAAGGATGACTACAAACTTAATGATTATGAAATACTTATGAATGCCTTGAACAATAACGAATTTCCAAAAGAGATCAAAAATTATGTTCCTTATTTTACTCAAAAAATTCATACTATCGGATTGATAACTCGCGGAGTCAATGCAATGCGATTTAATGGATTTTCTCCAGGATTTCCTTTTATCAATATGGAATTAGTAGAATATGTAAACTCCTTACCCTTTAAATTAAAACTTAAATGGAAAGATAAAGATTCTAAGGAAAAAGCACAGGGGTTAAATTTTAGAGATATTAGTGAGAATTTTGACATTCCTAAATTTATTTTAAAAAAGTTAGCTGATAATTATTTACCACAAAAAATTATATATCGTCCTAAATATGGTTTTCCCGTTCCTTTTGATTTTTGGTTTGAAGATCTTAAAGAATGGGATTTAAATGAAGAAATTTTTAAAACTAATGATATTAGTAATTTAAGTGGTTGGAAGAAGTTTATGTTAATAAATTTAAATACTTTTATTAACGAATTTAACACACATAGAAATTAATTAATATTAATTAAAAATTAAAATAATTAAATGAAAATCATAATATTAGCTGCTGGTAAAGGAGAAAGATTAGGGCCGTTGACAAAAAATACGCCAAAACCTTTAATAGATCTTGGAGATGGTGAGACGCTTTTAGAAAAACAATTGAAGTCTTTATCTGAGTCTCAAGTGATCGATGAGGTTGTTATTGTTATAGGGTACCTATGTGAACAAGTAGAGTCTAAATTAAAAAACTTTAAAACTAATTTAAAAATTCATACTCTTTATAATCCATTTTTCGATATATCCAATAATTTAATTACTCTCTGGTTAAGTAAAGTTGAAATGAATGAAGATTTTTTAATAACTAATGGAGATAATCTTTTTGTCAGTGATGTTGTGAAAGACTTAGTGAATAAAACAAATGATGGAATTTATGTAACTATATGCTATAGGGACGATATTGGAGAGGATGATATGAAAGTTATTCTTGATGAAAATCAAAAAGTACTGAGAGTAAGTAAAGAAATCAAAGAAAGTAATACAGAATCCATAGGCTTAGTGAAAATTAAAGGAGAAAAATATCGTAATATTTATAGAAATGTGTTAGAACAACTTGCGAGGGATAAAACCTATTTAAATAAATTTTGGTTAGAAACATTTAATGTTCTAGCAGATAAAGGCGTTGAAGTAAATTCTTTTGAGATTGACAAAGATATGTGGAGGGAAGTTGATTTTCATTTCGACATAAAAGATTTAAAAGAATTAATTAAAGATTTTAAAGTTTAGTTAAGACAGGGAAAAAAACTTTTTTTAATTACCTCTAAACATGAGATTAAAAAAGCTAATTGCTGATAAGATCAAAAAACTAATAAAGAAATTTATTAAATTAATAGAACCTAAAATCTTAATCCCAAAAGATGAATTTTCAAAAGAAAACTACGGGATTATATCACGATTAGAAATTTTACACCCAATTGAACCTATTGCTAATAAAAACGATTTTAAAAAAAGGATAATAGGTCTTTTTGGGATACAAATTAACTTTCCATTTAACTTTGAAAAATCTATAGAGGGAATTAAAACAATTAAAGCAAATATAAAACATTCTGGTATTTCTTATGATGAGTCATATTTTAAGAGTTACGATGGACTTGAGATACCCATATACGTTATATACCCCCCAAATTTTAATATTAAAAAAAAATATCCATGCATACTTATTTTTTCAGGACATGGTTCAGCAAAACAAGTAGTTTTTGAGGAGAATTCCTATCAACATGCCGCTGGGACTTCAATAGCTCAGCAGGGCTTTCTTGTTTATGTTATGGAAAATCGAGGAATGGGAAAATTATCCCATCTTGGCAGTCATCTACGAATAGATGCTGTTGCGAGAGTATCTGGCGGTAGTTGGTATGGTGAAATTATGACAGATGCATTATGGTTGATTGAAAATATACACTTAGAATCAATAGTAGATACAAAGAGAATTGGTACTGCAGGAGTATCTACCGGGGGAGCATTAAGCATGATTATATCTGCCATTGACAAGCGTATTGCAGCATCTTATGTTCAGGGATTTTTAGGTTCATTCAGAAAGACTTTTGGAATTCGTGGTGGACATTGTTTATGCGGGCATATATCTAGTATTTTAAAGCTCGGAGATATGTCAGATATAGCTTCTTTAATTGCTCCTCGTCCAGTACTATTTGTGAACGGAACTGTTGATAATTTTTATTACTTAGACGCTAGTCAAGAATTTAATAAAATTCATGCTACTTATAAGAATTTAGGTGTTGAAGACCGATCTAAATTTCTAACACCTAAAGGTGTAAGACATGAATTTACGGTTAATTTAGCAATTGATTGGTTTAGTCAATGGTTTTTAAAAAATAATTCATCAAAATAAATTTTAAAAAATATAGATACAACTCTAAAAGCTGAGCACTATAAAAAAAAGAGATTTATATTAAATTGAAAATTATTAAGATTGTTGCAAAATACTATAATAGGTAAGGAGCTAAATACAGGTTGAAACAGAAATATTTCAATAGGTTTGAGATAAAATATCAAGTTTTTTTGGCAAAGCGAGATATAATTATTAGACATAGTAAACCTTTCATGGAATTAGATCCCTATGTTACCAATAATCATCATTATGAGGTAAGAAGTATATATTTTGATTCACCATTTAGAAAAGCATTTTTTGATAAAACCAACGGGATTAAGAACCGTGTCAAGCTTCGCATACGTTATTACCCAGACTTTCAAAATGGGGAAGATGAATTAGTTTTTATTGAACTTAAAAAAAAAAATAATGAAAATGTTTCAAAAAGTCGTATTTTAGTTCCTTTTGAAGATGCCTTTAAAATTATTGATAATAAAACTCCTGAAGCTAAAAATTATTATAAAAATGCATTGGCTGAGGATAAATCTAACTTAAATGAAATTTGGTATCTTTACAATAGATATAATCTTAAACCCGTCTGTGTAGTTTGCTATCAACGCCAGCCATATATGTCTAAAATTAAAAACAGATTTAGGATGACTTTTGATACAAATATAAGAGTTAGGAATTATAATTTTAATCTACATGTAGGTGGTGATACATCGAGATATGTAATCCCCCCTCATATGTCTGTTATGGAACTTAAGTTCAATAGTTTTATTCCAAATTGGGCAATTAAAATTTTGCAAAGAAATGATGTACTTCAAGAAAAGATGAGTAAATTTGCTAGTGGTTTATCACATACGAGATCATTTGGTCTTGTTTAATAAAGTTTTTTTAGAATATTTAATAGGTTTAGTTATATGATGTTTCAAGATATTTTTTCAAGATTTATGGAAGATTCGTTCAGAAATTTGGGAACTGAAATTGACTTATTTGATGTTTTTCTTGTCATTTTCTGGAGCCTTGTATTGAGTCTTATTATTGCCATAACTTATCGGGGAACCCATCGAGGAATAAGTTACTCACAGACCTTTACCCAGACTTTAGTATTAATAGGTATGATAGTGTCTTTAGTAATGCTAATCATTGGAACTAATATTGCTCGCGCGTTTACTCTCCTTGGAGCCCTTTCTATTGTTCGTTTCCGTAATGCGGTGAAAGATAGTCGCGATGTAGGATTTATATTTTTTGTAATGGTCATTGGTATGGCTTGTGGGACAAGATTTTATTCCGTTGCTATGATTGGAACATTTGCTGGCTGTGGTCTTATGTATTTCATGACATATACCCAATTCGGTCAAAAAGGTTTAGCTCAAGATATTTTAGAATTGTACTTTCCGATTTCTAAAGATTACGCTAAGATTTTAACTCCAGTTTTTATAATGTACTTAAAATATTATTCTCTTCTAGGGGTTGATTCTATTGATGAAAAAACTAATCGTTTAAGTTTTTTAGTCACTTTTAAGCAAAAATCAAAATTGCTTTCATTTTCAAATTTTAAAAAGAGTAGAGCCATTTTTGAGGATAAATTAACACCAAAAGCAGCTTTATTAACAGAAATTCAAAAATTTGACTATATCAGTAATGTAAAAGTAATAGAAGGGAGCAGTTCTGTAGAAATATGAAGACGTTTTGTTAATCTATCTTTTCCTTTTTATTATCTATTCCATGGCAAAATATGAATCACAAAATTCTAATCTTTCTGGGATCCATTCATACAGCCAATCAATAGACTCCTCAACTCTTTCTTCATAATCATCCCCGAAAAGCCATGGATACCATTTGCTTGAATCCATTTCTAAAATAATCTTAATTTTATCATAAATATCAGATATAATATCAGATATATATTCTTCAGTCCAGAGTTCGTTTCTTAATTGGGACCAACGCCTATTAGTTTTATTACGAAAATTTGGGTCATCTAATAGTCTATTAAAAAGTATATTATTAGTACGAATAAAATCCTCATCGTTGGTGTAGGGATTACTATTCCTAGTCAACCACTGACCAAAACATCTATCAAAATCCCATGGAACAAGAAAAAACTTACTTGGGTAAGTATTTCTGACTATGAAATAGTTATGATCCCAAAAATCGTCATGAAGAATAAAGAAATTGAATATAAAGAAATCAATTAGATTTAGTTCATCAAATATACTATAAATTCCTGATTTTTCATCAAAGAATTCTTCATCAGGAGTATCCCTAATAAAGGAAACTAAATCAGACATAATCTTATCCATAATATAAATTCCATCATATTCATTTGGCCAATCTTGTTCCCAATCCTCATTTAAATACGATGCAAAATTCTCATGTGCGTAAGATGATTGAATAATTAAACTAGAATTCACTGAATTTTGAGCATCGTCCAAACCAAATAATCTCCTGTCATTTTTTTCAGTCAAAAGATAAAGTCCTTGAAATTCGCCATTTAAATTTAAACACACAAATTCCGAATCAGGCAAAATTGCTGTAGGATTCGTACGGAGAAGTGATCGATAAAGATCAAAAGAAAGTTTTGTTTGTATATGATTTAAATCGCTATACATTGCTAATAATATCCAATCATCGTCTTTCCTCATACCTAAAAAAGATTCCTCTTTACTTAATTCAATTCGATATCCTTTTTTTGGTAAATATTTTGCATTATACCGTCCTCGTAGTTTAATTTTAGATTTGATCATCTCTACTGATTTTGATGATTCTTTATCCTCCAGCTCAACAGTACAGTCTACATAATTTTTTTTAGTGATTTCACCTTCGGTAATAATATTTATGGTAGGAAAATCCGACGGAGTTAATGGAGTATTTATTACATATGTATAACAGAATATTGTAGATATGATGCCCATACCGAGGATACTCAGTAATAATAATTCTTTTCGCCGATGAGGAATGCGTTTTTTGTCTTGGAACTTTTTAATAGGAGCCATATCAAGAAATTTTCGTTTTATTTTTTATTTAAAATTGTCACAATTTATAATAATTTGAAACAAAAATAAATATTTTGCCACATCTCATAAATGATACGAAATTAAATAGAATGCTAGATTATTGGTAAGTAAGTTTTACTAAAAAAATTGTTGATATTAATATAAAGGATAATATTTTAGAAAAACAAAAATCTAGGGTAAATTTATATATTTTTTTGATTTCAATATTGTCTTTTATAGTTGTTTTATTTCATATTATCAAATTAGATGCTATATTAGGTATTTCTAATAGTTTCTATCTAAATTCTTTATTTCAATTATTCCTCCTTATATGCACCATATTTACGGTAACCCTTTTACCTTCATATCCGATTTTTTTTGTAATCTATAAAGATAAAGAATTCAACTTTTTAGAAAAATTAAATTTAACTATCGTTTTGAATTTATCTTTTTATATTCTTACAGCATATATAGGATATTACCTCGGAATTCCAATAACTGCTCTATTTTTTTTTATAGTACTAATTATCTTTTTCTTCACGATTATATTTTATATAATAATAGCAGAATATAAATATGGGATTTATACCTTTTTGAAAAATCAGGAATATAGCCCTAGCGAGATAAATTATTCTGATAGCAGAACTAATAATAATTTCCTCATTGATTTAATTAAATCTAATAAATTTCTACTAATCATCTTTCTGTTGTTATTATGCGTTCTTAATGTCGTTCGGTTCCGATATTTCTTTGGTACCGATCCATGGCTACATATATTCATTATTAAATCAATTGTGAGAATGAAATTTTTACCATTAGAAGAATACTATGGATCAGTAGGGTTACCTATATTTGGAGCAGTAATACATTTTTTTTCAGGGGTAGATTTTATCCTAATCCCCAAATTTTTCATCTTTTATACTATTCCTGTATCCGGGTTAGTTTTCTATAATATTTTAGCAAGGATCTTCAAAAATAAAAACATGGCAATTTTTGGGGTATTTATCCTCGAATTCTCAGGATTAGGTTTTGCCTACATGATGTACCAATTTTGGCCCTCTCATTTAGTAATTATCCAACTACTAACTATTTTCTTACTTCTTTATATAAGATTAGAAAAATTTGTTAAAATCCAAAGACCTTCAAAAACAATTGTTATAGCAAATATGGCTTTTTCCTATATCTTAATTTCAATTATTTTTATTAGTGCTATTCTAACTCATGTTCTAACCTCACTTATACTATTACTCTCATTTGTATGGGTATTTTTGATTTACTTCTCAAAAGATTATAGAAGAGGAATAGATTTTGTGCTATTATGCGGATTATTAGGAGTTTTTTTGATTTTTTTAACTTTTGGTTTAAGTTCAGAACATTTTTTCTTTTTGGATCGAATAGATTATAGTAGTTTTTCTTTTTTATTTATTCTCGCTGGCATAGGTACAGGTGTAGTGGGGATAATAATGGTTTGGAAATTAAGAAATTCATTATATTTTTCATCAGGTGTATTTACAAAAATAGTTAATGGGAGAGAACATAAGGTTTATAAAAAACTTGAAGATAAATATATTCAACCGCTAATCTTTGGATTCGTAATAATACTCACGGTCTTTTATTTAATAGGTAATTTATTATGGTTTAAATTGCCAATAACTACAGTATTTATGTCAGTTCAAATCCTTTTATTTTGTGCTTTTGGATTATGGGGCATACTTTTATTTCAAAAGAAACCAAAGGGTAAATTTTTAGCTTTATGGGGAATATTTTTTGCATTTTTTTTCGGAGCAACTTTAATGTTAGATTTGCTTACAGGCAATGCAAAATATTGGGGGAGAATCTTTTTCATGACACCCCCTCTCATTGTACTTGGATTTTTAGGATATATCTATAAACTAATAAAAACTCATGCGATAACCGAATTAAAAGCCAAATTTTTTATTTTATTTGTAATAACCTTCTCCTTATTCACCACTTATTTTCATGAATACGAAATTGTTCAATACGTCAGTTTAACAGAGAGACAAGTTGGTGGTGCGCAATGGTATTCCGAAAATACCGATGATTCAAATGTAATAATAACAGAATTTGGACTTAATTATATGTTTATGTATTATGATTATCCATATGGAGAAAAAGATGAAGATTTTCGAGGAAGGAATACTCATCATTATGTTGATGCAAGAGATGACGAACTGTTTGATCCTGATAACCATGAAGACGATGATGGTGATAATATATTGCAGGAGATGAAAGAAGACAAAGAAACAGATGTAGTATTAACGATTGATGATCAATACTATAAAGGTGAAGGTGTTGATACTTATGCATATGTTGACGAAGAGGATATGGAAGAATATTATGAACTTGACTATTTAAATAGAATTTATTCAGCAAGAAGTCCAGATGGAACAAGCAATCCATATTATTGGGTTATCTAAATAGCTCATATTCTCCAGGAAAATAGTCATCAATCTTATCCTTTAAAATTTGACTTTTATTCCCTTTAATTTTAATTAGATGTGGAATTTTTCCTGTTTGACCAACCTTATCTTCTCTTGAGATAAAAGCCCCCATAACACCATCTATATCATCTACCGCATCTAATCCCTTTTTAATTGATTTTTCTATATCGTTTCCCTTTACTAAATTTGCTATCCTCGTTGCTGCAGCATCTGCTAAAGAGGCATCCTTTGCAAATATAGTCACTGCATCTGCTTCACCTAAACTTATTGCATGGCCGATAGTGGCAGAACTAGTACCAATTCCAATTGGACAATCTCTCTTCTGAATCATAAAACCTAAATTTAAATTTAATTGATTAACTCCTGCATATAACGCAATATTCATAGAATCCTCTGAATCAATTGCAATTTCTCCTCCATTTTCAACTAATGCAATTTTTGCAGGTATAAAATTTTCATCCTCTTTAGATTTCATTGATTCTAACATTAAATCAGCTAATGCTCCTGCTACCGCTGCCATAGGACCCACATCACAAAGAAATGCTGAATCAGCCATTAAATTTATGATCTTTAAATTTGAAGTTACTTTTACAGGAGAAAATGATTTTAAAAAACTATTATCCGTTGAAACATATTTCTCTAATTGATTTCGATGAAAAAATAAAGCTTTCTTAGCTCTGAGAATCGCCCTTTTTGACTCTGAGATAATTGTTATATCTGATTCTTTTTCGGAAAAATGAGATTTGTATTTTTTCAGCATAATATTTAATTGTAAATTGTTAGAATCCTAAATAAAGAGTTTCATAATAAAATAAATAAAATATATATAAATATTCTTTTACTACTTAATAAATTTAAAACAGATTCTTTACTATTCGGAAAAATAAAAAGTAAAATTTTAGAAATTATGCCAGAAATAAATTATGAGGTAATTGTGTCTCAATTAAAAGAAGAACTGGATACAAATTGCGCCATTTCTAACAAATACGGTATTGTTTTATCATCCAATATTAAAGAATTTGCTGAAGGTAGTGTAATCCCTCATAAAATTCTAGAGCTTATATCATCAAGAACGTCCATTGCTGAAGAGTTGAGACTAAACGAGATTAGTAGTTTTGCTTTAGAAACTCTAGAATATAATTATTTGTTTACTTTTAGCGAAAACCTGATACTAATTTCTAAGGTAGATTTAAGTATAAATCTAGCAAAATTTATGCCAAGTTTAAGGATTTTTATCGAAAAACTAAGTAAAAGTTATAGAGAGCAAGAAGATGGATTAATACAACAATTTTCTATATTTGATTTTTCTAAAGAGATTGAAAAAATTGAAGCTTCAATGGAGATGGAATCCATAAATAAAAAAAAGTATTCCATTATAAAAGAACTTGTAAATTATATATCTAAATAAAAATATAA
>SDBS01007610.1_pt1 | contig 10499 bp, 7 predicted proteins | sample 2277091 | NCBI WGS metagenome assembly SDBS01 (sample SAMN10404972, study PRJNA504765) | marine sediment metagenome | isolation source: marine sediment core GS10_PC15, 163 cmbsf | place: Arctic Ocean: Southern Knipovich Ridge | collected 2010 | reverse complement strand
CATTAGGACATATTCATTCTCCCCAGATGAAGAAAGCCGGAAAGATACCGGTCGTATACCCCGGCACATAGGAGGGAAAAAGATTCTCTGCCAGTGAAACGGGAGAGCGCACTCTATGTGTTGTAACACTCGAAAAAGGAAAACAAGCCAAATTTGAAAAACCCATTTGGAATAAACGGACCATCCAAATCGAGAAGTTAAACACCGAGAAAGCTGCCCTGGAAAGCCAGGGTGAATTAGTGGAGTATCTCCGCAAGGAATATGCATCAAATGAATGTATTATCAAGATTACTTTGGAAGGATCAGTTCCATTTTTAATTGATGTAGACAATGTGCTAAGTCAACTCGACGGTGAATTCTTTTATTTAGATATCATCGACCACACTAATATTTTCGACAGCACGTTGATAGAAGAATGGGAAGCAGAGAATACTATTCGGGGGCTATTTGTCCGGAAAATTCACCACTTGATGGATGTCGCGCCGGATGACCGTGAGAAGGAAACAATCGAGCTGGCCCTAAAATTTGGAGTTCAGTCTTTTCAGAAGGATGAGGGGGGAAAATAAACATGATTATCAAAAGCCTTAAACTCCAGGGCGTAGGTCCCCTTGAAGATAATTCATTTGATTTGCTCCCCAGGGGAGTAAATGTTGTACTCGGTCCTAACGAAAGCGGTAAAACTACTTTTGGTACGGCAATTGTCGCAGTTATTCACGGGATTAACAAAGATATCAATCTACAGCGGACGATAGCTGGAGGGAAGAACTTTAAGGGAAATCTACAACTTCAGATTGATGATTTGGTTTATCAAATAGAACGCAATTTCGAGACCGATAATGTTCGGTTAAGTAAGATTATTGACGATGAAAAAGAAATCCTCTTTGAGGGAAATGCCAACCCCCGGGGAAGAACAGAAGAACCTAAGCTCTACCGGAAAATCATTGAAAGCGATCTAGGTTTACCGTCAGCCAGTGTGATTAGAAACAGCTCATTTGTTGATCAGCTCGATTTATATATGGAGATTGACGAAGAACTTCGAAAACAGATTTCCGGTGCGGGACAAAGTGACTATATACGGGCCTCAGGATCTCTGCGGGATAGTTATTATCTATTGACCAGTTCTCCTTTGCCGGGAGATAAAAAACGGTCAAAAAACCGTGAAATTGAGGATCTAAAAAGTGAGCTGGAGGACCTGAATGATGAATATGACGAATCCCGATTAAAGACCGAGAGTGTTAGTACAAAAATGGAAGAACATTCAGAGCTCAATGAAGAATTGAGAGAACGCCAGAAGGATGTTGATGAGGCTCAAAAAGAACAGAAAGCCATCGACCAATATCATAACCTGATTGAAAAATATAACACGCTAAATGAGCAAAAAGAGCTCCATGAAAAAGCCAAAGAAAATATCGATCAATTAAAAAAGGATCTAGAAACCAGCAAAAAAGAATTAAAGAAAGACAAATTTGAACCCCTCCGGGATCTATCTGAGGATGAACTTAAATCGTTGCGAAAATATGTCCAATCCGACGCGGAGAGCACCTGGATTGAGTTGGGGGAATACCAGGCCGAGAAAACCCGCTTAGATAAAGAGCTTAAGGAAGCAAGATACCAGGTATTTAAGGATGCTCCAGGAGATGCAGGCATTCTGCTTAAATCACTTCAAAATCAACGTGCTGAATTAACCAAAGTTGAGAAAGAACTGGAATCGGTCCCACCTAGAGATAAAAAATCTCCGCGCCGCTTGTTATGGCTGATTCCTATTGTATTGGCAGCCCTTGGATTCCCCCTGGGATATTTTCCAGGGAAATTGCTGCTCCCCGGTATAACGGATGCAATCCCCTTGGAAACGGGTGCGCTCATCGCTGGCGGAATTGGGGCTTTCCTGGCTTTATTGGCAGGAGTAGTGATCGTTATCCTGCTCAGAGTAACCAGGAAATCGCCTGAGCGGAGACAAATCGAAACGGAAGCAAAACAACGGGATGTAAAACTAGAGATTAAACACCTTGAGGAAAAACTTGAACCGATACTAAGGGTAGCCAACGATGGGATTTCTCTGGACGTACTGATCGACCGCTGCTCCCGGTGGGAGGATATAAAGGAACAACACAAGCGCATCAGAGAGAATATTGATCTTTTACAGGCCAGGGAAGCCTTACAAATCAGGGAGGATTCAAAACTTGCCGGGATACTGGATCAATTAAGTGTGACAGTTCTGGAAGAGCGTCTCAAGGAATTTGACGAACTGAATGCAGGTATTCAATCAACCGCTGGAACTTTAAAGGGATTAACAACTTCTGATGATCTCCAGGTTGCTGAACCGGAGAAACTAAAAAGAAACCTTCAAGAAACTCTTCTTCATCTCACAACTATTGAACAGGAATTCCCTACATTTAAAACAATCAAAGAGGATGAGAAGGCACGACTCAAAAAGCGTCAGGAAATGAATGACCTGGTATCCTCGCGGGAGTTTGATTTGGAGGAGCTGGAGCAGAACTTAATTAATACCGATAAAGACCTGGCTGTTGAACAGGCGCAAACAATCCGGAATCCAATCTCTATAATGGAAGAAATAGAGGAGAATGAGGAGCTGCTAAGGAGATTGTCTTTGCGGTCTGCGGCGTTGGAAACTGCAGTTACGGTATTGAGTGAGGCAATCGCTGAATATGAACACGATCATTTAAACAGGTTGTCTGATATTACCTCCGAGATCTTTAGTACATTCACAACTGGACGATACGAAAGAGTCGACATATTGGCTGGAGGAACTATCCAGGTCTACCCGCCAGAGGGAGAACCCTTAGCTGTAGACCTGTTAAGCGTGGGCGCCAGGGATCAGCTCTACCTGGCGATTCGCATCGCCGTGACTGACCTGCTATCCTCGGAAATGAAATTACCCTTCCTGTTTGACGATTCCTTCGTCAATTTCGATAAAACCCGTCTCGCGGCGGCAAAAGATGTTCTCTCGCAGATCTCAGAAGATCGGCAAGTTATCTTGCTCAGTCACGACGAGGTGTATCGGGATTGGGGCGATAAAGTCATCACTCTGTGAGGGACATGATCAATAAAAGGAAACGAGTGTGTATCAAGGAATAGAAGATAAAACCACATGACGTACCGAGAAGATCAGTGCAATAAAGGCTATAAGGCATCGCGAGATGTTTTTCCGCGCTCCCGGGGGAGATATTGGCCGTTTATTTTGGAATTTTAGTTATTTCTTGGTAGTAGGCGTTGGTTTTAGAGCCATACTAAGATGTTAATCAGAAACGTCGCACTCAACAACCGCCCGCCTTCCCGATCCTACACTGACAGATGTTATCCTGGACCGCCTTGTGCACAACGCTCACCGCATTGAACCACAGGAAGAATCGCAGCGAAAACTGTGCGCTGAAGACGCGTTGTCGTCCACGTAACGTATAATCATTTTTACCAGTCTTGTTTACCCTTCAAGGCGGACGACTATTTTCGGAATCAGCGGATTGTTTCACCGGAATATGCAATCAGGGAAATTGATAAGACCGATTTTATTAGTTGATCAACATGGCATGCATCTATGATGTGAGAGTAGCCTATTCACTCAATGTTATAAACTATATTTCTGGATCGAAACATTTAATATTTCCCGTTCCTTCAGGCCGGAATTCTAGGATTACATTGCTTGATATTGAAACACTGTTGATTGCAAAGAAAATACGTAATATCGATACCTCTTCTCCCCGCGAGATAAAAAGAAAACAGTATATTAACGAGGATGAGGTATATAGAACTTACATAAACCTAATCCATGAACTACACAGTGAATTATGGGATGGGCTTTTCATTTACTATCAGTTTATTATCTTTCAAACTCAATTAAATGGGTACGAATACTTCTAGCGATCACTCTCGCTAACAAAACAGGAACAGCATTTCCAATGTGTTTTACGATATGTGAGAAATAATACTCGGAACCTGGTTCAAAAAACTCATAGTTAGTTGGAAAGGTTTGTAGAAGTGCGCCTTCCCTCAAAGTTAAAGCGCGATCTTGCTGAGGGTGACCAAATCTCCCATTCCCAAATCCAGAAAATTTTGTTGTTATAGTTGGGGAAACCTTACCCCATTCCATTCTTCCATAGACATTATAGTAAGATTTTCCGCTTTCTTTTCGATGACAATTTGCCCGTAAACTCTCGTCCCAATCTTCCCAGGTTCCACCGGGAACTGAATTTCTGATTCGTTTAATATTCATATCTGAGATAGAACCCGCACGATGTAAGGGGTCACTTTCGTGAGTTTCACCAGCTTCAATGGGAGGCAAAAACCCAATCGCTTCTTGTACAGTTACATATTCGTCAGGATTATGAGTAGGCTTGATGATGTCGATCGCTCCTAATTTTGATGCAAGCAAAACTAAGCGCGTCCGTTGTTGGGGAACGCCATAACGCGGGCAAAATACATTTGACCAAGATACAAAATATTCGTTCCTTTTGAGTAATTTCACGAAATCTCTGAAGATATCCTTGCTACCTATGCTCGGAACGTTTTCCATTGAGACTATATCGGGTTGTACTTCTTCAACAAGACGGCCAAATTCACTTAGCAAAGACCATTGTTTTATATTTTTTTCTCTGAGTTTATTTGTATAAGATGAAAATGGTTGACAAGGAGCACAACCAACCAAAATTTTGATTGTCTCTTCGTGATACAACTTTTCAATCTCATCCCCAGTTAGCTGTGCAACGTCCGCGTTCAAGAATTCAGCATCGTTGTTTTTCTCATAGACGTACTTACAGGTTGGATCACTATCAATACCCGCAATGACATCGAATTCCTCCAAAACGAATCCGTGGGATAAACCGCCAACACCACAAAATATATCAATTACAGAATATGAAGGCATAATCAAAACCGTTCAATACATATTAATTTGGAAAGTTCTTTCTATTGCGTGACGGAGTTGAGTCAAATGCAGATTTTGTAATACCTTTAACTGTACAACCTGTGTATTTATTTTTGACCCATTCTTCAAATTCAGTTGTGCTTGACTCTACCTGATAACTTTCTTTATGCTTAACCGGGTCTCCTATTTCCACTTGCCGATACAATAAAAAAGGTCCGAATTTGTTATGGAAATCCTCATCAAAGTATTTTTTCAAACCATGAATATGATTTGCATTTCCTATCACTTCATCCATGTAACCTAATCCATACAGACTTACCAGAACACATAGTAATAACTTCACAGGATTATCTGCATTAAGGGGAAAAGCAGGTTGATTTACTGGAAGCCATGTAATGTTAGAAGTTGGTGGTTGAATAATCTGAATGTGATAGTAATGGTGAATTCCTTTACCTTGATCATTTTGACCTTCGGGCGATTCAAAACGACAACCTAAAGACTTTAATGGTGATTCATCATCTTTATCTATAAGGAACATTTCCAACCGGCATCTTATTTCCGGGATATTTCTTCCAAAATCATAATTAATTTGAATTCTTGGTACCATCAACCGCCCTTCTATTACAGGGTTTAGATATAAGTACCGTCCACCAAATCCTCCGCAAACAACTTCTTCAGACGGTAGAAGGGTTTCTAATTCCTCAAAACTTCTGAGTGTTTGGTTTAATCTTAAGAGATCTTGAGATATATATAGAGCTCCTTTGTGACTATACTCCCAAGGTTTTTCGTGAGTTTGCCACAGCCAAAGGACTAATTCCCGAAATACTCTTAAATCATTATCCATTAAACCCTACTATCTTTAAATTATAATGAAAAACGCACCATTGGAGTGTAATTAATATCTTCTATGTTCTTTACATATCTCCGAGAGTAGGGAGAGTTCAAATTAGCAACAAACTCTCTTATTTTTTTTCTATTTTCAAACTTTGAATTATCTTCACAAAATACAATTCCAGGAAGATCACTTCCCCAAGGGTTTTTTACTTCCTCAATATTTTCATTATCTCTGAGTTCATTCCAAAACCATGCTGAACGCGAGATCCAATTTTTCTTTTCAAACTGATATGGATTTATTATTGGATTTTGTCCAATTGGTTCCTCATCAAAAGAAGCTGTTCGGTTCCACTTCCTGATATTTTCGGTTTTTTTTCCTAATAGACTCGGGAAACGAGAAACCAAGTGTGGTGAATCGACTAAAATATCCTGTCTAGATAAGACGCTGTGCTCAAGCCAGCTACTTATACGAGCTGCTGCAATTCTAGTCGAAGCTTCGTCAGATATCGGTCTTTCTTTTCTCCCTCTCAATCCATTTCCTGATCCTTCACTGTCGACAAAATCTCGAAAGGTAGTTTTATCTGCAGGTATTTTTCTTGAGAGGAACTCGACTATCGATCGAGGTAATGAAATGGCTCTAGCGCCTCTAAACCCTAAGAAATCAAGAATATTATCATCAAGATGATCACGCAACTCATTTGCACAATTTTCTAATTTATCTATTGCCTGGTGTAATATTGGCCAACTCCATGGCCGAAAACCACTAAACGGTTCCCCCCATAGTCCTTTATTTAACAAAGAATTTGATGGTATGTTTAAATCCCCATAAGATTCAAGATGACCGCGCAATGTTAAATCGAAATATTCTTCAACATAGGGCGGGTATTGATTCAAGGCTACGATGATGCCACATTTCGAATAACACCTTGCTAAGTAAGCAATTCGTTCACCAGTGAATGATTCGTCCAAGTTGAACAGAGCATAATCGATAACCAACAAATTGGCTTCATCGAAAATGATTGCATCATCATTGTCGGGATAATCGGTTATTTCCTCATCTCTGGCTTGTCTAAGACGTTTCTCTAATGCTTTGACAGCATTTACTAATTCCTCATTACTTGTTAATATCGGCTCCTCAAAATGCTTTTTATAAGCATCAATTCGTTCGATTCCTTTCTTGAGTGATAATCCGACATCTTGTGAGTCATCGCAAATCAGTATTTTCATTTTCATGATTTTGTTTCTCTCCATTGGATCTGGAAGGATGTCGCGAATCCATCTTCCGGTTTCTTAAAAGATACATTGCATCCAATATTATCTGTGAGCATTCTTACGATTGTTAAACCCAAGCCTGCCCCACCCACGCCGAGGGCTTTACGCTCTGGTGAAACCTTAATTTTTCGTACAAAAGGCTTGAACAATTCTTCTGCCGTCGCTAGATTTACACCAATTCCTGTATCCTGAATCAATAATGTCCTTCGATCCCCTTCTATTATTGAACTGATATCAATTTTCTTAGTTTCTTTGTCTAACATTGAGTTTACCGCATTTAGTAATATATTTTGGAATATAGCATTCCATTCAGCATACCCTGCTTCTGGAAGTAACAAATCATTATCTACTCGATTAAATGTTGGGCGGATACCGTGGAGAAGGAAGGTAAGTTGATCACAAGCATCTCGGATCAATCTGGATGCTTTAAAACGTCCGACTGTCATTCGGTTTTCTTCTTCAAGCATAGGACTGAATACAGCTCTCAACGATCTTGATTGATTTATAATATCGTTCAAACGTTTAACAATGTTATCGAGTTTCTTCTTAATTGTAAGGTCATCAATAACTATCTCAGACAAGCTCCTTGATAGTTCCAGTAATCTAAAATGATGTTTTTTGGTTTCATGCTCATAGGCTAGTGCAGACATTCCTGTTGTTGCCAAGGCCCCAAGTAAACCTGCCTGACGTGTGATTCGTTCTTGCTCTGACTGATTGGCTGAAGCTGCTCCTTTGATTTCTATCGAAAGGTTTCTATAAACCGGTCTCGGGATATCTCTTTTATATCTATTAAGTACTTCTTCCACACGTTCAAATTTTCTTATTACAGGTTCAGTCGGACGAATTGCTTTAAATTTACTGTATTGTCTAGCTGCTTCTTGAATTGCATAGTAGTCCATTGAATAACGTACTATATTTCTTAGGGTTTCATGCGCGCTATTTTCAACCAAACGATCACGAGTGATTTGAATTTGAAGAAATTCTTGCCCCTCGTCTATGCCTTTTTCTTCTGCTAATTTTCTTTCTCTGGCTGTATCTACATGCACCACACCGAAAGTTCGGGAGAGTGTTGGCAGATATTGCAGACCACGAAATACTTGTAAATCTTCAGGTAATAATGCCGATTTATGACGCCTTGATGCTTGATCATATTGAATTCTCAACCAATCGCCTTCAACTGTTCCATAGAATGGCATTCGGAATCCAGAATCATATACATGAACCCCACCAAATTTTCTGAAATATTCACGTGCATCATCAACAATGATACCTAATGGTTGTTTCCCCCTGAGTGTAAAGATACGGATTTCGAACTCAACCGAGTTTAGATTACCATGTGGTACAACGTATTCATGATTAAGTTTCTCGCCACCCCTGAATTCAAGAATAAGGTTTACTTTGCTAACATTATTACTGGATGATGGCTCTAATCTGCCATTGAGTTTAGCATCCCAGATATCCAAGACTGCTTCCATTTGATTCTCAAAATGTTTTACTGCCTCTGGATGAGGAGCATCTATCTTAACCTTGAATGCCTCTTCGTAAGGCATTCCTTCCTTTACTGTTCGGAATGGAGGCTGCAGAGGCCAAATTTCTTTAGCTAGTTCTGTAATTGAATCTGCATTCCAAGTTTGATTAAGCCCGTTCAAGATTATCGCTGTTCCATGTTTTTCTTTTCCCGGATATACAATACTTGGCTCAATAGTTTTATATCTAGCATTTGCTTCGGTCAAATCACCTGCTTTTTGAGCCTCTGCCCAATTCATATACACATGTATTTCTGATTTTTGATTCTCAATTGAAACAGTTCTCATTCCTATCTCTTTCGCAAGAAATTGTACAGCCAATCTACCAATGCCTTTGGAACCAGTCATCGGTCGTTTAAATTTCTTAGAATATCTCTTGATTTGTTTATGCTGCGAACCAACCCGCATCCAATAGGATTCAAACTCTTCAAAATTCATTCCATGACCGTTATCTATAATTTCGATCATATCATCACCGAAATTAATGATTACTTCAGTTGCATCTGCGTCGTAACTGTTTTTGATTAACTCACCTAATGCAACGTGAGGCTTCCCCACAAGCCTTTCCCCCAGCTCACTTAACAATGCTGCATCTACAGTGAATTTTATGTCTATGCCGTCTTTCAATTTGTCGATGGGTTTTTCTTTTGTTTTCATCATCATATTAGGTTTTGAGATTCACAATTTCAATAATTGTACCGAGTATTAGAAAAATTACCTATATTTACATATACTGAAATAGCTTAAGCTCTACGAATTCCGACGATATTGTTCAATCAAAAGGAAAAATATAAACGATTAATTGATTATAAATCAAGTATACGCTTTGTGTGCGTGTTTAGTGTTGGTTACTTTCTAGTCCTGACGTTTCCCATTATTTGTACCACTCTCAATGTTATTGTTAGTTGATGAAATATAGTCGATGGAACGTCAAATCCGGCTGCTTATTCAACAATATCTGATGAACTTTATTTAAGATTCTTTTTGTGTCTCCCAGTCCATTAACCTGCAATCAATCATTTCTTATATCAACACCGTTCCTCCACTAATATTGACTTGGATCTCTTCTCTTATAGTATCTCATCACAATATAGCCGAGGTGGAATAAAGCCATTGTCCGCCAGGTCGCAGGTTTGTATCCTGCCGGGCCCACCAATAAGATATTATAAACAAATGAACATAAATAGGGGAGGCGCCAGATTTATAGGCGTTTTGGAGAACTGAGCGAAAACGCAGCTAATATAGAGAAAATGACACAAGCGGGCCTGGTTAAAACGGAACAAAATCACTGATAGTTGTATCAAGATCCAATTCGATATTGAGGTAATCCTGTGTGGTTTCAATACTGGCATGCCCCAGCAGTTTGCTGATCTGGGATATCGGCACACCAGCCCGACGTCCCAATTCAGCATAAGTCCGCCTAAGATCATGCGGCTGCAACTCGGGTTTCCCGATCATTGCACCACGTTTCTGGACGATGTTATACAGCCCCGTAGTACTGATGCTTTCCCCGGGCTCTTTGTTTCTCCCCAAACTTCTCAATATTAATCCTTCTGCATTTACAAGAAATTGCCAATCAACAATGGCTTCAGCCAGGCGTTTATTGATAGGAACAACGCGGTCCTTGGCGCCTTTTCCTGTCACGTTCAGCACGTAGCGCTCGTTTTGTTTAACTATATCTGTAAACTGCAGGATAGCGGCTTCTTCGCGCCGCAGCCCGGCTGCCATCATCAAGCCAATCGCCAGCCGGTCCCGCTGGGCGAAGATTTTAAACTCCGACTTTCCTGAATCTCTTCGGTGACAGGCATCCAGTAACTGTTCAGCTTCAAACCAGGTTAACCAGGTGTGAGCGCGTTCTCCTTGAGGTTGTGTGGTTTTGATGGCGTTCTGCAGCGCCTGGGCCCGGAAGACGGCCGCCTGGATGATACTTATATTGTCCGGCGTAGCGCTGCCTTTTGCCAATAATTCCAATTCCTGGGCCATGCGCG
>SDBS01007609.1_pt1 | contig 10500 bp, 9 predicted proteins | sample 2277091 | NCBI WGS metagenome assembly SDBS01 (sample SAMN10404972, study PRJNA504765) | marine sediment metagenome | isolation source: marine sediment core GS10_PC15, 163 cmbsf | place: Arctic Ocean: Southern Knipovich Ridge | collected 2010 | reverse complement strand
AATGGGGAAATCTGCCCAATTAATGCTTACTTTTTCTTTTCCATGGACGGATACGGAGCGGAGGGAATGCCTGCTGGACTCTCTAACAACGCATGCATACGACGAGTTGTTGCAGACGGTACCAATTGTGAGACTCAGGTGGGGAAGAGGTTCGTTGCCAAAATTGTCGGAATCCATGGCCTGCACGGTTGATGCGAGCAGTCTCAGGGAGAGAGCTGTGATAAGCAGTCGTTTCATGGGCGTCCATTCATAAATTGGGTCCAGTTGATGACATGGTTGATGCTGAAGTCTGAAATCAGACGGGTTGGCTGGTTTGTTGGCCACCACTTTGGAGGCATTGTGAGTGATTTTTTGCGCACCCCTCGAATTTTGTCATTCCATCGCAGAGATGCGTTGCGAGCGGAAATGATTACGCTGCTGAATGCTATTCGATCGTTCTCCGTGAAGAGAATAAACATTTGTATGACGGCGCAAGTTGTCCACGGTACCTGAATATGGCAGTGCGTATCATCTTTGTGGCACCTGTCGTCGCCCCAGTTTGCGGTACTGTGCTTCAGCCATAGGTGGGGGATATGTTCCGGTGTGAATCCATCGCGGATACAGGCGGTCCACCCACGAATACCATCGTTGTGTGCCGGTCTTTCCACGGTGAATGCCGTGGTGTTGGCCAACTTGTCTTCTTCCACGTCACCGCGATCTACCACCGGCACAGGCATGTGCAAATCAACTGCGTGTCCGGGCGGAAGCGTGTAATCTTTCCCGTCGTATGTTACTTTCAGCGTTGAGGGGCTGCCATTTCCAATTGTTTTGAGCACGCAGGAAACGTCTGCTCTTTTCGTGGTTGCAATTTTTCCAGCGTGCACGGTTGGTGCGAGCAAGAGTAGAGAGAGCGTTGTGATGCGTAGACGATTCATACGAATCCCTTTTTTGTGAAAAAATGAACAGAAAATATCGCACGGCAGTATAGCATCCTCCCGTGTGCATGCAAGAAAAAAATTACAGGGCGCCGTCGTGCATGATCGTCACTTCGGCGATGCGTTCAAAGAGCGGTGCAGCCACCTGCGAAGCGAAAAGTCCGCCGCGGCCAGCGTTTTTGATGAAGGTGGTGATCACTCGCTGGTAGCCATCTTTTTCAACAATGCCAGCGAAGGCGTACGTGTTATTTTCTGGCGAATATTTGCCGTTGATGAGAAGATTTGAGGTGCCGGTTTTGCCCATGACCGTGTAGCCCTTGATTGCCGCGCGGTACGCGGTGCCATGTTGCGTTGCCTGCTCTAAAATTTCACGCATTTGTGCGAGTACTTCTGGGTCGTAAATTGGTGGTGCATCCGGATCAATTGGTTGCACATCTTCAAGTACAATCGCCGGTGTGACCAGGTGCCCGCCGTTTGCAATGACGCAGAAGGCGCGGGCAATTTGCAGGAGTGTGGCAGAAACTTCGTAGCCGTACGAAAGTGAAATGATCGATGGCCGGCTCCAATTTTCTGGCGGATTCACAAAACCGGCATGCTCACCCGGCAGACTGATGCCGGTCTTGGTACCAAAGCCCAGGCGGCGGTAGTGATCGTACAATTTTTCGCCGAGTCGTTTTGCCACCTTGGCTATGCCGATGTTGTTTGATTTTTGAATAATTTGCGCAAAAGTGAGTACGCCATGCTCTCGCCAAGTGTTGACGCGGACGCCGTCCAATACCGTGCTGCGAGTGTTTTCGCAATCAATTTCTTCGTCGGGTGTCACCACCCCTTCCGCCAGTGCGGCAAGTGCAACGAATGCCTTCATGACTGATCCGTGCTCGTACGCGTCGCTGACCGGTCGATTGCGCGTCATCTCAATGTCCAGGCCTCGCGTGTTGTGCGGATCAAAATGCGGGTGTGTTGCCAGTGCAGTGATCTCGCCGGTTCGCGGATTCATGATGATTGCAGAACCTTCTTGTGCACCAAATTGTTGCACCGTGTCTTTCACCAGCTCATGCACCAGAAATTGCAGATCTGCATCGATGGTCAGGTGCACCGGCGTGCCCTGGCTGCCAGCAACTTTGGTCTCGTGCGCAAAATAAAAATGCCCAGAGCGGGCATCTTGCTCGAGCGCAAGCTGTGTTGGCGTGCCGGCCAACTGTGCATCGAATTGTTGCTCAATGCCCATGAGGCCATGATTGTCGATATCGGTGATGCCCACGGTCGGTGCTGCCGATACAACCGGGTAGGTGCGGCCCGCTTCGGTGAGCATGTGCAGGTCAGTGACCTCGCTTTTTTTGATCAGGTCGATGTCCGCAGGAGTGAGCCGGCGTTTGACAAACATGAAGTGCCGGTTTGGTTCAATCTGTTGCAGGCGCTTGCGTGCTGCAGGAAAATGTTTGGCCAGAAATGCCTCAAGCGATGGGCGATCTTCAATCTGTTTGGGCAAAACAAAGGCGGCAAGTCGTTCTTGATTGAGTGCCAGATGGCTGCCGTGGCGGTCGAAGATTTCCGCGCGTGGCGGATGTTGCGTAACGGAAACGTGGTACTGACGGTGGCCAAGATCAACAAAAAAATCACGCTGGATGACCTGCACCACGTACAAATTGAACAGCACCACGGCGAACAGTGAACAAAAAAGTAAAAAAATGAGCGTTGTGCGAACTTTGTACTGATCGGTCATGTTGGCACCTGGCGAATCTGCTTGAGCCGCAGTGGTTTCATGGCCAGTTCAGATGTGGCACGCTTGGCAATGGTGGTTGGGTTGGTCTGTTGGTACAGCTGTTGCTGCAGTTCATTTTTGCGGTGAGAAAGATCGCGCAGAAGCTGTTCCTGCCGCTGCTTTTCATACGAAAGTTCTATGAACCGGCTCTGCTTGGCAATCAGCAGTAGAACAAAGGCAATGTGGATACCAACAAAAATGGCAATAAAAAATGATCGCTGCATTCTTCACGCTCCCTGCACTGTGTGCTACCCAGCGTAGCGAGAGAGTGAGCGGATGGCCAAGAGTTTTAGTAGTAGTGGCTCATGCTGAAGTGTGCTTCCTTGGTCTTCTCGCCCGTACGGCGGTCGAGTTTGAAGCCCCAGTCAAGCTGAATAGGGAACGGTTGCAACATGCGGAACCCAAAGCCAATCGCGTGGCGGTAGTCCAGATCATTGTTGAGCAGGTTTGGTCCGGCAAGTTGCGGATCAAGGGTATCCCAACCAGCACCACCGTCGTAGAACAGGTGGCCGGTCATGGAGAAGTCTGGCTTGATTGGGAAGATCAGTTCAAGATTAACCCAGAATGTTTTGGTTGCACCCAACGATGTTCTGCTGCCACTACCGATCAGTGAGCTGTTGCTTTTGAACACCGGTCCAATTTCACCAAAGCGGAAGCCACGCACGGTGGCCGGGCCACCAATGTGGAACAGTTCGCGATACGGAATGGTGTTGCCCTCGGAACCAATTTTTTTGACGTAGCCGACATGTGTGTGAAACGCAAGGATCAGGTCGTGATGACCAATGAGCGGCGTGTACCAAGAAAAATCACCTTCAAGTTTAAAGAAGCCGAATCGTGCCTTGTCGCAGCTTGGCAGGACCGGGTTTTCCGGATCGCCCGTTGGCATTACCGGTGCACATTGCGATGTTGGACATGCGCCGAGTGGCAAGCCCACACGTGAGCTGACGTTCCACTGGTAGCCGTTGCTTGGATGTTGTGCGTGGTCGCGCAGATCTTGTGCAATGTGGTAGCCGAGATTCAGGAAATCTCCTGGCCTGAACCGACGATTGAGCAATGCTTGGTAGCGATCTTTTTCAGCGATATCCAGCAGAAGCGCTCGTGGCGCCGATTTGTAACTGAGCGATTCGGCACCAATTTGGAGTGAGTTGCGTATGGTTACTGAGCCGGGCGCAAAGAATGAGAGACCAACAAAGCCACCGCCCCGTTGTTCATTCACGCTGCCACCGCTGATATCTTTGACGTCATCGTAATCACTGCCGCGGTAGTAACCGCCAACAGTACCACCCAGCGGGCGATCAAAGAGCCATGGATTGGCGAGCACAAAGTTGATATTTTGTTCACGCTTGCCTAACTCACCGGTCACATTTACCGTGATGCCCTTGCCCAAGAAGTTCGAATCTTCCCAGTCGCCTCTGAATTTGATTGCGTCGGCTGGGGACTGGGAATCGTGCGGATCACCACCAACCGTGATGCCACCCGAGATGTGTCCGCTCTTGCCCTCTTTGACCATCAGATCCAGATCAGCCATGTCATCAGTGAGCCGTCTAACGCGCCAGTTGACCCCATCTCGTTTGTCAAAGTAGCCCATTCGTTCAACATTACTTTTCGAAATTTCCATACGCCGATTGGTGACAACATCCCCTTCTTCAAGCTTGATTTGTCGGCGAATTACCTTGTCACGAGTTTTTTTGTTACCGATGATGTTCAGGCGGTTGAGGCGTACCTTGTTGCCCAGCTCGGAGCGGAACGTCATTTGGACGGTGTGTTCTTCGTCGTCAGTCTGAATGATCGGTTCGATGTCGGCATTGATGTACCCAAACTCACCCCACAGCGTGCGTAAGTTTTCGATCGTTTGTTGGATATCCTCGCGTGAGTACAGTTGACCGACTCTGATTGGGATGCGTTGCAGAAGTTCCCGCTCACTCATCAGGTCATTGCCCGGCACGCTCAGTTGTGTGACAACGTACTGAGGCCCTTCCTGAATGAAGTAGGTCAAATTAATTTCGTGCGTTGCATCATTGCGATCAACATCAACACTCGTGACGCGTGCGGTCAAAAAGCCGTTGCTCTGGTAGATATTTTCGATGACCTGTTTATCGTACTCGACCATGTCTGTTTTGTACGTGCCGGCATTGTTCATGAAACTAAACAGCCAATCTTCTTGCGTGGCGATGCGGCTGCGTAGATGTTTGCTGGTGATATGTTCGTTGCCGTCAAAACGAATGCGGCGTACCGATGAAACAGCCCCTTCGGCAACAATGATCTGACCTGTTGCAAGTTCGCCGTCTATGTTCAAGACCGTTTCAATGACCGCGTCATGATAGTTTTTGTCGCCGTACAATTTTTTGATGGTGCGCGCCAAGTGGTCGAGCGTGTGTTCGCTCAGTGTTGGCAGATCGCTGTAATCAAATGTTTTTTTGATCTCTTTTTCGCTCAAGTGGTTGTTGCCGGTGATGGTGATGCCGTCATTTCTTTTTTCTTCTTCTACGTGGATCTGCAGATCTATCTGCGTGGTGCTGACCTGCACGTAGGAGATGGTGATGTTTTTGAAGTAGCCAAGATTGAATAAATTGACGATTGTCTGACGTGTTCTTTCGCGGTGGAACTGCTCTCCTTCGCGGAATGCAGTCTTGTATAAAATTGCTTCGGTCGGTACCTGTTTGTTCCCGGTGACGCGTATGGCGCGAATGTACTGCTGCGAAAGCGGAACATCGGGTACTACCACGTCGGTAGTATTATCTGCTGGTGCCGGAGAATCGGCTTGAGCAATGCTGGGCACGCCTGCAAAACCAACAGCGAGGCAGAGCAAAGCAGGCAGGGTAGTGAAAAAACGTATTTTGTGCTGCATATCAAAATTCCTGCAGGTCGAGAGACTGATACCGCGACAAGCCGGTCCTAAACAGGGAATCAGGATACTATCTTTTCTGGAATTTGGCCAAAAATGGGAATATCATCCGATTATTGCTACGGTGAGGGGCAAAAGTCAGCAGTATTTTGTCATGTGATCAGAAAGCAGGGGTCTACCATGTCTGCGCTTGTTGTCACCAATACCATCAGTCGGAAAAAGGAACGCTTTTCTCCCCAACAGGAGGGCAAAGTCACGCTCTACGTCTGTGGCATCACACCCTACGATTATGCGCATCTGGGCCACGGCCGTTGCTACGTAACGTTCGATTTGCTGTATCGCCTCCTGCAATTTCTTGGCCTGCAGGTGACTTACTGCCGCAATTTTACTGACATTGATGACAAGCTCCTCAACCGTGCCCAGCAGGATCTGGGTGATCGGCATCGCTACGGTGAGTTGGCGGACAAATTTATTGCTGCCTACCAAGTGGACATGCAGCGGTTGAACTGCCGCACGCCGGATGTTGAACCGCGGGTGACCCAAAATATGCCGGCGATCATTGCGTTCATCAAAGGGTTGGTCGATGCGGGCATAGGCTACGTGGTCGATGGCGACGTGTATTTCAGCATTGATGCGTTCCCGGCCTACGGCAAACTATCGGGACGTGCGCTTGAAGATTTGCGTGCCGGTGCACGCGTTGAAGTTGATGAGCGCAAGCGCAATCCGCTTGATTTTGCGTTGTGGAAATCTGAGCCGAAGGGCGAATTTTGGGAAAGCCCATGGAGCTGGGGACGTCCGGGTTGGCACATTGAATGCTCGGCGTTGGCTCAAAAATATTTGGGGACTACGATCGACATTCACGCCGGTGGCATGGATCTGATTTTTCCCCATCACGAAAATGAACTGGCGCAATCGGAGGGGCTGCACGGTGTGCCCTTTGTCCGCTACTGGATGCACAATGCGTTTGTGCAGATCAACAAAGAAAAAATGTCGAAATCACTGGGCAACTTTTTTACGTTGCAGCAGTTGTTTAAAGAAATTGATCCGATGGTGGTGCGCTATTACATTTTGCAGCACCAGTACCGTACGCCGCTTGATTTTTCACTCGATGATCTGAAAGCGGCGCAAAAAAGTTACCAAAAGTTGTGTCGTGCCTTTGCCAACACCCCAGCGCATGAACTCAAATATGCTGACATTGCCGGCACACGCATTGTTGAAGAGATGCTCAAATTCTTGCTCGACGATCTGAACAACCCCGGCTTGTTTGGTGTGCTTTTTGAGCATTTGCGTGAAATTGAACAAAGTGACGAACTGCGGGTGCTGGTCAAATCGCTGCTGGTCAACGTTTTGGGACTGCAGCTGGAACCATTGCCAGAAAAAAAAGTTGCAATCACGCCAGAAATCCAGAAACTTATCGACGACCGCGAAGCGGCACGTGCAGCAAAAGATTGGGCAAAGGCAGATGCATTGCGCGATCAGCTGCATGCGCTTGGCGTTGATGTGCAGGACAAGAAACGTTCGTAAATGTGCAGTGGCCTGCAGGGATTAAAAGAAAGGAACTCAGTGAAAAAACATCTTTTGCTCGTGTGCAGCTTGAGTGCAGGATCGATTGTTGCGATGGAAGGCGATGAACGGGCGCCCTTTCTTGTGAGAACACTCAGTATTGAGGAGGCCGAAACGTCACTGGTACGGCGTGGCTATGAGGATTCCCAGGCCATGGGATACTCAATTGGAGGTACCCTCAGCGCCGTTGTTTCTGTTAGCACACTGGGCAGTTACGCGCTCGGTTGGTGGGGAGATTCTGCGGATCCATTTACCATGACGTGCATCAGCGGGGCATCTGCGGCTGCAGCTGTGTTGTGCTGTTTCTGCGCAAACTTGCGCAGTCGAGAGCTCAAGCCACGTGGTTGACAAAAAAAGGGAATCTGAGTGAAAAAGCATCTGTTGCTCGTCTGCGGCCTGAGCATGGCGTTTGCGGTTGCTGATCCGACGCCGTCGCGCATGGAGGAAGGAAGGGACGCGTCGCGGGGCAGAACGTGGTGTTATGTTCCGAAGGTAGACGTTGATGAATGCGGAGCGCTGGGTTGCGCAGCATTGTGTGCTGGTACTACGGGATTTCTTGGCGTTGCAGGGTCGATCGGATCTGTCTTACTACAAAATATGTTGTACGGGCCAGCGGCCGAGGTGGATTGGTCCATCGTAAGTCCAGTGCTTGGAGTTTCTACCTTTGTGATGTGGCTGGGCTGTGGCTACGGATGGTATGGACTTTGTCACGGATCATCCTGTAGTTGTCTTCCCTGGCCCCGCAGGAGTTGAAAGAAAGGAATTCAGTGAAAAAATATCTGTTGCTTGCGTGCAGTTTGAGTGCAGCATCAGTGGTTGCGATGGAAGACGGTGAGCGGGGAAAACCGCCTGCTGGGCTCGTTTTTCCGCCTCCATTACGCATGGAAGAAGGCAGGGGATGTTTTGAACGCGGGACGCGGTGGTGTAGTATGCCCAAGTGCCTATTTATTGGTGGAACTTTGACTACGGTGAGCACGGGCGTGTGTGTCGCTTTGCACTGGGTTCCTGCGGTAATGCAGGCGACGCCATTGTTTCCTACGACGGGAGCGGTGCTTTTTGGAATATGGACGTGTGCCCTCTGTGTGATAGGGGCTGCCAACGCGAACGGAGGTTGCAGCGGCATATCTGGCTATGTAGGCGATGAATAAAAAGGAAACTTTGTGAAAAAGTGTTTGTTGCTTGTGTGCAGTTTGAGTGTGGCATCGGTGGTTGCAATGCAAGAGGGTGAGCGAGAACCACTCGTAAGTATGGAAGCGGCCGACCCGACATCGACGAGGCGCGGGTGTGGTGATCCGTGGGTCGGAGGATGGGTGGTTGCAGGCGCGCTGAGCACTTTCGCTTCTCTTGCGGTATTTGGTGGAACTGCCTTGCAGCATGTCCTGTACGGCCCAGAGACGCCGACTGACCTGCGCGTGGCAGCGGGCGCTGGCGGGGCACTTGCCGGCGCAGCAATTTTCTGTTGTGTCTACGGGATTCATTCCAGGACTCGGCGCAGTCGTGAGCCCAAACCGGGTGACTGATAAAAAAATGAGTGCAGTGAAAAACTACCTGCTATTCGTGTGTGTTTTGCACGTAGTATCCGTGGTTGCTATGGAGGAGCAAACGCCGGATCGTCTCATGACCGTTGCTCACACCCCATCCAGTATGGAAGAGGGGTGCGGGACGCTCTGTCGAGGCATGCGGTGCTGTGCGTTGAGAATAGTGTGTGACTGTAATCCCCCGATCATAGGATCTCTGTGTTGCGTAACCACCAGCCTCGTTGTATTGGTGCCTGCGGTGCGGGTTCTTGCGTCTTGCACGGTAGCGACGTGTGGTAATGCTGCAGGAGTCATGTTGGGGGCGGCTGTGGGGTGTCTAATGGGTGGGTCGATATGGTGCTGTGGGGTGCTTGGGAACGCGATTAAGTGTAAGTGTAGGCCCTGGATCTGCGGTGAAGGGGTTCAATGAAGAAGCGCCTGTTGCTAATCCTCGGTGTGGGGATATTCTTCACGTTCGTTAACGGTGATCCCATTGTTGACCGAAGCCCATCAGAAGTAGAAGGCGGTGAAAAAATATCCAGGCCTGGATTAGGATGTTACGCCTTGAAGGTGGTGTGTGATTGTACTCCGGTGACCGCGGGTGCGTGGATTTGTGGCAGTGCAGGTACTATCGCGTGCATTTTTATTGCGGGGAATATTTCGTTCTATCCCGCGGAGAGTGTTAATGATGTGATTACTGCATGTGCAGGCGTACTTGGCTCTGCGCTTGTGGCAGGTGCATGCTGCGGGTACGGACTCATTTATGGTGCCAATGCCAGATGTGAGCCGTGGTCGCGTAGTGAGTAAAAAATGAATACGGTGAATAAATATTTGTTACTCGTGTGTACATGGGGTTACAGCAATTTCACTGTGTGCATGCTGTCGCGACATGAGCTCAGAATTGTGCAGCACAGAAAAAGTGAGGGAGACTTGGCACAGCAGCTTACAACTGCCGGCGAGCCAACGGCCAGAGAAGTGCTTACCCACAGTGCACAATTGATTCCCGGTGTTCGCGTGTATGAGGATGGCGGTTGGCATTGGTCGTGGTTGAGTGTGGTGGTGAGCGACAGGTTTTGGGCGCCGTGGTGTGCAGCGGCAGCAATGTTCTGTTCTGATTGGGCAGTGGACTATGCAGTCAAGGGAAACGTGATGGTCTCTATGGCAGCGGGAACGGCGGCTACTGTTTTTGCATCGGGAACTGTCTTTTTTGTGTGGCGAGGTGTTGTGCAAAATCGGCGGCAGTATCACGCGTTACGGGCACTTGATGAAAAGCTTGCGGAGAGTACGGGGCCGACTATTTTGGAAATGAGAGAAAGTCAGCACAACATTCCAGAGAGGAATCTGTTCAGTGAAGAAGGTGGCAGCTCAATTTTTTGTGGTCAGTGCGGTAGCAAGTGTTGGCGGGAACTGTTTTGTTGTGGGAATGGATGGCAGAACACCGCTGGGTTCGAGCGTCAAATCTCAGATCAGCAAGCCGTTGGATGATCGCAGGGAGTTGCGGCAGCTCATGGGTGACGAAATAAAAGCATGGAAGTTGCTGAGATACGATCTCGGGCGTGCTTGGCCGTTGGTTCCTGGCAGTCGCAAGGTAGCGGAGGCATGGAAGTGGTCGTGCACAAGGGCCGTGTGCTGCCAGGTGCGAGCTCCGATCATGTCGGCGCTGGCTGGGCTTGGGACAGGATTTGCGATCGGTTCGGAGTGGTCTGACGATCCGGTTGTGCGGGCACTCGGGCGGTCCTTAGGCTACGGCGTAGCGTGCCTGGCTGGCCTTGGGACCGTAATCATAGTGCACGGGGACACCGAGTTTCGATACGAGAGTCTGCATAGGGGCCTCGAGCGTCTACATGAGAACACGCAGAAGCGATTGGCAGCATTGCGAGCATTAGCGGACCGTTACTA
>SDBS01007608.1_pt1 | contig 10501 bp, 7 predicted proteins | sample 2277091 | NCBI WGS metagenome assembly SDBS01 (sample SAMN10404972, study PRJNA504765) | marine sediment metagenome | isolation source: marine sediment core GS10_PC15, 163 cmbsf | place: Arctic Ocean: Southern Knipovich Ridge | collected 2010 | reverse complement strand
GAGAAGCGGGGGAGACCCTGCTTTTTTGCTATTTTCAGGGGGTTTTGCTCCCCAGTGCGTGGGAGTAATACCCCCTCTTTTTATGCGTGGCTAGGGGCAAGAGTAAATCAACCTAGAAAGGAGGTGTAACTATGCCTATCAAGTGGAGCGCTCTAATGGTGAGTGAGGCGATGGATATGGTTGAGGAGTTTGTGAACCAAGCCTCTGACCCTTTGGAGCAGGCGAAGATTGTGGCTAATGAAGCCAGGAATATACCTAACCTGCCCCAGTATCTTGACCAGCGTCTTATTCGCTTAGTTACCGATATTGAGCGGATAAACTACATCAAGTCTTCAATCAACGCTGTTCGGAAGGATTTACCCGATGGGGCGGTAGAAGCGGAGAGAAGGTCAATTAGTCACGGCAAACAGCCGGTACTGGTGAGTTAAATATGCCGGACTTTGCAGGGTAACTATGCCAAAATCTGAAACGGAAGGGGGTGAAAAAGATGCCATACAAACTGGCGCTCTTTATTGCATTCATCGGGCTAATATTATACTTCTTCGGATACAGCCAAGGCTCGGTTGCTATGCAGGTTAGCGGAATCGTTCTCACTGGCTCGATGTTTGCCGTCTACATGGCCAAGAAACTAACCAGGAGGTAACGACAGTAATTGAATACGGCCAAAACAATTGAGAAAGACATCTCTGATATTGTAGGTGTCTTTACGGATCCTATCCTTGTTTTTCCGGGGGGTTGGGGTGACACTCTACCCGATTGGCTGAAAGGCGCTATCACTCTGGAGAGGTTGGAGGCCAATATCAGAGCCTCTAAGGGAGAAGAGCCAACCGGAACGGATGCCGAAGCCTGCGCTTATCTCTATACCGCGGGGTTAACTGCTCCGATGGACCATGACTGGAGCCAGATTTATCTCTACATCGCCACCAAGACCTATTCCCGGCATAAGGGCGCTCAGGTTCCAGAGGACATTCGGGTAGAAACACTTAATGACTACCAGACGGGTGAGCTTAACAGGCTTAAGGATTGGCTCTATCGGCAGCGTACAAAGATAAGGCAGGAGAGGGAAAGAGTTGATAGACGTTTAGAAAGAGAAGAAGCCGAGGCACAAAGGAAAATGGAGCAGCCGGAGCTGTTTGACTTCTAGATACTCTTGGCTTGATGAGGGGCCAGGGACAAATGTCCCTGGCCCCTATTTGTTTATCATAAACCGTTTGATTGCTTTATGCTCTTGACTTTGACGAATGAATCGCTTACTCTCGTAATAAACTGCCACGAAAGGAGATAATCTATGGAAGCATATTGCGTTAAATGTCGCTCAAAGAAGGAAATAAAGGATCCCAAGAGCATTACCATGAAGAACGGCAGGCCGGCGACGCAGGGGGTTTGTCCCAGTTGCGGCACTAAGATGTTTAGAATCGGTAAGAGCTAAGGATTGTACCCGGTCTCGTGACAATGTGTGAGCTGGATAACCTCTATGAGATATCCAGCTCTTTTTTGTTCGTAATCACACACTATAAGCTTTTGTTACCAGAACTACACACTCTGGACTTTTGTCAATGGTTGAAGTGACCACCCTGAAGATCAACAGTCAAACAGCCTTTGCTTAGCAACTGGTCGCTCGATTTGTTCCCAGGGAGCCCTCCGTCAGGAACGAAAGCTAGTTCAGCATATAGAACACTAGGATATTTTTTCTCGCCAAACTTCTGGAGTAGATAGATGGCGTAAAGACAATCAAAATCTGGATATTCGTGGGTAACAATTTTGGTAATTTCTGATTCCGAGTACCCCGTTTCCACCCATTCAAACACTATTCTAAGATAGGGATATGGGAGCAGCTCTCCCCCTCACAAACATCATCCAACACAGCTCTGAGCCTAGAAGTCAATTTCAGGCTCGTTGCGTATCCCACCACCTCCGAGTACAAGTCTCCCCCAGGTCTTTGGATACGATCACGGAACTTCTCTTCTATAAGGTAGCCGTGTCTTATAGCAGCATCGAGCATCTCTTCTGGAGAGTCATGAAAAGACTTTCCAGCAAGCATCGCCCTCTTGCTCAACCAAGATCTTTTCGCTGTACCATTGGGATATACTAGCTTGTTGAAGAAGTACCGAAGTTGCAACGCAGCCGCACACGGTTCTATCATGGGAGGGCGCCTGCCAGTACGTTGCTCAAACCAGACCCTAGCTTCGCTGTGATCTGAAATCACTCTGCCACGGTCCACTCGTATCGAATAGAATTGAGAGAGATCTCCTATTTTTACGCCTTGCAGTGCATCAGCCTCAAGTGATAAGAAGCCGGTATTATTCATGATCGAGCTCGTCATATTTGCATTTTTCAGGTTACAACGCTCAAATTCCACATCAGTTAGGTTACATCCTGTGAATGTTACATCATGGAAGTCTAAACCTCGAAACACAAGTCCAGAGAGGTCAAGCCTCTCAAGCGGGATGTCCACAAGTGTATCAGGTTGTTCTGCAGACATGGCTGCGAGCTGAAAAATGTTTCTAAAGGCGATCGGATGAGCCATTGCCGAATATATCATCGATTTAAGCTTATGAAATTGTCCTTCACTTTTGACATATTCCACAACCAACCTCATAGTTACCCAGTCTTTAGGCAGTTCTCGTGCGGCAAGTTCCCGTACAAATGTCTCAGGCTGGTTTTCAAAGAGCCACACCAGCCTTCTACCCACTAAATAGTGCTCCAAGATCTCTTGGGCAAACCTAATATGCCCCGGACTTCCATGTGAGAAAGTACCTAAGTAGGTCATTTGGTCACTGCTACATTTTTGCTCTTCAATCGGCAAATCGGAAGGCAGAACAAGCTCAGCCCATTCCCTAACCACTTGCACAGGTACTCCCTGATATCCACCGCGAAAGTCTTCCACCGCAATCTCTTCTAAAAATGCGATTACATCTTTCATGGGAATTAGAGCTCGGTTTACAAATCCTTTTTCGTAGTCTCGATCAATGAGGACAGAGAGAGCATGTTCCAGAAGGGATGCTTCAGAATCTTCTTCGTGCAGCTGTGATGCCTTAAACTCTTCACCCAATAACCAGCAATAATAGGGCGTACAAGCAAGCTCATCCAGTGGTGGACGCTGACGCAACATCGAGATGAATTTATCGGCTTCGCCTGCCAGGGAAATCTTAGCGAAGTGGCGCTTAGAAGATGCACCCCACTTCTCGATCTGGTAGACGGTTATCTGGTCATGATAAGCTTCGCAAAACTCTCGAAGTGGCTCATTTGTTACTAGGAGTGAATCACGAACGCAAATCAGCACTGTTGGTGGCACCTGTGCATTAGGCAAAGTCATCAGATCCAGCAAGTAGTCAAAGAATGAAGGATCTTGTGAAATCACTTCGTCTAGGCCATCTAGCATCCATATGGCAAATCCGTTACCCAACATCCACTCAAATACTTCTCTACGAAGAGGTCGAGCGAAATCGGTCTGTAAGTAGGCTGTCAGTAGTGACCGAACAGTAGAGCTGTCGGCTAAAGGCAAATAATCAGGTAGAAGTGGAAAGGGACGTGGCGATGGGGGATCATGCCTTAACTTATGGCCCATAAAAGCCTCATGTAGATCGGCGAATAGAGACTCAAATAGGAAGGATTTTCCTATACCGGCAGGTCCAATAACCATATGGATGGTCTTTTGCTGCTTCGTGGGATGTCTAAGTATAGAGCTTAAGGTATCTAGTAGGTCGTCACCAGACTCCGTCATGTCAGGGAGCACATAAGGTTGAGGAACACGCGTCTGTAGGCGCTCTTTTCCTCGGTCTTTGAGTTCCTTGGCAGCAGAAGGGGCCTGCCGAGACAATTCCCATTTCAAGTCCGTATCAAATAATTGTACAGGGGTTCGTACCTTAACCTTATACCATCGGGAGGACCCTGTACGAAATTCATTACTAAGACCTTCCAGACTCGGAAGAACTAGGTATTTGGGGGCTGAGGGATCAATATCTGCAACTTCCTTGAACCGAGCCAAGTAATTCCCTTCTCGCGAATGAAATGTGGTTGGCTCGCCGATCGTTGGTACCCAAATGTACACATATTCGTTATCTTCGCTGATTGTTCTCCTAGTCCCCACAAGCAAGTCACGACCACGACGGCTGACAGTAAAGCCTTCTGCTTCTAAGTAACCTTTTACCGGCTCTATTAAGTCAGTCATACCGACACCTCCTCTTTAACCTGTGTTCTGGTTCTATGTCTCGTTAAGCGTTCCTATGCCGAATTAAGACCTACGACGCTGTCCTAACGCCTCTAGTTCCTCGTAAAATCTAAAGTACTCTTAGCAAGAATTATAACACGCTGAGATTGATACTACTACTGCGCTCTAGCTCCTCACTTTCCTTTCCTTAGCCTCTCGTTCTCCCCATCCCTTCCACCTGGTGAATTGTGGCCTTCTCACTACCACACAGTGAACGAAACGCTAAATTGTTCAATCAGCCATATCCCACCCATACCGTACCTTGAGATAATCTGCCCACTCCCAATCATCTGTCTTGGTCCTCCGTAGGATAGTATTAAGCAAGTCCTCTACAGAGATGCTCTTGAACTTATTTTGAGGCACTAGCTCCTTCCAAATTTCAAGCGTTCCTTTACCTGGAAAAGTATTTGCCAAGTACGGAGAGGTTACCCTTTCTCTGAACTCCCTGTTAGCCTCGGGGCAGATATGAAGTACACTGACTATGTCAGCGTCCATCTCTTTCTCCTCGCGAGTCTCCATTTCTTGGGCTAGTAACTGCAAACGCATCAACTGATAGAAAGGCTCATAGAAAAGAGAGTCATAGAGCTTCTCTCTATCATCAATAGCACTGAATATTCCTGACTGGTCACTGAAGAAATTGATGTAGTTGTTTTTCCTTACTTCTCCTGACCTTCCGCTCCCTTTGTAGTTCCTGCCATATTCTTCTGTATATTTCCATTCTCCCAATACAAGATGGATGCGCCCATCATTTTCACGAAAGCGGAAGGCAAAGTCAGCACTGGTGAAGTTGGCACCTCTTGTCCGAGGCGTTCCTTTTCTCTTGGCTTCTCCGAGATAGTCGCGTGTCCCGATCCATTCAAAAGCGATAAAAGGATAAGTCCCATCAGTAAGAGGTTTGTCACCTGTTAAAGGTAAAGATGTGGCAAATTCTGGGTAATAGTGACTGAAAATCGTCTTGATTATGTCGGGACGTTTCACGAGTGGGAAAAGAAAATTAATGCAACATGACTGTGAACAGCAGAGATGGTTACTTGGGAGGTGACGCCTCTTGAGGCCATCATGCCAAGGGATACCCCGGATCAGAAAGTAAGTAATGGCGGAATCACGGATACCTTGATACAGGTTTTCATGGGAGTAATCATCAGCAAGACAGAAGAAGCGTGGTCGTCCACGATAATTACCCTCATCCTGGGCCTCGTTGCTAAACAGCTTTCGCTTCAGCTCCTTGTATCTCTCCTTTTCTCTATCTCGAAAAGTCACCACGTGTAAGCTACTCCTCTATTTCTAGTTCTTCTTCCACAGTATCAAAATCCTGCGGCGCAGCTACTCGTGCGACAGGTTTATCCATGGCTTGCTCTATACGTTCGAGTAAAGCATTTTCGCGCGCCTTGAAGAAGGAGGCAAAATCATCTGACTGCAGATTATTTGGAACAACAATATGAGACTGGAGAATTTGCTCCAATCGGCTATCATCATAACCGCTACTTTTTTGTAGGCGGGGTAAATAGATACTTGGTGCATTACCACTGATTATTCGGTTTGTTTTTGCCGAAATAGGTGTTTTGTTAACAATGCAGTCACAACGCCCTATATCAATTCCATTGTCTTTACACCAGTGCTGAGGGAATAGATGATGTATATCAATTGCGTCTTCAAAGTATAATTGCTTATCAATATTATCACCTGTGCGGAAATCTAGGCATCCATCTCGTAACAGAAGTGCGTGCAGTCCCTTATAGGCAGCGCTGTTACGAGTTCGAAGAGTGTACAAACGATCGGGAATGAAATTTGCATCGGAAATCGTAGACGGTTCGGGGCCGTCACTGACCCACTCCACCACTTCAGGTAGATCTCTAGCAAACCGAGATTCAACAGCTGCACCATATAGTTCACCCAGAATACCACACCAGTACCAACGGGCAAGTTTTGCTTTTACTCCATCACTATCAGCGCTGTCTCCCAAGACAGTGAAAATTGCTGCAAACGGAACAAGCTGGGTTTGGTAAGGTATATCGCGAGCAGCAAAAACTTTCTGGCTGTGTAAGAACCTAGCAGCCTTCTCAAATCCTCTTGTAGCCCGGTCTGCCCAAGTCTGATAATCATCAAGCGAGAGACGCAGAATTTCTCTCCTCTTACAACTAATTCCCGGCGCATTATCAGGCTGTACATTGTTGGCAATGCTTTCTAGCCGTTTAGCATGCGTTGTCAATAGTGTAACAGTCTGAAGAAAATCAGTACTTTCAACTCTAACCAGCACTCTCTGTTCTTTAAGACGCCTCTTTCGCTCGGTCCAATCGTCGCGGAGGCTGAAGTTATCGGCAGCATAAGAGGCAGTAAGTAACTCAAATACTGTTAGCGAAACTCCACCGGTATTTACCTTCTCAAATACCTGACATACAGCGTCCTTTGGAGTCTCTTTTCGCATTAGGATAAGAGGTACCTGGTACTGTTCAAACCGTTTAACTACCTCACCTTCAAATTCATCAAAAAGCTTTGCTTTTTCACTATCCCAACCCCAGAATTTGCTATATCCTCTTCTCCAATCGGCGCAACTAAAGACTTGTGATAGAGGAAATAGCCCGGCTTCATACTCCTTTTCCGGAGTTGAATAATCGGCTATGACTTCACGGCGGAAGTTGATAATCTTGCGGTCCTCTGGAAGACTCTTAATCGCCTCCTCTCTATCTCCATTAGACTTCATAGCCAGAGCGACGTCTATGTAATACCACCGTCGAAGCCGAGCGCCGCGTGAATCTTTAGTGTCAACAGGCCTATCGGAATATATCGCCTGCAAGAATGATGTAAGTCGTTGTTGTCCATCAAGAATGAGGCGTTCAGGTTCTGGAGGGTCGTCTAGGATAACACCTTCCACAAGGCGCGGCTTAAAATGTACATCCTCATTGCCGGACTGTAGCATCATTACAGTGCCTATAGGATAGGACAATGAGATACTTGCGATTAAGCTCATAATACGGTCGTCATCCCATATCCATCCTCGCTGGAAATCAGGAAGTTGGATGTTACCTTGACGGATATCCTTTAACATCGCAAGAAGTGATTCCTTAGTACTGTCAAAAGTAATAATGGCGTCCATTCTTTTACTCCTTAGATTTATCCCAGAATTAACATGGAGTGGCTACTTGTCTATTTAACTACACACTCCCTGCCTTCACTAGCCGATTCTTCACCAATTCCACTACGGCTCTGTAAACCTCAAGCTGTTCTTCTTCTGTTAGCCCGATTGCTTCAAAGACAATATTATCAAGCTCTCTTCTATCGGGGAGCACTTTGTCCAGGGAAATGTCACCAGCATCTATGTTACTGTAATCTTTGTTTGGCTTGGGGAGACCAAGTTCTTCAAAGACGCTTTTTATTTCCCTGCTTGCTATCTGCCAAAATGCTTTCTCTAAGTTCTCTTGCTGATATGTACTGCAACTGGATGGGTCTAATACTGGAAATTGGAATTTCAAGTCCTCTACCAATACACGAACGGCACCACCCCCCAAGCTTCTGCGCCCTAGCACCTCGACGAACAGCCAAACAAGCTGACTGTTAAGTATTGCGCACAATAGAGTTTGTAACTGCTCATTGTGTGGATGAATGCCATGGAAATTGTGTGTGAAGGCAATCTCCTCAAGACACTGGTGACAAATATGTTTATCACCCCGTATATCTACCCATAGAATAGGTGCATACACCAACTGGTCCTTAACCCAACTCTCTAGCTTTAGTAAGCAGCGTGTGTCTTCGCATTTCAACATGACCTTCGACACATCTCTTGGTGACTTAAGCACATCTATTGTCCCGGAGGGCTTTGATTTACCTGTAAACTTATTGCTCATAAGCGTCGCATTTTGTCCCTGCCTTGACCATGAAACTGTTAGAACTCTCGCAATGTCTCGGAGTCTGACAAGCTTGCTCTCACCTTTCCCCAAAATCGTCCAAAAGATCTCTGGCGCCCTCAGGTATTTCCCTCCCCATTTCCCACCTCTATATTTTGGCTCGGCAGAAATGAGGTTATTCTCCTCGTCAGTGGAAGCTAATCCATCCTTGTATAGGTCAGCTTGCTCAACCACACGCATTCGGAACTCGGGCCAACTCAGTTCTGTAACGGTGATCTCTTCAGCGGTCCCAAACACTGGTGCTTGAAGCTGGCGATACTTCGGGTCCGCAGAGCTCCTCTCTGCTTCCTCTATCTCTTGGAAGACAACCGGGGACAGCACTTCTTCAAAAGGAACTTGAAACATCACAAATCGTGCCTTGCGGTCGAGTCCGCACTCAGTCTTTTCATCTGGTGGAGAGAAAAGAGCAATGACGGTATTTATATCTTGCTTGGCAAAGCTACGCTTCTTTTCATTGTCCAGAATCATCTTTATATGGCAGTGTTTTAAAAGCAATTCCTGGAGGTCTTTCCCATAGCCAACATCAAGCCAGGAATTTGAGGTAATGAAGCAGAAGCTCCCTTTGTCATTAAGCAGGTTTAGCCCGTGCAGGTAGAAGAAGACATAGTAATCACTTTTGCCATCAATCTTACGGGCCAGCGTATTCTTTGCCAAGTTGTAGCCAAAGAAACTAGGATAAATAGGATACACAGACTGCTGGACTTTCGCCTTATAAGTAGCTTTGTCGTACACCCTCTGCGGATCTTCAATGTTCTCCTGTCTGACGTATGGCGGATTACCAATGACTATGTCAAACCCCTTTTTCTCACCCTCAAAGATCTCAACGAAGGCTATATCCCAGATGAATGGAATGTCTTTCGCAGTGCGAAGAGCTTCCCTCGCCTTCTGGACCTGTCCAAGCTCGTCGGTCAGTTTTTGGCGCTCTTTTCTCCATTGTTGAACAACTAGTGGAGCCTGGAGGACTTTCGGTTCCATACCTGGCATCACCGCCTGGTCTTGAGGAGTTTCAATACGCTGGGTTAGAGTTTTGATATCGTTTTCTAACTTGTGGGCCCTGGTGTCGAGAATTTCACGGAATATGTTCAATTCCTCTTGCTTTAAAGCCGCTTCACTCTTGAATTTTGCCTGCGGGTCATTCCGGTAGAACTTCAGTTTCTCCCCTCTTAACTGGGTAAGCCTGCCTTTAAGAGATGAGGGAATATCCAGATGCGTGCGGTGGAGATCAAAGTTAATACCACCAACTTCCTGGACCAAGCTATCACCAGGGCGCACCTTGAAGGAAAGGTTAGGTAGCATCGGCTCTGCCTTCATTTCCCACCACTCCAGTTCTGTTTCGACGACAAGCTGTAACCAGAGCCTGAGTTCAGCAACATGCACTGCCCAAGGCATAACATCCACACCGTAGAGACTCCGGGCTATTATCTCCGTGCGGCGCTCAAACTGGGTTTGTTTCCTACCAAGTTGAGAATCGGCCCGGGCAATGAGATCGTCAATAACTAGAAGCATTCCAACAAGAAAGGAGCCTGAACCGCAGGCAGGGTCAAGCACAGTAGTAGTTCGTAGTAGCTCATCCAGTCTCACCCATAGATTCTCACCGGCGAGTATCTTATCAGCCTCCTCTTTTTCTGTAGGGTCATAGGTGAAGACGGCTTGATAAAGGATTGACTTATACTCATCTCCTAGATGGTTTGTTAGGCAATCAACGAGAGAAAGCCGACACATAAGGTCTATCTCTACCCTAGGCGTAAAGAATATCCCGGCGCTGCCACGGAGGTCTTCTTCTGATATTCCCTCAAAGGTGATATTAACTAGGCTCTCGTAGACCTTACCTATCATCTCGGGGTCAACGGCTACTTCTTGGTCTAAAGGCGTAGTCTCACTAATGGTGAAATTATAGCGTTCAAAGAATCCGGGCCCACCCTCAAATTCTTCAAATAGTAATTCAAAGACCTTGTCGGGTATGTCGAACGAATAGCGTCCATCAAGTTCATTTCGCGAGAATAGGCCACCATTTAGGAAGGGAGCCTTAGCTAAGGCTTGATGTATCTCTTCGGGGAATCGCTCAAGATACTCGTTGCGACTTTGATATTTATTGCTGAATGCCTCAAAAAAGAGAACTGAAATCCAGTCTTTAAAGAAAGTGTCACTTGTTTGCTTAGAATCACGGTAAGCATCCCAGAAATAACGGATAAACCGAGGATTATCACCGAGCCACCTTTTTTTCTGTATAAAATAGATGAACATAAGGCGATTCAGAAACTGAAGGGAGTAGCCATGAGCCCATGTTTTGGCTTCTTTCTCATTGCTTTCGCCTGCAATCTGAGCATAAAGTATATCCTGGAGTTCTTTGAATACCTTCCTGTAATCGTCAAAGAACTTCTTGGTTACC
>SDBS01007607.1_pt1 | contig 10501 bp, 11 predicted proteins | sample 2277091 | NCBI WGS metagenome assembly SDBS01 (sample SAMN10404972, study PRJNA504765) | marine sediment metagenome | isolation source: marine sediment core GS10_PC15, 163 cmbsf | place: Arctic Ocean: Southern Knipovich Ridge | collected 2010 | reverse complement strand
CCGAGGTGCGACGGCCACATCGCGACCATGTCCACGATCGGTGGCGCGACGAGGAGCCCATCGATGTCGGAAGGCTCGAGGCCGGCGTCGAGGATCGCCCCGCGCGAGACGTCGGCCCAGATGGCCATCGTGCTCAAGCCCTCGGCCGAAGGCTGCGGCGCCATTTCGGCGATACCGGTGATCGCGGCGGCGCGCTTGAGAGTCACGCTAAAGCAGCACCATGTTGTTGCGGTGTAGCACCTCGCTGCCGTAGTGGTGGCCCAGCACCTCTTCGATCTTGTCCGAGTGAATGCCGCGAATGCGCTCGATCTCTTCCGAGCTGTAGTTCGTGATGCCGCAGGCGATGCGGTTGCCGTCGCCGTCCACGATCGCGACCGTCTCGCCGCGTGAGAAGACGCCTTCGACTTTCTGTATGCCAGCCGGCAGCAGGCTCGCTTCCTTCTCGCGCAGCACCTTCGAGGCGCCGTCGTCGACCACGATGTCGCCCTTCACCGAGAGAGCCGCCAGCATCCAGCGCTTGCGGCTCTCCATGCGGTCGACGGCGGCCGGGAAGTGCGTGCCCAGCGCCTCGCCGTGCGCCAGGCGCTTCAGGGCGTCCGCCTCGCGTCCCGAGGCGATGAATACATCCGTCCCGCCGCCCGTGGCCAGCCGCGCCGCCTGTATCTTCGTCGCCATGCCGCCGACGCCGTGGCCGGTCGTGCCGCCCGCCAGCGCTTCGATCTGCTCGTCGATCGTATCGACGCGCGGGATCAGCTCGGCGGCGGGCTGCACGCGCGGGTCGGCCGAGAAGAGCCCGCCGATGTCCGTGAGGATCGCCAGCAGGTCGGCGTCGACCAGGTTGGCGACGAAGGCGGAGAGGTTGTCGTTGTCGCCGATCTTGGCGCCCTCGATCTCATCGACTGCGACGACGTCGTTCTCGTTGACGATCGGCACGACGCCCAGCTCCAGCATCGCGAGCAGCGTGTTGCGCGCGTTCAGGTAGCCGACGCGGTCCGCAAGGTCGCGCCGTGTGAGCAGCGTCTGGGCGATCGTGATGTCATGGCGGGCGAAGATCTCCTGGTACGCCTGCATCAGGTCGCTCTGGCCCACGGCGGCCAGCACCTGGCGGAAGGGGATATCCTTGCGGTCCTTGCGCTTGTTCATGCCCAGGCGGTGGCGCCCTGTGGCGATGGCGCCCGACGTCACGATGATCACCTCGGCGCCCTGCTTCCGCAGCGCGGCGACCTGGGCGGCGAGGCCGGCCATCAGGTCAAGGTTCAGGCTGTCGGTGCCGGCGGTGAGCACGTTCGTGCCGATCTTGGCGACGATGCGCTTGTACTTGAGCGCCGCGGTCTGATCTTCGTTCATGGTGCTCATGGTCTCGCCCCGAATTGTACCCGCGATTGCGGCCTGGAACACCGCGGCTCCCGAGGCAGCGGGCGCCGTGGCCCGATCGTGTCGGTCTGGCGGTGCGGTGGCGCGGCGTCGGCGGGGCTTAGCCGCGCGTGGGCGCGGCCTTCTTCTCGAGCTCGTCGAGCTCTTTCTTCCAGCGAGTGAAGAGCCGCAGGCGCTCTTCCAGTTGAGTCTCCATCTCGCGCATCTGCTCCGTCTTCTGCTTGACGATCGCGAACTGGGCCTCGGTGACAGCAGTCGCCTTCTGCAGCTGCTTTCGCTTCTCAGCGATGGCGGACTCCGGGCGATACTGCGACCGTAGCTCGCGCAGCACCTGGTCGGCGTCGACCATCTCCTTGATTTCGGCCAGGCTGATGCCGAGCAGGTCCTGGAGGCGGCGGATGTGGTCGACGCGCTTGACGTCCTCCTCGGAGTAAAGCCGGAAGCCGCCATCCATGCGGCTGGGCGGGCGCAGCAGCCCCTTCTCTTCGTAAAAGCGGAGCGTGCGCTGGGTGACGCCTGTGCGCTGGGCGACTTCACCAATCTGTAGAGCGCCCTGTTTCTCTGCCAAGTGGAGGCTCCTCGCTGGTACGGCCAAACGGGCCCTTACTAGCAGCGGAGTATAGGTTCGACCTTACGCCAACGTCAAGGTTACTGTTGCGCGAAGCTAGTCGTCGTAATCGTCGTAGTCGTCGTCTTCTTCGTCGTGATCGTGCCCGGCAGCCGCCTGCGCAGGAATAACCGCGTCCGAGTGGTCCTCCTTGCGGCGGCCACGCGGCGGCAGGGCGGCGATGCGTTTCTTGAGCGCCGCCAGCTTGCCCGCGTCTTCCAGCACGACGCCGGCCACTCCGCAGTCGCGCAGGAGTTCCAGCGACTTCTCATCGACGTCCGGCTTCGCGTTCGCCAGAAGCGGCGTGCGCGCCAGCGCCGAGAGGCGCCGTACCGCCAGCAGCCGCTCCACAGTCAGCGGCGCATCGGGCGCGGCGATCACGAGGGCGTCGAGGCCAAGTTCGCCCAGCAGGCGCAGGTAGGTGTCGTCGAGGTCGCTGTCGAGGGCCATCACGCGCCCGACCGATTCATCGGCGAGCGGCGCGGCGTTCGCCCCCGGCCCGGCCAGCACCACGAAGTCGACGCCGGCCTTTACCAGCGCTTCGAGGGCGTCGGCGTCGAAGTCGCCGGCGACGCCAACGCTGGCATCGACCTTCGCGACGCTTTTGACCTTCGAGCGGGCGACGTCTTCGAGGATCACGAAGTCGGCGCCCTTTGACGCCGCTCCGGCTGCCGCCGCCGGGTCGCGCAGCCGCACGCCGCAAAGGAGGCTGTTCTGCCGGACCTGGGTGGTGGTCGACGTGAAGCCGAGCGGCGCCGGTTCGGCGCGGCTGACCGCACGGATCTTCTTCGAAAGTTTGCTCATCAATGGCTCCGAGGTGCTGGCGTTCTTCTCTCAGCCATCATGCCAGAGCGAGGCGTCGACTCGCCAGTGGCAGGCGGGCTAGGATAAACACAGGGAGGCCCACTATGGCAGCCGAAGAGACCCGTAGTATAGGAAGACTGGACGGCAAGACCGCCCTCGTCACCGGCGCTGGATCAGGCATCGGCAAGGCGATTTCCACCCTCTTCGGGCGCGAAGGCGCGCGGGTGATGGCGTCCGACATCAACGAGGAGTCTGCCGCGGCAGTCGCCGCCCAGATCGAAGACGCCGGCGGTGAGGCTCGTTCCCTGCGCACCGACACGACGAGCGAGGAGGACGTGAAGGGCGCGGTCCAGGCCGTCGTCGACGCCTGGGGCAGGCTCGACATCGTCGTCAACAACGCCGGCATCGGCGGGGCGCAATACACCTGGGACCAGGTGATCGCCGTCAACGAGAGCGGCGTCTACTACGGCTGCCTGCACGCCCTGGAGCAGATGATCAAGCAGGGCGAGGGCGGCGCCATCGTCAACCTCTCTTCGATGATGGGCGTCACTGGCACGACGACGCCGCTTGGCCCCGGTGGCGTCGGCTACGCTTACCATGCCTCCAAAGCCGCCGTGCTCGGTCTCACGCGGCAGTTCGGGCTGGACGGCGCGCCGCACAACGTTCGCGTCAACGCGCTCTGCCCCGGCTGGATCGAAACGCCGCTGATCGCGCCGGCCAAGACGTCGGAGGAGCTGACGAGCTGGATGGTCGACGGCACGCCGATGGGGCGCCTGGGTGCAGCGGATGAGGTGGCGAAAGTGGCGCTCTTCCTGGCCAGCGAAGACTCGTCCTTCGTGACGGCGACGCACATCGTCATCGACGGCGGTTGGACGGCTCGGTAGCCAGGTGCCCGCTAGACGATTCGCCCGAGGAACGACTTCGTGCGATCTTCGCGCGGCGAGTCGATGATCTGCTCCGGCGTTCCTTCTTCCAGCACGACGCCTTCGTTCATAAAGATCACGCGGTCCGCCACTTCGCGCGCGAAGCCGATCTCGTGCGTCACCACGATCATCGTCATCTTCTCCTCGCGGGCCAGCGACTTCATCGCGTCCAGCACCTCGCCTACCAGCTCCGGGTCCAGCGCCGACGTCGGCTCGTCGAAGAGCATCAGCTTGGGCTGCATCGCCAGCGCACGGGCGATCGCCACGCGCTGCTGCTGGCCGCCTGAGAGCTGTGCAGGGTACGAGTCGATCTTGTGGGTGAGTCCGACTCGCTCCAACAACTCGCGCCCGATCCTCTCGGACTCTTTTCGTGAAGTCTTCTTTACGTAGAGCGGCCCGGCGATGACGTTGCCCAGTGCGCTCAGGTGGGGAAACAGGTTGAAGCGCTGGAACACCATGCCGATGCTCGCTCTCTTGCGGGCGATCTCCGGTTCGCTGTCCTCCACAAGCTTTCCGTTCTTCTCGTGGTAGCCGATGAGATGCCCGTCGACATAGATCCGGCCGGCATTCAGCTTCTCAAGATGATTGATGCAGCGGAGAAGCGTGGTCTTGCCCGAGCCGCTTGCGCCGAGGATGACCACGACCTCGCCTTTGGCGACGTCCATCGTGACGCCGCGCAGGACCTCCAGGCGGCGAAAACGCTTGTGGGCGTCGATCACCTGGACCATCGCCTCTGTCATGGTGTCCACGCTACATCAGAGGTCATTCGTGGCGGCCTCCCATCACGCCGAGGACTCGGGACAACAGCGTCTCGGGTTGATCGCGTTGGCCGGCGGCGAGGATGCGCTCGACCTCCGCCTGAAGGAAGCTGAACGCCGTCACGACCGACAGGTACCAGAAGGCAGCGACGGTATAGAGCTCCATCGTCTTGAAGCTGCGCGCCGATTGGATCCTGGCGGCATTCGTAAGTTCAACGATGCCCAGCATGAAGAGGACAGACGTGTTCTTGAGGAGCGCGATGAATTCGTTCCCGGTCGGCGGAACCATCACGCGCAGGGCTTGTGGCAGGATTACGCGGCGCATCGCTTGCAGGTTCGTCATGCCAACGCTTCGGGCGGCGTCCATCTGTCCCGCTTCCACTGAAAGAATGCCGGCGCGCGCGATCTCCGCCATGTAGGCCGCCTCGTTCAGCGCCAGGATGATTATCGCCGCGCGGTCCCGCGTCCAGTTGTCGCGGAAGATGTCCTCGTCAATCAGTCCCCTCAGGCCGTAGAAGCCCATCAGCAACTGCAGCAGAACCGGCGTGCCGCGCCAGAACCAAACGTACAGCCCGGCCGCCGATGACACGAACGGGTTGCGAGATACCCGCATGACGCCGAGCACGACCCCAAGGACGACTCCCAGCACCATCGCCAGAATGGATATCTTCAGCGTCACCAGGAGCGCCTCGAGAATGATCGGATGGAATATGAAGTCGCCGACCGTGTCGAAGTCGTACCGGATCGCTAGCAGCGCATTCATCAACGGGCGCCCATCGGAAAGCAGCGCGGCCCCCGCGCCGGAAGGCGCCGGGGGCCGCTAGGGCCAGAGTCGCTTCGGCTACTGTAGCGCGATTGCTTCCAGATCCCAGTTGGCGAGGATCGAAGCGTACGTGCCGTCATCGATGATCGCCTGCAGCGCGTCCTCCAATGCACTCTTCAGCTCGGTCGATCCTTTGCGAACGCCGATGCCGTAGGGCTCGGGGTCGATCTGCGTGTCTACGACTTCGAGGTCGCCGTCGGACTGCGCGGCATCTTCCGCGGCAACCGGGAAGTCCGAGAAGTTGGCGTCGCTTCCGCCGGTGCGCAGGTCCGTGACGGCCAGCGGGTTGGTGTCGAAGACGAGGATATCGATGTCATCTGTGCAGTCGTCGTTCTGCGCCTCGAGCAGGTCGACCTGGATCGTGCCCACCTGGACGGCAACGGTCTTGCCGCAGAGGTCCGCCAGGCCGGTGATGCCGTCGGGGTTGCCGGTGGGAACGACGATCCCGGTGCCTACGGTGATGTAGGCCACGAAGTCGATCACCGCGGAGCGTTCATCAGTGATCGTCATCGCCGACATCAACGCATCAAAGTCTTCGGTCTCGAGCGCTGGAATGATTCCGTCCCATCCCGTGTTGGAGAACTCGGCTTCGACGCCCAGCGCGGCAGCCAGCGCCTCGGCCAGGTCGATGTCCAGGCCGTCCGGCGTCTCTGTTCCTTCCTCGTAGAATTCGAATGGGGCGTAGGCGATGTCCGAGCCAACGGTCAGGACGCCATCGGCAAGCTCCGGCACGCCGGAGATGTCGATGCCGTCTGCGGCCTCGGTCGGCGTGGCCGTCGGCGAATCGTCGTCGTCGTCGCCGCACGCGGCAGCGAAGGCCAGCGTAGCGATGGCAAGGATCAGGGGAAGAGCCAGTAGGCGCTTCCAGGTTCGGTCAGACATGTGTCTTCCTCCCGTCTCAAGAAAATCTGAGCGGTCTGCGGCTGACAGGCATTGTAGCAGCGGCGTCGGTGTCGCGACAGCGCAGGACCGCACCTTGACCGAGCGTTGCCGGTCTGCCTACGTTGACGCCCGTATGAGCAACTCCTACGGATCTGCCGGATACCCCGTTATCGTCGGCGTTGGGCAGGTGACGAACCACGCGCAAGCCGTCGATGACGCCATCGAGCCGGTCGAGTTGATGGCGCAGGCTGCGCGCCTCGCTGACGACGACGCCGGCGGCGGGCTGCTCTCGCGGATCGATTCGCTACAGGTCGTGAACATCATCAGCTGGCCCTACCCGGACGCGCCCGGGCTGCTGGCGTCGCGGATCGGCGCCGAACCGGCGCACACGCTCTACTCCGCGATCGGCGGCGAGACTCCCCAGCGGCTGGTCAACGAGACCGCCGAGGCGATCGTCGCCGGACGGACGCGCGTCGCCCTGATCGCCGGCGCTGAGGCGATGCACACGAGACGCCTGGCGCAGAAGGGCAAGGAGCGCCTGGCCTGGCCTGTCCGCGGCACGCCGGAGCGCATCGTCGGCGACATGCGTAACGGATTCTCGGACGTCGAGGCGCGCCACGGGGCGGTGCTGCCGTCGCGCATGTACCCGCTCTTCGAGAACGCCATCCGCGCCGACGCCGGGCGTACGATCGAGGAGCACCAGGCGCACCTGGGCAGGCTCTGTGCCCGCTTCACCGAAGTCGCTGCTGCGAACCCGTACGCCTGGTTTCCCCAGAAGCGTACGCCGGAAGAGATCGCGGCCGTGCACCCGGACAACCGCTGGGTCGCTTTCCCGTATCCGAAGCTGATGAACGCGATCATGCAGGTGGACCAGGGCGCCGCGCTGCTCCTGACCGGAAGCGAGACGGCCCGCGAGTTGGGCGTTCCGGAAGAGAAGTGGGTCTACCTGCACGGTTGCGGCGACGCAGACGACAAGTGGTTCGTCAGCGACCGGGCGGACTATCATAGCTCGCCGGCAATCCGGGCCGCCGCGGCGCGGGCGCTCGGCATGGCCGGCACGAGCGTCGAAGAGATCGACATGTTCGACCTCTACTCCTGCTTTCCGGCGGCCGTCCAGCTGGCGCTCGGCGCGCTCGGCCTCGAGGCGGACGACCCGCGCCCGCTCACGTTGACAGGCGGCCTCCCGTACGCCGGCGGCCCCGGCAACAACTACGTAAGCCACTCGATCGCCACCGCCGTAGAGCGCCTGCGGGATCGCCCGGACGCCCGGGCACTCGTCACCGGCCTCGGCTGGTTCGCCACCAAGCACTCGGCCGGCGTCTACAGCGCGCGGCCTCCGTCCGGCGAATGGCGGCGCACGGCCCCGGCCGCGGATCAGGGTGTGCTCGATGCGATGGCGTCGCCGCCCCAGGCGCCGGAGCCGGCCGGCGACGCCACAGTCGAGACTTACAGCGTCGCCTTCGGCCAGGAGGGCGAACCCGAGCAAAGCATCGTCATCGGCCGGCTCGCAGGCGGCGAGCGCTTTATCGCCAACACGCCCGCGGACCCGCGGCTCATGTGGTCGATGACCCGGGAGGAGTTCGTCGGCAAGAAGGGCACCGTGACGCACGACTCGGCGACGGGACGCAACGTCTTCGAGCCGGCCTGAGCGGCTTCGTCAGGTTTGACGGTTTTTGTGGCGTTGGGCTATATTCGGAGTCCGAACTACTGAACTCGAACGGAGCGTTGATCTCAAGTGGCAAATCAAGTCGGCAAGCGATACATGTGCGCGAAGTGCAACACAGAGATGATCGTCACCAAGGGTGGCGAAGGTGAACTCGCCTGCTGCGGCGAGACGATGCAGCAGAAGCAATAGGCGGAGGTTGAACCGTGGCGAATCAACTTGGCAAGCGATTCCAGTGCGAGACCTGCAACAGCGAGGTGCTGTGCATCAAGGCGGGGGACGGCGAAATCCAGTGCTGCAGCAAGGCGATGGAGCTAATGCAGCCGAAGGTGCTGCCCTCGGCCGACTAGCGCAGCGATAACGCGAAAAACGGCGGGCCGTCCGTGTGGGCGGCCTGTCTGCGTGACGCTGTCGGGCGATGAGGGGCCGTGACGGCTTAACCTTGACACTTTCACCTGAAAAAACCTACAATCTAAGCGGTTTCCTGTATATTTCTCGATCCGAGGAGGGATCATTTTTGCCTGAAGTCATCATAACGAGTCGCGACAACTTTGATCACGCGCTGAAGAAGTTCAACAAGATGGTCCAGCAGAGCGGTATCCTGGCCGAGGCCCGCCGGCGTGCCCACTACGAGCCGCCGAGCGTCGTACGCAAGAAGAAGGCCGCCGCCAAGCGCCGCAAGACCCTGAAGAACGCCCAACGCGGCTAAGCCTCTCAACTCACACACTCCTCCTTACCAGAGCCACACCTGACGCCCATGTCTCTCAAAGAGCAGTTGGCGAACGACCTCACGGACGCCCTCCGCCAGGGCGACGATACCCGGAAGTCCACGATTCGTATGCTCATGTCCGCGATCAACACGGAGGAAGTCGCCGGCGCCCAGCGGCACGAGCTTGGTGATGACGAAGTGCTCAAGGTGGTCGCCAGGCAGGTCAAGCAGCGCCGGGATAGCATCGAGGAGTTCAATAAAGCCGGCCGCGAAGACCTGGCGGAGAAGGAAGCGGCGGAGATGAAGGTCCTCCAGGCCTACATGCCGGAGCAGGCCAGCCGCGAGGAGATCGAGGCTGAGGCGCGCAAGGTGATCGACGAGGTCGGCGCTGCCGGGCCGCAGGACAAGGGCAAGGTGATGCAGGCGATCATGCCCCGCCTCGCAGGTCGCGCCGAAGGCCGCGACATCAACGAAGTCGTTACACAGCTACTGTCGGCGCTGTAGCATCACTTCTGCCGTTTCTGCGTTTAACTACGTGAAACCTCTGTTATCATGGGCGAGCCGCAATTCGCATAAGCAGAAATGCCGATGAAGGCCAGTAAGGCACACACAGCGATCTCTTCGCTCCAGGCGTTCGTCCTGGCGCTGGCCGTCGCCGTGGCGCTCGCTATCGTGCTCATCCCGGTGCTCCCTGGCGAGACACCGCTGGACGTCGGCGATGTAGCGTTCACCACGTTCGAGGCTAACGGCGAGACGATCGTCCGTGAGGGCGAGACCGTGTCGCAGGCGAGCCTGTCCCAGATCAAGGGCGCCGGTCTGCTCGACAACGACATCGGCTTCGGCGAAGTCCTCTCCGGCCTGCTCGTCGCGGTGCTGGCGGGCGCCTTCACCGGACTCTACCTCTTCCTCTTCCAGCCGCCCGAGGTGAACACCAACCGGCGTCTCGTCATGTACGGCCTGCTGATCGTGCTCTGGGTCGCCGGCGCCAAGGTCTTCTTCTCGCAGGCGCTGCCCGATGGCGACCGGCTCTACCTGAGCTACATGCTGCCGATCGCCACGGCGCCGATGCTGATCGCGGCGCTGCTCGACGCCGGGCTCGCTCTCTTTTCGGCGGCGCTGCTGGCGGTCGTCGCCGCTTTCGCCGGCTTCTACATGCCCGACGCCCGCCAGTCCCTCTCCACCGGCCCAATGGAGTCGCTGCAGATGGTGACGACGCTCCTGCTCACGGGCTTCGTCGGCGTCTTCGCCGTCCGCAACGCCGAGCGCATGAACAACTACGCCTCGGCCGGCGCCGGAGTCGGCCTCATGACGATCGTTTCGCTGTTCACTTTCTGGCTCCTCCTGCCGGACAAGGCTGGCATCGACGTCGTCTGGATTCTCGGCGCCGGTCTCGTCGCCGGAATCGGATCGGTCGTGATCACGATGGGCGGCGCGTACGTCCTGGGCGCGATCTTCGGTGTGGCGACCCGCGTTCAACTGATGGAGCTGGCGCAGCTCAGTCATCCGCTCCTGCGCGATCTCCAGGAGAAGGCGCCCGGAACGTTCCACCACAGCGTCATCGTCGGAAACCTGGCGGAGCGCGCTGCAGACCTCACCGGCGCCGACTCATTGCTCGTGCGCGTCGGCTGCTACTTCCACGACATCGGCAAGATCGCCAAGCCGGCCTACTACATCGAGAACCAGATGGGCGCCGAGAACCCGCACGACCGCCTCGATCCCGCCGCCAGCGCCAAGATGGTCTCCGAGCACGTGCGCGCGGGACTGCGCATCACCGGCAAACACCGCATCCCGTCAAAGGTGCGCGCCTTCATCCCGGAGCACCACGGCACACGCCTCGTTACCTACTTCTACCGCAAGGCGGCGATCGAGGACCCGAACGCCGACGCGGAGAAGTTCCGCTACCCGGGCCCGAAGCCGCAGACGAAAGAGACCGCCATCGTCATGCTCGCCGATTCCGT
>SDBS01007606.1_pt1 | contig 10502 bp, 10 predicted proteins | sample 2277091 | NCBI WGS metagenome assembly SDBS01 (sample SAMN10404972, study PRJNA504765) | marine sediment metagenome | isolation source: marine sediment core GS10_PC15, 163 cmbsf | place: Arctic Ocean: Southern Knipovich Ridge | collected 2010 | reverse complement strand
ACTAAGATCCGTTCTCACATGCAAATTGATGAGTTTTAATTCCGATAATGAGGCAGAAATCCAAGTTTCAGGTTTCGCCAATGCAAACCAAAATACAAATAATCTTAGTTATGAGCCAATTCCGAATCATACTCAAGTTATTTCTTACGAAACATGGGATCAAAATTGGTCTTTTAGTAATAATTTTAGTCGTGATAAAATACCATCTCCTGAACAAATGATACACGATATATTACAAGCTTTTCGTAAAATAAAGGTGTGATTGAATCAAGATCATTACTTCCTTCATTAATTTCTTCTACTTCTTCGTCATCCGAGCAAAATTCATAAGGAGTTTTAAAATCGAGAATGTTATCAATAAAACCAAAACCATAATCTGGCCGGTTGAATAAAGTAACCCTATTTCCAAGAGAAAAATTAAAACTATCGCATTTTACATTGCGACAGGTCAAATTTGGAGTTAAATCTGCCCCGCAGTATAAACAAATTTGATATTTTTCTATCATTCTATTTGCTCATCGTAGGAATCAAATAAATCATCGATTTCTCTTGAAATCTTACCAAATATTTTTTTGTTCTTCTTTTTTTTAGCCACCTCTATCAAAATTTCAAGAAATGGGATTTTATATTCGGCAGCCAAAGAAATTGATTTTTCTAATTCGTCAGAAGAGACTCCCTCTTTGTTGATTGCTGAAACATATTCATCTAATCTCTCTCTAAGGGAAATCGTGTTTAATTTTACGGTTGTTGCTTTGTCAATGAGATCTTTAGTCCGGTTTTGAAAAGTTTTCTCTTCATCTGTTAACTTTTTAGATCCTTCATCAACAAGTCGTTCACGAGCGAGAATTTCGACCCGTTTGAAAATTTCTATCGCTTCTGTTAGCCCTCTTAGTGTTTTAAATAGATTATATTTTCTCAATAACCTCGATTCCACTACTTTTAAGATCCCGCTATCATTAAGGACTTCAATTTTACCCAAATCACTTCTTTCCCACCATTCGTCAATTTTATATCGTAACTGTTTAACTTCAACACCGTTAGGTTTGATTTCTCCATTTTTTTCCATTTTTATAATGGCTTTCAGTTCTGTTTTCAACACGATTGCTTTTAAACTTAGGTTGTGGGCGTGATTTACTAAATCAACCAATCCTTCTGAGCGTTGTCTTATAGCCCTCGTCTCGATAGATTGAAAAATCTTTATTGCCTTATTGAAACGATTCATTGAAAATGAATTATCTACTCCTAATGAGTGCTTTGCATCGTGAACCATGAGAATTCCTTCGTCCAGTTTGATCTCAAGTTCGAAAATATAGTCGATAAAGGTTAATTGAGTGCGTTCCCGTAAAATCATCGATTTATCATCAAGATCTTTTTCCACCTTGCGACTTGCATAAAACCAAAGTGCAGCTGCAGGAACAAAGAACATTACCGCAAATAACAACATTGATTGTTGAGGATTAATAGCAGGTAGGAAATTTCCAAAGAAGGTCATTAAAGGCCAGGAAAGTAATAAAGTTAACCCTTTTCCCAGTGGGTCGCTCAAATTGAACAAAGATACTGTAGTTCCGCTGTGTTCAGGGAGGTTGACATCGACTATAATCGCACCCCGATTCGCAACAGTAGCTGCTGAAAATAAAGAGCCGAAAAAGGCAAATATAAAAAAACTGACATACTGGGGATAATTCTGAAAAATTGTGATTAAAACATCAAGTACTCCAGAATTTGGGCTTAAAATGTCATTTATGCTTTCATTCAAAGGAATAGCAGATAATATAAACCCTAAACTTAACGGAACTGCAAGAATCAAAGAAATTGCACCTAATAAAACTCGATTTCTTCTTCTTTTTTTGAATACATAATCACCAGCAATTGCTAAAGCCCAATTTCCCACAATATAGCCTACGCCAACCAAAGCCGCCATAATAGAAGAAGCTTGTAATCGGATTGAAGGATCTAATACTTTAAATAAACCATTTTCGGGACTTGAAAACAAAGATGTGAGAAAATATACTATCAATGTTCCCGGAATGATGCATAAAAATCCCTGTATAAACATAGCCAAATTTGTTTTTTTCTTCAAAATTTGCGTTATGTCCTTTGCAGAGAGCTGGTATATGTATTCTAACTCGAAGTCCTTCAAAGACTCGAGATCGCTCTCGGTCGAACCAAGATTTGGCAGTTTTACGAAAAACAACAAGAAAATTAGGCCGATACTAAATATCGATATTGCGAAAAATGGGAACCGAAATCCCATACCAAAAATATTTGCTGATTCACCAAGAAAAGATGACAAACCCTGTCCGATTCCATTACTTATTGAACTCATTATTGCTAATATTCCAAAAGACTGAGATCTCTTGTCAGCGGGTACAACATCCGCCAATACTGAATAAACTACTGGAACTATACTTCCTAAACCTGCACCAGTTATTGCTCTTGATAAAATAAGGAGGTAAAATCCTTGAATATTTTGAACAGTGTTGAAGGCTGTAAGCAAAGTTCCAAGACTCCCAAGAAACGCACCTATCGATGCTACACGATTTCTATCAATCTTGTCTGTATAGTAACCCCATAAAACAGCAAAACCCGCAGAAACAAAAACAAAAACCGCATCGGGAATTCCTGCCATGCTACTATCTACTTTATAATAAGAAACCATGACTCCGTACGATGGAATCAGCATATTGGCACACGCTATGGAAACAAACTGCAAAAGTATTATTAGTATTAATGAAAAAGTTTCAGATTTTCCCAATCTCAGTGATTCTTGACCCATTTAAATACCCGGTATGAATTTGTTTGTAGTTAAAATTCTCTATAAATAATACTTCACATTTCAATTAAATTAAATTTTTATTTTCGAGAAATAATTGGTATTTATTTTCCTCATCTAAAGTTCTTGTTTTGAAAACTTATAAAAATAAAAGGCTTTGCAAATTATCTTTTATTTTGATATTCTTCGATATAGTAATCTCCTCCGACAAAATCTGTTATCTATCTTTTGATAGAATTGATAGAATTGATAGATTCTTGTATATGTTGGAAGGTTTATTAGGAAGTTTTTAGAATACTAATAATATAATCTAAAAATAATTCTAAAAATAATTAAACATATAAATTGTGATTTTTCCATGAAAAGAAAAAATGAATCATTCGATGATTTTGATATTCCGGAATTCAAAACAGAAACATCTTTTATTGATATATCCAAATTGCGATACGCAGATCTTTACGAAGATTTAAGAGATAACCGAAATCAATATTTAATCTGGCTTCTCGAAGAATTTGATATACAATTTGATCGGTTTCTTACAAATGTTAACGAAGCAACTATGGAAAAATTATTTGCCTCAGCCAAGAGACTTTTACCTTACTTTGTAAACCATCTCAACGATGAGAATAGATCTATTAGAGAATGCTGCAAATTAGGTGTTGAGCAAATTAAGAAAAGATTTCCTGAATTGGTTAAAAGCAATTCATTCAAAACCTCATTCAAAACCTAAGGTTTCACCTATCAATTCAATTCCGTTAGTGGTAATTCTCATAGATAGAATTTTTTCGTTAAACGGAGTTCCTCTCATTTTTTGGATGACCAGTCTTCTGGACATAATATCTCTGGAATTTTTATAAGAAAGCCTAATAACACCTGAGGCTATAAATTCTTCAACGGTAAATCGTTTATCTTCGGCTAATTCGGAGAGAAGTAAGGTTGTGCATTTACTTTCCCTTAAAATGTTAAAAATACGTAAAAATTCTCGCCGTCTATGGAAATCCGATGGAAAAATGAGAGTTAAACTATTTATTGGGTCTATTACAACGCGTTTTGCATCCAATGTTTTTATCATGTCCATAACTTGATTGATGAAATTTTGGTAAATCGTATAGTAACTCCCTTCGGAATTAAGTGGATTAGTCTGTTGGATTCCTTCGTTGACTTCTGACTCGTAGGTATAGTCGTTACCTTGAGGACTAATCCAGAAATTTACCAAAGATTCATAAGATAAGTCCACAAAGCCGAACTGACCTTTTTTTTCAAGGGCAGCAAAATCCCATCCAAAATTTAAGGCATTTTGAAAGAAATCGTCCCGTCTCTCACCGAGCGATACATAGATCCCCGTTTCATTAAATTGGACTGCTCCTTTATATAGGAATTCACAACTCAGCATTGTTTTCCCGCTTCCTGGCCCACCAGAAACAACACATATTGTACTTTCTGGCATACCTCCATTAAGAGCTTCATCAAGACCTACAATTCCAGTTTGTGTTCTTTTAATTTTGCGTGTCGATTGCACTGTTGAAGATTCCATAATATTTTATGCCCCATACATGAATTAAATTTTTAATGATGACTCTAAACTATTTTAGTGTCAAAAATATTTAAATTGATACAGAATACAATGATCTCCTTATTTAATTTCTTAACTAGATGACTACATTGTAATCAATTTTAGAAAGAAATTCTCGGACCAATATTTTACAAAAAGTAATTCATGCAATAATAAATGCGTTTTAAAAAAATTCTTTATAATAAATGCGTTTTAAAAAAATTGAATTTTAGATGATGCTCTTTGATTCAGTCACTTCAATTAATAAAGGTTTCAAGAAGTTTAAATATTAAATTACCACTCCAAGGAGATATAATTACCGCCAATAAGATAAAAATAAGAAAAGGAACTAAAAAAGTAATCCATATTTGATTTTTACCCGAAGACATTAACTGGTCTTTAATTTGAATCAACTGTTCTTGTGAATATTTTTCTTCGTAACTGAAATCTGGTACAATTACCCATTCTCCTGAAGCATCTGATATATCAGAATCAAGTTCTTCATCATCAACAGAGAATTTTTCAAGTATGTTAATATTTTTGAAATTAGAGAGTTTTTCGGACTTAATTTTTACTCCTGAAACCATAACAAATAACTTCATAAAAATCGTACTGTTGGAATCCGAAAATAACTTATTTCCCCTCAACAAACAAATTACATTTCGTAAAAACAGCCCGATCATAAAAAAGGCCATAAATATAAAACTATTGCAAATAACATCAAATATTACAGGAACAGTAGACAATATTATTGCATTATAAGGATTTGGATTAAATCTGACTGGCATTAAAATTGAAATCGTTAAAAAAGCAAATAAATCAGCCTCACCGAGAATTCCAATGCCCCAGAAATATTTCGGGGAGTAAATTATCACACAAATTACAAGAGCGACCAGTACATTTACAACCAACTGCAGAAATGTTAGCTGGATTCCATCATTAAACAGAAAAAAAAACAATAAGTTGCCGATTATCCCGATAAATGCTCCAATCCACCAAATATAGTCTGAAACAAGCCTCTCAATTATATCTCTGCGCACAGCATAAGATAACAAAATTATTATCAACCCATATAAGGTGAAATAAATGATATTGGAGATAATCACCAACAACCTCAGTGCAATAGTGGGGGTGGAGTAGGTGCCTTTTTCACGTTAGAAGTGACTTTTTCTTCTAAGAGATCAACCACCTTAGTAAGTATTTTCTTTGAAGCAGATTTACTTGCAATGATTATGAATGAAATGCCAAATTTTGCGTTTTCAATCCTTTTCATTAAAACAACTGTTTTATTCTGCGAGGATATAATCCCGTAATCTAGGATGTCTGAATTGTCGATGTTTTTTACAAAAGTTCCCGCTGCTTTCATAAAAGAAATCGCATTTTCAATAAAACTAACGGAAATATCACCCGATCTTCGTTCCGAAATAATCTTTAACTCCTTGTCAAATAGGATTATACTTGTAGAATCCATCCGATTTAAAATATCTTTTAAAAATGATTCCAATACTGTTCCTACTTTAGAAAGATCATTTAAAATTATCTGCAATGACCGAAAAAGTGTGTGAATATATTTTGGTTCTATTGAAGTGAATACAGTTTTTATATCTAGCTCAGTTTGAAGTTGTCTTTTAATATCAGAAAAAATTCCTGCCCGTTTTTCAGTATTTTCTGTAATTAGATCAATTTTATGACAGAATGAGTATAATTTAGCATTTGGGGCGATTTCATCTCGCGTGGTTATGATTTTTTTAAGGTTTTCTATAACTTTTTCTCTCTCATTTAACCAGTTGTTAATATCAAACACGTAAATTACTGTATCTGAACTACCAAAGGTAATTTCTCTTTCAAAACTATCTCCCGATATATACCTTTCAAACTCTTGACCTGAAGAGTCTACCGTCCCAATTTCTGTATCCAACCAAGAATAATTATAATGTTGGACGCCAAAAGTGGGCTCTGGAGATCCAAGTTCACTTAATAATTTCTTTGGATCTTCACCCTCGAAAAAAACTTTCTTTATACATGTTTTTCCTGCTCCAGCGAACCCAATAATTAAAATTTTCTTAGATGCTTTCTCAATATAAAATTTAGAAGCAAGAACATCAAATTCCAAAATTCTCTGGGATTTTAGTTTCTTTAAATTATAAAAATCGATCGCAGTTTTTTCAAGTTTTTGCATGCTATTTTCAATATTTTTTGGATCCCCAATCTCAGATAAATTTAAGATTAGAACAATAATTTCCATATTCTCCGGATCAATGGTTTTTTGGTGAACCAGTATAACCTTATCATTGGAATAATTGTACTTCTTCACATTTTTATGATTTTGGTTATCTTCCGATACAATATTTGTTATTTTATTAATTAAAGATCTAGAAATATTGAATTGTTCGGGGTAGGATGATTCCAGCACTCCTTTTCTTTTATCTACTTGGTCAAAGTATTTGATATTGATTAATGCTAATCCGATTGGCAATTTATGCACCTAAATTAGTGTTTAGGAAATTAATAATATAACATGTACTAATATGATTAGAATTTAGGAAGTGAGTGATATATTTTGATATGAAAAAAGATTCCAATTTCCGCTTTAAAAAATTCTAATTTTTTTTCTTCATTGAAAAGCAAAATACACTTCTCTACCATTACTATCTTTTGCATTGTTTGTAAAGTATAAATAGGGCGTATTGAAGAATTTCAAGGGAATTTGCTAAAAACCAACTAAAAATAGCAAATGACTTAAGCTAGTTTTATAGTCGATAATACAGAAATTAATTCGGATCATTATATAAGATTACAAATATATTTTTTGTGGAATATTATGGCACCTGAAGGTCAGGAAATGGCGGGGATAAAGGAAATTAGTGGGTCTGGTAGTGATGAAGGATCTCCCTCTGTAGTTGAAAAGGTAATGCCTCCTAAGATTGACATTGCAGATAAGGTTAAACAAGCAATACTCAAGAAAAAACAGAAAGGGCTAAAATCTGGAGGAATCCTACAGCAGAAAGCTGTTGGATCAAAAAGAGCAAATATTCCAGGTGTAAAAGCCCGTGTAGGTGGCATAATTAACAAAATCGAGAAAACTGTTTCGTCTCTTGCGGATACTAATAATACGATGGACACGCTCAATAAAAATATGACACAGTTTATAAACCTCATAAAAAAACGTAGTACTAACTCAGGACCGGGCGGGGGGGGATTCAATAATCTTAACTCCGAATCACGGACGGAAAATCCTGAAGGATTAGGAGGTTCCGAAACTAATCAGCAAACCGGTGGTCAATTTGGCGGTATGTTAGGAAATAACGCACTTATGTCTGTTTTAGTCGGTAACATGTTAAAAAAAAATAATGACACTGATAAAGCGTTATCCGAATACAATAAGTCGTCTCCGGTGTATTTAAACGCACTTACTCTTAAGCTACAAAAATATCAAAAGGAATATGAATTGCTCCAATATCTGTTTACGAAGAAAAAACCGATGAATAATGTGCCTGAGTTGGCTGGAACCCCAGCGGGTAATTCTGCTTGGCTAGTCGGATTCCTTTCGATGATGAATAAAACTTAGGATATAATAATAAATAATTCTACTGATTGGTCTATGAAAAAAGCAACTCAACTTCAAAAAAGGCGGGAAAGTAAAGCCTCTTTAATGAAGGAACTGGAAGGTCTTGAATCGATCATAGGTAACCTAGAGGGTCGTATAAGTTCTCAAAAGCCGCAAGCTAGACCAAGTAAAAGAAAAAATGTCTCCAATCTAGAAAATATTGTTGACAGATGGAAGGATATTAACGAATCGAAACCACAGAGAAATAGTTCACGCTCGCGTAATGATATAGTTGATATGCTGGAAGAACAAGCACGAGAAATTGAACCTGAAGTAGCTCAACCAACCGGTTTTAATTTCGGTCCTATATCAAAGGAAATAGTTAATGATCTTGAATCATGTGTTTTGAATCAGATTAAAACTTGTATCCGAGTAATTATATCCCAATCAGGAGCTGGCATGGATCCGATGACTTTTTCATTGGTTCAAGGAACATGCAAGACAATTGATGATTACGAGAAGTTATACTCACAGCTGAAAATCATGACCGTTATGCAGAAATTCAAAAATGACCACGAAAAAAACGATATCATTGCTTTTATCCTTTCTAATCTGTAAACCGATTAGAAAATCTCTTAATATTAAATATTATTCACGAATAATAGTACAAAATTGAATTGTAGGGAAAATACTGATGGAAAACCCAAATTTGTTGACGAAAAACGCCGTTAAAAATATCATTGGGCAAAAACTTGAAAAAATGCAGGGAGATAAGAAATTTAAATGTCAGTATTGTGGTCAGAAATTCATAAAGAAGAAGTTTCTCTCAAGTCATTTGCAAATCCGTCATAATATGGTTGAAAAAACTGACCTTAAGTCGAGTTTCATTAATGTTGAATCCAAGATCAAGGATAAACCAAAAACTAAACCGGTTAAGCCGAATGTTGGGGGTTCATTACTTCAAGGTGTAACTGATCTCGATAGTTTGACTGAAGAGGATTTAATAAGATTGGATGCTAGCGTTGAAAAAATGAATAAATCTATGGCTAAAGGATCAGACGTACTTAAAACAGTTTGCCAAACATTGATGATCGAACTAAAATATATGATTTGCGAATACAAATCACCTTTTATTAGTTTTTAGAACTATAGTGTTTTCAGTTGTGAAAATACAAATATATTTTTTATAATTAAACCGACTTTTTTTTTGAAAATTCCACGAATAAAGTTATATTAGGATCTTAATCCATATCTAAATGGAAATAAAAGAATCCAATGTTAATGGAAATGAGATAAGAGTAACGATGTGTGAATTGTTATGAAATACCAGAAAGCGGTTGAAAATATTCGAAAGGAACTAACAAATTATTTAGAACAAAACCAACTAAATTCCTTGATTATCGGTATTTCAGGAGGTATTGACAGTGCTATATGCATCGCTCTAGCTCAACCTGTGTGCGAAAAATTGAAAATCAAGTTTATAAGTAGGAGTTTACCTATTCAAACTAATAAAAAAGAAGAAATATCAAGGGCAAAAGCTATGGGAAACGCCTTTAATATAGATTTTAAGGAAGTTGATTTAGCGAATGCGTATCTTTGCATTTCTTCTGAAATTAAAGAAGATGGTATAGAAACGGATATGGATGAAAAAATCCGTGAAGGCAATATTAAGGTCCGGATCAGGATGATTTTTTTATACAATTTAGCAAAATTGCACAAAGGAATGGTTCTGTCCACTGATAATTGGACCGAGTTAATGTTGGGTTTCTGGACGCTGCATGGTGATGTCGGTGATTACGGAATGATTCAGAATCTTGATAAAACGGAGGTCTACGAACTTTCGGAATATTTGGTTTCCGATTTAAAGAGTAAAGGGGAAGTCAGTAAGGCTGATGCTCTTCAAGATTGCATTGATGCCATACCTACAGATGGACTCGGTATAACCAACAGCGATTTGGATCAGATCCAAGCAGAAACATATCAAGAGGTTGATGAGATTCTTCATTCATATATCGATGAACGAAATAATAAGTTTAAGGATCATCCTGTAATTTTAAGACATGAGAGAACCCATTTTAAAAGGAAAAACCCTATAAGTATCCCAAGAAGCAAGATTTTTGAGGAATAATAAATTAAAGTTTTGATTATCAACCACGGGTTTCTCTAAATCCATATTTCTTGTTTTATTTGAAAAAATTCGGAAAAAGTCTTTAGGTACAAAACATGGTTTTGTTTATGCCTCGAAAATCAGAAAGGATTTCTACTGATCCAATACCCGATATTCCATTAATTGATTGTCATTGTCATTTTCCACTTGAAAAACCCTCCAAAGGAATGCCCCATTCATATAACGAGCAGTATCAAGAGTTTTTCCGGCAAAACGGGAAACTTATTATTACATCAACAGGTTATCATTCCTATAAGTTTACGCAACAATTTATGAAAACCCACGATAATATGCACATGACATTTGGTTGGGGGGCTCAAACCGTGACCTTTTCCACTGAAGCGGAGCACAATCGCGACTTTCCAAAATACTTGGATTATGTTTTGAATAACACAAAAGAGTATATTTGTATCGGTGAAATCGGACTTGATTTTCACCACGCAAAAACCATCAAGAAAAGGGA
>SDBS01007604.1_pt1 | contig 10502 bp, 16 predicted proteins | sample 2277091 | NCBI WGS metagenome assembly SDBS01 (sample SAMN10404972, study PRJNA504765) | marine sediment metagenome | isolation source: marine sediment core GS10_PC15, 163 cmbsf | place: Arctic Ocean: Southern Knipovich Ridge | collected 2010 | reverse complement strand
TTACTCCGAAGGTGGAATACATTTTAGCGTTTGTGAGGAGTGCTACGAAGGAAGATACCAGGAGAATGAAGAAGAAAGGAAAAATTCAAGCATTTCAAGCCTATAAAAAAAGGAGAGAAAATGTTAATGTGGCACAATTTAAACATGCAAGAAGGTTTGAAGAAGTTACAGTCACTTTTTTCTAAGAAGGAGGTAATAGGGGCGCTATCGGGTCAATATATGCTTTTCAAGTGCACAACCTGTGGTGAACAGGTAGACCTGGATTATAAAGGAGGAGATCCAGCGGTACCTTACTTTACATACAAATGTTCATGTGGAAACGAAGGAAGATTCAAACTTTGGTCACCAAAGGTACACAATCTACCACTGCGTTTGCCTAAGAAATAAACAAACGGACAGAGACTCTTCTGGAAACAGCTTGAAACGAGAGAAAAAAGACGCTTTTAAAGGCCGATACAGGCAGCTTGACGAGGAAATGAGGGTTATAGGTCATATTGAAGGAGTAGGGGGCTATATCAACCTAATTTTATTAAGCCAGTTATATATTACAGAAGAAAGGAGAAGGACATGAGTAGAATAGCAATTTTCATTGACGGAGGATATATTTATAAATTATGCAAAGAGCATTTTAAGATTAGTAAAAGTGATCGTGTAAATTATGAGAAGTTTGTGGAGTGGATAAGTAACTCTTCTGAGATATTTCGATCCTACTATTATGACTGTCTTCCTTATCAACCAGCGAAACCTAATAAAATAGAGAGAGAAAGGATGTCTAATAAACAGAGATTTTTCTTCAGCTTAGAGAAAATCCCTCGATTTTGTGTACGACAAGGAAAATTAGTTTTTCGGGGGTATAATAACAAAAATAAACCTCTTTTTATTCAAAAACGGGTTGATTTACGCCTCGGTTTGGATTTAGGTTTTCTGGTGAGTAAAGGGAAAATTGAAGAGGTAGCAATTGTTGCTGGAGATAGTGATTTTATACCAGCTATCGAATTTGCTAAAAGAGAAGGTGTGTTGGTTCGATTGATACACGGTCCCTATGAAACTTATCACAAAGACTTATGGTTAGCAGCTGATGAAAGGAAAGAAATAACCCAGAGTGTTATTAGCACACTTATTACTTAAAATGAGAAGACCGCCATTTAGGCGGCCTCTCTTAAGATAAATGCCTGACCTCCCGTTTCGGAACGCCAGGAAGTATGTCATTATTTTACTACATCTTAAAACTTTGTCAAGTATACTTAATATCGACAATTTAGTCTAGGAGTTGAAATAATGGTTAAACCAAAACAAAGAATGAACAAAATAGCGAGTCTAAACTTTAAAGGCGGAACAGGTAAAACTACAACAGCGGTCAATCTCTCTGCCGCTTTAGCGTTAAAACGTCAAAACGTTTTAGTGGTAGATTGTGACCCCCAGGGGAGTGTAGCCGACTGGCTAGGGATCAATCCAACGAATACTTTTTTTGATTTACTGACAGATAAGGCTAGGCTTCAGGATTGCATATACCAGGCCAGGGAGAGATTAGCTGTTATACCAAGTGATAAAAAACTGGCTTTGATTGAGGTCAGGCTGGCAAAAGAAAAAGACATGGAGAAAGCATTCCAGAAGAAACTCAGGTCCCTAAAAAACTATGATTTTATATTCCTGGATTGCCCCCCTAGTATGAGTATTCTCAACCTCAATGCCCTGGAGTATGCAGACGAGATCTTTATGCCGGTTACTATGGATTATTTGTCTCTCAGGGGGGTTAAGCAGGTGGTAGAATCCCTACCCCAGGGAATAGAAATAACCAAGATAATCCCTACTTTCTATGATCAGAGAACGAAGAAAAGCCAGGAAATATTGCAGGACCTTAAATCATTTTTCAAGGGCAAGGTCACAAGACCTATAAGGGTTAATGTAAGGCTATCCGAGTGCGCTAGTTTTCATCAGACCATTTTTGAATATGACCGCAACTCTAGGGGAGCACAAGATTACCAAAGGCTAGCTGAGGAGACACTATGAACAAAAAAAGAACCGGAGAGAGTCTAACAGACCTTTTCAAAAAAGAAGTAAGCTCTAAAGAGCCAAACCGTCAAAACCCTAAAACGTCTAAACGTCAAAATACTAAAACGTCAGCTAGGGAAACAAAAGCCAGGAGACATACTATTTACTTATCACCTGAGAAATCAAAAAAACTTAGACTTTACGCTGTCGAGAATGAGATGCAACTAAGTGAGGTAATCGAGAAATTGATTGATAAGGAGCTTTAACGTCTTGGCGTTATAACCCTTTAGCGTTTTAACGCTTAAACGTTAACTACTATTAAGATAAAATTTTAATAATATGTTAAAAGGTGGTGAAAAATTTATGGAAGAGAAAAAAAGTCTTACACAGCAGGAATTAGCAGAGATCCGACTTACTACCTCAAAATCAGTAATTAGCACGTTTCAAGACGTCTATGACCTCAAGAAAATTAAGAGGTGGGCCGTGAGGGAATGGAACGATCACCTAGTCTTGTGGGGTTACATGGAGCAGGTGCGAATGGCCTGCCTTGAAAAAGGCAAAGGGGATCTCTGGAAGAAGTGGAAGAAAAAACACAAAATGAGTTTTGTAGGATTTGATACTCTCAATAATTTAATGGGGCAACTTGACAAGTAAAAACTGTTTGATATAGTATTTATATAGTAACACAAATAACCATGCAGGAGAAAACAAAATGCAGTTAATAGATGTGAGGGAAGCAGCTAAAAGACTGAACTTGAAAGAGACGACCATTAGAAAATATTGTAGAAATGGCAATCTTCCTGCTGTCAAATTTCCAAAGGGATATAGGTTTATAGTATCCGAAGTTGAAGATTGGATTAAACGAAGAAGGGTGTCGGAGGGTAGAAAAAATTGATATCAAAGCAAAACCGGGAGGTTTATTATGATCCTCCCGGCTAAAGATGGCAGCCTGGGCTGTGACCCCCAGGCAAAATACAACAGACACGATAATAATATATTATGTAATAATTTTGTCAATACTAAGGGGACTAATAGCGAGTGTCCGCGTGACACAATCTATAAGTCCTCTTTTTCTTTGAGATAATTTGGTGGGTTGGCTGGCCTTTAAGCTAGCCTTTTGACCGGCTGGCTCACCATAATAAAGGCTAGTAATGAGCAGAAAGAAAAAAAATCTCTTTGAGGAAAGGGTAAAACAAGGGAAGTTTACAGTCGTTTTTAATGAGATACTGGAAACTGCCTATAAATCCGATCTTACGCAAAATGAGCTAAAGGTATTTCTATTTATCTGTAGAAAGACCTGGGGTTGGGGTAAGGACTCTGAAATTATTCGAGTAAGGGATATAGTTAAAGAATTGGGATTGGATAAAAGTTTAGCGTCAATAGCCTTATCTGGCTTGAAAAACAAGCACTTTGTTGAGGAATTGTCAACGAACAGGTGTCAAATACAGATAGATATTAGTAAGCACCGAATCAAAAGAAAAATTAAGCCTCAGAAAAAAGATAATTCTGTTGAGGAATTGTCAACGAATAGAGGCCAATTTGTTGAGGAATCCTCAACGCTTGTTGGTAAATCCTCAACAACAAAGTCTGAAGATAGCAGGAAAAATGCTCATCTACAAAGCCCTAAAGACACTCTTAAAAAGAAAGAAGAAAAAACAACAACAAAGAGAGAAAAATCAAAAGATGTTGTTTCCCCTTCTCTATCAGAAGAGGAAAAGTCAAAAGCTCTCAACCAAGAACTCGTTGATCAGGGAATAGCTTTTATCAATAAAGCCTTTGTCCAGGAGAGATGGGTACCATTTCAAAATAAAACAAAAAAAGAGATTATCGAAAACTTAATACTAATACGCAAACTAGATCATATTTATAAAATAGAAGATTGGTTACGAGCCTGGAAGAAATACATTGATACGAAAAACAAACAAAAGAAGATAGGTTATTTACTAGAAGCGTCAAGAAGTGATTGGCAAAGTCCGGATGTTAAGGTGGAAGTAAAACCGCCTTATGAAGAGGATCCAGAGGATAAAATGCAGGATTTACAGAAAGAAGAAGGAGAAATAGCATAAAAAGGAGGAATTGAGAGAAATGAGTGAAGAGATACTAAGAGGCAAAGTAAAATTTTTCAATACCGATCGAGGGTACGGGTTTATTAATATACCGGACCAGGAAAAGGGTATATTTTTCCACCACTCAGACGTGCTAGAAGATAGGGATCTGGAACAGGACGAGGAGGTCGAGTTCGCTATGGGTGAGGGGCCTAAAGGGCCGAAGGCTATTAACGTCAGGCGAGTGGAAGAAAAAGAAGAGGTAGAAGAAGAGGAAGAATAGCCCCCCGGGGATGGTAGGGAGAAAGAAAAGGTAGTGTCGCAGTGGGACAAATTCTTTAAAAGAGGAGAAGAAGAGATGGTAAAAACTAGTAAGTTTCTGGAGGAAATGGGCGGATCGATGGAAAAATGGGAGATACATAGAAACTGGTTCAGGGAACAAATTGCGATGTATAAAGATGTACTTAGACTCTCGAAAGAAGCAAAAAAAGAGGGAATAGGAGATGAAGGGCAATGGGATAGAGCGATAAGGCATGATAAGGAAAAAATAAAAGAGCTAGAAGAAAGTCTAGCACCGCTTGAAAAATGGATGCGTTTGATGAATAAGTAAATCGATTGGAAATATTGATTAAGTTTATTGATAATTATTGCTCTTTGATAATTTAAGTTATCTCAAGGTGGGGAAATAGGACTAAATTAAGAAATGTAAATCAATTTGAAATCGGTTGGAGCTTTTCGAGCTTTTGAGTTTTCCGAGCTATTGGAATCCAGAAAACAATTTAGGTAAAGTGTTATGCTGGTATAAATAAAAGTTGATAGCTCTTTGATGTAGTGATAGCAAGGATTCGGCTGATTCGTCTTTCAGATTTGAGCAATTTACCTCTTGACAAGCATAACTCTTTTGATATAATGAGGGAAATAGTTAGGTAAAGGGGTAAAATTATGAGCGCAGTCGAACCTATCAGGGATCGAAAGAAAATCCTGGCCATTAAGCAGAATCTCAAGGCCAGGAACGTAAGGAATTATTTACTGTTCAGCTTAGGAATAAACGTTGGCTTGAGGATTCAGGACTTACTTTCATTGAGGGTTAAGGATGTCCTGAACGCTGATTATATCTATCTCAAGGAAAAAAAGACTGATAAGCCTAGAAAGATCAAGCTCAACGCTGCTGCAAAAGAAGCAATCAATTTCTATTTTAGGAAAGAAAAGCCTTTTGATCCAGAACAGTATCTATTCAGAGCAGAGAGATCAGGAAATCAGTTGAATAGGATCAGGGTTTGGGAAATGATGAAGGAATGGTGCGAAGAGGTAGGAGTTAAGCAGAAGGTAGGAACTCATACCTTTAGAAAAAGTTGGGGTTATCACGCAAGGATTCAAGGTGAACCGATTGAACTAATTCAAAAACGATTCGGTCACAGCTCACCACAAACAACTCTGCTTTATATAGGAATCATCAGCGAAGAGATTGAGGACTTAGAGGATCGAGTTTGTCTTTGAGGGATTGATAGAAAAGTTTAAGAGAGTTAATAAAGATTGATAGAGAGTTGACCTTTGAACTTGTAGGTTAGACTACCAGGCTACCGGCCACCCCGGACTCGAAGGAGTCCCGGGCCTCTTAATAAAATAACTACCTGGTGGTAGAATCGTATCGAGGTATAAAAATGAACAAAATCATCGAATACTACGATCAGAAAAATTCCCTTGTCCAATGCGTTAATTGTGGATTTGTCTGGTCCCCTCAACTTAGAAACAAGGAAAATCTTGATATTTCTACCCTACAATGTCCTAACCGGTGCAGGGAAGTAGCAAATTTACCCCCAGGACGCAAAATAAGGGCAAATAAGGGATAGTTTTCCTTAGAGGCATAGTTTACTATCGAAAGGACTTAAAATGAAGAGAAAAAAGTACCGGTTAATAATATCTAAAAATTTACAGCAAAACTTAATAAATTACACAAAGGGCCCTGAGAATAGTCAGCATAAGGCTGATATGATTACAGATATGAATGACTTAGATGAGACAATACAAGTGATTGAAAGCACTTATAAAAAATTAACTGAGCTAAAAATAGCAGATCCCGGCTCTTGGATCGGTGTTTTTATAATGAAAGGGAAATGTCCCGAAGAGTTAAAACGACTTTCTACTGCCGGTCAATGTTTGTTAATGAAATATCAAAAGGAAAATAAATGAGAAAGGAGTTAGAAATGCCTAAAGTAGAATTAGTAGGAGTATTCAACCATACTAAAGGTTGGAAGGAAACAGCAAAATTAGTAGAAAAAAAGATGAATGAGTGGGGTGATAAGTTAAAAGATTGGACTGTTCGGATCCAGGAACCCGTAAGAGAGAAATATGATAGTGAACTTGAGTTTTCGGGATTCTCAAAAAAGGATACGAAAAATAAAATACTAATAATTAATTATCTGCCGAACCCGGTAACTGATCCGGAAAAGGACGCAAATATAATTATGCAGGAATTTGAATATCTAAAAGAACAAGGAAAAATATAAATGAGTACCTGGCAGCATAGATTCAGCGGACACAGCGAAGAAGCTAAAAAGGCTCAGTTAGAGAATTTGAAGATTGGCCGGAAAAGGCAAATTAAGAGATCTAAGCTAACGATAAGCTCAAAATCCCTACAAGACGCTAATATTATCGAATTTGCCACCGATCCCGATTTCCTGGGTTTGAGTTTCCGGGAAAGACCGGCTCAGGCAGTCCTTCTAAAAGTTTTGTATTCTTTGCCTCTCTCCTGGAAGGAAAAGAGGATCCTCAAGACAATCTCTCCCGGCTACAGCCAAAATGGCGAATTACTCGAGGCGGTTTGGGTATTAGGTGCTAGGTCAGGAAAATCCTTTTTGGCCTCTATAATTGCCTTATATGAAGCCACCCGGGCAAAGTGGAAGGAACACCTGAGTAAAGGCGAAGGGGCTTATATCTGCATAATTGCCACCAGGCAAAAGCAAGCCGAGCAAGTTATCGGTGCTAATGTTGCCAGGTTGATTGAGAATAGCCCCGGACTCAGGAATCTTATTGAGGGAATCTACTCAACCGAGCTAGTTTTGAAAAATGGTATGAGAATTATTAGCCTTCCCTGCAACTCTACCGCTGGCCGGGGTTTGCCTATTTGCGCTTTTATTCTTGATGAGGTAGGTCATTACCAGGTGGAAGGAATCAAGGCTGATGAGGGTATTTATAACAGTTTGCGGCCAAGAATGGCTCAGTTTCCTAACGCTAAGGTTATTCTGATCTCAACCCCTAGCGCAAAACAGGGCTTATTGTGGAGCTTTTTCAAGGAAGGATTTGACGTACCTCAACGATTCACCGCTCAGGCTCCTACAACCTTAATGAACCCTGTTATACCAGAGGAATTTATTGACCGGGAACGTAAGAGAGATCCTGACTACGCAGCCAGGGAATTTGACGCTATCTTTGCAGAGCGCACAGCCTCATTTTTCACAGACGAAATGATTCAAAATTCCTTCTCATTATTAGGTGATTTTTCTTACAAGTCAGGTTATTCTTATTATGTAGGTATTGACCAGTCCGGGCTATCGGGCCGAGATCAATTTGCGGTGGCAGTTTGCTATACCGAAGCAGACATCATTCGAGTCAGTACCGTTGAGAGTTACGATACAAAAGACCTTGATAAAGTTATGAGTGGAGTCAAGAAACTGAAAGACCTCTACCACTTTAGCAGAGTTTATATTGATAAATTCGCAAGCGGGTGGGTGGCTGCTAACCTCAAAACGTTAGGCTTACAGGTAGAAATCCGGCCAGCTTTACCTCAAATTTACCAGAATTTACGAACCCTAATGCTGGCCCGGCGAATTGACATCTGTCCGAACGATTCTTTGAAAAAGGCTTTAGAAAACACGCAATCATATTACAGCAAATCAAATTCACTTTCGATAGGCCATACCCGAGGCTCAGAAGGCCACGGAGATCTGGCTGACGCTTTGGCAACCGCTACGTTTGTGGCCTCTCAGAAGGGGGCTAGCGGTGAGAGAATGAAGGTCTTTCTAGGGAAGAAAGAGGAACATCAATCTTTGAGGCAGTCTATCCTTGACCGGCCTGATACAGCCCCTACCTGGGGGGTAGGTAGCCCTATTGGAATATTATTCCCTAAGAATCAAAACCGGGAGCCTGACGGCAAAGGCGGCTGGTGGATCCGGGAAAAAATAGGTAGAGATAGACCATTAGAACATCAAGCAATACCTGATAAATAGCAAAAAGGGGGTGATGAAATTTGCGAATTTGCAACATGGCAGAAAAAAAGATGTCTCTAGGTGAGAGAGTCTTTGTTTTCAGTGAAGCCGGATCAAGAGAGATTGCTAAGGAAGATATGCAATCAATTCCGGCTGAGAATCGAGTAGAGGCTATGGAAATCTATAATGAGTTGAAACAAAATGATGGGATTATTAACCTGGAAAAGAAATTCGACTTTCAAACTGACAGCAGGGCGTCTTTGATGAAAGAGTCCCACAGAAAGGCAAAGATTGACGCTGAAGAGAAATCAAAGCCAATTACCTTAGAAGATTTGAAAGCAAATTTTGACAAGCTCTCAAGGGAAGAACGAAGCTCTGTTTTAAAGTCAATGGATAACCTGAGAGCAGCGAATCAAAAATCAACAAAGGAAAATGGCTTTAAGAGGTTGCCCCCGGACATACAGGCGACTTTGGGAATATCATCAGAGAATTTGAAAAAGCTGACTGTGGACCAACGAACTATACTTGTGAAGAAAGTTGACGATATTCTACAAGTAGAGACCGAAGCCAATAAGAAACAAATTTTAGCAGAAGCAATAAAGTAAATTAGCAAATTTTGTTCTTTCATAACTAGGGTACAAAAATAAGTAAGATTTAGTTTTTCGCTACGAAAGAATAGGATCGGATTGAAATTCTATTAGGGATCATTGAATTGCACTTATTTTTTGCCTTCACACAAGGAGGTGAAAAATATATGGAAAAAGAATTAGATAAAACTTTGGCGAATGACATCAAATTGTCAGAGAAGGTGTTTAGGGACCTTTTCAGCCGATCTGTTTCGCTAGGTGAGCGTTCGGATGCCTGTATGGATCCAGACTCACTAGCCGGGGCAATTCCTGAATTATGGGATCACCTAGTCGAGATCGAGACAGCCGAAAAACTCTATCTCTCTCCACTTATATCTAGCACAGTTTTGAATAGTGCTATCGTGGAAAAAACTGACTTAGAGGCCGGCCCGGGTGATACTCTCTGGATTAGCAAAGTTGGACAGCTGGAAGCCCCTAATGACGGAGCTTTACCGCAGACTCATCAAATTGAAGGTCAAGAAATCAAGCTAGATCTTGATATGGTGAGTTTCATCCCGACCAGATTTGGCGTGGGAACGTGCTGGACAAAGAAAACAGGTCACGCAACAGCGTTCTCTCTGAAAAACACAGCCCGCACACTTTTGGCACAATGGGCAGCCGGTAGGATTGAACGGCTTCTTATGACTGCTCTCGCTAGTGCCAGTCGGGTAATCTACGCTGAACCAGCCGAATCTCTGGATATGCTGACTGCAACCGACACTTTCGACTCAACTGATATTCTTAGGGCTTACGCATCCTTACTGAATAGCAGCACGTTAGGGATAACACAGCTAGGCGACCAGTTTTTGCTGCTGATGCATCCTTTCGTTTACGCTGACCTTTTCCGGACAGGAATCTTCACTACAACCGTTGCTCAGGCGAGTCAGGGAAAAACCTTCGATTTTAAGGGATTCCTGAGTAGTTATTCTAACTGCGTTATAGCGACTACGCCTCTTATGCCTCACGAAGCAAACGCAGCCAGCCCAGGGATAGAAGTCTATACATCTGCGCTGATCGGATCAAGAGCTTTAGGGATCGCTTACGAACAAAAGCCTAAATTCCTTGAGAAGATAAGCTCCTATGGTGAAAATCTAGGGGTGGCAACCGATTTTTGGGCTGAGGCGAAGGTATTACGAGACGAATCTATAGTTTTGATCAAGAGTGCAGCCACAGCTATAAACGTCTGAAAATTATTAACATTTTGAAAAATTGGCCAGCATTTTGACCTGGCCAGCTATATTCCCTCTTTGCCAGGATTTATCCTTTCGACCTGGCTCAGAGAGTTTACGATTGCACGCCCAGGGGAGAATTCTTCCCTGGGTAGCTATTTTCATTCCCGGATAGAAGCATCGTCACCTGGGTATCTGTCCGGGTCTAACCTAATCACCCAGGTGACACTTTTGGTTAAGTTGAGCGTTAAGGCGGGGCAGGTTGCCCACCCAGCCCCGCCCATGCGCTAAAGGAGAAAATTATGTCTTATATAGCGGTTACGGTAATTTTAATAGGTTGTTTAATTTTAATAGTTTGGGATCTTCATATTTTCAAAAAGGCAAATATAGGGGTTGGTCCTGAAAGAAAAAAAGCAGTCAGGAACCTTAAACGAAAAAATAGGAATTGATCTGAAAGGAAAAAAG
>SDBS01007603.1_pt1 | contig 10505 bp, 3 predicted proteins | sample 2277091 | NCBI WGS metagenome assembly SDBS01 (sample SAMN10404972, study PRJNA504765) | marine sediment metagenome | isolation source: marine sediment core GS10_PC15, 163 cmbsf | place: Arctic Ocean: Southern Knipovich Ridge | collected 2010 | reverse complement strand
CAGCCAGGAATTGAGGTCAAATAACCCCATCGCCCCTCTGAATTGCCCGGTCCGGAGCCATTATTCTACGGTGCTTCCTACTGTAGCCCATCCTTTTCAGTCTATCACCCCTGGCATCGACAAAGCCCCTGGTTCCGGCCTGGCATGGAACACTACTTCTGTTGCTCGATGCAGGTTTTCAGTCTTCGGCGAAGCCACCGTGCGTCGCGGAAATCACCCACCTCTTCGGTCAAATCATCGAGCGATTCCAGTGCCTTGCCGGGCTCTCCATCGGCGATGAGGACGTCGATCGTAGCCAGGGCCGGACCGTGCTCCCGGGCGTGGCGGTTCTCCGCGACCTTTCGTTGTGCGGCACGGGTCTCGACTAAAAGCCGCTGCACCATCTCGCTGCTGGGGTCGAGCTCGGCGGCGGATTCGAGGTCTGTGATCACCATTTCGAACCGGCGTCGTTTTCGAAGTGCCTTCTTGATCAGCTCGTCGATCTGCTGCCGGCGCAGCTCGCGCTCCCGCATTTCGATCTTGGCCCCGAGGTCGTCGAGTGGATCCGAGTTCCCGTACAGGCGCCTCGCCACGCCAAGCTCCCGCCGCGCCTCATCCAGGGCGTTCTTCTCGAGTTGGCGGTCGATGCTCTGAACAACGTTTTCGATCGCCATGAGGCGGCGGTGGGCCTCGATTCGTCGGCGGACCTCGGTTTCAGCTTCACCAACCGCGTCGGAGATTTCTGGGAGCTCAACGGCAATCGCCTGCGCCTCCTCGAGCGCATCCTCGGCGTCGGCGAATTTCTGTTTGGCGGCATAATCGAGGGCGCGCTCGAGGGCTGTTCGGGCACGCGCCTCGCCATCGTTGCGGGCTGATATCTCTTTTTCGACGCGCTCGCGGAGCTCCTCCATCTCCTCGCATCCATCGAGCTCGCCGAGGGATGCCTCGAGGGTCTGGATTGCTGTGTCCAGCCGGCCGACGAGGATCAGGCGCTCGACCCGCAGGGTGATGCCGTCGATCATCGCCTGGCGGCGTGCCGCTTCCTCCTGGAGGCGGAGCCCTTGGCGAGCCTCCTCGAACAGTTCTACGGTCCGATCCAAGTGGGCTGCGAGCTCGCGGGCCTCTTCGAGGGTCGTGATGGCGGCCGCGTAGTCGTTTTCCTCCATTTGATTGTTCGCCGCTGCATGGAGCGCCTCGACCCGTTCGAGGAGGATCCGTTGGCGCAGCTCGTCGAGCCTGGGCTCGAGATCGCCGAAGATCTTCTCCCGGCCATACAGCTTGACGGCGAGGGTCAGGGCGCGCTCGGCCTCGGCGACGTCACCGTGATCGATGTGTTCGGCGATCGAGCGGGCTGAATCGTCGATTTCCCGTACCCGGCGGTGGGCCTCGACCTCGGCCGCAAGACCGGATTCAGCGGCTTTCAGCTGAACCGTCAGAGCACGATGGCCGGGTTCGAGGTCCAACCCTTCGCGAATCAGTGAGACGGCATTTTTGAAATCGCCGTCGGCGAGGAGCCTTTCACTGTGCTTCTCGATCTCCGCGACCCGCCTTTCGCGTTCGGCCAGCACATTCTTCGCGGTCTCGATCTCGTCTCGAACCTCGTCGAAGATCTCGGCCTCTCCGTGTGCCCCGATCTCCTTTTCGAGCTTGGATGCCGCGAAGTCGAGCTCATCCGCCGCGATGGCCGCACGCACTCCTTCGGCAGCCTCCCGTCGTCGCTGCCGCGTTTTTTCGTCTGCGGCATCGATCGCCTTCAAGAGCTCCCGTCCCTCGGCGTTGTCGGGTTGGAACTCGAGAACACTGGCAAGCTGGAGGCGTGCCTCGTCGTAGTGCTTTGTCTCGAGGAGCTTGCCGGCGCCGATCAACAATGCTCGGATCTGCGACGGCATTGCCGTGCCACCGTCCTCCGCCTTGGCGTGGGCATCCCCTCCGGTTTCGACCGTACCCGAGGTCTCGAGATCGGAGTCAGCGTCCGAGATATCGCCGGGGGCCGGAGTGGTCGAGATTCCGAAGCTGCGATCCATCCGGCCCTGGGTGCTGCCGGGTTTCACCCTCTTGATCTTGCGGGTCGTCTGTGTCGGGATTTCGAAGATCGCGCGCAGCTGATCTTCCTCGACGGGATGCTCTTCACGAAGGGGGCCGAGCGCTTCGGTCATGGCGCGAGCAGAGGGGTACCGATCATCAGGGTTCTTCTCGAGGACCTTGAGCACGATGGCTCGCAGCTCGTCGGGCACCGCGCCGTCGGGATCGGACTCACTGAACTCGAGGGGCGGGTGCATGAGGTGGCCGGAGATCAGCGCAGCGACGCTCGATCCCTGGATCGGATAGGCGCCGGTGAGCAGCTCGTACAGCACGACACCGAAGCTGTAGAGATCACTGCTCGCGCAAATGTCAGGGCCCTCGCGGGTCTTGAAGTGCTCGGGAGAGGAGTATCGAACCTTACCGAGAAACGTGCCGGCGGAGGTCAGGCTCTCCTCGCCCTCGTGGTGGACCTTGGCGATGCCGAGGTCGATGAGTTTCACCTGAAGTGCACGCTCGTCGTCGCGGGCTACCAGCAGGTTGTCGGGGGAGACGTCACGGTGGATAATGCGCTTTCGATGCAGGTAACCGAGAGCGTCCAGGCTCTGGCCGGCGACCTCGAGCACCAGACCGAGCGGTGGTCTGCCGAGGATCTTGATCATCTCCTGGAGATTGAGCCCGTCGATGAACTCCATCACCAGGTAGGCATAGCCGTTTTCGTCCATCGTGAAGTCATAGATCTGCGCGAGGTTGGGGTGGCGGAGTTTGATGGCGATTTTGGCTTCTCGGAGGAATCTCGCTTTGAGGATCTCGTCATCGGCGAGGTGGGGCCGCATGACCTTGACGACCCGAACCTCATCAAGCAGCCGGTGCCGCACCTTGTAAACGGACCCCATGCCACCCTCTCGGATTTTTTCGAGGATCTCGTACTTTCCTTCGAGGCGCTCGAGCGGGGTCGCCAACTTTTCTCGCTCCTTGGGGATATCCAGCGTATGCAAGCTGTTCGCCGGTGTCAAATTGTAGGTGTCCGGGCAGTGGGGGATTGCGGCAGGTACACTCGTTGAGTGAAAGCTCGTCGCACGATTCTGGTGGTACTGAGCCTCATGGTGGTGGTGGTGGCGATCCTGGTGGTCGTGGTCCACCTGCCAGGAGTACAACGCATCGCCTGGCGCCGGTTGACTGAGGCGGTCGAAGAATCGACCGGGTGGCGGGTCGAGGCGGATTCTCTGAGGTTGAGGGCGATTCCGGCGCGCCTCGAAATCGCGGGGCTGACGGTTACCGGCGAAGCCGGCACGATGGTGACAATCGATCGCCTGAGCGCCCGGTGGCGGTGGCGTCGTCTCCTGGGCACGCCGCACCGGTTGGAGGAGATCGATCTCGACGGCGTCTCCTTTCACCCCGACGCCCTGCCGTCGGCGGGTCCCTCCGGGCAGGCGCAGTCCACCACCCTGTGGAACAGCCTGGAGATCGGAGCCCTGCGCGTGCGGGGCGGGCGGGTCGGCGACTCCCTGGAGGACATCGAGTTTGAGCTCGACGGCGTCGCCGTAGATGGAAGCCTCGTGCATGCTTCGGCGACGGTCGAGCTCTCCGCCCGCCGGTTGAGATTGATCCGCTCGAAACGGATCCTGGACTTCGGTCCGCTGAAGATCCACGGCGTGGCCGGCGAGGATGGGTTGCACATCGAGAGGCTCGAGCTCGGCGGGACCGCGGTTCATCTACGGGCTGCCGGAAGCCTCACGACGACCCCGGGAATAACCGGAAGATTCGAGCTGCGCGCCGGCGCGGACCTGGCGGCATTGGCGGGCTGGTGGGACCCGAATCTGGCGACCGGACTCGATCCAAGAGGGCAGCTCGATGTTGAGGGCTTCGTTAGCCTCGATCCGGCCACCGGGCCGGAGGCGGAGCTTGTCCATCGTGGGAGTCCTCTTGCCATCGCCGGCTACGAGTTAGGGTCCGCTGTCTTTTCGCTTCGGGAGGGGCGGCCGTCGATACGGCTCGGTGATCCGGGATGGGGAATGGCATCGGTGAGTTTTTCGGCTCCGAGCACCGTAGAGGTGGACGCTCGGCTCGACGAAGCGCCGGTCGATCGGTTGCTGCGGTTTCTCGCACCCCGCGTGGCGGAGGTGATTCGCGGCCCTGCGACGTTGACCGGAGAGATCGACGGAGTCCTCTCCTATCCACTGACCGCAGAGACCCTCGAGGGCCGGGCGGATCTCGTGCTGAGCTGGGCCGACGGACACGTCGCGCTGCACGGGGAAGGGGCCGGAACCGCGTGGGAGGTGTCGAGGCTCGAGGCGCGTGCGGCGGGGGCCACGCTCACGGCTGCGGGCCGGTTGGACGGTTTCCGGGGCATCGATGCCGACCTCGCTCTGTCCGTCGGTAAACCGCACACCCTGGTCGATGCGATCGAACGCTGGCTCCCCGCGCTCGGCGGGTTCGGGATCGATGGCGGCCCGGTGACGGCCGAGATGCACATCGGCGGCACGCTGGACGATCCCCAGGCGACCGCCGAGATCACCTGGTCGAAGCCTCTCATCGGCGGCCGACGGCTCGAGAACTGCTCGGTCGAGGCCTCGGGCAACCTCGAGAACATGACCTGGGAGATCAACGTGGCGGCAACTCCCGACACCTCGGTGGTCGCCTCTGGTTGGGTGCGGCCGGCCGACAGGACGGCCGGGGGTGTGTGGGGTGTACAGGCCACGGATCTTGGGGAGGTCGCGTCGGCTTTCGTGCCCGCCCGCGATCTCAATGTGTTCGGACGATTCGGCGCCGCCGGCAGCTTTGCCGTCTCGGGCGACGGATATCGAATCGACGGTAGAGTCAGAGGGGACGACGTCGGAACGGGCGGTGTGTCGGTTCGAGGGGCGGCGGCTTCATTTGTGATCGAGAGCGGGACGCTGTCGGTCGAGGATCTCGAGGTGGAGGCGTTCGGCGGAGTCATCCAGGGCGCATGGACGGTTCCGCTGACCGGAGATTCGGCGCCTTTTCATGCCGACCTCGAGTGGCATGACCTCGATCTTGCGGACCTTCCCATCGACGCGCCGGATGCGGTGGCTGGCCGCATTTCGGGACGGGTAGAGCTCAGCGGCAGCACCACCCGTCCGGAGGGCTCGTTGCGCGTGTCCTGGCAGGCCGACGGGCGCGATCCTGTGGTCGAGCGACTCGTACTTCGGGCGAGCCTATCGGAAGGCATGCTGCGAGTCGTCACCGAGGAGGTGCGAACCGCCGCGGGCTCGATTGTCGTGAACGCCGTGCTACCTCTGGGCGACGTGCCGCGGCCCGAATGGCTGTGGCCCGACGCGCCGGGCGGCGAGCTGCGGGTGACGGGCGAAGGGCGGGGATTGCGGTCGGGTCCGGTGATGGAGGCTCTCGGCCGGGCAGATTGGCCCGGCGAGGCGAGCGCTGATCTGCGCATCGAGGTGTCGTGGGACCCGCTCCACCCTGATCGAACGCGGGTGCTTGCGGAGGCCGATGGTCTACGACTGCGTCACCCCACGGGAGAGCTGGCGGCGGAGGGACCGGTGGTCATCACCCTCGACGGCAAGCGGTTGGAGGTGGCGCCGGTAATCCTGTCCGGCCCGAACAGCCGAATCGAGGTACAGGCTGTTTACGACCCGGCCGCCGACGAGGTGTTTGGACATTTGCACGCCGTGCTCTCTCCCGGTCTGGCGCGCGCGCTTCCGCTTCCGCTTCCGCTCAACCTGCACGGAGATTTGACGGTGACGGCTGATCTTCAGGCGCCGGCCTCGAGTTCAGCCTCGCTGTCCTCGGCCCGGGGGCTGATCACGATCGACCACCGTGGAGGAACGATCGAAATGCGCGATCCGCCGCTCGAGGTCAGGGACTTGAGGATTGTGGCCGAGCTCGACGACGACGGATTGACCATTGTCGACGGGTCCGCCGAGGTGAACAGGGGGAGGGTCGAGCTCGGAGGCGGTTGGAGTCCCTCCTCCGGCCAGGGTGTGGTGCTGGAGTTCGAGGACGTGACCATACTGACGGCTGGCGTCCTCACGAAGTGGGACGGTGATATTTCGGTCGAACCGAGCGCCGAGGGAATTGCTCACGTGGTGGGCGACCTGCGCCTAGCCGCCGGTCTTTGGGACGAGAACTTCGCGCTGACCAGTGCGGTCTTCGGCCCGGTTGCGGTGGCGCCCGCCAGTGACGATCCGTTGCACGACATCAGCCTCGATATTGCGGTGCGGGGCCGATCGGGCATTCGGGTCGACAACAACCTCGGTCGATTCGACGTTGCGTGGGATCGGTTGCTGATCGGAGGCACGGCTGCGATTCCGGTCGTCGAGGGCGAGGTGCGCATCGCGCCTGGAGGGACCCTTTCCCTGGCCGGCCAGGAAATCAGGGTGCGGCGCGGTAACCTCCGGTTCACCGGCGATCCCACCCTCGATCCGATCGTGGAGATTGTGCCGGAGACCGACACCACGTTGGTCGGCGACGATGATGCGGACGCGTTTGACGCGACCCTGCTGGCTACCCGCGGTTTGGCCCAGGGCCTCAGCAGCGTGCTCGGGTTCCAAAACGAGACCCTGCAACCGGCCGAGATTGCCGTGCAGACTGCGAGGGACCCCAGCGTCAACTTCATGATCGGCCAGCGGCTCACCAACAACCTCGCGCTCTTTCTCACCACGAATCTCACCGACGTCCAGGACCGCACGACCATGCTCCAGCTGTGGAATTTCCGTGGCCTCCGCGGGCTGGTGTTGCAGGCCTACCAGGAGACCGTCGATGACAACCTCGGGATGAATGTCTTCCAGCGTTTTCAGTGGGGTGGGACGAAAATCGACCACGAGCGGCCGGGGATCCGCCGCCTGCGCCTCGAAGACGAGTGGCCGATGTCGAAGCGCGCCCTTCGGCGATCGACGCGTTTGCGCCGGGGCCAGCCGTTCGATCCGTTCCTCCTCTTTGTGGCGGCGGTGCGTATGGAGCGAACGCTCGCCGAGCAGGGGTACCAGGAGGCGCGGGTGACCGCCGCTCGCAAGGGCCCGGAGAGATCGCCGACGCTGGTCTTTCGCTGCGACCCGGGATCGCTGCAGGAGGTGAGATTCGAGGACGATGTGCCGCCCGCCCGCATCCAGCGAGAGGTGACCGCGCTCTATCGTCCTCCGCCGCTGGAGACGACTGGGTTCGCCAACATGCGAGCAGTCGTGATGCAGCATTCGGCCGTGGAGGGGTTTCCGAATGCGCAGGTCGACGTGGCTCGGCTGGGAGAGGAAATCGTCGTCGGCGTCCAACGCGGTGAGAAGCTCATCTTCACCGGACTGAGGTTCGAAGGCGTTCCCGAGGACGGCGCTCAGGCCATCACGAGGATGCTCGGTTCGGACACGGTTCTCGTAACGGCCGCGGCCGAGCCCGAGAGGATCGCCACCACGGTCACACGGGTGCTGGCCAACCAGGGATGGCTTGATGCGAGGGTACTGGACGTCGAGGTGGTGCGGGCCGGCCCCGAGACTGCCGAGGTTCGAATCGTCGTGGAACCGGGCTCACGTCGGATCATCAACGAAATCCACGTGGTCGGGAACGACCCTCTCGGTCTCGCAGCGGCCGATGAGCTCACCCTGCGGACCGGAGACCCCCTCGACCGGTCGGCCGTCGATGTCGCCGCCCGGGGACTGCGCGGCGCGTATCACGACGCTGGTTTCCGTACCGCGCAGGTTCATGCGACCATCGATCGCATAGGTGACGATCGGTGGGTTGTGGAGATTGAGATCGATCCGGGGCAGAAGCGAACCGTGCGCGATGTTCGGTTCACCGGGGCCCACGGCCTTAGCGAGCGGGTCCTGCGAACGGGCCTGACCGTCACCGAAGGAGAGGTGCTGACCGACTCCGATCTCGATGATTCGGCATCGCGTATCGCGAATTTCGCGCCGGTCGAGCGGATCACGGTGCGGACCATCGATGAAGGTTATTCGGAGACTGACATCGAGATTGACGTCGTCAAGATACCGCGGTGGACCGCCGAGGTCGGTGGTGGGTGGAGCACCGAGAGGGGTGTGCAGGCGAGCTTCGGGCTGCGCGACGACAACCTCTTCGCCCGTGGTGTCGGGCTCAACCTCCGGGGGAGTCTGGACGCGACCGAGAAACGGATCTTTCTGATCGGGTCTCTACCGCCGACGCCCGGGTCCCGATTGACGTTGATCACGACCGTGGGCTACTCCGTCGGTGATGCGCCCGACGAGCCGGATCTGCTCGAGCAGGAGGAGGAGTTATTATCGTTCGAAGCTCAGTACGCCGTGAGTCGGACGATTAGCGCAAAAACGTACTATCGGTGGACGAACACCCATACCTACGAAAAGGACCCGGACTATTTTTTCCCGATAGACAGCCGCATCAAGATTGGCCTTGTCGGGGTGCAGACGGTGATCGACCGCTTCGACTCCCTCTTCGACCCGCGATCGGGTTTCGGACTCACCTCGGATCTGGGTTGGAGCTCGTCGGCCGTCGGCTCGGATCTCGAGTACCTGAGCTGGCTCACGAATTTCACGCTCGTGCTCGAGCCCTTTTCGGGAAGCACTTGGATCCAAACCACTCGGGTCGGCGTTGCGGAGCCGCTCAAGGGGACGAACCTCGATCGTGAGGCGCGGTTCTTCGCCGGTGGCCAGAGCTCGATCCGGGGCTTCGATCTCAACAGCGTCGGCCCGGTGACCTATGGCATCGAGGGCGCCCTGGTGCCGGCAGGTGGGGGCGGGTTGTTCATCCTCAACGAGGAGCTACGGATCCCGGTGTGGGGATCGCTGCGGGCGGCCGTGTTTGCCGATATCGGCCAGGTGTGGCCGAGCTGGAGTGAGGCAGATTTGGAGTTCTCGATCGGTGTTGGGATCGGCGTGCGATGGTCGACTCCGATAGGGCCGCTGTGGGCCGACGTGGCGTGGCCGGTGGCCAATATCGGAATCAGCTCCAAGAAGGCAAAGTTCTACCTGGGGTTTGGGCGTCCGTTCTGAGGAGATACAAGATACAAGATGCAAGATGCAAGATACCGGTTGGGTGCATCTTGGATCTTGGATCTTGTATCTTTTCCGCCTATCTTCTGCCGGCGCTGAGGAGAGCTCTCGCCTTGCCCGCATCGGGTGCGTTGGGCGCCAGCTTCACGTACTGATCGAGGTCGATGAGCATGTTGTCCTTGCGACCGATCTTGTCCCAGGCCATCCCTCGCCAGTAGTACATTGGGGCGTAACGGGGACCGATCTCGAGGCCCTTGTCGAACTCACGCCTGGCCTTTTCCCATTGTTTGTCGAAAAGATAGGAGAGTCCCACTTGGTGATGCACCATTGCCGGATCGAAGCCCCCGCGCTTCGCCTTCTGCAGGGCTTTCCGCGCCTTTGCGAACTCCTTGGCGCGGACGAGGGAGGCTCCGAGGTAGAACTGGGCGGTGGCGTCCTTCGGATCCGCAGCCACCAGCTCCCGGGCACGTTGTGCCGCGGCCTGCCAGGCGGCGGAGGCCTCCTTCCGCTTCGACTGCTGATAGAGGACCTCGCCGCGGTAGTAGGTGGCGACCGCATCCACCGATCTCTTCTTCGTCATCTGGGTCAGGCTCTTGATTCCCTTGTCGACTTTCTTTTGGTTGTCGTCGGCCCCTTCCTGGATCTCCAGCAGCGCCCAGGCGGTCTGAAACTCGGGTGTCGACCCGTATTTCGCTTTCCCTTTTTGAAGGATTTTTCGTGCCGACTTGTTTTTCCATGCGGCCAGATCTGCGATGGCCTGGTTGGCGAGGCTTTCTGCGGCATTCGCCGGCGTTTCAGCCTCCTGTCCGAGAGCGGCGCCCGAAGCCAGTGCCAGGATGACGGCCGCGACGGTCGTGATGCGAATAAAGGGGGTCATGATTCCTCCGCTATTGTTCATCGAACTCTTAACATGGTGTCACACCAGATCGAATTCGGCGATTGTCGCGTATTCTCGGTGTCTTGCTAATGCTCGACCGTGACCGTCGCCGGCGCATTCTGGCGCTCGCCCTGCCGATTATCGGCGGGATGGTGTCACAAAACGTGCTTAACCTCGTGGACACCGCGATGGTCGGCACGCTCGGCGCCGCCGCGTTGGCCGCGGTCGGGATGGGCAGCTTCGCCAACTTCATGGCGATGGCCTTCGTCATGGGGCTGTCGGCCGGGGTGCAGGCGATCGCCGCGCGGCGGATGGGCGAGGGGCGGTGGGGCGACACTGCCTGCTCCCTCAACGCGGGGCTGTTGATGGCGGTGGTGATCGCCGTTCCCTGGTCGCTGGCTCTTTTCGCGGTTGCCGACGATTTCTTCCCGTGGCTCGTGAGCGATCCCGAGGTGGTGGCGCAGGGAGTGCCCTACCTCCGGGCGCGATTGCTCGGGATGGTCGCAGTGGGAATGAACTTCGCGTTTCGAGGCTTTTGGAACGGCATCGGTCAGTCGCGCAGGTACTTGCAGACTCTTGTGGTCATGCACGTCTGCAACGTATTCCTTAACTGGTTGCTGATTTTCGGTCACCTCGGCCTGCCGGCGCTTGGCGCCACGGGAGCGGGCATCGGGACC
>SDBS01007601.1_pt1 | contig 10507 bp, 12 predicted proteins | sample 2277091 | NCBI WGS metagenome assembly SDBS01 (sample SAMN10404972, study PRJNA504765) | marine sediment metagenome | isolation source: marine sediment core GS10_PC15, 163 cmbsf | place: Arctic Ocean: Southern Knipovich Ridge | collected 2010 | reverse complement strand
AAAGGTTGCCGGAGAACCTCCTGGTATTTCTTTGATATCAACTAAAGATTTTTCTAATTTTAAACACCTTGGCCAGCAGCTGATACCACCCAACAAAGATGCTTCGTTGTTCCCTAAAACCTTTAATGGCCACTATGCCCTTATAAATCGGCCAATCATTGACGGTAAGGCTGATATCTGGGTCTCTTTTTCGCCAGATTTAGAATTTTGGGGTGAACATAGAATATTACTTCCTACCAGATATAGAAGCTGGGATAACTACCGGGTAGGATTAGCAACTCCGCCCCTTGAAACCCCAGAAGGATGGTTGATTATCTATCACGGGTCGCGAGTAACAGCCTCTGGCGCTCTTTATCGTCTTGGCTTAGCTTTATTGGACATGGAAACTCTTCAAGTAATCCGTAGAAGCAGAGATTGGGTTTTTGGTCCAGAAAAGGATTATGAAAGAGTAGGCGATGTTGACGATATTGTCTTTCCCTGTGGCGCTATTATTGATGATAAGACGAATGAACTTTTAGTTTACTACGGCGCTGCTGATACTACTGTTGCATTAGCTATTGCTGATTTAGATGACATTCTTGATTATTTAAAGAAAATGTAAAGAATATTAATTTAAAAAGCTCTACCATGGTAGAGCTTTTCTTTTTGAAAAAATTGAGGAAATAGGATAAAATAAAGATGACGAACGATTATTAAAAAAGAATACCAATGGCTTCCAAAAAAGATTTCAAAAAAATAAATGATTGGCTTTGGGAGATTCCTAAATCTTACAGGTCCGATATGCGGGTGCCGGCACGTGTTTATGTTTCAGAAAAGATGCTGGAAGATCTATTCAGGGACAGATCTATGGGTCAGTTGATTAATGGAACTACTTTGCCTGGTATAATAAAATATGGTATTGCTATGCCGGATTGTCACGAAGGATATAATGTTCCAATTGGATTTGTGGGTGCAATCAAAATTTCCGAAGGAGTTATTTCACCCGGGGCTTGTGGGTTTGACATCAACTGTGGGGTAAGATTGTTAAAATCAGAGCATAACGCAGGCGAGATTAACCCTCATTTAGATAGATTAGCAACTGAGATTCAAAGGCGAGTGCCTTCTGGATTAGGAAAAGGGAGAGAAACAAAATTAAGCATTGAGCAGATTAATAAGATTTTAGAACAGGGAACCCATGTTTTGCTAAAACAAGGATATGGGGAAAAAGAAGATGTTGGAAATTGCGAGGCTTCTGGAAGATTGGATTGGGCAGATGCTTCAGTTGTTTCAGATAGAGCTAAAAATCGTGGGAGAGATCAAGTTGGGACCTTGGGCAGTGGCAATCATTTTTTGGAAATTCAGAGAGTCGCAGAGATCTTTGATGAAGAAATTGCTAAGAGTTTTGGATTGTTTGAAGACCAGGTAGTCATAATGATTCATACTGGTTCAAGGGGTCTCGGCCATCAAGTTTGCACCGATTATCTAAGAACAATGATACCAGCTATGCAGAGATACGGAATTAAGGTCCCAGATAAAGAGTTTGCCTGTGTCCCATTTAGTTCTTCAGAAGGCCAAAGATATTTTGCGGCAATGGCTTCAGCTGCTAATTATGCTTGGGCTAACCGGTATATGATTGCTCATTATATAAGGAAGGCCTGGAGAGAAATATTGGGGGAAAAAGAAAAACTTGAATTATTATATGATGTGGCTCACAACATTATTAAAAAAGAAAAACACAAAATTGATGGCAAAGACACCGAAATTATTGTACACCGAAAAGGAGCTACCCGGGCTTTTCCTCCAAACCATCCGGAAATTCCAGAAAAATATAAGAAGGTAGGCCAGCCGGTTTTAATTCCAGGAAGCATGGGAACAGCCTCTTATATCTTAGTGGGAAGTAAAGATGGAGCAGAGGCATGGTATTCTACTTGCCATGGGGCGGGCAGGACAATGTCTCGGAAAGAAGCAACTAGAACCATTTCTGGCCAGGAAGTAGTAAACCAATTAAAACAAAAAGGAATAATTATAAAATGCCGATCAATGAGAGGAATTGCAGAAGAAGCTCCCTTGGCCTATAAAGACGTTGATAGCGTAGTAGAAGTTGTCCACTCAGCCGGTCTATCTAAAAAAGTAGTAAAATTAGTTCCCTTGGCAGTGATAAAAGGAGAGTAGATTTTCCCCTTTTCCCTTTTATGATTGCTATCTTGTGGTATAATTATTATAATGTGTAAAACATACCGATAAAGGTCGTTCGTTTTAATATTTAATTTTTTAAACTTATGGACGAAGCACCAAAAAGTGAATCACCAAGGACAGGAGATAAAAATATGATAGCGATTCTCAGCTATTTTGGCATTCTTTTTCTAATTCCTTTGCTTGCTGCTAAAGATAGTCCTTTTGCTCAATATCACGCGAAACAGGGTTTGGTTTTATTTATTGCTGGGATAATCAGCAGCATGGTAATGGCTATTCCTTTTCTCGGCTGGGTGATTGCGCCAATACTTTGGATAATATTAATGGTTTTAGGAATTATCGGGATTATAAATGTTGTACAGGGCAAGCAAACTCCGCTTCCAATAATTGGGAAATTTGCTGACAAATTTAAGTTTTAGGAAGAGTAATAAAGAACAAATAGAGATTTCTTCCCCCACGCTAATTTTTGGCGCGGGGGTTGATTTTTATTCTATTTTGTATTAAAATATTGATATTGCTTTATGAATTTATTTCTTGATTTTAACTGCTCCGTGCTATGACAAAGAAAAAACGTATGCCAAACTCAATTCGCAAATTTATCAGAAAAGAAAAAGCTCGGATTCGCCGGGAAGTTTTGGATATAAAAGAGCAGGAGAAATTAATTTCAGAATTATATGAAAAAATTCATCCTATTAAGTCCGATAAAGTCAGCGTAAAACAACCTAACAAGATAAAACAAGATGACAATTAAAGAAATCTACAATTTAGCTATTCAAATGGGGATTAAAGCAGATTTTCGTGAAGAAGAAGGCATTAAGAAGTTTTTGGAGAATAAAAAAAAGAAATACGAAAAAATGGATGAAAAAGAAAAAAAAGAATTTGATATTGAGAGCTTAGAAAATCCCTATTTAGACTCAAGAATTTATCATATTGCCGAGGATAAAGAGATTAAAAAAGTTTTAGTTGGAATTGATATTGAGCCAGCAGAAATTTTAATGACAAAAGAAATTGGCGACATAGATTTAATTATTGCCCATCATCCTATTGGCAAGGGTTTGGCGCATTTGGCAGATGTGATGGATCTGCAGTGCGATGTTTTAAATTTCTACGGCGTACCAATAAACATTGCCGAAGGACTAATGAAAGGAAGAATTGAGGAAGTAGCCAGGGGAGTTAATTCGGCTAATCATCAAAGAACTGTTGATGCTGCTAAGCTTTTGAAGGTAAGTTTAATAAACTTTCATACTCCCTGTGATAATTTAGCAGCCAAGTTTCTCAAGGATTTAATTGAAGAGAAAAAACCAGAAAGAATTGGCGAGCTGATTGATTTATTAAAAGAAATTCCAGAATATAAAGAAGCGATGAAAATTGGGGCAGGCCCAAAGATTTTTGTTGGCGCTCCAGAAAATCGCTGCGGTAAAATCGCTTTAACTGAAATCACCGGCGGCACAGAGGGTTCTCCAAAACTTTTTGAAAAAATGGCTCAAGCTGGCATTGGCACAGTCATTGGCATGCATATTTCAGAAGAGCATAAAAAAGAAGCTGAAAACGCCCATTTAAATGTGGTAATTGCCGGCCATATTTCCTCTGATTCTTTGGGAATGAACTTATTTTTAGATGAATTAGAAAAAGAAGGAATTGAGATTATTCCTTGTTCAGGTCTGATTAGGATTTCCAGAATAGAAAAATAAGGCGTCTATTAACGGATATAAAAACTGGCTGAGAGGCCAGTTTTTTGTTAAAATTAAAGAATATGCCGAGAGTTGGTATTGCTACAGTTCCATTAGATACTGGCCGTTGTCCTCGCTGGCTTTTTGAAAAGATGAAGCGTCTTTCCAGAGGCATATTTTTAGCTATTCGGGAAGAATTTGGGCCAGAAGAAATTTTGAATAGATTAGCTGACCCGATTTGGTTTCAAAGCTTAGGATGCGTGATCGGATTTGATTGGAATTCTTCGGGCCTTGCTACGACTACCTTAGGAGCTTTGAAAGTTGGACTTTTTGACATCCAGGACGAACTGGGTATTTATATTTGCGGCGGAAAAAAAGAATCAAGAAAAACGCCCCAAGAGATTGAAGCATACGGGATCTCCAGGGGCTTTCCTTTTGCGCAGGATTTAATTTACGCTTCAAAAATGGCGGCTAAAGTTGATAGTTCTTTGATTCAAGACCTTAAGATGCCGTTTCAGCTGTATCAGCACAATTTTATTTTCACAAAATCCGGCAAATGGTGTGTAATACAACAAGGAATGTCTCCTGAGGCCCAAAAAGCCAGACGTTATCACTGGCTGTCTTCAAATGTTAAGGATTTTGTGGAAGAACCCCATTTGGGGATTGTTTCTGATGCTCGGGGCAAACCTTTAAATTTAGTTGCTAAAGAAAGCAGTGAGAACAGAAAGGTTTCAAATGAATTAGTAGTTGAAGAACCAAGGACATTTTTAAAAGATATGAGATTAATTTCTAAGAAACAAAATAGTTTAATTAAGCAAAAAAGGCTTCCTAACTTTGCAGAAATGGAATTAAGCAATGTTGAATTCCACTGGCATCCAGTTGTAAATGAGAAATTTGATTTAAAGAGATTGGAAAAAACCATCTTTTTTGCTAACTCCCAAAACCCTAAAAATTTTGAACAGCTTCTATCCTTGAAAGGCATAGGCCCAAAAACAATTAGAGCTTTGTCTTTAGTTTCAGAAATAATTTATGGAGCCAAACCTTCTTATGAAGACCCTGCTAGATATTCATTTACAGTCGGGGGAAAAGACGGTACGCCGACTCCGGTTGACCGTCCGTTGTACGATATGTTATTAAACATAATGGAGAAAGGAATTAAAAAGAGTAAAATTTCAAATAAAGAAAAAGACGAAGCTCAAAAAAGATTAAATAAAACTTTAAAATGAGGCCAAAGAGAAGATTGCCATTTTATGTTATTTGTGATAATATTCGGAGTTTAGAGAATATCGGCTCTATTTTTAGGACTGCCGATGCTTTAAAAATTAATAAAATCTTTCTTTGTGGAATTTGCGGCAGGCCTCCTCACCATAAGATTTCAAAAACTGCTCTTGGCGCAGAAGATTGGGTGGAATGGGAGTATTATAGCTCTAGTTGGAGGGTAATAGAGAAGTTGAAAAAAGAGAAAGTTTTTATAGCAGTTTTGGAGCAAACAAAGAACAGCTTGACTTATACTAAGTTTAAACCCAAATTTCCTTTAGCTTTAGTAATAGGAAACGAAGTCAAGGGGGTTTCGCCTTCTATTTTGAAAAGAGCGGATAGGGTGATTTCTCTGCCAATGTTTGGTAGGAAGGAATCGTTAAACGTAGCAGTAGCTTTCGGAGTAGCTGGTTATGAGATAAACAAAGCGCGATTGCCCTCGTAGTTTAATGGATAAGACATCTCCCTCCGGAGGAGAAAATGGCTGTTCGAATCAGCCCGAGGGCACAAAATTGGAGGGGTGCTCTGAATGGTAAGGTACCGCTCTCGAAAAGCGGCGGGCATTTTTGCCCTTGTGAGTTCGAATCTCACCCCCTCCGCAAAAAGGTTCGCCCGGGGATAAACCCCGGGCGGGGAGAGTTCATCTCTCCCCGAATCCTACTCCCGCCGCATTAAAAATCAATGAAAACAGTTCTCGTTGATTTTTTTGTTTCTTGAAAAAAGAGTGGATTTATTCTAAAATGATTGAATATGTTTAAATTTAATAAAAAAGACAAAGAGCCCCAAAATTTAAAAGAGGTTATAAGTCAATTTAAAAATCTGGAAGGAAAGGTTAAAGAAATTTCAGAGAGATTGGAGAATCTAAAAAAAGAAAGTAAATTTTCTGTTCAGAAAGTAGGGATAGTAAGATATAATCCTTTTTCCGGAGTGGGAAGCAACCAGAGCTTTTCAGTTGCTTTACTTGATGGAAATAATAATGGTATAGTAATTACTTCTCTTTATGCTCAAGATGGAAACAGAGTTTATGGGAAATCAGTAAAAAATGGACAGTCAGAGTATAGCTTATCTGGCGAGGAGAAAAAGGCAATATCAAAAGCTCTAACTGTTTTAAAACAAACTTAACCGGGTTAAGTTTTCGCTGTTATGAATCAGAAAAAAGATAAAAATAAAAAAATAGTAAACAGGCCGCCGGTGGTGGTTATTTTAGGTCACGTTGACCACGGCAAATCCTCAATATTAGAGGCGATTAAAGATTTGAAAATTACTGCTAAAGAAGCAGGAGGAATTACTCAGCACATCGGAGCCTATGAGGTTGAGCATCAAGGCAAGAAGATCACTTTTATTGATACGCCCGGCCATGAGGCCTTTTCAGCAATGCGCTCTAGGGGAGCTCATGTGGCTGATATTGCTATTTTGGTAATAGCTGCTGAAGAAGGAATAAAGCCGCAGACAAAAGAAGCTATCTTGCACATTAAAAAGGCGGGAATTCCTATGATTGTAGCTATTAATAAAATGGATGTGCCGGGAGCCGATCCTGAAAAAGTAAAAAGGGAACTCTCTGATAAAGATGTTTTAGTTGAATCAATAGGCGGCAAGATTCCTTCAGTAGAAACATCGGCAAAAACAGGCAAAGGGATTACAGACCTCTTGGAATTAATTTTATTAGTGGCTGAAATTGAGGATTTAAAAGGTGATATTGCAAAATCTGCCGAGGGCGTAATTATTGAATCATATTTAGATGCTAATCGGGGTCCAACCGCTACATTGATTTTACAAAACGGAACTTTAAAAAAAGGTGATATTCTGGGAACTTTGACTGCGGCTGGAAAGATTAAAATTATGGAGGATTTTCAAGGAAATCCTATTAAAAAAGCCCTTCCTTCAATGCCAGTTATAATTCTTGGGCTTGAAAATGTTCCTGGCGTTGGAGAAAGATTCAAAGTTTTTCCTGATATTGAAGCAGCTAAAAAAGAGACAGAGGGTTCTCACAAGCCAGCCCTAGAAGTGTTGAATATCGAACCCGACCAAAGGGTGGTAAATATAATTTTAAAAGTCGATGTTTTGGGCTCACTTGAGGCAATTGAAGAAGTTTTAAAAGATCTTCCCAGGGAAAAGGTTATTTTAAGGATTTTAATGGCAGAAGTTGGAGAGATAAACGATTCTGATGTGAGGTTGACAATAGGGGCAAAAGCCAGAATTGTGGGTTTCAGAGTGAAGACAAATCCAATTGCTCAAAAATTAGCCCGAAGGGAGGGAATAAAAATAATGACTTTCGAAGTGATTTATGAATTAGCCCAGGCGGTTAGAGAGCTTTTGAAGAAAAGAGTTGTATCTGAAATAGTTAGAACGGATTTGGGAAAAATTAAAATCTTAGCAATCTTTCATACAGAAAAAAACCGCCAGATTATTGGCGGAAAAGTAATTGAGGGCGAAGTAAGAAAAGGAGCTTTGCTGGAAGTTTACCGGAATGAGGAAAAGGTAGGTTCTGGAAAAATTGTTAGTCTTCAGCGAAATAAAAAAGAAATTGGAGAGATAGAGAAAGGAGCAGAGTGCGGAATGCTTTACGAAGGAGATATAAAAGTAGAGGAAGAGGATATTTTGGAAGCATACATAAAAGAAAGAAAAAAAGGAGAATTATAATTATATTATGTCTGACCGTATTCAGCGCGTAAACGCATTAATAAAAAGAGAATTATCGCAGATTCTTTTAACAGAAGTTGATTTTCCAAAGGGTATTTTAGTTACTATTACCAAAATAAAAACTTCGGCAAATTTAAAAGAAGTAAAAGTGTATATTTCAGTAATGCCTGATAGCAAATCCAGCCGGATTTCGGGAATTTTGAATAAAATAATTTATGGAATCCAACAAAACCTAAACAAGCGTCTAATGATGAGGCCGATTCCCAGGATAAGATTTAAAATGGAGCAAAAAACCAAAGAAGCGGCCAAAATAGAAGAGCTTTTGGAAAAAGTCAGAGAAGATAATAAGGGTTGAAAAAAGCTTAAAAAAGTGGTATAATAAGATAGTGGCACGGTAGCCAAGCAGCAAGGCAATGCTCTGCAAAAGCATTACACGTGGGTGCAATTCCCACCCGTGCCTCAAAACTTGCCGGGGTGGTGGAACGGAATACACGAAGGACTTAAAATCCTTTGAGAGAAATCTCGTGCGGGTTCGAGTCCCGCCCTCGGCACAATAAAAGCCCCCCGCTAAGCGGGGGGCTTTTATGTTTCAGGTTTCAAGTTTCACGACTTAGCTTTCTAAAACCTCAATATATACTCTTTTTGCTCCGAAATTTTTTGCTTCTTGAGTATCAGCAAACCAGATATCAAGATGATAATAACCCTTTCTCTGATGCATTCTGTCTTCAACTACAAAAATTTTATCACCATATACTTCCGGTATCATAACTTCTGTTCCAAAAGGTAATAAATTATTTGCTACAATTCCATCCTCAACTGTTCTTCCTGAAGCAGTAATAAAAGGAGTATCATCAGTTTCCTCTGGGGTGCTGGAGTAAGCAGTAACCACCATCTTTATTGTCTGAATCTTAATAGGCTCAGCAGGATTAGATATTGGCAATAAGCTGTTTCCTTGAGTTGTAGCTAATTTTAAATTAAAAGATAATTTTTCAGCTTCTGCTTGTTTTGTTATTATCCTCAACCCCAAAACACTGATTAGAATGCTAGCAGTTATTAGAATAGCTAATATTTTTTTGACCTTCAGATGAGGGTCTTCTTTTTCAATATAAATACAAATATCCATTTTAAAACCCCTTTACAGGGGTTTTATCATATTAGCTTATCTATAGGGTTTGTCAAGGAGTAGGCGGTATGAATTTGAGTGAGCGGGAGACGGGGATTGAACCCGCGATCTTCTCGTTGGCAACGAGACGCTCTACCACTAAGCTACTCCCGCACTGACTTTTGTGCCGCGGGTCAGAATTGAACTGACGACCCCTTCTTTTTCAGAGAAATGCTCTACCACTGAGCTACCGCGGCCTAAATTTCCGGTGGGCGGTATAGGACTCGAACCTATGGCCTTCTGGGTGTAGACCAGACGCTCTACCAATTGAGCTAACCGCCCGTGTGCCCAGGGCGGGATTCGAACCCGCACGCTCTTACGAGCACGGCCCCTCAAGCCGCTGTGTAAACCGTTCCACCACCTGGGCCTTTATTTACTTTCTTCTTTTGGAGTTTTTCCTTTCACTTCTTTTTCGGGTTCTTCCACCGGCTTTTCTTTTGGTTTTTCCTCTGTTGGCTTCTCTTCTTCCCAAACTGTTGCCTCTCCAAGTTCTTTTCTTTTTAGCCGCGCCTTTTTACCCTTCGCTTCTCTTAGATAATAAAGTTTTGCCCTTCTAACTTTTCCTCTTTTCAAAACTTCTATTTTTTCAATGGTAGGGGAATGAATAGGAAAAATTTTCTCTACTCCAATTCCAGAAATCACTCTTCTTATAGTAATCGTAGCAGAGACTCCCTTTCCATGTTTTCTGGCAAGAACCACGCCTTCAAAGGTCTGAACTCTTTCTTTGTCCTTTTCTTTAACCTTTTGATGAATCCGAACAGTATCACCTGGACGGATGTCAGGCAAGCCTTTTTTTAATTGGGTTTTGTTGAAGGTTTCAGTTTTTGTAGGCATATTTCTAAATCCTCTGGCAGTTTTGATTTAAATTCTTTTTCCCTGCCATCGGGTAATTTTATCTTTAGATAGCTTGCGTGTAAGAATTGGCGGCTTAATCCTTCTGGGCGAAGTTGGTTTTTAAAGCCATACATTTTATCCCCAACAATCGGATGTTTAAGATAAGAAAAATGGCATCTTATTTGATGCTTTCTTCCTGTTTTTGGAGAAATCTCAAGCAAGGTATAATCTTTGAATCTTTTTATTACTTTGTATTCAGTGACTGCTTCTCTTTTTCCTTCAGAATTTGGCTCTGTAGGCAAATAAACTTTTTGTTTCTTTCTATCTTTTGGAGCCCTGCCAATCAAAGTTTCAATTACTCCTTGATTGTTTTTTACTTTTCCTGTGGCTAAAGCAATGTATCTTTTTTCTACCTTTCTATTTTTAAACTGTTTTTGAAAAAAAATCAAGCTCTTTTCATGTTTTGCCACTAAAATTACTCCTGAAGTATCTTTGTCTAATCTATGAACAAGCCCATATCTTGGCTCTTCTCCTACTTTCTTTAAATCAGAATCCTCCTTAATAAAGAGATCCATCATCTCAATTACATCTATTCCAGCTGGCTTATCTGCAACTAATAAGTCATCATCTTCGTAAATTATTTTCAATCTCATGTGGGCGCTGAGGGATTCGAACCCACGACCTTCTCGATGTCACCGAGACGCGCTAACCAACTGCGCCAAGCGCCCTTGGTGCGCACGGATGGATTCGAACCATCAACCTCGGCCTTATA
>SDBS01007599.1_pt1 | contig 10509 bp, 6 predicted proteins | sample 2277091 | NCBI WGS metagenome assembly SDBS01 (sample SAMN10404972, study PRJNA504765) | marine sediment metagenome | isolation source: marine sediment core GS10_PC15, 163 cmbsf | place: Arctic Ocean: Southern Knipovich Ridge | collected 2010 | reverse complement strand
CTGATTTGCAGTCCGCGCCGTCCATGACGGCAAAGATAAACGAGTAGCTTTGGAGATAGGACACGACTGTTATCTTGGCGATGAACGCTGAACACCACCGCAGGCTTGGCCTGCCTGACGGAGCATAATTTCTACGTCGCCACTTCTTTACCCGCCGCCGTGGGTGGTGCCGTCAAAAACCGAGTTTGCTTAAATTATCAGCTTGAAGCCGCCTTGTTTTTCATCTCATCGAAATGCCTGGCCACGTCCTTCATTCTCTCGGGGATGGGAATGTCCTGGGGGCATTTTTCCACGCAGTCCCCACATTCGTTGCAGAAATCCGCCGTGGCGTCTCTTCGGCCCAATCCCTGCTCGTAATTGGCCATGATTCCGGGGCCGAACTCGTATATGGTGGCGTAATTATATAATAGAAAATTGCTGGGAATGTCTACCCCCTGCTCGCAAGGCATGCAATACCCGCAGCCGGTGCAGTACAGGTCTTCCAGGTCCTTGATCTGGTCCAGCATGGTCTTGATGTCGCGGCTTTCCGTGTCGGACAAAGGCCCGTCATTTTCGGCCGTGGCCGTATTTTCATCAATCATTTCCATGGTGTTCATGCCCGAAAGGGCCACACTGATATTTGGATTGGACAGGACGAACCGGAGCGAGAGTCCGGGCAGGCCGCGGTCTTCGCCGGGCTTCAAGCGGCTCATGAAAGCGATTCGGCCTCCGCCCACGGGCCCCATTATGGATATGCCCATCCCTTTTTCCCGGGCGTGGGCAATGACCGCGTCGTTATGCCGGTGCAGGAGGTTGTATTGGACCAGCATGGAAGAAAATTCGCCGGTGTCGACGAGCTTATAAATATTCGCGGGATTATCGTGGCATGAAAAGGAGATGTGCCGGATAAGCCCCTCGTCCCTGGCCTTTTTAAGTTCATCCATGTACCCTTCCGGTACGGCCTTGTTTTTGTACTGGTTCCACTGAAGCCCGTGGATGTGGTAGAAATCAATATAATCGGTCTGCATATCCTTTAATTGAATATCCAGCCGCCCTCGCCACTCCTTGACATCATCCGTGTCTATCGGATTTTTGGTGGAAAGGTATAGTTGGCCGCGGTCCCGGCCGGAAATGGCCTGTCCCACAACTTTATCGCAGGTCTGGTTCAGATATCTCCAGGCGCTGTCGATATAATTGATACCCAAATCCAGGCCCTTTTGGATCATGGGCACACTTTTTTCCATATCCACCGGGTCTTTCTCGCCGTCTCCGACCTTGGGAAGCCGCATGGCCCCGAAACCCAGGGCCGAAACTTTAATACCGGTGTTGCCAAAATCTCTATACTTCATAATCTTCCTTTCTCGAACCATGGTATTTTCTGTTTGAAATATTATAGGAAAATGGCGAGGGCGTGTCAATTGAAAGCTCCCACCAACGGCGTCCGCCCACGGCGGCGGGTAAAGGAGCCGCGTGTGTATTTCAATAATATCCTGGCGTACGACTAGCCGGCAACATGTAGGGAAGGTTCGCGAACCGCCCTTGCAGGCATGAATGGCCGACGAGCGGCCATGGCACCCGGCATTTATATGTCTGTGCGTTTTCATAAAAAAAACGCTATAGCCTGCCCGCCTTAATTCTCTTGACATAACCCCCTTACATAAAATATCCTGTTAAGAATAATCTAGAAACATCCGTACCAGAACCATTATTTCTAACCGTTGGAAGATCAACGTCATGAAGTGTCTGGTTTTGAAGTTTCCGTAGTTGCGCCCCCAAGAGAGTCCATTGGACTCGTTGGGGGCGTACGTGTTGTGTAGTAGGTTGGCAGAGGGGCTGGTTGGGAAGATTTTGACCTTAGAGCCGATTTGTCGTTCTTAAATGTTCTATAATCATTCATTATAGGAGGAGAAGAAATGCCGAATCAGGTTGAAATAACCGTTTATGAACGCAGAGACAATACGGATCGAGCAGCGTTCGGAAATGCCGCCCTGGCTTCATGCCGGGCACTCCGAGCCATAGAGGGTATCACGTCAGCTAAATTCTACTGGTATTATGCTGATTCTATCGTCTTTATGGCTGAAGGTGAGCAAGACGCATTGGATAAATTAGGTAATAATGAAAATTATGTTCGAGCGTTTTTTGAATTTAGTGACATGAGCAGGCAAGTGCAGATTATGAGATTGATTGATCCAAGGACTGGTCAAGAAAGGTATCAACGTTCTGGACGGGTTTAGGAGTAACGGCAGGGCCGGAAATGGCTCTGCCTTATAACCTGAATTGTGCCAGTATTGACTAGAGCGTTTGTCATATTAATGTTTCGTTTGGTGGTCTCTAGTTTGTTTCAGAAAGTATCCACGAAGCCTTGAGGGTAGTGCCATTACCCATATTTGATTCACATACTAAATTTCCTCCGGTCAGGGTTACCCGCTCCTCCATGCTGGTCAGACCAAGCCCTCGACCTGACCGGCTGGAAGAGGCCTTGCCCGTGTCAAAGCCAAGGCCGTTATCGTTGATTACCAATTCTAGCCCGGTGATCGATTTATTCAAGGAAAGCCTGACCAGACTAGCCAGACTGTGTTTCGACACATTGTTCAAAGCCTCCTGCAATACACGGTAAATAACAACGCTCAGAGATTCAGGCACATCACTCTCATCGATATTCAGTTCAGTGATTACCTTCACGTGCTCATGGATAAGTTTAAATTCTTCAATAAGTGAGTCAATGGCGGCCAGTATCCCGATCTTATCCAGAATTGCCGGATGCAGGTTTCTTGATATCCTGCGAACTTCTTCGATTGTTTCCTGAGTTAAGGGAACAATTCTATTCAGTGATTTTTTGGCTTTCATCGGATTATTAATGGTGATTTCATGTTCTGCGGTTTCGGCCCAGATTTTTATAGCGCCCAGTATTTGAGCAATTCCATCGTGCAGTTCGTCTCCAATCCGTCGTCTTTCATCCTCCTGAGCATAAAAAATTCTTAAAGAGAGCGTGCGCAAATTCTTTTCTGATTTTTTCAATGCTTCTTCAGTCTTCAAGCGTTCTTCGATCTCTTTTCTTAAAAACTCATTTGATTCAGTAAGTTTTGCCGTGCGATCGCCGACCCTGAATTCCAATTCATCGTTTGCCTTCCTCAAAGCTTCCTCGGCCCTTTCACGCTCACTCTCTTCTATGTCTCTTTGTAACCATGCATAGAGAACAGGGGCTAGCTGGTTTGCTATTTCCTCCAGTATTTCCTGATCTTTTTCCGCGTAATCAGTGGATTTGTTTGTTAAATGAATAGCGCTTATCACTTCATCTCTGTAAACAATGGGAGTGATTATGGTATTGTCGATATGAATATGCCCCTCAGGTGTGTCAAAGGGTCCATTATTTTGAATGATTGTTTTCCGTTCACTAATTGCCTTTCTCCAGATTCCGCTGAACATACCTTTTTCAAAAATGCGGTCCTTTTCCGCTACATTACACTGGTCCCAATAAGTTTCTTGCGTTACAGCGGGAGTGACAAAAGAACCGTCCGGTTTAAAATATCCAAAAACTCCAAATTCACTTTCCATGACTTTTAGAATTACTTTTAAAACATCAGGGTAAATTTTTTCATCCGTACAAGTTAGGAAGACATTATTAATCTGATCCCTGATTCTCAATTCGTTTTCCGATTTTTTTAATGCCTTCTCCGCGGCCCTGGATTCGGTCACGTCATGAATCACGCCTACTATTCCACGGATATCACCTTCGGGCGATTTCAGCGGCAGAAGCAGGTCGGTGGTAATACGTTTCGTCCCGTCCGGTTGACGGAAGGTGATTTCATCATGTCGGGCGGTTTTTCCGGCCATAGCCTGCCGTAACGACTTATCAATTCCCTGTTCAGCCAGATGCGGAAAAACGTCCCAGGGCTGTTGATCGGTCCCTATTAATTCGTGCCGTGGAACTTGGGAAATCTTCTCCATCCCTTTATTCCAGTGCCGGAAATGGAAATCCTTATCCAGGACAAATATCCCATCTCTCATTGTTTCGACAACATTGATGTAGAGTTCCTCGCTCTCTCGCAACGCTTTTTCCATTTGTTTACGCTCCGTGATACTCATGGAATGCAGGGTCAGTCCGATCCGTTCTCCATGCAGAGTCCTAGGAACAGCGCGTGTTTCAAGGTAGACAATACTGCCGTCAGGGTTTTGATAGTCAGTCTCAACCGTAATGGTTTCACCTGAATTGAGCGCGTCTTTGAGGACTTTTTTGCTTCTTTCTCTCTTTTTCTCGCTTACATAATTATAAATTGGAGTGCCAATCATCTGCTCGGGTGTTAGACCCTCTACGATGACTTTGTTGATAAAAGTAACATTTAAATCTCTATCCAGCACCGAAATCATATCCGGTGAATTTTCGGTCAGAGATCGCCACCGCTCTTCACTCTCTTTAAGCAATTCCTCCGCAAGTTTGCGCTCTTCAATTTCCTGGATCAAAAAAACGTTCGATTCAGTGAGTTCATACGTGCGTTTTTCTACCTGCCGCTCAAGATCATCGTGAGATTTCTTAAGCTGTTTCTCTGCCTCTTTGTGTTTTTTTCCAGTTATATACAAAAGGGTGGATAAGCAGGTTAATATAAAGAACCATAAAAACAATGTGGTCAGTTGGACCTTTTTTTGATTCCCGAGTAATTCACCTATATGCTCAAGGATATGATAATTAAGCGAATCGATATTCCGCTCTAAATCATAATAAGCTTGACGTTCTTCGGCCACACTGATTCCGATGGGCGAGGTACGGCTTTCCCATCGCTTCAGCGCCAAAGTGTAAACCTTATTTACATGTGTATCGAGTTGCTGTAACTGATTAATCAGCTCTTCGTCTTTGGGGGGCTTTCCCGTCAAATAGATTATTGTGCTTCTGCCACTCAGACTATCTTTGACTGAAAGTGACGCGGCTTCAAAAAACGGCCAGGCATCTTCTACTTTGACTGATTGGTCGCCCGAAAGCAGTTTTTCGAACAATAACTGCCCTTTGGTGAGATTCTTTCTGGCCTGCATGAGATTGTCATATAAAGGTATATTCCTTTGGAATTGATTCCGCCACATCCTGTCGCTGAAAACGAAAATCCCGAAAGAGGTAATCCCCAGGATAATAAAAACGCTTAATGGAACCTCAATATTCTTAAATATGCTCCTGAAGTCTGGAATACCCATCGCGTCTCTCCACTCGTTTATTTAATGGAGCCCTGGTTTATTACCATTATCAAGATCCGTTACATAAATCCTCAGCCGTTATTTTTCCTGGAAGTTTAGTAAAACCGAAGTTTTTCATTATGCGCCGATGTTCCTTACCGCCAATGAATTCTTTCAAGTATTCATTGAATTCATTATAAAATGCAGTATCTTCTTTCCGAAAACCAAAAGCGCCGTATCCTCTGACAGTCTTCCCATTAATTATAGGGTCCTGAAAAGGTTCGGCTCACTCAATACCTAGGTCGTTTAAACTATCAATAAGGTTACTGATGAAAAGGCTGGGCAGAGATAAAACGTCCGCGCTGCCTTCCCTAACCGCGGCCGCGCCAGTAAGAATATCTGGAACAGGAACGATGCGAGAATCGGGAATGCCTACAGCCCGAGCGTATTCTCCATCAACCGCGCCGTCTATGACACAAAGCGCCACATCCGGATTATTTTTAACATCAATAAAGCTGTGAAGATTTTCAGGATTTCCGGACTTGACTAAAAAAGCCTGGCCTATCGTGAAGGTCGGCTCTGAAAAAATGATCTCCCGGCATCGTTTGGGAGTGATATACATGCCGGCGGCTATCATATCAAAACGGCCTGCTTTAAGATCGGGAATAAGAGAACCGAATTCGATGAGCACACCCTCGACATTATGAATTCCCATTTTTGCCAAAATTTTTCTGGCGATCTCGGGCGCCTCCCCGGTCAACTTTCCCTCGAGTGTCATGTGGCTGAAAGGAACTTCATTGGCAAAACCCACTCGAACAGTTTTTTCTTTCTTTAGGCGTTCTAAAGTTGTTCCTGAGTTTGAAGAACCGGACATTAAAAAAACCAATCCAAGTACCAATAGTACAAAAACGCAGAGGATAATACCCGCTGTTGTCTTAATCATTTTACTTTCCTAAGGGTGATTAAAATATTTATCTAACCCGCCTAGGATAATGCCGTTAATCGACTCAATTTTAATTATGTGCCCACCTATTTTAATTATATACCCGAAGATGATCAGATGTCAGGTCACTTACCGAATGCCTGCTCTCCTAAAACAAAAAAGAGACAACTCGATGTAATTATTGGATATTTATCACATCCAGCATTAACAGCTAAAAATATCGAAAAACTCAACGACTCTGAAAAGTGAATTTAATTATATATAAGTACAAAATATCATTTAAAATTACGGGTGTCAATAATTATTCGTTATAGTCGAACACTATCAATTTTTCGTTAGTATTATTCCGCTCGGGCCGGAAAAATACAGAGAACCTTCAAAAATCCTGTGGTTATTGTGATGAAATGTTTGGAATGAGGGTTTTTAAAATCGGGGAGCCAGATTTTACCGTGAGAGTATAGTAATTGGTAAAAAATATGTTCCGTTTCCAGCAAAGGGAGCTATTATCCGATCAGCTAACATCGGAGACATGTAACTTACCAAGTGTTTTTACAAAAACGCATATACGTGTTATTGTTTACCTTAATTGTTTACTGAATTGTTTACTTCGTAAACAATCTCCTGCTTGTGCGCTTCCTTTCAGGAAACGCTTAGGTAAACAATCTCCTGTTTGTGCGTTTCCCTTCAGGAAACGCTCTAGGCAGACAATTTAGGCAATTACATGATGTTTTGGCGTTTGTCTCGAGGTATGGAGGACGATTGACCGACATATAACGTTTGCCAAAAATTTTGATCAAAAAAAGCATTAACCACCGAAATCGCAGATAGTAGTAGCAAGACGCATAATATGGTAAACGTTACAATAATCATATTGTAATTGCAGGTAGTTATACCACCTGCGTGTTTGTTGAACCTGTCTATGAAAAATCAAAGGAAGCGGACAAAACTTTTAGCATTTACTATAGTTTTCATGTTATTAATAGCCTAAAACGGAACATTAATATGACAAACGCTCTAATCGGATTTGTGATTCTGCGTGTGAGTCTGTGGGATTTCTTTCAGTCTGCCTGGCTTTCATAACGCAAAAAACCAGATCCATGCGTGAGGAGTTCAAATAAGATGGTGGCGAATACGGTGCTGCCGAAAATTAAAATAAATATGACGAGTAATTGTGACATTTTTTTGCTCACTTTCTATTAAAGGACCCCTAAATCTTGAAAATACCAATTTTTGACTTCACTTAAGTACAAATTCTTAACCTTCAATATGAGCATGGAGTGTGCCAATATACAAAAAGTTAATTAAATCAATTTCATAAGCCTATTCAAAGAATATTTTATCTTTGAGTCCTGGTAAACTGAAATATCATTTGGTTGAATTCGCCAGATTGTGACTCCGAGACTCATGGTCACCGGCTTTAACAAAATATCCCGGGGATCTGGCGGCCATGGCTCGGAGAGATCAAGCGTACCGCTCCCACCTGTTCGCCCTTTAAAGGAGGCCATATAATTTGACTTAACCCGCCGGTCCGGCTATTCTATGTTAAAAAGTAAGAGTGCATGTATACGCGTATTTTTATCTTGATGGGCCAATTACACCTATGGTGTGGACTCGCGTATCTCCATCCGTAATCCAAAAAATACAAGGTCATCACTATGGTTTCCCCCAGTCTAGATACGGCTGAACTCTCGCAGGTTTTTGATATACTTATAATCGGCGGAGGTAATGCCGCGCTCTGCGCCGCCATGACGGCAGGGCGTGATGGCCGGAAGATACTCATCCTCGAAGCCGCTCCCAAAGAATTTCGAGGAGGCAACAGCAGGCATACACGAAATCTTCGGTATTTACACGACGCTGGCAATGAATATTTGACCGGACCGTACCGTGAAGACGAATTCTGGGACGATCTGTGGCAGGTTACGGAAGGGAACACCGATGAACGTCTGGCCCGGTTGACTATACGTGAATCAGCCGACGTGGGTGAATGGATGGAGGCGCGGGGTTGTAGGTTTCAACCGCCCTTGAAGGGCACACTCAACTTATCCAGAACAAACGCCTTTTTCCTCGGTGGGGGAAAGGCTCTCATGAATGCCTATTACCGCACGGCCATTGAGATGGGAATTGAGATCGCCTACGATTCAGAGGTTCTCGATTTGAATATTTCAGACGGCAGATTCCTGTCCGCCGAGGTCATGTCGAACGGCAATACCCGGGAGGTCAGGGCCAAGGCAGTGGTTGCGGCCTCGGGTGGGTTCGAGGCCAACATCCCCTGGCTGAAAGAATATTGGCCCGATGAGGCGGACAATTTCATCGTACGGGGCTGCCCCTACAACAGAGGCCGGGTGTTAAGGGTATTACTCGACAGTGGGGCAATGCCCGTAGGTGATCCACGCCAGTGTCATGCCGTGGCCGTCGACGCCCGCGCGCCCAAGTTCGATGGAGGGATCGTAACACGCCTGGACTGTGTGCCGTTCGGAATTGTGGTCAACCAGCGGGCCAGGCGCTTCTACGACGAAGGGGAGGATTTCTGGCCCAAGCGTTACGCCATCTGGGGGAGACTCGTGGCCCGGCAGCCGGACCAGATTGCCTTTTCGATTATCGACCACAAATCCGTCGGAAAGTTTATGCCATCGGTCTTCCCTCCGGTGGAAGCTGATTCGATCCAGGAGTTGGCCGAAAAACTCGAACTTGATCCCGTGGCGCTTGAAGAGACAATAATCGAGTTTAATCAATCAGTTCGGCCCGGCACATACGATACGTCGATCCTGGACGACTGCGCGACCGAAGGCCTGCAGCCGCCAAAGACCCACTGGGCCATTCCACTGGATACCCCACCGTTTCGGGCCTACCCTCTACGGCCGGGAATTACGTTTACTTACCATGGAGTTACCGTAGATGAGCGGGCGCGGGTAATCATGGAGGACGGCCGGCCGTCACGGAACATATTTGCAGCGGGCGAGATAATGGCCGGTAATATCCTGGGGAAGGGATACCTGGCCGGGTTCGGAATGACCATCGGAACGGTTTTCGGCCGGATTGCGGGAAAGGAGGCAAATCGTATTGCCGCCTATTGAGTTGCTCCAAGAGGCCGAACGCATGATGAGGATCTGTAACGCCTGCCGCTACTGCGAGGGATTTTGCGCGGTCTTCCCTGCCCTCGAACGCCGCATGGTCTTCGATGAAGGCGACCTGATCTACCTCGCCAATCTTTGCCACAATTGCCGCGACTGTTTTTATGCCTGCCAGTACGCCCCGCCTCACGAGTTCGGCCTGAATATTCCCAAGATTTTCCAGGAAGTGAGGGTCGAGACGTATAAGGATTTTGTCTGGCCCGCCTTTTTTGAGGGATTGTTTCAGCGAAACGGGCTGGTAGTTGCCTTGATCACGGCAGTGGTCACTTTGACCGTAATAATGATGGTTTCTTTCCAAGGAGTTTCCACGGTCTTCTCGTCCCACCCCGGAGAAGGCGCTTTTTACGCTGTCATCCCATGGAGGCTGATCGTTCTCCCGGCCTCGCTGATTGTGCTCTGGGATCTGGTGGTCATCCTGCTGGGGATTATTCGCTTCTGGCGCGCGACAGGCGGAATAAATGGCAGGCGGATTAAGACCCGTGTATTCATAAGGGCTACATGGGATATGCTGACGCTGCGATACCTGAAAGGCGGAGGCGATGGATGCAATTTTCTGGATGAACGATTCTCCCACGCGAGGAGACGCCTTCACCATCTGATGTTTTACGGATTCTTGTTTTGTCTATCCGCGACCGCCGCGGCCATGGTTTATGAACATCTTTTTCATCGCGTTGCGCCGTATCCGTTCTGGAGTCTGCCGGTCATGCTGGGGACGTCTGGCGGCGCGGCCCTGCTGGTGGGATCGGGCGGTTTGTTTTGGTATAAGCGTCAAAGCGATGCCGCCCCAGCCAACCCGAGCCTGCAGGGCCTGGATTCCGCGTTTTTGGCGCTGCTTTTTTTAACCGGTTTCACGGGCATGATACTGCTGATACTACGCGGAACTTTTGCCATGGGTTTTTTGTTTGCAATGCATTTCGGCCTGGCGTTGAGCCTGTTTATCACTCTACCTTACGGAAAGTTCGTTCACGCGGCCTATCGATACACAGCTCTGGTTCAGAACGCGATGGAGCAGTCGGACGAAGAAAAACCGGTTCGGATATGAACCAGGCTCATTATTTTTATATACACAGCGCCAATGTAAATTCCCACTGGTCTCACTTTATATCTTATGGATTATCAATAAGTTAAAGAAATCGTATGTGCAAATACTTATGGCGCTGAATACAACAATCACTAGAAGCTATCCCAAAATTAGTGTTTTGGTCAAGATCGAGGCGTGCGATAATTTAACCCGCAGTAATACTATAAGTATTTCGAGGACTTAAATTTGAGCAGAACAAAGAGATTGGGCAAAAA
>SDBS01007598.1_pt1 | contig 10509 bp, 5 predicted proteins | sample 2277091 | NCBI WGS metagenome assembly SDBS01 (sample SAMN10404972, study PRJNA504765) | marine sediment metagenome | isolation source: marine sediment core GS10_PC15, 163 cmbsf | place: Arctic Ocean: Southern Knipovich Ridge | collected 2010 | reverse complement strand
TGGAGATGAGAATATGAATAAGATGCGACACTCTAAAAAGCGTGGCTCTGCAATACCGCTGGCAGTGGTTGCGGTTATGATATTGCTTGCAATGGGAACAGGGCTGCTCAGCCTTGGTTTGCAAAGCCGCATTATCTCTATACGAACGGCCTCGGACATCGCAGCCCGCTCCGCCGCCGACGCCGGACTGATAAAGGCCCTCTTTGAAATGAATGAGAAGCTGAAAGTTGGAGCCTGGAACGACAGCAGCCTGCCGCTTGGAACAAATATAAGCCTGCCCAATTGTGACGCGGTCTTTAGTTACACAGTTACAGGTAATCTCAGCAGCGGCTATACTGTTGAGTCCACCGGAATTTTCAACCAGGCCCAAAGAACAGTTAGCTGCACTTTACAACTGCAGGGGCCATTTGAAGCAGCAATTTTCACGAAAGACGGTATGGAACTAAATAACTCAGCCGTAGTGGACTGGTACAATAACACCGAAGACGACAAAATTATGCAAATTGGCACGAACAACACTGCATCAGGCTCCGTTGTTTTGAGAAACTCGGCAACTGTATATGGTGATGTAGTTGTGGGTATGGGCGGAGACCCAGGTGCTGTTATTAACGACTACGGCGCGACCGTAACCGGCGATACTCGCGCCTTGACGGAAAGATACGTTATGCAACCAATAACGGTGCCGGAGTGGCTGGAATCGCTGCCCTCCAACGGGGCTATACCAAATGATACAAATGATACAACAATAACCACTTCCGCGAGGTATAGCAGTATTGACCTTGGGAACAGCGAAACAGTTACAATCAGTGGGGACATCACACTTTATATTACCGGCGATATAATCCTCGGTAATTCTGCTGAGCTGGGGATAGAGAGCGATGCATCTTTGGTCCTGTATTTAGGTGGGGATTTTGAAGGTAAAAACTCAAGCACCGTCAACAATGAAACTCAGGACCCTCAAAAACTCAAAATATACGGTCTCGATAGTTGTGAGATTATTCGGTTTAAGAACAGCAGCGATTTTTACGGAGCAATTTACGCCCCCAACGCGGATGTATTGATGAACAACTCCGCTAACATATACGGGTCAGTTATATCCAAGAGCTTTGAGCAACGAAACTCGGCCACCTTTAACTATGACGTGACGCTGAGAGAGGTAAGTATAAATGACGAAGCTGTGTTCTTCACGATAACAAACTGGCACGAGTAATAGAATAAGCAAACCAACCTGATAATAAGGTCTGAATATACGTCAGCTTCAGTCTAAAACTCCGATAAGCTCGGTTTGATATAACATCGGACAGACACAATATCAATTCTTAACACGCACTTCTAAAGTATGACAGCGCACGAAAATTCTTGACATGCGGGCCGGTCCGTGTGATAATCCCAGCCTTTTAGTAAATTCGGCCTAAAAAAACAAAAGTGTCGCGCGAAGTTATAGCGGAAAAGTTGTGTCCCGCACCTATTGAGTATCGACTAATAGGTGCGGGATTACAGCTATACGCCGTTGTTGGGCTTGTATGCAAGAATGATTAGACCGGCAAAAGAGAATTTATCGACTCGACTGAACTCGCCAAAGTCTAAAATTACAGATATTTTGGCGAGATACCCTGCAAACCGCGGGAGCCTGATACCAATCCTGCAGGACATACAGGAAAAGTCCGGCTACTTGTCGGAAGAAGCAGTAGAAGAGCTGGAGAGACTGATGGGGATATCGGCCAACGAGATATACGGAGTGGCCACATTTTATACGCAGTTTCGTTTCAGCCCGCCGGGGCAGCACACCATCAGGAGCTGTCAGGGAACAGCCTGCCATGTTCGTGGGGGCCACCAGCTCCTCCAGGAATTACAGCAGCATCTGGGAATCACAGCCGGCCAAACGACCAAAGATGGCAAGTTCGACCTCGAACGCGTGGCTTGTCTGGGCTGCTGCGCACTGGCACCGGTCGTCTCGGTGGACGGCAAGGTGCATGCACAAATAACCGCGAAGAAAATCCCATCCATAGTTTCTCAATACGCCGGCCCGTCCTGGCTCTCGTCTCGGCGGAGCGAGACGCAGCCGGACGGCCAAGCCGAGACAGGCAAGGAGGACGACGATAACACATGACATCATTGCAACCCCATGTTGGAAGGGGTCTTCGACAAGCCTTTACTGAAGCTCAAGCTCAATGGCGCAAGCTCCGGGAAAGTAAATCCCCTATTTTCTTCGTTGGTGCGGCAACATGCGGCCGCGCCGCCGGTGCCGAAGAAGTTTTGCAGCGTCTTCGCAGCCATATCGAGGCCAAAAAACTGAAAGCCCAGGTCATCGAAGTAGGCTGCCTCGGGCCGTGCTCATTTGAGCCGTTGGTAATCGTGCACAAAAGCGGCGCACCACGTATATGTTATGGAAATGTCGGACCCGATGAAATAATCCATATTCTCGAAAGTCACGTTCTGGGTGATGACCCCTGCAAGCAATGGGCTTTAGGAAAAATGACGCCGGGACAATTGGACGGCATCGATGATTTCGACGCACATCCGATGATGCGTCGGCAGGTTCGCAATATCCTGCGTAACTGCGGACTGATAGACCCGGAAAACCCTTATCACTATCTGGCCCGCGACGGCTATCGCGGATTTCTGCAGGCGCTTGAGATGGGGCCTGATAAGACCCTCGAAGAAGTCAAGGCGGCAGGGCTGCGTGGGCGCGGTGGCGCCGGATTCCCTACCTGGCGCAAGTGGCAGTTCTGCCGAAATGCGTCCGGCCAGACGAAATACTTGATATGTAATGCCGATGAGGGCGACCCCGGGGCGTTTATGAACCGCTCGCTTATCGAAGGCGACCCACACGCCGTACTGGAAGGTATGCTGATTGCGGCTTTTACATTAGGGGCATCGCAGGGTTACATCTACTGCCGGGCCGAATATCCCTTAGCTATACATCGATTGCAGGTCGCCATCTCTCAGATGCGAGAATTCGGACTGTTAGGCGAGAATATTCAAGGCTCGGGTTTCTCATTTGAGCTGACCATAAAGAAAGGTGCGGGCGCATTTGTATGCGGCGAAGAAACAGCGCTGATAGCTTCTATCGAAGGCCAGCGTGGAATGCCGCAACCTCGACCGCCGTTTCCTGCAGAAAGTGGTTTGTGGGGCAAGCCAACAGTCATCCAAAACGTGGAGACGCTGGGCAATTTGCCGTCGATTCTCCGCAACGGTGCCAAATGGTACGCTCAGTATGGAAGCGAGTCCAGCAAAGGAACGAAAACTTTCGCACTGGCGGGCAAAATCGAGCGGACAGGTCTGGTCGAGGTGCCTTTGGGTATCACACTCAAGGATATAGTGTACGACATAGGAGGCGGGATTCCCGCAGGAAAGGCGCTAAAAGCAGTACAGACCGGCGGGCCCTCGGGCGGCTGTATCCCCGCCGAAAAAATGGACCTGCCCGTTGATTATGAATCACTCACCGAGGCCGGCAGCATTATGGGCTCCGGCGGAATGGTAGTGCTCGATGAAGACACCTGTGTGGTCGATATTGCAAAATTCTTTCTGTCGTTTACGCAAGAAGAATCCTGCGGTAAGTGTGCTCCCTGCCGGGTCGGAACACGAGCAATGCTGAGTATTCTGGAGCGCATCACAGCCGGGGAAGGTGAAACAGCCGACCTCGATAATCTTGAGGAAATCGCACAGACCGTCAAAGACGGTTCGCTGTGCGGACTCGGCCAAACCGCGCCTAATCCGGTACTGACAACGCTGCGTTATTTTCGAGAGGAGTATGAAGAGCACATTGACAAAGGCTGGTGTCCTGCCTTTGTCTGCAGCAGGATGATTAGCTATCACATTGACCGGGACCGGTGCTCCGGCTGCGGTGCCTGCGCTCGGGTTTGCCCCGTTGAGGCCATCAGCGGCGAGAAGAAAAAACTCCATGTTATCGACCAGGAAACCTGTATCCAGTGCGGCGCGTGCCTGAGCACCTGTCCGCCAGTTTATGCCGCCGTCTATCGCCGCAGCGGCGAACAGACCAGATACGAGCAGCGTAAAGAAAAGAAGGGTAAGACTAAATAGTATTCTGTAACATTTAATTTGATGGCAGCCATCCCCAAGCTTCGCTTGAGGCTGCCACCCAGCAACGAACGCTGAGTACGAAAGGCGGATGGGCGTGGTCTGGAGCTTGTTCAAGCGGGCGTTCTTGGTCGGACCAGAAATAAACATGCAAGCAACATATTACGAAACGATACATAAAGGATTCGGTTAAAGTGAAACTGACCATAGACGGAAAAACAGTAACCGCCGACAAAGAGGAAACGATCTTGCAATGCGCCCTGCGGCACGACGTTTCGATTCCCCATCTTTGCACGCACTCGCATTTGTCAGCGTTCGGGGCATGCCGGCTGTGTGTGGTCGAAATCGAAGGTATGCGCGGCTATCCGACTTCGTGCACGACACCCGCAGCCGAAGCAATGGTAGTGCAAACCAATACGACGGCACTGCAAAATCTGCGTCGAAACATTCTCGCGCTAATGATGCTCGAACATCCCAGCGCCTGCCTTGTCTGCAGCAGGCGGGAGCTGTGCGAACAATATCGGCCTGAAGCGGAAAAGGCAGGTCGCACCACCGGATGCCATACCTGTAACAATAAAGAGGTCTGCGAGGTGCGTGCCTTATCTGAGGAGCTGGGATTTTCAGACTTGCCGGTTCCACCGTCCTATCAGCATCGACCTGTTGACCGGTCAAATCCCTTCATCGACCGCGACCTTAACCTTTGCATTCTCTGCGGTCGCTGCGTACGCATCTGTAAACATCAACAGGGCAAGGCAGCTATTGACTTCATTGGCCGCGGCAGCGAGACACATATCGGCCAGGCCTTCGGATGCTCACTGCGCGAGGCGGGTTGCCAATTCTGCGGCTCGTGTATCGATGTATGTCCGACCGGTACCTTGGCTGAGAGGTACGCCAAATGGTATGGCAAGCCGGACACCATCACACAATCAACCTGTATTTTCTGCGAGGCAGCATGCGCTTTAGAGCTTGGTACCGACGGCAGGAAACTTATTACGGCAAAAGCAGTGAATGAGGATGTCCCTGTCTGCGTGTTAGGTCGATTTGCTATTCCGGAATTTCTAAACGGTACCGACCGATTGAGTATGCCGCATGTGCGTGTCGGTGAGGTTTTGCGGCAAACCGAATGGGAAGAGGCCCTTAAAACCACAGCCGGGAAACTAAAGGAATTTATCGGCGATAGTTTCGCGATGGTCTGCGATACAACGAGCACTCTTGAGGACCGCCATATCTTTAAGAAGCTCACCAATGAGGTAATGAAATCGAAAAACTACATCGGGATCGAGCCTGATGCGCGTGGTGTTTCGCACACATCGCTGCCGAAAGGCACGAAAGCAGCACTGCTGACGGGCAATTTTGTCGACTCGGCGAACCTGGATGGACTTGAACTGCTGATTGTGCAGGATTGCTACCCCACCGCGGCGAGCGAACGTGCCGATATTGTGCTGCCGGCGGCGGTCTTCGCTGAGATTGATGGGACTATTCTCGACGGCTCCGGTCAAAAAAGGCCTCTGCACAAAGCGTGTGAACCGCCGGGCCAGGCTAAAGCTGAATGGTGGATAATCAGCTCGCTGGCCCGGGCAATGGGGGCCAAAGGTTTTGCGTATGACTCAGCCGGTGCAATCACGCGGGAGTTGGGAATCTCAGCCGACCTGTTGTATAAGCCCCAGGATACTCCCGCTGCCGCTACGAATGCCAAACTCAGACGAACCTTCTTCCGAGGTCATCGCATCGACGAAAGGGTATTGGCCCTGCAGGAACTGCCGGTTGACGATACCCCCATAGCTCCCAGAGTCGAAAGCAAGAGAACAGATGGGTTTGAAATTCTGGAAAAATCTGAGATTTCCCCGAACATACACGAAATTGTAATCAAAGCGCCGAACGTAGCGGAAAAAGCCCAGCCCGGCCAGTTTGTTATTATTATGGTCGATGAAAAATCCGAACGTGTACCTTTCACTCTGTGTGACTGGGATGCTGAAAAGGGAACTATCACCCTGATAGTGCTGGAAGTGGGTCAGTCCAGCCGCAAGTTAGTGCTCCTGAAGGCGGGAGATAGAATAGCCCACCTGGTAGGACCGCTGGGGATTCCTTTCGAAATCAAGCGCTACGGCACGGTGGCCCTGACTGCGGGTTGTTACGGAATTGGAGCAATCCTTCGAATCGCCCCGGCGTTAAAAGAAGCCGGCAATCGGGTCATCACCATTGTAGAGGCCCGCAGCCACTATAAACATTATTACAAAGAAAAACTTCAAGCCGTATCCGATGAGTTAATCCAGACAACAATTGACGGCTCTTTGAATATCAAGGGACATGTGATTGATGTGATTGGACAAAAACTCAAAGACGGTGAAAAAATCGACCTTGTCGTTGCTGTGGGCTGTCCCTTTATGATGATGCTGACGGCACAGGAGACAGAACCGTTCGGCGTGAAAACGTTGGCCGCCCTGAATCCGATTATGTTAGATGGGACCGGCATGTGCGGGGCCTGTCGCGTAACAGTCGGCGACCAAACGAAGTTTGCCTGTGTGGATGGGCCGTTCTTTGATGCGCATCTCGTCGATTGGGATGAGCTTTGGGACCGACGTGCGGCTTATAGTGCCGAAGAGATACATCTGGTAGGACGTACCGAATCTGTGGCCCCATACCAGGAGAAGGAACATAATTGCAGGTGCCAGTCCTGAACATAAGCAAAGCATAACCAATGGCTAAAAAGAAAGAAAAGATTCCCAGACAATCAATGCCGGAGCAGGCCCCGGAAGACCGGGCCAGAAACTTCGAGGAAGTCCCATACGGCTACACTGAGGAAACCGCCATGCTTGAAGCCAGCCGATGCCTCAAGTGCAAGAAGCCGAAGTGCATAGCGGGATGCCCGGTTAACGTCGATATACCCGGCTTTATCGCTCTGGTACAGGAGGGCAAGTTCCTTGAGGCGGCCTGGAAGCTCAAGGAGCAAAATGCACTGCCGGCGGTTTGCGGGAGGGTATGTCCGCAGGAGGAACAGTGTGAGATAGTGTGCGTGCTCGGCGTCAAGGACGAGCCGGTAGCTGTCGGCAGGCTGGAACGGTTCGTCGCCGACTATGAGCGTAACAGCGGCAACATAAAGGTCCCGCAAATTCCCGCTAAAACCGGCAAACGAGTAGCTATTGTAGGCGCCGGACCTGCCGGACTTACGGTTGCGGGCGACCTTATAAAACTCGGACACGAGGTCACTGTCTTCGAGGCCCTGCAGGAATCCGGCGGAGTCCTGACTTATGGTATTCCCGAGTTCCGCCTGCCCAAGGTAATCGTTCAGGCCGAAGTGGATTACCTCAAAAAACTTGGAGTCAGGTTTGTAATGGACTTCGTAGTCGGCCGCAACAGTACCATTCGCGAATTGCTTGATAAGGAAGGTTATGGTGCCGTCTTCATCGGCAGTGGGGCCGGTCTGCCTTCATTTATGAGAATCCCGGGCGAAAACCTGGTCGGCGTTTACTCAGCCAACGAATACCTGACCCGTTCCAATTTAATGAAGGCCTATTTGTTTCCAAAGTACGATACGCCGCCCATAAAGCGCAAGCGTGTCGCCGTTATAGGCGGCGGCAATGTGGCTATGGATTCGGCACGAACGGCGCTGCGTTTAGGTGCCGACGTTACTATCGTCTATCGCCGGGCCCGCGAACAGATGCCCGGCCGTGATGAGGAAATCCACCACGCTGAAGAAGAAGGCATCAAGTTCAAGCTGCTTAATAATCCCGTCCGTATCATTGGCGACGACCATCACCGCGTGGTGGCTATGGAGTGTATCAAAATGGAGCTCGGCGAGCCGGATGATTCCGGCCGACGCCGGCCTATTCCCATCGAAGGCTCAGAGTTCACTATGGAGCTCGACACGGTCATCGTGGCTATCGGCAATAAACCCAATCCGCTCATCCCGCAGACGATGCCGGAACTGGAAACTACCAAGTGGGGTACCATCGTCGTTGACGAGGAAACTATGGCCACCTCGGTACCGGGCGTTTACGCAGGTGGAGACATCGTCTCGGGCGCCGCGACCGTTATCCTGGCAATGGGCCAGGGCCGAATCGCAGCCGATGCAATAAACCAGTACCTTACAAAGAAAAATTCCAAACCGAATAAAAAAGCTATTGGCGATTCATAGTATAGGCTCCGGCACTGAGCAGCAGCTTATTCGCAGGGATTTTCATACCAGATGACACCTAATCCACCTGCACCTTCTGCTTCTTCACAGGTCAATACATCAAGATCGCCGTCGTTGTCCAAATCCAACAGTTCAATCCGGTCGTACTTAATCCCAAGCTCATCGCCGCTAATATCATGGTGTATCCATTTTGTATCTGTTACATCATTTTTATATGACAGCCACCGCACACCGTGTTTGCCCCGGGCGTTCTCACACGTAAATACTATATCTTTATGTCCATCCTTATCGATATCACCGACAGCAACAGCTTTTGCCGTACCTGTATTGTCGGGCAGGTCAATTAAATTTTGCTGCCAAGACAGACCCGTTGTGTCAAGGCGGCGAATATACAATATGTTGTTCGGCCTAACTGCGACAAGAACGTCCTCCAAAGCATCCTGGTCTAAATCAACTATCTTCATGAACATTACCTCTTTGCCTTTGCCGCCGATGAAATGATTTGTCCATTCCTGATATTGGGTGTTTCCCGGCCCTGGATTTTCAAGCCAGCGACATCCTTGCAGGCTATGTACATCATCCCTTCTGTCCGAAACGACGAGGTCAAGGTCACCATCACTATCCATGTCAGAGAGAATGATAGACATAATCCAGCCGGCGCCGGATATCGAATGATATTTAAAGGCAGAAAGAAACCGTGGATTGTTTGGAGATTCAAACCAGCCAATTTGTGCGTTATTCTTTCCGCCGGCTATGAAATCGACACCATTTACACCGTCCAACTGCACAGGAACACAAAACATCCATTGCATTTGTCCCTCGGAGGCAGGAATAGCCTTTGTATCCCACTTGCCGGGATTTAAATAGTCATTGCCGTCCACCGGTGCCCAATTTACGAATAGCTTTTTCGTGCCACCCTCACAAGAGCTGATAATATCAACAGCACCGTCATTGTCGAGGTCAACAAATACGGCATCTTCGACCGATGGTGTTCGACCGACTGTAACTGCCGGCCATTGTTTGTCAACCTCGTCATATCCAGGATGAAGATAGGCCCTTGTAATCCCCCCTTGCTCGAAGCCTGTTGTGATGTCTGCAAGGCCATCATTATTGACGTCGGCCAACCTGACCCCATCGGCACCTCGGGACGAATTGTCAATTATATGAAGCAGCCAGGAGGGCCCAAGATTGGATTTACCAGGGATGGACGCAATCGGAGAGGAATGGGTGCGATTACGTCCACAGGCGGTACATATAACAATTGTTGTACCGATGATTAAATATACCCATTTCATCCATTGGCTTTTCAACGTAGAGCGGCCGGGCTTACTTGTCCTGTGAGATGCTAACCGAAGCGACTTTTTCTCTCTAACAATCAAATTTACATAACCTCACTATGAATCGGCTGCAGGTTGCGGCTCAGAAAGGACACTCACTCTAACAAACACTGGAGCACTTTTGCACTAAATGGCACTATTCTATAAAATCCTTATACAATATACCAAGAAAAAAAGCTCAGCGCTTATCCAGCCACATCTACTTCTGTAAAATATCTTGTTCGTATTTGACAACTTGGCTTTTCTTCAGTATTATTCTCTTTTTATTAATTTCCGGCAATCTTAATAAGCGAATTAAAGCCGACGTTGAACACAAGAGACGAATATGCAAATTAAGCCGTTCGAAGCATTCAGGTTTGATGAGGCAGTAGTTGGCGATGTGGGCAATTGTATTGCTCCTCCTTATGATGTTATCAGCGACGCCCAGCAGGAACAGCTCTATAAAAAGAGCGAACACAACATCGTCCGCATAATCAAAGGAAAGACAACTGCTTCTGATAACGGCGAAAATAATCAATACACCAGGGCCGCCGACTACCTCAACAAATGGATAGAGCAAGGCGCATTAAAGCAGGACACCGCTGAGACTATCTATGCTTACGTTCAGGACTTTGAGCTGGCCGGCACACAATTTCAGCGCTTTAGCTTCATCGCTTTGGCCAAGCTCGAAGAGTTCGGAAAAACCGTCAGGCCTCACGAACAGGTCCTCGATGGGCCAATGCTCGACAGACTCAATCTTAAAAGAGCAACCACGGCCGGATTTGGTTTGGTCTTGATGCTTTACGAAGATGAGCAAAGAATCGCAGAAAAAATCATAAAGCAAGCCGCCACCACCGAATCACTTATCGACTTTATCGACGAACAGAATGTACAGCATCGTCTCTTTACGATAACCGGCAAAGAAGATATTGAGCAAATCTCGAAAATGATGAACGACAAAGGCTGCATCATAGCTGACGGCCATCACCGCTACATGACGGCTTTGACTTACTATAA
>SDBS01007597.1_pt1 | contig 10509 bp, 8 predicted proteins | sample 2277091 | NCBI WGS metagenome assembly SDBS01 (sample SAMN10404972, study PRJNA504765) | marine sediment metagenome | isolation source: marine sediment core GS10_PC15, 163 cmbsf | place: Arctic Ocean: Southern Knipovich Ridge | collected 2010 | reverse complement strand
AGAGTTAGTTTATCGATTACATTTTTTTGTTTTCGATATGTTCTCATTTTTAAAACTGGTGAATAGCTACCTGATGTTAGTTCTACCTCAGGAACACCAGAGGAAAGCCATAAATTTCTAGGCGCACCATCAATAGCTACTGTTAGATCAAAAGTATAAGGCGCGTCTTTTGCAAACTGATAGGTTTTTACAATTCTAATATCAGAAGATACAAGCTCGAATTGCACAAAATCTTTTTCTAGTTTAACCAAATTAAAATTTGCATTATCAATCGAATCTGAATCACTAACTATATTTAAAGCATAATATTTTGGATTAATATTTTTATCGGTTCCTTCAAGAGATCTTCTAATGAGAGGATAAAAACCTCCAAAAGTTGGTTTTTCTTCTACTATTTGACCATCTTTAAAGGTGTTATAAGAATTTAGGGGGAACCTAGCATTAGGTTTGGAAACCTCTTTTATCTCTTTATCAAATTTGATTTCATTAACAATACTTTTTTTATTCTCTTTTGTTCTAAAGGGCAAGTTGATTTCAGCTAAAGATCCGCCTTTAGATGAAAAAACTAGTTGTTGATAATCATTTTCAATTACATAAAAACTCTCTTTTGCACTTTGCTTGGGGTAATACTTTTTTGTCGTTTCATCAATTGGTGTTGTTACTACTTGTTCTTTTTGCTGAGGTGGAGCTGTTTTTTTTGCAGGAGGAAAGACAAATTGCATCAGGTAAAAAAAACCAGCAAGAACAATAACAAATAAAATTGTGCGTTTATCCATGAATAATGATCCTTTTAAATGCTTTAAAATAGTTAATATAGCAAAAAAAACTTATGGATACTAGATATTTTGTTTCTTTTCTATCTGATAGAGAAACTGAGAAAATAATTCAGATTCTCTTAGATTATCAAGCCACTCATCATCCAAGAGCTCTTCGATTGGAGGTAGCATATCAACCTCTTTTGCTTTTTCAAGTAGATTAATAGCTTGATCAAAGTTTTTATTTAAAGAACAAAGACAGGCTAGATGATAATAGGCATGTTGGTTGCCAAGCTGTCCTGATTTAATCAATTTTTGCTCAGCTTCTACATAATATTGATTTGAAGCCATATCTGAAAAATTCTCAAAGCCATAAGAGATCAACATTAAGCCCCATTCTAACCAAACATTTTCATCTTCTAAATCTTGTTTGGTGGCTAGCTTAAAACAGTTGCTCGCTTTTTCAAAATATTCAGTTTTAGGATTTACCTCTAATAGATGAGAGAAACAAAGAGCCAATCTATAATGGATCTTTTCATAATCTGGATCGACTAAAAGCACATTGTTAAAGACCTCAACCGCTTTTAAATAATAACTCTCTTTTTCAAATAAATCTCCTAAAAGATCTAATGCAGAGCCATAGTAAAAAATCCAATTAGGATGAGATAAAATAGCGTTGTTTTGAAGATTTAATGCAACTTCAAATTGCTTGATTGAATCTTCTAAAGTTTTTTGATTTAAAGTTAGTTCTGCTAAAAATGTTAAAGCCTTGGCATAGTCAAAAATAATAGCCGGGGATACTGGTTTTAAATCTATTGCTTTTGTAAAAAATTTGATAGAACGCTCTAGCATATCTATATCTTCTAACTCTTTACCTATCTTTGAGTGAGTTGAGGCGATTTCATTCCACAACTCTGAATTTGTTCTGTCTATAGATAAGCCAATTTGAAATTTCTCAATAGCAAAATAATCATAATCGATATCATCATAATATATAGCGAAAGCTTGCATACATATTCCATAAGAGTACCAAAGATCGCTCTCGTCAGAATATAAATCTGTAGCTTTCATAATTTTACTTTCAGCTTCGCTGATTAAATCTAATCTATTGGTATATGCGCCTAAAAGAGCTAAAGATTCAACCCACTGAGCTGATATCAGATTACAATCTTTGTTTCTTCTTTTGGCTCTAATACATTTTTCAATAGCGCCTCTTAATTTTTTTGGATCCTTATTCAATTTACCACTCTCTCCCAATAAATTGGCCCACTCAAGCCATAGCTCAGAATCTAGTGGGTTTATCTCTAAAGTCGTTTCAAAGTGGGTATTGGCTAGATTAAAATAATCTTCATTTAAAGTATTAATATATAGCTCGGTATAACAGTGAGCAATAGAAGCCCAGGCTTCAGTATATTTTTTTGATTTTTGAATAGCTAATTTAAAATAATCAATCGCTTGAAGGTAGATACCATTATCATTTATCAAACCTCCCATTTTTAGATAAGCTGTTGCTAAATCATTCCAAAATGGAGCTGGAATATCTTCTTGCAGTGCGATCGATTTGTGAAACTCTTCTATAGCTATTTTTAAATCGATTGCTTCTCCTGAATGATCAGCAATCTGGGTATAGATCAAAGCATTATCCCAATGAAGTTCTGATAAGATATCATCAGCTTGATTTTTTGATAAAGATAGAGCGGATTTATATTTAATTTTGGCTTCTAAAAAATAATGATATTCTTCTTTTTTTGTACCTAATACAAATAAAACATTTCCCCAAGCCCACCAAAAATCAAAAATTTCATTATCTAGTCCAGTAGCTATCTTAAAATTTTTACTAGCTAATAAAAGAGCCTCTTCTTTATTTGACTGACAACCATATTCAAAAAAAGCGAGTCCCTGTCTATACCAAATAAGGGGATTTGAAGGGTCTAATTGAGCCGCTTCATTAAATAATTTAATAGCATCTAAATTTTCTTTTAAAAGAGCCTCTTCAGCTTTTGTCAAAAGATCATTTGCTAATTTTTTCTTTTTATCTATTGGAAGATTTTCATTTTCTTCTGAAATACTAGTCAGTTTTAACCCCTTAGCAAAGCTTTGAGGGAAAAATTTATTATATAGTTTTTGTATGAAATGTATTTGATGCATATTTTTTTACTTTTAAGCTTGGCTCATTATAATCTTAAGCCTGTTTTTTTCTCAATTTTAATCACCGTTAAGAAAATGTTTTACTACATTTTGTTTTAATTTTCAAAATAAAATTTACAATTATTAAGAATATAATAAGATAATATTTATAACTTTTAAAAATAATTATTATGTTATGAATATAGAGCATTCATGAATTGAGTGCTCTTATAAAAAAGTTTGTGAAAAAAATATTTTAAATTTTTTTTTTATTCGCATTTGAAATCTTCTAAAATTCCTATCACTAAATCATATTTTGCTTTTAGAATAACTTTAGAATAACTTTTTTTTCTATTAAATAGATCATGGAGTATTAATTTTAAATACTCCAAAAGAAGCATCTCTTATACTACTTTTGCTAGATAAATCTGCACTGTTTTTTAATAAAAACTTACAAATTTCATTTTCTCTAGATTGGGTTGGAAGGCTAGAGTATTGTTTAAAGAAGTGCGTAATTTACATCTTCAAGCAACATCTCACAAGATCTCGTTTGCCATGATGCACTGACATTTGAAGATATTTTGACCAAAATTGATGGCACGAATCAATTTTATGTTGATATTTAGATAGCAATTTGAATATTTCAAGATTATTATCAGCTAATACCAGTGGTTCTACTAAGATAATTGAATTGATATTTAGTTTGTTTTTGTGTCTGAATATTAATTCTAATATTTCAATAGAATTTTCCTTATTTAAATGATCTTTAATTTCGCTACCTAAAAAGTCATGTGAACTGATATCAGCTCTATATTTTTGTTTGCCTATTTCTACATCTACATAGTTTTTCTCTAGATCACTATCTTGATCAACCTCATCATCTTCTACTTCTTGTTTAGCTTTTTCAACAACCTCTAAACCGTCATCTAATAATCTTTTAGCTTCTTTTATATCTCTTTCTCTAATAGCGATTTTGAGAAATGAGTTTGCCATTTCACATCCAATCATTCGTGATAACTTTGCTTTTTCATCTTGTATTTTCTTAGATGTAGATCTAAATTCAGCCGTAAGAGAAACAACTGATTTACTTGCCTTAAAACGATCTAATAATTCTTGACCTTTGAATAATTGAGCGAGCGCTAAAACATATTCTTTTGACATATCTTTTGTTTTAGAGGCTGAAAATTCTTGAGCTCTTAGTAAATAGGCATAAGGAGCGTGGGTTAACCTAACTTCTTCTCTGGCTTTAGATCTATGATAGAGGAGATCTGCTTTTTCTTCTCCTAATTGAGTATCAGGACTGTAATCTAATCCTGAAGTATCATGAGATAGTAGATTATTTGCTCTTGTAAACATATAAATTCTAGGGTCTATTGTTGCCATTATTTATTCTCCATTATTTAAGTATTTATTAAATTCTTCTACAAATTGATTTTGTCCAAGAGTTGTGGGATCATCAACCCAGATAAAGGGTTTGTCTAATTGTTTTGGTGCTAGACCAAGATCACTTAATACTTTTTCATATATCCAAATAGCCGCCTTTGCTCTTGTAGAGTTTTGAGGAAAATCTTTATATTTTGTAGTGCTATAATCTGGATCCGAGCTCTGAGGTGTTTCATAAGCAATTTTATCATAAAATCCAATGCTAATTTTAGAAGGATCTTTTAGTATATCCATCCAAGGTTTTATTCCCCATCCAGGATTATTTGCATCTATGTAAAATTGAACATTGCTATACATCATTAGTCTTACACCATCTGCGCATGCATCAAAATTATCAAAGATTGGTTTTAAAGGCCCTTTTGGTCTTCTACCTATACTGCCGAGCAGAGTTAAATAAACCTGTATAGGGGATGTTATTTTAATTGCAGACATTATGACTTCCTTCTGGTTATTATATGAATAATTATTAATTTTTAATTATTTATTATTATATATGATTGCTTTATTTAAATAAACTATTAAAATATTTACTTTACATTCTTAAGTCTCTAATTTTAAAAGGGTTAATTATATAGAAAATGATTTATTTTAATCGTGGTTTATGCTATAATTAAAATTAAGAATGATCATCTAGATCATCTAGATCATCTATCAAAGGAGGTAAATATGTTTAGTAAAAATGTAAATAATAGCCCTAAAACCTCTCTTAATCTTGAAACCCTTCAACTGAGACATTCTAGTAAAGCAAAAGATTTAGGCTTAAAAAACCCTTTAAGCTTTATAAATAAGAATGTAAAAGGCAGCTACGCCGCTAAAAAGATGTTTGCTGGAGCTTCAAAAAGGCCTGTGCAACCTATTAATAGCGCATTGGTTAAGAGATACTTAGCTTCAATCGTTAGATAAGATTAAAGATTTTTAAAATAATAATTATATACTTTAGGCAAAATTAACGTATATATTTCAATGCTCATTGTGAGAAATACAATTTAATACCAAAGCAGATAGTAGATATTGAAAAAAGAAAGTCTTCATATCAAACAAACTCACTAAAGTGGTTGAGTTTGTTTGATCGTAGATATGTAAAAATTAATCTGAAGACCTTTACTGTCCAATAGATGCTTATACGATGCTTGCGTTTATCAGAGCAAATAGAGAACCTATAGGTGTATACAAATCTTCGCTTCTAAAGACTAGATTCATCCCAATATATAAAGCCCACATTCCAACCAATGCAGTTGAAGAAGCCGTTTTAATAAATTTCTCTTTATTACTTTTGTTTGGAGCGATGAGATGAGTTACCCCTCCAGTTATACCGCCCCAAATACTTCCACTAATCCCAGAGAACAAGACCTGATTAGTCATACCTACCATACCACCCAGAATATTAACCCCATGATCTCTAGTTGATTGACCTCGCAAACCTGTATAAAGTCCAGCCGGAGCGCCTATTAAAAATCCTGTAACCCCACCTTGTATTGCACCAATTTTTACACTATCTAGAAAACTACTCATTTTTGCTCTCCATCTTTTTGATTTTTTTAAATAAAGTCAGATACTCTACAAATTTTTAAGTATTAAATCAATTAGTAGTAAATATTTTGATTTTTCTTACAAAATCTCAAACATAAAAAATGAGTTTTTTTGAATATTTATAAAGATATTTTTTATAGAAGAAAAATCATTTACAAAAGACTAAATTATTTTGAGAACTATTTAGCTATAAAAGATATATGATATTGTATTTCAAGTAAATAGCTTGGGTTAATAAAACTCTTATGAAAAAAAATTAAATATGGCATACTCAATCACTTAAAAACTTAAGCTATAGATTTACCGAATCAAAATAATACTTGCATCTATAAGAGCTTTGAAATTCTTATGTTTTCGGGTTGCAAGGGAGTAAAATTTAAAAAGATGAATGAAAAAAACAAACAATCTTTCGAATCTGTTATTGATAAAGAATATGAGTATGGATTTGTTACTAATATTGAAGTAGAAAAAGCGCCCAAGGGATTAAATGAAGATACAATAAGATTAATATCTTTAAAGAAAAAAGAGCCTAAATGGATGCTTGAGTGGAGACTAAAAGCTTTTGAGCATTGGAAGACTTTAGAAGAGCCTAAATGGCCATATCTAAAATATCCTAAGATCGATTATCAAGCTTATCATTACTACTCTGCACCAAAGCAAAAAAAGTTAAAAAGTTTAGATGAGGTTGACCCAAAACTTTTAAAAACCTATGAAAAGTTAGGTATCCCTTTAGGTGAGCAAAAAAAATTAGCTAACGTTGCGGTGGATGCTGTTTTTGATAGTGTGTCCGTTGCAACTACTTATAAGGATAAATTAAAAAAGCTCGGCATTATTTTTTGTTCGATGTCAGAGGCTATTAGAGAATATCCTGATCTTGTGAAAAAGTATTTTGGATCTGTTGTGCCTATTACTGATAATTATTTTGCTACTTTGAATTCAGCTGTTTTTAGCGATGGATCATTTGTATACATACCTAAAGGAGTTGTCTCTCCCATGGAGCTTTCAACTTATTTCAGAATAAATGAAGCTGATACAGGTCAATTTGAAAGAACTTTAATTATTGCAGAGAGTGGTGCAAAGGTAAGTTATTTAGAAGGGTGCACAGCGCCTAAAAGAGATGAAAACCAACTCCATGCTGCTGTTGTGGAACTTGTAGCTTTAGATGATGCTAGTATTAAATATTCAACAGTGCAAAATTGGTATCCTGGTGATAAAAATGGCGTGGGGGGCATTTATAACTTTGTGACTAAAAGGGGAGTGTGCAAAGGAAAAAACTCTAAAATATCTTGGACACAAGTAGAGACCGGTTCTGCAATCACTTGGAAGTATCCAAGTTGTGTGCTTTTGGGTGATAATGCAGTAGGAGAGTTTTATTCCGTTGCAATCTCTAATAATTATCAACAAGCAGATACTGGATCTAAGATGATTCATATAGGTAAAAATACAACCTCAACGATAATTTCTAAGGGGATATCTCTCGGACATGGAAAAAGCACTTATCGTGGTCTTGTGAGGATAGCACCAACGGCTGACAATGCGAGAAACCATACGCAATGTGACTCTCTTTTAATCGGAAATACATGTGAAGCTAATACTATTCCGAATATTGAAACGAGAAATCCAAGTGCAACAATAGAACATGAAGCTACAACTTCTAAAATTAGCGATGAGCAATTGCTCTATTGCATGCAAAGAGCTATGAGCGAGGAAGATGCTATTTCAATGATTGTTAATGGTTTTTGCAAAAAAGTTATTAATGAGCTACCCATGGAATTTGCAGTGGAAGCTCAAAAGCTACTCTCGATTAGTTTAGAAGGGTCTGTAGGATAAAAAATAGGTATAAAATGAATTTATTAGAGATAAAAGATTTAAAAGTATCAGTTGAAAACAAAGTTATTATCGATGGGTTTAATTTAGAGATTAAACCTGGAGAGATTCATGTTATTATGGGGCCGAATGGATCGGGAAAAAGCACACTCTCTAACATTATATCAGGTAAAAGCGGTTATGCAATAGATCAAGGAGATGTCCTATATAAAAACAAAAATCTTTTAAAATTATCTATTGATCAACGAGCGCTTTTAGGAATATATTTAGCTTTCCAATATCCTATTGAAATTCCAGGAGTAAGTAGTTTGAACTTTATCAAATACTCTTTAAATACCATTAGAAAAAACAGAGGTGAAAAGCCTTTAGATACAATAGAGTTTTTAAATCTTATTAAAGAGAAACAAAAAATATTAGAAATAAAAGAGTCTCTTTTAAAAAGAGATGTCAATGTTGGTTTTTCAGGTGGTGAGAAAAAACGCTTTGATATCGTGCATATGTTAATGTTAGACCCCAATCTTATAATTTTAGATGAAATAGATTCTGGTTTAGATATAGATGCTCTAAAATTAGTGGCTAAAGCTGTGAATGCTTTTAAAGATAAAGATAAATCCTTTTTAATCATCACCCACTATCAAAGATTACTCAACTACATTAAACCTGACTTTGTTCATATCATGCAGTCTGGTAAAATTATAGCCTCTGGCGGTATAGAGATTGCAATGTTGCTTGAAAAAGAAGGCTATGCGGCTTTTGGTGCTCTATGAATAAAGATATAAAAAATTATAGCTCTTTTATCAAAGATAAAAAAGCTTGGGGGCTTTTTTTAGCTAAAGGGCTGCCAACTCAAAAACAAGAAGAATACAAGTATCTCGATTTATCTTTTTTAGATAATCGAGATTTAAGACCACAAGATGCTAATTTAGCTTTGAAGTTAAATGATGTTCAAGAACTTTTATTTGAGGATAAAGATTTTTATAATTTGGTTTTTATCAACGGGTTGTTTATTGAATCTTTCTCATCGATACCAGAATCATTGAAGATTGAAAGAGTTCTAAATACGTCAAATGACAAACACGCATTAAAAAATCTAAATCTCTCTTTTAATCAAGATTGTATTGAGTTTAACTTTACTGAAAATTTAGAGAAACCTATAGCTTTTGTCCATATAAACAGTGCTAAAGATGACAAGCTTGAATATAGATCTGTCTATACTAATTACAAGATAGAGGTTGCAAAAGATATCAACATTGAATTTTTAGAAAAATTTATAAATTCTGAAAAAAACAAAATTTTTAACAACAATGTTTTTGAGATTTTTTTGAATGAAAACTCTACTTTAAATCATTATATACATCAGCTCTCAGATGATAATTTTCAATTTAATCACTATCAAATAGAGGTAAATAAAAACTCTGAATATAGAGGCTTTTTAGTTAATCAAAAAAGCAAAATTGCAAGATTTGATTTTGAGATCAATTTAAATGATATAAATGCTAAAGCTGAGATTGTAGGTATATATTTGGCTAAAAAGGATCAAGTGCTTGATCACTATATAAAAACGAATCACAGGTCTAAAAAAACTTTTAGCAACCATTACTTAAAGGGCGTTTTAGATGATGAGTCTCAAGGAGTTTTTTATGCTTCAACAATAGCTCAAAAAGATGCGAAAAAAATTATTGCCAATCAGTTAAATAAAAACATCTTACTTAGTAAAAAAGCGAAAAGCTTTTCAAAGCCTGAACTTTGGATAAAAACTGATGATGTAAAATGTTCACATGGCTCAACGACAGGTCAGTTAGATAAAGAAGCGCTATTTTATCTACAAACAAGAGGCTTTAGTGAGGCCCAAGCTACAAAAATATTATTAAAAGCTTTTATAGATGAAATATTTTCAAAAATAGATAACTCTATGATAAAAACGCACTTCGAAAGAGTTTTGATATGAACGATAGAAATTTTAAAAAAGATTTTCCAATTTTTAAATATAATCCTAACTTGGTGTATTTGGACTCTGCAGCAAGTACACAAAAACCTGAGATTGTAATAAATGCTCAAGTAGAATTTCAAAGTAGATATTACGCTAATATTCATCGAGGGATTTATAAATTAAGCGCAAAAGCTACATCTTTGTATGATGAGGCTAGAGAAAATGTAAAAAATTTCATAAATGCTAAATATTTTGAAGAAATTATTTTTACTAAAAATGCAACAGAGGGCATTAATCTTGTAGCAAATTCTTTAGCTAAAAATTATTTTCAAGATGGTGATGAAATTATTATCTCCGCTTTAGAACACCATGCAAATATTGTTCCCTGGCAGTTAATTCAAGATTTTAAAAAGATTAAAATCAAAGTCATCCCAATGGATGATGAGGGAGCTCTAGACCTAAACGCTTTTAAAGACTTATTTACTGATAGCACAAAGCTTGTATCTGTTATCCATGTATCAAATGTTTTAGGCAACATTACACCTGTTAAAGAAATTATCTCTTTTGCCAGAAAAAAAGGAGTTTTAACTCTTGTAGATGGTAGCCAAGCTATAAATAGTTTTGAAGTGGATGTTCAAGATTTAGATTCAGATTTTTATGTTTTTTCTTCTCATAAATTATATGGTCCAACAGGCATTGGAGTTTTTTATGGTAAAAAAGATGTTTTAAATAATCTCCCACCTTATCAAGGTGGAGGAGAGATGATCTCATCTGTTAGTTTCGAAAAAACCACTTTTGATGATTTGCCTAATAAATTTGAAGCAGGAACTCCACCTTTTGTGCAAGCCTATGGACTTTCAAAAGCCATTGATTATCTCAAAAATATTGGTATGAAAA
>SDBS01007596.1_pt1 | contig 10510 bp, 2 predicted proteins | sample 2277091 | NCBI WGS metagenome assembly SDBS01 (sample SAMN10404972, study PRJNA504765) | marine sediment metagenome | isolation source: marine sediment core GS10_PC15, 163 cmbsf | place: Arctic Ocean: Southern Knipovich Ridge | collected 2010 | reverse complement strand
GTTTGAAAAAATACCGATTGGAATGCCAGCGGGGGAATACGTAGGTGCCGAGTACAGCGCCATCGTTTACGGCCGGGGTCCGTTGTTTTTCCTGGAGCTGGAGAAGGAGCTGGGTCTAAAAACCGTGATAGCTGCCATCGAGGATTATTATGATACCTACTTGTGGCAGAACGCCAGCGGCGAAGATCTGCGGGCAGCACTTGAGGATGCGTGCGCCTGTGACCTCAGCACCCAATTCGAAGAATGGGTGGATGAAGATGAGTAATTAGTATTCAGTGTTCAGTTTTCAGTAAGTAGTGAGTAGTAAACAGTTTACAAAGATCAACAAACCAGGCATCCTGAGTAGGGCGAGCAAAGCGAGCCCATATCGAAGGGTACCAGGATTGGATTTAATAGTCTTCATGTTTCCTTTCCACAGAAATTGGTGGGTAATTTTAGAAATAAGACGATTACTTTCCCATCTGAACCCGCACGATGTGTTTCACAGGCTCGGGATCGAGTGGAATAAACCGCTCTTCTAGGCGCTGTCCATCCAGCTCCAACCAGGCAACACCCTGCTGGATGTGATCCGGATTCTGGATCTCGATGACGTAAATCGCCTCCTCATGACGCAGGGTGACCTTAAAGCCATCCCACCAGTCCGGGATCACGGGATCGATAATCAATCGATCACCACGCTTTTTCAGACCAAGCACTTCCTCTGTCCACACTCGATACATCCAGGCTGCAGAACCTGTATACCAACTCCATCCACCCTGACCGATCCGCCCCGGTAGGCGGTAGACATCGGCCGCGACGACATAGGGTTCTACGGTGTATCGCCAAACATCGGGAACCTCGCGGGCATGTTCAATGGGGTTAAGGATTTGCAGAATTTCCCCGGTACGGTTGCCATCACCTTTGCGAGCAAAGGCCATCGCTAACCACAGCGCAGCATGGGTGTATTGTCCGCCGTTTTCTCTCACACCCGGTGGATAGCCACGGATATAACCGGGGGAGGGTATGCTGGTGTCGAAAGGTGGAGTGAAAAGCAAGACCAGCTTCTCGTCCTTAAGTACCAGCTGCCGCCAGGCTGATTCGAGCGCCTGTTCTTTGTGAACCGGATCACCGGCGTCGCTGATCCAGGGCCATGATTGGGGGAGCGAGTCAATGCGGGCTTCAACATTTGCGGCTGATCCAAGGGTACTGCCATCATCGAAAGTTGCCCGCAGGTACCAGGCACCATCCCAGGCTGCTTTTTCAATACGAGCCTCAAGCGCTTCCGCCTCCTGGCTATAATTTGAGGCGAGATCGGTCTCACCGATGATACCCGACAAACGTTCCATTCTGCCCAGGACTTCGATCAAAAACCAACCCAACCAAACGCTCTCTCCCCGTCCTCCCTCCCCTACCTGATTCATGCCATCGTTCCAATCCCCTGTACCCATCAGAGGCAGCCCATGCGGACCTTTCGTGAGACCCCGTTCAAGCGCTCGCCGACAGTGTTCAAAGAGAGACTCCTTCTCCAACGAGACCTGCGGTTCCAGGAAGATCTCTTTCTGGTCTGGTTCGAGCTCGGGGGCAAGCAAAAAGGGAATCTGCTCGTGCAGGATGTCCTCGTCCCCCGTCACTTGAACGTATTGAGCCGTTATGAAGGGAAGCCAGAGCAAGTCATCCGAGATGCGTGAGCGAATGCCCGCTCCGCTTGGCGGATGCCACCAGTGCTGAACATCACCCTCGGTATATTGACGGCTTGCAGCCAGCAAGATGTGCTCACGTGCCAGAGCAGGATCGGCCAGCAGGAAAGCGGCTACATCCTGTAACTGATCGCGGAATCCTATCGCGCCCCCAGATTGGTAAAACGCAGATCGTCCCCAGATCCGGCAGCTCAAGCTCTGATAGAGCAGCCAGCGGTTGAGCAGCAGGTTCACTGAAAGCTCCGGTGTTTCCACCTGAACAGTATCGAGGATCCGATCCCAGTAGCGCTGTGTTTCATCAAGCGCTTGATTCGTAGAGAGAACTTCGCGATACTTTCGCACGAGTTTCCCTACCTCAGCCTCCGTCTCCGCCTGACCAAAAACGCAGATCACTTCCGCGGATTCACCCGGCGCGAGCTCTATTTTGGTCTGCAGCGCACCGCAGGGATCAAGTTCGGCACCAACGCGGCCTGCAAGTTCGACCCGTTTCATGGCATCGGGATTCTCGACTGTACGATTCCGCCCCAGGAAAAGCGAACGATCGCAGGTGAAGGACCCAGCTGAAGGGCTGATTGAGGCAAAGGCGACACGATCACTGTACTCGGGATGATACCTGTTTCGGGCCAGAATCGTACCTTGCTCGGGATCCCACTGTGTGACCACATGCTGCTGTGTGGTTTCGCGCTGCTCCCCAAGCGTCCATTCGATATAATAAGTAACACTGAGTTTCCGAGTTTTTCTTGAATCGTTGCGCAGTGTGAGCTTGCTAATCTTGACCGGTTCACCCCCATTTTCGTCGACCGGCACAAATGTAGTCAGGAGCTGCTCTATGGCGTGGCTGTTGTGCTCAAAGCGGGAATACCCCGCACCATGGCTGACACGGTAGGCGGTGCGCTCGCGAATGGGTCCTGCGGTCGGATTCCAGAAACGTCCGCTCTCCTCATCACGAATGTAGATTACCTCCGAGTGGGGATCCAGCACCGGGTCGTTGGACCATTGCGTCAATCGGTTGCGCTGGCTGTTCCCATACCAGGTGAATCCTGCGCCTTTCTCACTGACGAGGGTCCCGAATTTTGGATTGGCGATCACATTGACCCAGGGAGCAGGTGTGTTGGTATCAGGACCGAGGTAAATCACATACTCCCGGCCGTCTGGGCTGAATCCGCCCAGACTATTAAAATAAGGCAATTCCATAAATGGCAGCATACGAGAGGGTTCATCTTCGATCCGCCGGGTATCAAGGGGATCGGGTTCTTCGACCATCTCGTGAGGCACACCAATTTGCTGGGCTAACGGACCACGGGCAGCGACCAATGAGACTCGGGCTACAGACTGAAGCAAAATTAAATCCTCATCGGTGATCTGGTCAACCGCTCGCAGGAAGACCCCACCAGATTGATCCTTTTCTGAGAGGATGCTAAAAGATTGAATCAACTGTTCCAAGCGCTCCATGAGCGGCTGATCATAACTGCTCGATTCCTCATTAAGTACAACTAGATCCGTCACAAGTCCATGCCGCCGCCAATAAGCCTGCGCCTGGAGCATCTGTCGGACAAGTCCCAAATCACCCAAATCTGCGATAGTGATTAATAAAATCGGCAAATCGCCGGATATGCCATAGGGCCAGAGGTCGGATTGTCCTTTGCGATTCGCTTCAATCCGGTCGGAAGGGGGGCGTAGGTAGTCGGAGGGATACAGCATGGAACCCGCAAGCTTTTGGAAGCGGCGGGCATCATCAGGGTGGATACGCAGCAACCGCAGCTCAAGCTGAGCGGAGGCCCAGGCAATCTCGAAGGCGCGTTCGACGACCGCATGATCATGATATTTATCGACCAAACTTAAAGCTTTCTGGCGACTACCGGCAACGCCAAGGATCGCAACCAGCTGCGCGCTCTGACCGGGCAGTAAATGGATCTCCCGGCGGATAGAAAACACCGGGTCGAGCACATAACCTTCGGTATTTCCCAGGGTAGTTTCGATCCCCAGAGGGTTAAGCAAAGTCCGGCCGCGTCCGATAAACACGCGCCGATCTGTTTCGTACTGAGTTAATCCCTGCGGTTCAGACTCCCCCACAACGTTCAGGCTGTGGACGGTATAAATGGGTGGATCATCTTCCTGCCGAGCGCGTCGATACGCCAACAGGGCTTCGCTTTCCGTGACTGCTTCCGTCTGGATGAACAGTTTGCTAAAGGCTGGATGCTGACGATCGGCATCATGAGGAGCCATGGCCAGTTCATAATAACTGGTGGCTTGTATTCGCCGGCTGCGTAATGATCGATTGGTCAGCGTGATTCTACGGATTTCAACATCATCCTCGGGAGAGACAATTAACTCTGTCCGGGTTTCGAGCCCGTTGTCCCGCCGACGATACTCGGCCCGATCGAGCGGGAAGTGCACCGAATAACGATCGGGTTCGCTGGCGATGGGGTGGTACAGGTTTGACCAAACTTCTCCGCTGTCCAGCTCCCGCAGGTAGAGGAAAGAACCATAAGCGTCCATTGTGGTGTCCGCGCGCCAGCGAGTGATGTCAATATCCTTCCCCATATCCTTCCAACGTGTATATCCTCCGCCAGCGTTGGTTGTCATTGTTGAGAGCTGGCCGTTGGACAGGAGCTGCACCTTGGGAGTGATGCTGTGTGCTGTCTCAAATTTGCTGACAGATGGGGCGATACCTATCGCTCCGACCCGGGATGGGATTTCTTCACGAGTCGAGATGTGATGAATGGGGGGCGAAATTGGGACTCGTTCGTAGAGAAGTGGTTCAGTTGCTTTCACGCGGGGATCATTATGAAAGCGGCGCTGCATGACGTTATCATAAAGGAAGTTCGTTAAAGCCAGGAATGCCATGCCCTGGTGGTGCGCCATATATGCCCGCACGATGACCCCGGGATCGGCGTCTGCCTTTGGTCTGCGGTTAAAATCGATCGCCTCGAAGTAACCGTAATCATCAAGCAGCCCTCGTTTCGTCAGACGTTCGAGATTCTTGACGGCGGCGTGTGGTTCCAGGCCAAGGGCGAGCAGCGTGGCATAGGGGGCAACCACCAGATCCTCATCGAGACCGCGTTTTAAACCCAACCAGGGAACACCGAAAGCCTTGTATTGATAGGTCTTATTCAAATCCAGATCACCATAGGCCGATTCGGAGATTCCCCAAGGTACCCGTCGACGTCGACCGTAGGCCTTTTGTAACGCGACAGCCTCCCCCGTGGCCTGATCAAGTAAAGAATTGGGAAAGGTTTGCTGCAGCAAGAGCGGCATCAGATACTCAAACATGGTCCCGGTCCAGCTCAAGAGCACACGGTGCTGCCCATGGGAACTGTAGGGACGATTCAGCGCAAGCCAGTGATCAATCGGAACATCACCACGAGCGATGGCGACATAACTTCCCAGGCGGGATTCGCTGGCGAGCAGATCGTAGTAGGAACCGTCTAACTGGTTAGTAGTTACGTTGAACCCTATAGAAAATAAACTCCGGATGGGGTCATATAGGAAACGCAGGTTGATTTCATTCGAGAACTCGCGTAAATCGGTCTGCAGATGTTCACCCAGGGCAAACATCTCGCCTGCAAACCACTTCCCACGTGAAAAAGCCTCCGCAAATCGGGCAATCCAGTCTTTGAGTTCAGTTTCCTGAACCTCCCCCATGAGCTCTTCCGGATCGAATGAGATCAACCCGACAACCTGCCCGGTGGCCAGGGACTGAAGCGAGGGAGATTGATGAAGCTCTCGGCGACATACAAGCAGGCTATCGAGACCTGCTTCTACGATCTCAACCTCCGATCGTTCGGCCAGAATTTCCATCCAGATCAAATAACGATCGATTATATCGGTCCAGGCTGTAACCTGACGCTCGAGCTGTCTGGCCCAGTAGGCTGCGCCGGCATGAATACCGGCATCTTCGCGGGTCAACGCAGCCATCGACTCCACCTTGGCTTGGATCACCCGCACCAAACGGATGAGCTCGATCGCATCCGAAGGACATTCCCGGATCAGATCAAGAAGTTCTAATACACTCTGATGTGTTTCAGCCGCGGCGTTTTCTTTCTCTAGCTCTTCAAGAAGTATTTCTGCTGTATCCTGCAAGCCGCCCAGGGCTGATGCGCTGAGGATCGGACCCTCGAGGTTTTCAGTGATACCCTGCTCCAGAGTCCAGAGGGCAGCGATGAAATTGCCGCTGTCGACGGAGGACACATAGCGAGGGCTGAGCGGTGCCAGTACTTCAAGGTTGTACCAATTCAGTAAATGGCCTTCATGACGCTCAAGCTCATTGAGCGTTTTCATCGTTTGGGTGAGTTGGTCGATGGTCTGATCAAGTGTAAGGTATCCAAAATCATTAGCCGCTAAGGCGCTCAACATCCACATGCCAATGTTCGTTGGGCTGGTCCGCATAGCAAGCTGGTTTTTATGCGAGACCTGGTAGTTATCCGGCGGCAGCCAGGCGGTTTCTGGACCCACAAAATCGGCGAAATATCGCCAGGTCCGCCGGGCAACTCTGCGCAGCATGTGGGTATCTTTTCCACTGAGCGTTTGATGGGGTTCTCGTTGAAGCTTCTTCCTCGTCAGAAGTCCAACCATAATTGGGCTCATGAACCACAAGGTCAACCAGGGCAGTGCAAACAACAGGCTTTCCGGACTCAGCAGAAATACACTGACACCAAGCCCCAAGCTGAGCAGCGAAATCAACCAAAAATTATATTGATAAATATTCTGCCGTTCATTGGCGCCCCGCTCAGTCATCTGTGCTGTTGCCCACTCGAGCAATCCTCGCTTGCTGATCAGCCGGCGATAGAAAACCCGCACGATGGCATCTAATGCCAAACCCGCTTGATGCAGGAGCAAAGCAGCCTCTGCAACCGCCCGTCCCAGATCATGTTTGATCTGGCGAAATGAGAAAGCCCTTAAACCATAACGCGAGGTTGCCCAGGTAAGCGGACCTGCGAGCGGCTGAAACAGGACCAAGCTGGCGGTGAGAGCGAATGCAAAAAGCTGAAGGTCCGGGGCAAAAAACCAGGTCATCACCAGAGCAGATATACTTGCAGCTGGCACAAGGCTCCGCCGCAGGTTATCGAAGATTTTCCAGCGATTTAGGGTACTTAAAGGATTGGCGACCTTATTGTGGTTCCTATCCGGAACCCGGGGAAAGATCCATTCTGCAATCTGCCAATCGCCGCGAATCCAGCGGTGCTGCCTGCGGCTGTAGCTAATGTAATCCGAAGGAAACTCATCGAACAATTCGATATCTGAAGCCAAACCGGTGCGGACATGGGCGCCTTCGATCAGGTCATGGCTCAGCAGACATTCGTCCGGGAAACGGTCCTCCAACATACGATAGAATGCGCGCGGATCGTAGATGCCTTTGCCAATATAAGACCCTTCACCAGAGAGATCCTGATAGGCGTTAGAGACCGCTTTGGTGTAGGGATCGGTTCCAACCGGATCGGTGTAAATACGGCTGAAGAGCGAGGCTACCGCGCTTGGAAGCGATGGGCTCACGCGTGGTTGAATGAGCGAATAGGTGCCCTGGGCGATCTGCCCATTCTTATCATAACGGGGTTGATTGAGCGGATGGGCAAGGGTCTCGATCAAACGCCGGGCGCTATCTCGCGGCAGTTGGGTATCGCTGTCCAGGGTAATGACATAGCGGATATGGGTTAAATGATTGGCCTCCCCGACATAAACGATGGAAGGCTCATTTTCGCGGTGGAGTCCCAGGAGCAGGCGGTTGAGTTCCTCCAGCTTGCCGCGTTTGCGTTCCCAGCCGATATACTTTTGCTCGGATTCGCTCCAGGTCCGTTGGCGGTGAAAATGATAGAAACGACCCTCGCCATATTTGTGGTTCAGCCTTTTAATTCCTTCCCCGATGATGTTGAGAAGATCCGAATCACTTTCTGTGACCTCTGATTCAGCATCTATAAAATCTGAGAACAAAGCAAATACAAGATTGTGCTCCCGATTGCCAAGGAAGCGGATCTCAAGTTTCTCGATCTCATCCTTAATCGTACTTTCGTCCGATAAGAGCATAGGAACGACGACCAGTGTTCTAAAGGCATCAGGAATGCCATCTTTTGAGAAATCCAACTTTGGCAGTCGGCGTGCCGGCAGGATACGTGTGGTAAGGTAATTGACCCCTTCGGTCGCAAGCTGACTTGCGGGCAGCGCTAAAAGAATTAAGGCCAAAAGGTCAAGGATTGTGGTTCCACTCCTGGTATTGTAGATGATTGGATAAGCCAGTAAACCCATGGTCACTAAAATGATCGAAGTCAGGTAGAGGGAAGTATGAAAACGATATATCCATTGATAAAAACGATAGCGCAAGGATTCGCGGCAGCCGATAGATTTTGAAAATTGGGTTCGCCCCTCGCCAATCAGGTAGGTTCCAACATGTCTTTGGCGGGAACCCCAACCTTCGCTGCTCTCACTTGCCGCGGCCAACTGAACTACTTTGCGGGCGACCTGGACCTGCTCTACCCCCGAACCCTTGGCAAGAACCTCCACGACCTCGCGGTATTGGTTGCGGGCATCGAAATCCATGTCCGGGTATATACCTGCGGGATCACGGCGCAGGATTTTCTCAACATAACTTTGCCCCTCAAAAATCTCACGCCAATCCAGGAGGGATAGCTGACGCAAACTTGTGACAGCATTGCCAATTGAGATCTGGCTGACTGCCTGGCGAGATTGTTCTGCCGAATGAAGATCAGGTAATGGCCTGCGCAAAGAGCGCTCCAGCCAACTCTGAACAGGGACGAGTGCGGCATCTTCATCATATAGATGGCCGGTGAGCTGAGTGGCGAAGTAGGAACTCGGGCGGCCGCGTTCTTCCGCTAATTCAGCCAATACGGCAAAAAGCTGATGGGGATCACGGCGCAGGGTCGCCAGCAGCCGGTTTGCCCAGAAATCAGCCAGTTCACGGTCGCGCAATTCCCCCCATGCCTGCCGTGCCAATTGTTCTACTCGCTGGATCAGCGCAATCCGCAGCATGAGCGGTAACGCCCATAACTCACCGATCGTGAGGCACTCATCATTCTGATAAGCTGACAAAAAAGCCAGGATGTTCTCGCGATCGAGCCGGGCATCGCAGTGTCCTACAAGTTCTTTTGCCAGGCTGTAGACCCGCGGGAAGTTTCGGTCTGGATCCACAGTCAGAGTCGGCAGCTCACGGTAGAAAGATTTTGGTAAGTTGATTTGAACATCGCGCCCATGGCTCTCGATTAGATATTCGTTATCGAGGATCCATTCTGCGACGGGACTCATGCTCTGTTCGAGCCGCACAGATTCGATCAGATCTCCGCAGATAGTATGGATGGTCTGGCGGGCATTCTCAAGTTGATTAAGCAGGACCCGGCTTGGATTTCCCCCCAGATCAACATGATGTTCTTTTGACAGACGAGCGGCATGAGCCTGGATTTGCGGCAAAGGTAGAGCTGTGAGCTTACGGAAATCGGGCGCTTCCGGGAAATCACGCTGGGGATGCAGGGCGAAGATCGAAATTTCAGTTTCGATGGAGTCACGCAGGGTTTGAACAGCGGAGGTGAGAGATAAAAGCGGCGCCTGGAGAATCAACAGTGACTCTTCAGTTCTCAGCCAGTTTTCATGGCGCTCAATTACGCCCTTTGAGACAACCGGAAAGAGAACTGCAGAGGTAAAAGCTCCAATGCCCGCACCGAATACAAACCCGATGACCGTGATGGCCAAATGGTTCCAAGTGGGCGAGGAAGTAAGACGGGGAAGTATGCCTATGATCGAGAGTGTCACGCTGGCAGAACTGATGATGAATCCACCCACCAGGATGAGTGTATTACGAAAGCGTCTGCTTGGATCGCGCCGCGTAATTCGACCCTCAGACGTGGATTGTAACAAGATCCGCCTGCGGAAGCCGTTCCGACCCAGTAAGCGCAGCGCGGTCTGGGCAGCTTCAGGTTCACGAAAATAACTTAATAACAATCCGATTTGATCCATGGGTCTTTTCGCCCGGACGAATTTTGGTTTAAGCTCTGGGTCGGGTGACTCGGCAACCGAAATATCATGATTGATGAGGTGAATGACTTCCCCTGAATTATATCGTGATGACTCCGCTCCGATAAGTGTGGGATTTAAACAGTAAGTAGAAAACAGTAATCAGTAAGCAGTAGGTAGTTAGCAGAAAATAGTAATCAGTTTTCAGTAAGTAGTAATCAGTAAATAATTTCGAACGCCCCACTAACCAGGCATCCTGAGTAATGCTGAGTAATCCCGCAGGGATTTAGCGAAGCACGTAATGAAGGGTGGCAGGGGTAACTAAACTGTCATTGCCCTTCGATACGCACTCCTCTGGAGTCCTACTCAGGACAGGCTTGCGGCAATCTGCTGATAATAAACAGATACATTCGATTTTTTCCTCGGGGGATTAAAATCCCGGCTTGGGGCCTTCGGCGAAGTTTATCCCGAGTTTATCGAGGGGCTCAGGATGCACGTCGACCCTTCAACGTTGTTCACTTCGACAGGCTCAGGCCGGGCGTCGACCTTCATCGACGCTTAAGGTTTGGTTCATCAAAAATTAACTGAGGATACGAATCGAGAACTGTAATAATGAAAGTCCCTCCGGAAAGGAACTTCTTTAGTTACTCTAACAGTTGAAATGGTTAACCTTTTAACCTTCAAACCTTCAACATTTAAACACATATCCATCCCTAGAAATGTCACCATCATAATACTGAAGAACAACCCCGGCTGCTTCAGACAACCAATAAAACTGTAAGGTCAGCTCTGTCCCCCTGGGTATTAATATTCTCCTGAGAGATGTATAATTCAAAACAGTGCTGACTGTTTCAATTGATGTCATTTCAATACTCAAT
>SDBS01007595.1_pt1 | contig 10510 bp, 9 predicted proteins | sample 2277091 | NCBI WGS metagenome assembly SDBS01 (sample SAMN10404972, study PRJNA504765) | marine sediment metagenome | isolation source: marine sediment core GS10_PC15, 163 cmbsf | place: Arctic Ocean: Southern Knipovich Ridge | collected 2010 | reverse complement strand
AATATGTCTTTTGTCGCCCAGAATGGCTGGAATTTAACTTATCGAAACGATTAGGACTGGTAAAGAAATTAGGTTTCGTTTTGGCTCCAGCGAGGACAAGGCTGGCAAGGAAGCAAAACACAGGCCTACTGGTTGGTAGTCCGAGTTTTGCTGACACCGCCAGCTGAAGCCGCAGCCAGCCAAAAATGGAAGATAATTTATTTACAAGTCCTTAGTTATGCTGGAAGTGCGTTTTTGCCTCGCCGATGAGATAAAAACTTCCGGTAATACAAATCAGGTCTTCTTTGCTGACGGCGCTTTTGGCGAGCTGCAGCGCCTGAGGCAAAGTGGGAGCGGTCTGGTACATCCTGCCGCATATCTCGGTGTACATCTCAGCTAAATCTTCAGGGGACACTGCTTTGGGTGAGTTGCTGCGAGTAAAAATCGCCTTGTCAGCGCCGTATTGTAATCTTTCCAGCATGCCTCTGACGTCTTTGTCACTGTTGCAGCCGAAGATTACCACCATAGAATCGTAAGGGATATTCTGGCCTATCGCGTGAATCAGGGCATGAATGCTTGCGGCATTGTGAGCGGCGTCGATCATAATTCTGGGGTCGTCCCAAATCATCTCCATTCGGCCTGACAAGAAGACCTTATGAAGTCCCTCAGTGGCCTTGTCGTTGTCTATCTTGTAGCCGGCTGATTTGAGCTTATCCAGCATAGCCAAGGCCAGGCCGCAGTTGATTGCCTGATGTTTGCCGTGCAGCGGCACCCGCAGATGCTCGAACTTACTGGTCGGGGTTGTCAGGCAGATTCTCGTGTGCGGGCCGTGCTCGCGCGAGGTTTCAAATCGATGCGAAAAATCAATATCGGTGCCGGTTACGCTCAAAGGCGCTTTGACAGCGATAGCCTGCGATTTTAGGACACGCATGGCCGAGGGATCCTGCTGAACAGTAATAGCCGGGACACCACGCTTGAAAATGCCCGCTTTCTCTTTTGCGATGCTGTCAATAGTGTCCCCGAGCTGGTGCTGATGGTCAATACTCAAACTGGTTATGCCGATGACTTTGGGCCGAATAACGTTTGTGCTGTCGAGTCTGCCACCCAGACCGGTTTCAATCACGGCAATATCAACCGCCTTATCGAGAAAATACATAAACGCCAAGGCTGTCATAATCTCGAAGAAAGTGGGGGTGTTGGACTTTGACATCTTCTCAACCGGAGCGTAAACGCGGTTCAGTAAGCCACACATTTCCGAGTCGCTAATCATTTTCGTATTGACCGTAATCCGCTCGTGCAGGTGTACCACATGGGGTGACGTGTATAGTCCGACTTTATAGTCGTTCGCTTCGAGCATCCTGGCTAACATCGTGGCTGTTGAGCCTTTTCCTTTTGTGCCGGCTATATGGACTGTATTGATTTTTTTGTGTGGATTGCCCAATAACGAGAGCAGTTTTTGCATCCTGTTGAGGTTGAACGTCGTGACGTTATAGCGCAGACGCTCCTGCTTTTCGTAGTCGGTCCTCGCAAACAGATAATCAAGGGCCTGCTGGTAGCTCCTAAAAGCCTTTTTGCTCTTGACCCTGGAAACCTTGTTGGAGGATTTTCTCTTTCGTTTCTTTCCGGTTGTCTTTATTACTCTTGCCATACAAGTTTAATTAGAACAATTATAATGGTCAAAAGCACGATAGTCAAGTCGGAACAATAAAAAACACCGCGAATATAGCTGGGAAAAGGAATATAATACCTTGTAAACAAAGAGGTTACAAAAAACTTAACTTTGATTGTTATCTTTTAAAAAAGTGCTCCTGTATCAGTATTGCTGAATATGTAACCACTTTTACTTATAAGGCTTCTGCAAAATTGAGGTTAGGTATATATTATTTAAGAAAATCTTTTTTTTGATTTTCTTAAATAATCGGCTAACTACTTATTACACAAGAACATACTGTTTGAAAAGAAAAAAACAAGAAGCGATTTTTTTCTTTTCAAAGTATGCCTAACCTCAATTTTGTAGAACTCATTTACTTATAATAAGGCGATCTTCGCCTATTTTAGCCATTGGCAGGCCGGCTTTCATAGTTTCTGGGTGGTTAATCTGAGTTACTGTCTATATAATTGCCGGCGTGAATACAACAAAGCCAAAACGAGCTTTTAACTTTGCTTTGCAGGGCTTAAACCAGCTTCTTTGGCCGGCAGTGTGTATCAATTGCGGCGAAAACATCTGTGAAACAGATAACAACTTGTGCAAGAACTGCTGGGCCCAGCTTCTGGCCTGCATGGGCGCCGATTACTGCCGGCGCTGCGGCCGGGATGCCAGTAAATTTGCTCTGCTGGAAGGGGCCTGCCCCGATTGCCAGGGTAAAGAATTTTACTTTGACAGGATATCCCGCAGCGGAGTTTATGGCCAGGCCCTGCAAAAAATGATATTGGCCTTCAAAAACGGCCGAACAGAACTGGATTTGGCAGTAGGATTTTTGGCCAATTCCGCTTTGCAGGGGAGTGGATTTTATAATGATATAGAGCTTTTCGTTCCTGTACCGCTGCACTGGTCGAGGCGATTGGCTCGCGGCTACAATCAATCGCAGATTTTAGTCAGAAAATTAAATCACTCCACAGCCAAAATCAGCACAGAGCTGGTCCGAATCCGCCGAACCAAATTACAGCCGGCAATGGCGAGTCCCACCGCACGGGCTAAAAATGTCGCCGGCGCCTTTGCTGTTCGTTATGGACATAATTTTACTGAGCGAAAGATTTGCCTTGTCGATGATATCAAAACAACCGGTGCAACGCTGAACGAGTGTGCAAAAACACTGAAACAAGCCGGCGCTTCAAAAGTCTTCGCCTTAGTTTTAGCCGTCGCCGGCCAAAAAACCGTTTAGCAGTCGTCGGCACGACGACACTTTGGGTTTTGTATTAATGGAAACGATTTTGATATTATTTCATTGTAAGTAGCCGTGTCGGCTACTGCTAAACGTATAAAACGGTTACAGTTTTTCGTGCTTTACTACCGCTCGGTACAGGCCGTTGATGCGTTTGCCGTCAACGATTGTGGGGGAATATTTTTCGTTTCTCGGCTGAAGGCGAATTTTATTGTCCGACTCGAAGAACACCCTCTTGAAGGTCGTCTCGTGCGGCATCGCAAAACGAACAAAGCAGTCATCGCCATTATGCACCTCGGCTGCGGGTGAGAATATCACTATATCACCCTCGCGGAATTTCGGCTCCATCGAATCACCGACAACCCGGACGGCAAAGGCATTCGGGTCGTGCATGTCTGGACAGCGAATATAATCGTCGGCTATGCCCACGGGATAGTCAAGGTCATTGAAATCACTCGGATAGCCCGCTGAAACTTTGTTTATCACGGGCACTAATCGACCGGCGGCCAGAGGCAACCTGTCCTGTTCGATGTTCAAGTCACTTTCAGCAAGAAGCTTCTTGAGCCGGCTTGCATTAGCTTTTTTATCAATAAGGTTTTTGATGACCTGCCGCCATTTCTGACTTTCAGCCTCAGCGGATTCATATTCCTGACGAACATCGGCAGGAAGACCTTCTATATGAGCAATGTGCAGCAGCAGACCCGGTTCAAACTCAAGTATCTTCTCCAGCCTGGTGAGCAGCTCGTCACCGGGCGGATTTTTTACCTTGCCGGTCTCAATGGTTGACAGGTACGGCTTGGAAAAACTGATGCGATTACTTACTTCGTCCAGAGTCAGATTTAACTGCTCACGCTTTTTTCTTATTATTTGCCCCAGAGACATATCGAGTCCTCAAATTTTTCAACCGCTAATCAATTTCTATAAGCTCGTAACTGCTGCTTCCCAGGCCGATGCGCTCGGCGTGTTCAATCTGGTAACGCGGGTCGAGCTTATCATTCTCCAACAGCTCGGCCAGTTTCCGCCCCGCCTTGTTTTCCACTAAATCCAGCGCCGCCTTATCGACAGCCACAGGGTTGGTTGAGGCAACTATGCCGATATCATCAACCATTTTATCCATATTCGGTGTGTCAAAACAATCACAATCTTTGGTAACTGACAATAAAAAATTGAAAAATGCAGCCTTGTTTTCTTTGCCTTTTAGCACTCCCAGTGCATATTCAGCGATACTTTTTTGTAATAATTCACATTCCGGGCCCCAATTGCACTTGACGGCACCGAATCTGCACAGCGCCATGCACTCTGCACAGCCGATACATTTGTCCTTCTCGATGTGTGCCTTGACGTCGTCAAGCGTAATTGCATCGGCGGGGCAATGCTCAAAACATACGCCGCAGCGTGTACAGTCGTTGCTGATGCTGAGCTTAAGAGCCGCGTGCTGTTTCATCTTGCCTTTTTTACTTGCACAACCCATTCCTAACGTTTTCAGCGTACCTGCCGCACACGCTGCAGGATGGCCGGTAAAATGGGCCACCGAAAGAAGCGATTGGCTTTGAACTATACCGGATGCAATAAAAACTTGTTTATCAATTTCGCCGTTGATTTCAACCGGTGCCTCATTTGTGCCGAACAATCCATCAGGTGCAATGAACGGTATCCCTAATCCTTCTAAGCTAAAGCCGTGCTCGGCGGCTAAAACAGCATGGTCGATGGCATTGTGCCTTCGGCCAACGTATAAAGTGGTGGTATCGGTTACAAATGGTTTTGTTTTCAATTTAAGCAGCTCATCCACCAGCCCTTTAATGCACGGAGCTGTTATATGTGTATTGTTACCACCTTCTCCAACATGGACCTTGACCGCTGTGAAATCATTTTCTTTAAAGCATCCGGCAAAACCACCGGCCTTAAACAGCTTGCCTGCCTTCTTGGAAATCACCTGCTCGCCGTCTTTAATTGAAGCTTTAATAAAATATACTTTAGAACTCATAAAAATCACCAGTCAGGCTTAAACAGAGCAACCTGCTATTTTTCAATTGTTCAGCCCAATGAAACAGGCTAATTATTATATTGTTTTTTCAACTAACTGCAAGAACTGTTTAGAAAGGAAAATGCTCAAACAGTATTTTAATCCCAAGACCAATAAGGATTATTCCGCCGAGGGCTTCAATTTTGTTCTCGAAAAAGTGACCGAATTTTTTGCCGATGCAAACGCCAAGATATGACAGTACGAATGTGACCAGACCTATTATTATCACTGCAATAGTAATGGAGCTTACGATAAGTGAAAGGGTAATACCGATTGCCAGGGCATCGATACTCGTAGCAAGGGCCAGAACCAGCAAAACCAGGACATTCGATGGGTCCAAATTCTTCTCAGCCGACTTAATCTTGAACGACTCATAAATCATTTTGCCTCCGACCGCAGCTAAAAGTCCAAAAGCAACCCAGTGGTCATAATCTGCTATGTAATCTTTTACACTCATTCCCACCAGAGAGCCTATCAACGGCATAAACGCCTGAAAGCCCCCGAAAAAAACAGCCATTCGCAACGCATGCTTTACGTGCAACTGCTGATACACACTGCCGCTGACAATAGAGACCGCAAAGGCGTCCATTGCCAGTCCAACGGCTATTACTATGATTGTAATCAAATCCATAAAACGCCTTCAGAAGGTTCCTCTTTTCTACTCGGCTTTTATTATGCCGTCATTAGTCAAGTCTTCGCTGATCTTCCGGCCGGGCTTGACAACCAGGAACTCACTGTCGTGCCAGTGGCCGTCAACAAGCTTCTGCATAAGGACGGGGCTGCCCTTTAGCTCATCGTAGTTCCAGTGAAGAAATTCGGCGCAGCGTTTCGTATAATTCTTGTACTCATCCGAATCGACAAATCCCCAATCGATATACGCTGCCCAATCATACTCCTTTATCCACTTTTGCTCGACTTCCATCAGATATTGGGCGTTATCGTCCCCGTATTTTTCCTTATACTCTTTGAGCATTTTTTCATAGCGTTCCTTGCTGGGCTGCTTGCCGGATTCTATCCAGCCGGGGCTATACCAATACACACCGCGGTGGGAGTCGAAGTATTCCTGGTATTTGTCTTTCGAGCCAAGCAGAAGTGTAATGCAATCATGCCCTCGCGGGGCAACAATGGGGATTTTCGCCGACAAACCTACGATACCATTACTGCAAAGGCCGTAACCAAGCAGCGAAGCATCATAGGGGCGTCCCTGAATGTCGCAGGTATTATCCAGAGCTTTCTGAACTTCCCGGCGAAGCTTGTCCGGCTCATCATGCAGACCCTGCTCCATCAAAACTATATCGACAACATTTTTCGAGCGGGCAGCACAAAAATACGCTTCCCTCTGCATTACTTTACAGGTTATGAACTGAAGTCTCATCTATGGTTTGCACTGCTTGCAGGGTCTTTTGCCGGCTTTTATCACTTCGTCTTTGCTGCTGTAACCTACGAGGTTTTCCGGCTTGATTCTCGTTGTCCAGCGGCACCCGGGCTTATGGAAGACTTTGCTGTTCTTTGATGCTACATATCTGTACTCGGATGCCGCCAATTCAGTATCTGCCTTAGCCTGCTCCTTTGGGGCCGTCACCGAAACCCTCTTAGTGTCTTTGGCATCGGATGACTCACCGCCCGGCGGATTGGCCTGGCGGTGGTCTCTGATAAATGAATTAGCCATAATCTTCAGGTTTTCCGCCATTTCTTCGGCAAGCCTGCTCTTAGAGCCGTTACCAAGCTGTGTAAGCTCCCACGTGACGGCATCAATTCTCGTTTCAGGATTTCTCTCCAATGCCACTGTCTGAAGGAAATTAACTCTTAAACTGTAAATGAATGTCTCCAGGCCGGAAGGTTTGTACACTGTAATCATCACCTTGAGTCGGCAGCGGCCGGGCACTCTCCCCCAGACCTGCCTGGGCATAATCTTAATGCCGGCTTCCTCGAACTGCCTGCGAACATCCTTCCCGATATCCTCTTTTTTTAAGCCCGTCTCTTCTGCATCCCCGGAACAGATCACCTCAACAGTCATCGTATTAACGCCTCGCAGAGACTCCTGCTGGGGATTGAGTTTTGCAGAAGAATTCGCAGTTAATTCTGCTACTACACATATCACCAATACAGTTGTTAGAATCCTGTGCCTTTTGATTCTCATATTTTCCCCCTTTCTGCATCTGCACCCGGTTTTGTACAACCTTGCGCTATAAGGATAACCATACCACAACAATCCGTACCTCAACTTACGCCTAACGCCTTGTTTACAGCGGCTTTCATTTTAGCCAGACCGGCCTTCGCTACCGCCAGCGGGTCCTGCTTCCAATAGGTCGGGTTGAACAGCTCCAGCGAAAGCACCGCCCTGTTGTCGTTGGCGTGCAGGTCACGCAGAATCTGAGTCAGTGGTGCGATGCCGTCACCGGGAAAGACACGGTCCCGGTCGCCTATCGTCTCGCGCGGCGGCTCGGCAGGATAGTCATTTAAATGAAAGACCTGGATGGCCCGGGGACTGAGCAGTTTTAGGCCGTTGAAGTCAGAACCGCCCTTGTAGGTATGATAGACATCCGGCAATAGACATGCCTTGGGGTGGCCGCTTTCAATCACTACGAACATCGCCTGACCTAATCGGTGAAGGTTTTTTGAAGAACCCCATACCTCGACCTGCGGCACGATGCCCATTTCGTCGCCAAGTTCCAACAGCGCCCGATACCGCTCGGCCGCCTTCATAAGGTCGAGCCCTGCCGTTCTGGTAGCACCGGCTGGAGGTGCCGCGATTCGCTTGCCGCCAATCTGGGCCAATGCCTCCATGTCCCGTTTGTTTTGCTCAAATGCTTTGGCACGCACACCATCATCGTCCACAATCCACCGGGAAAAAGAAATGGCACTCTCGACCGTCAGTCCGAGGTTGCTGATGCGTCTGCGCAGCTCATTGAGATTGCCGCCTCCCTTGGCGTACTCGTGGATTTTGCTGACCCACGGCTCAATGGCGCCATAACCTGCTTTTGCAGTAATCTCGATTTCCCTGTCCAAACTCAGTTTTTGTCCGCGAATAGTGCTGGTATTGAAACAGTAGCTAAACGGCACTGCGCGTTTGGAGGATGTTTTATTTGCGCCCCGGGCGACAGTAACACTGCTGGTAGTTACGGCCGTACCGATAGCAGCACCGGCACCGGCTATAAATCGGCGGCGAGAAAGGCTGTTTTGATCCATAATCATCTCCTCTCTTTGCAAAGATATTTCCAGGTCTCTAACCAGCTTATGCGATAAGGGCAAAGTTTAGAGTGCCTAAAGTGACAGCTTTGCTGTCATTCTGAACGCAGCGCAGCGAAGTGAAGAATCTCTGTTTTGTTGGCCAGATCCTTCGGCTTCGCCTCAGAGCTTGTCCTGAGCTTGCCGAAGGGATGACACTTACGTGTCACTTTTGCTCACTTTAGGCACTTTAGCTCACTTTAGGCACTCTAAACTTGAGCATCTCATACCGGCTCACCGAGATGTTCGGCAATTTCGGCTAATTTCTCTCCAAGCTGCTCTTTACTCCCGGCCTCTATATTCAGTCGCAGCAGCGGTTCAGTGTTGCTCGGCCGACAATTAAACCACCAGTCCTTATACCCGATAGTAATACCGTCTAAGTGGTCGATTCGGCCGTCGTTGTATCTTCTTGCAAGCTCATCCATTTTGGCCTGCTTGTCCTCTACCTCGAAGTTTATTTCGCCGCTGCCGGAGTATCTTCGCAACGGCTCGATTAGCCCGCTCATTGGGACGTCGGCTTCACTGAGAATATTCATCACGTGCACTAAGGTAATCATACCCGAATCGGCATAGTAGTTGTCTGAATAATAGAAGTGTCCGGAAAGCTCACCGCCGAATATGGCGTGCGAATCACGCAGGGCCTTTTTCATAAAAGCATGTCCGACCCTTTCCCTTCGCGGGGTGCCCCCGTACTTGATAATTTCCTCCATAACAATCCTGCTGCTCCGCAAATCGTAAACTACCACCGACTTCGGCTTTTTCTCTAAAAAATACGGCACCATCAGGGCCGTTATCAAATCGCACCCGATAGTATTACCTTTTTCATCGACCATCATCAACCTGTCAGCGTCACCGTCGAAGCAGACCCCGAAATCACAGCCCTTTTCCTTTACTGCTGCTTTTACCTCATCCAGATATTTCTCAATCAGAGGGTTCGGCTCATGTTTGAATTTGCCGGTGTGCTTGAAGTTAAGAGGCACGATTTCTACCGGCAGGTTGCTAAAAATGGCCGGGACCGTCTTGCCCGCCATTCCATTAAAAGCGTCAACGGCAATCTTCATCTTTTTTATATTTGGCCTGAGGAACTTCAGCACGTGATTTTTATATTCGGTGGCCAGGTCACGTTTCTGCACCGAGCCGGTAACTTTTGCTTTTGTATGAAGCAAAGCCATTGCGACATGTTTTATGTCCTTTAAGCCGGTATCGACGCCAACCGGCTTGGCGCTCAGACCGGATATCTTAAAACCGTTATACTTGGCCGGGTTATGCGAAGCGGTAACCTGAACACCGCCGCAGGTGCCAAGATGATTGATTGCAAAATACATCTGTGGCGTATCAACCATTCCTATATCAATTACGTTTGCACCTGTGGTATTCATTCCTTTAATAAGGGCCTTAGCTAACGCCTCGCTATGCGTCCTCATATCGCGACCGACACAAAGCGACTGAGCATTAGCCTGGCCCCGCTCATAACCGCTGAGCAGCGACCGCAAAAAACGGGCCGTGGCACAGCCTATCTTCCACGCACCTTCTTCATCAATCTGGTCGGGATAAATGCCTCTTATATCGTATGCCTTGAAAATTGCAGGATCCATTTTGTTGGCTTCCTTAAATTGCGCAGAAACAAACTTACAGAGCTTTCAGCGCGCGTTCTGATAACCCAGCTTCCAATTCGTCACATACTATACACCCTCATCCCGCAAAATGTCAACAATGAATGCAAAGGTTGGTGGAATGGCCCCATCAGGCTATAAAAATCAGATAAAGACCGCCTGTCAAAACAAGGACACCGCAGATTCTCTTAAGAATTATTGCCCCCCTGGATTTCTCGTTCCAATTCATATAACGTTGAACAAGTTCTGTACACGTTCCTGCTAAGACGATGACCGAACAATGTCCCAGGCCATAAACTACAAGCAACAACACCCCGTAGAAGAGATTCGTAGCCGCTAATTTGAAGGTAATCCCCAGCATAGGCGCCATATACGCAAAAGTGCAGGGCCCCAAAGCAATACCGAACACCAGCCCGAGAATAAACGCTGCGAGCATTCCCTTTCGTTTCATACCAACTTGGCCCGGCCCGCTCCAGGGCATAGGTATTACACCCAAAAGATGAAGGCCGACAGCAAAGAATACCAGGGCAACAAAGTAGTTGCCGTACTTACCGACATCTCCCATCATTCTGCCGACAGCAGCGGTAACAGCCCCTATAGCACCTATTGTAATTAAAATGCCCACTGCAAAAAGGACCGATATGATAAAGGCCCGTTTGGTTGAAATTCTCCCCTGCTCATCAATAAATCCTACGATAAGAGGAATACTTGCCAAGTGGCACGGACTCAGCAGTATGCTCAGGATTCCCCATACGAAGGCAGCGCTCAGGGCTATTGCCGGCGTC
>SDBS01007593.1_pt1 | contig 10511 bp, 5 predicted proteins | sample 2277091 | NCBI WGS metagenome assembly SDBS01 (sample SAMN10404972, study PRJNA504765) | marine sediment metagenome | isolation source: marine sediment core GS10_PC15, 163 cmbsf | place: Arctic Ocean: Southern Knipovich Ridge | collected 2010 | reverse complement strand
GGCTGTGCTGCGAACAACTCATGGCCTTCATCGAGTACGAAACAATCGACTTCCACAAACGCCCCGACAGGGACAGGCTCGAAAATTATCTGAAAGCCTTCCTGCCCGATGCCGAGGCATTCGCCGCCGACCTGTTCGATTTTCTGCACATGGAAGCACGCCTGCCCAGTGCACAGAAGGACTATGTCCCGAGCCCGCCCATCGAAATATCCATCGACCAGAGCAGACAGGAAATTATCGATTATCTGCAGAGTATCCGCACAGAAAATGCCACCGCCGATCTTGCGATTTATGCATATCGCGATATGGATACCTGCGACTGGGCGCCCTTCGTCAAGGCGGCCCTGGAGCGAAACCCCGTCTCGATCGAAGCGACCAAAGACAAATCCATTCAGCAGATTTATGATTGGCTAAATCACATGCCAGACGAATCAATCTACGAGGGCAATCGTCTTGCCCAGCCGGACGAAGTAACCAATTTCGGCACTGGCGACGGCATCGAGAAGGCGATTCTGTTAGCTGATATCATCGGCAGCCGCCAACCGAAGCAGCGTATGGAACTGGCGATTGACGGCCCGCATGTTGCACTAAAGGCCGATGCCGAATACACCTTTACCTCCAACAAAAACCTCAAAAAAACCCTTCTCCTGCAGCCCCTTGCGTAATTTCGGATCAATCCATGAATCACACAGGCCTTGGAAAAATAAACACCTCAGCGACATTAGCGTGCCTGGCCGCTCTTCTGTGCTGGTCGGTCGGGCCGATCTTCATCAAATACCTCACCGACTACCTTGACCTGTGGACACAGAATCTTCTGCGGTATCTCGCAGCGTGTCTGTTCTGGCTGCCTTTTCTGCTCGCCTCTGTGCACAACAAGCGCCTCGATAAGAGTGTATGGCGACGGGCGGTCCTGCCCGCTTCGGCAAACGTTATCCTGCAGAGTTTCTGGGCAGGAGCCTTTTATTATCTCGACCCGGCCTTCATGAACCTGATCGTAAAGTCCTCGGTAATCTGGATCGCGGGATTCTCACTCGTATTCTTCGCCGAGGAGCGAGGCCTCATCAAGAGCGGACGATTCTGGCTGGGGCTGATCTTGTCGATGACAGGCGTGGTGGGCGTGCTGATTTCCAAGGAGGATTTCGGCAGTCAGCAAACCACAGTCGGCATAATAATCGCGCTGGCCGCCGCGCTTTTCTGGGGCCTCTACACCGTGTCCATTCGAATCGCCTTTCGCAACATCGACAGCCGGGCCGGTTTCGGAGTGATCAGCATTTACACTGTTGCCGGTCTTGCCATATTAGCCGTGCTGTTCGGCGATATCCGCCAAAGCGCAGAGATGACCGCCTGGCCATGGGCCTGCGTCGTCATTTCAGGAATCATCAGCATCGCATTCAGCCACGTCCTGTATTACGCCGCAATGCGCCGAATCGGTGCGACCATCCCCTCGCTCGTACTGTTAGCCACACCCTTTACAGTCCTGGCGATTTCCCACTTCGTTTTCGGCGAATCGCTAAACACCCTGCAATTGGTCTTCGGCCTCATCCTCCTGGCAGGAGCAGCACTCGCCATCTGGGCCCAGCAACACCTCAAATTAACTTCAACTCCGTGATCGCTTCTGCGGAACTTTGAAAAAAAGACGTAGGGCATTTCCCACGTAAAACGTGACAAACGAACTGTATTTTGATAGTATAGAGAACATAAAGACCACTCAAGCCGGTTTTGACTGTTCTGATTTGGAGAAAAAATGTCAGATGGAAATTAAAAGAAACATCTGTATTTGTACTATTCTTGCAGTCGTTAGCCTGCTCCTGTTGTCCCGGGCCGGTTCCTCGGCCAAAGTGAGAGGCGATGGCAGGCAGGTACAGTCGCTGGATGGAAGATGGGAAATCATCTTTGATCCCGAAAACGTTGGTCGCCGGGGCCGATGGCATAAGCAGCAGGTTTTCGCCGCGCAACCCAACCGACGCGAGATCACCGTGCCCGGTTGCTGGGAGCTGATCGAAAAAGATTATGAAGGTGTAGCGTTCTACCGTCGCACGTTCAAGGTTCCGGCAAGTTGGAAAGGGAAGGTCGTCCAACTGCACTTTGACGCGGTGAACTTCCTGTCCGAAGTCTGGATCAACGACCAGGCAGTGGGCGTTCACGAGGGCGGTTTTACGCCGTTTGAGTTTCGCGTCGACAGCCTGATCAAACCGGGCGCCGAAAACACTCTGATCCTGCGCGTCGTCGGCCCGATCCTGCTGCAGGATAAGCAAGTCGACGGCGTAGGACCTATGGAAACCCCGCAATGGCGAGGCGCGATTACCGGCGGTATCTGGCAGTCCGTTCGGCTGGTCGCAACCGGTACGGTGTATGTAAAGGACGTTTTCATCGAACCTAAAATTTCCGACAACACCGCGACGTTCCACATGGAGATGGCGCATACGGGAGAAAAAAACACCCCCGCCCGGGTCGAAATTGCAATCCGCTCCCCCAGCCGTTCTGGCAGGATCGTTGCACGTATGAAAAAAATATTGGATATGAAGCCCGGCTCGAACAAACAAAGCTGGAAGCTGAAAATCTCCGAGACCGCCTACTGGTCGCCGCGCAATCCCCACCTTTACCGTGCCGATGTGAGCGTGATGTATGATGGCACGGTTTCCGACCGATGGAGTGCGCGATTTGGAATGCGTGAGTTCACAATTCGCGACAAGCAGTTCTACTTAAACGGCAAGCCGATGTATCTAAAAGCCACATTTTTCGAGGGGCTGTACCCGGTGAAGCTGGCGTACCCCGACAGCCGCAAAATGGCGATCCGCGAAATCATGCTGGCCAAAGAAGCGGGATTCAATATGATCCGACCTTGGCGCAAACCACCGCCGCCGATGTGGCTCGATCTCTGCGACGAGATGGGTGTCCTGACCGTGGGCTCGCTGGCAGTTGAATGTATGGATTTTCCGTTTGAATCGGCGCGCCTCCCGGGATGGGTCGCCAACGAGGTACGCCAGAGCATCCTGCGCGACCGAAACCGCGCCTGTGTGGTGCAGTGGGAACTGTTCAACGAGCTGAAACGACCGGTCCTCAAACAGTTGCTGCATCCAATGTCAATGCTCGCACGTCAACTCGATCCGACGCGTTTGATCCTCGACGAATCCGGCGGGTGGACGCAAGGAGCAAATCTGTATCTGCCCTACGAATCCGAACCGACCAGGTTCAACGATATCCACCACTATCCCGGACCGCAAATCAACGACGAGATCTATAATAAGCTGTTACTGACCGGCGGCAAAACCCATCAACAGATGCGTCAGATGGGACTGCGCGGCAGGTTACCGGGCAGAAATGTGGTTCCGGGACTGATGACATTCTTTTCCGAATTAGGTTACGGAAGTCTGCCCGACCTGGTGGACAACAACAAACGCTTTGAGAAAATTGGCAATCCCATCGCACCGCCGACGCTGTACCATCGCCGCCTGGCCGATGAACACAAACAGGCTTTGAAAGAAAGCGGATTCGACAAAATCTATCCGGACCTCAAGAAGTTCTGTCTCGACCAGCAGCAGATACACGGCACTGCGAACAAGCGCATGATCGAAGCGGTGCGATGCAACCCCGACGTTAAAGGCTACTGTATTCATGCCCTGACCGCCGGCGACTGGATCATCGGCGCGGGACTGCTGGACCTTTTCCGCAATCCGAAGACCTATGCGTATGAAGGCACAAAAGCGGCAAACCAGCCGCGAATCATTTCGATCCGCGCTCGTCCGCGTAATGTTTATGCCGAACACGGAACGAAGATCGAGATCACTGGTGTCAACGAACTGGATGGAATCAAAGGAACTCTAAAGTTAGAAATAGTATCCGATGCCGGCCGAACCATCTTTACAAAGAAGATGAAAGTTAATATGCCATCGGGCATCACTCAACTTTTCAAAACAAAACTCAATACAAAGGTTCTTAAAGGAACTTATACAGTCAAAGCACAAATCACCGCCGGCAACGGCTTGCCGATCACCGACAACGAATACAGTTTCGATGTTTTCAATGCTGAGCAACTGGCCGTTCCTGAGAAACGCATAGCGGTGCTTGATGCGAGTAATTCGTTAAAGCCGTTCCTGAAAAAGTCCGGTATCACATTTGTGGAATTCGATGCCGAGACCGACCGTTCGTTACCTGTGTTCGTTTCCCGCACTGAAGCAAACACGCCGACGCAGAAGAAGCTTTTCGGCAAACTTAAAGAATTTGTCAAGGCAGGAGGTACGGCTGTCTATTTACAGGGAGGCGGACTAAAAGTTCCCTGGGCCAAGGCCGGAGATGCGTCGCAACTGCTGCCCGTGCGCGTTCGTATAAAAGCCGCAATTGGTTTATGGCTGTGCATTCCGCACCTTGTCAACGATCATCCTGTGTTCGAGGGTTTACCGGTTAACTGTATGATGGGCCCGATCTACGAAAACGTCTGGGCCGAAAATACACTGCTGGACGTCGACGCCAAACCGATCGCCGGCGCCATCGGCTTTGACTTCGCACCTGATTTCGAATTAAGCAAACGCCACTATTACGGGCCGGGCAATGTTTGGTGGGGCACGGACGTAGGCGTGGTCTCGTACGGCAGGGGACGCTGTATCCTCTCGCAACTTCGCCTGGTCGATAACCTCGACAAAGACCCCATCGCCGACAAGATTCTGTTCAACTTGATTGAGTGGACTACTCAAAGCCAGTAAGAACCTGTTGCCTTCGAAGGCGGCAACGTTGGGTGGCGCCCGTAAGCTTGCTCACGTGTGTTCTCACCCATGAGTTCTTTTCACAGCCCCCATTTCTTTTGCTTCTGCTTTGGTTCGCCGGGAGGGTCGGGCTGCTCGTTTTTTGCGTCAAGGCGTTTTTTGAGGTCCTCGAATTCTTTGCGGAGTTTTTCGTTGTCCTTCTTGACGTCATCGAGACTCTTGCGAAGTTCTATGACTTCTTTGGGTGCGAGTGGTTTTTGTTGGCGCAGTTTTGTCAGTGCACTTGCCGCCGCTCGCTGGATGCGGTCGCGGGAGTCGTCGCCTTCGAAGGCGGCGACGAGGGCGATGGCTTTTGGATCGCCAAGTGCCCCCAGCGCGCCGATGGCGGCGGCTGTAATACGGCGATTCTTATGGTCTACATAACCCGTGAGGAATTTGCGAATCTTTGTTTTGTTCTTTTCGTTGCGGCTTATGTGCCCAAGTGTCTCTAATGCGCGACCAAAAGAGCTGGTGGTAAAGGATTCGGTGCGCTTCACGATGATTTCGCGAAGAATCCCGATGAAGTAAGGATCGTCCATTGTGCGAACTGCGCTCACGGCGGCATCGGCGATCCGGTCGCGGAAAGATTCGGTATCGAGAGCTTCTGCAAGCAGTTGTTTTGTCTGTTTGCTGTTGAATTTTCCTAATCGGCGAATTGCCGCGGCGCGAATGTCCGGGTTCTTCTCGCCCCTGGCGATCTTTACAAGACTGCTAAAGGCCTCCCGCCGGTAGAATCGGCCTATATCTTCGACAACCTGTTTGCGAACACGGGCATCGGCCTGCTCGACGGACTCTATAAGAGCGGCAAAAGCCTCGTCGGTCCCGATTTCTCTCAGCGCCGACGACGCCCTTGCGCGTACTCCGTAGAATGCATCTTCATTAAGCACCTGCCTGAGCTGTTCGACAGTTTTCTTGTCGTCCTTATCTTTAAGGGACGCGACGGCAAGCAATCGTCCTATTACGTCGTCGGCGTTGTCCAACTGTGCATAGAGCATATCGCGGGGCTTCTTGAAGGTGACTTTAGCGAGAACCGTGTACTCAGGATCGAACCGCACGATCTGAGGCTCCGCGGGCAGGGCAAAATAGAAGTCGTGGGTCTTTGAGTCGATCACGATTTGTCGGTCGAAAGTCTCATCCTCGGTAATGAAACGAATCGCTGCCGGGAAATGATACACGCTGACATCATTTACCGCCTGCTGCGTTTGCTTTACCGACACCTTTGCGAGCTTGTCCTTGCCCGACCATGTATAGCTGACGCTCAACTCGGGAAAGCGACCGTGACGGACCCATTCGTCGAAGAAGCGGTCCCAGGACCTCCCGGAGAGTTCTTCGACAACCGAAACGAAATCCTCGGTAACCACGCTTTGCAGCGCGTGGCGCTTCATGAAAGTCCTGACACATTTGCGATAGAGCTTTTCGCCCAATTGCGCACGAAGCATGTGCAGCACCCAGCCGCCTTTCTGATAACTGCGATAGTCAAACTGATCATCAGGCGATTTATACAGCTTATGGACGATGGGCCTTTGCTCCTCGGACCGAGACGTTATTCCCCCCGCCGACCGGTAGAGGTCATAGAGAAAACTATCTCGCCCGTTCTTATGATTTTCATACAGTTTCTGGTAGTATACCGCAAAGCCTTCGTTCAGCCACAGGTGAGACCAGTCCTTGCAGGTAACGTAGTCTCCGAACCACATGTGGACCAGTTCATGGGCGACAAGGCCGGTGCTGGAATGAATGTTCTCCGACTCGGCGGAAAAAAGCGTTCCCTCGGTTAATATAGTAAGCGTGGTGTTTTCCATGCCGCCTGCGACAAAGTCCTTGACGGCAACCTGATAATACTTGTTCCAGGGATACTTCACGCCGATTTCCTTCTCAAAGAAGGCCATCATATCGGCGGTGTCTCTAAACGAATTCTCGGCTAATTCGATCTGCGACACGGGCGTGTAAAAAGCAAGCGGAATATCTTTGTACATCGATTCTATCTTATCGAGATGACCCGCAACCAGCGCAACCAGATAGTTAACGTGCGGCTTGTCCTGGAGCCATCGGACGGCCTTTAGGCCCGTCGCCGAATCGACCTTCTCGGACATCAGTTTCCCATTGGAAAGCACCGTCATTTCGGGCGGAATTCGGCAGATGACCTCCGACGTTGACCGTTCATTGGGATAATCGTAATTGGGATACCAGTGAGGGGCCATGTGGCATTCACCCTGCGTAAAAAGATGCGTGTCGCCTGCCTCGTAACCTTGTGCGGCGGTGCGGAAATAAAGTCCTCTTTTGGGCTCGGCCCGATACGTGATCTTGACGGTGGTCTCTTTTGCCCGCCGAATGGGCGGATCGAATGTGATCGTGATGGCCTCGTCGGTTACACTGTAATCGTCAATTTCCTCGGACGAGGTGACCGCCGAAACATCCAGATCGATAGCGTCAAGGCGAAGTTCATAAAGCGGCATCGCAATCGGTGCAAACTTTATGGTCGTAACACCCGCCACCGTTCGCTTTTCAAAATCCGGGGTCACGTCAATAACAATGTGGCGAATGTCCACCTTGCGGTCCGGCGCATATTTTCGCTGCAGCACTTCGGTTTCGCCAAATCCCGTAGCCGCGAACAAAAAAACAACCGCGACGCACACAACGACCGCCCGAACGCTCCTGCACATACCCTTCATCACCCTGATTCTCCTGACAAAAACCAACAGATAAGCTAACCCCATAGTATAACCTTCAGGGCCCAAAATGTCAAACACATAGCCGCAACAACGGCTATGGCGGTTGTTGCTACAGCAGAATTCGGTCGGCTCAGTGAAAGAACTTGCACAAAAAAAAAGGGACGGGTGCGCCCGAAAGGCGCTTTCCCGGCCCATGGCGATCCACAAATCGTTGTGATTACGATTCAGCAACCGCCTGCTGCTGGATAGCTGAAGTGGCAAACTTGAACACCCACACAAATATAGACGCATGAAAACTGTTTTCGTTTCACAGAAAATATAAAAAACATTTCCCCGAGCGTGGCGAAACATATTATTTGCGAAAATCCCAACTCTTGCACACTCAGCCAACAGGTAAATCCCCCCCGGCACAATAGAAAAAGGGCGGTTTTAGGGTTAATAATGGCGATTGTAAAAGATTTTTCGAATATTCTTGTTTTTTTTATTTACAGGCAGACCCAATCCGGTGTATAGTGTATTAAGTAAGTAATACACTAATACTGAAAAGGTGTGGCACTATGCTACTGGAAATCGATCATCACAGCGGCGAGCCGATTTACCGGCAGATAATACGGCAGATTCGCCAACAGATTATGACCGGACAGTTGAAAGACGCCGACCAACTCCAGACGGTTCGCGACCTCGCCGCGAGGTTGAATGTCAACCCTATGACCGTCAGCAAGGCGTACTCATTTCTCGAAGCCGAAGGGCTTGTCGAAAGAAAAAGAGGCATAGGACTGTTTGTGGCAAAGATAAAGAAGGACGATCGACAACGCATAAAAGCCCGACTGCTCAACACCGTTATTGATAAGGCCGCAATCACTGCCGTTCAGCTTGGAACGTCGGAAGACGAAGCTGTAAAGTTTTTCAAAAAATACTACAGAAAATACAACTCCAAAAACAGGAGGCAGGAATGACAAATGCAAATTCAATAGTACAATTACGCAGCGTCTCCAGGAGGTTCGGAAGAATACAGGCGTTGAACAACATCGACCTGGATATCTCGCGAGGGAAAATCATAGGCCTGTTGGGAGCTAACGGAGCGGGCAAAAGCACCCTGTTAAGGCACATCATCGGTTTATACCTCGGCGATACCGGCCAATGTACTACATTCGGGACCGATGCAGCCAGGCTCACGCCGACGGAACTCGCCCGGATCGGTTATGTTCATCAGGAAGGCCAGCTTCTCGATTGGATGACGGTAAAGCAATTGATCCGATATGTAAGCGCCTATTACAGCAACTGGAACCACGAACTGGAAGAAAAGTATATCGAGGATTTTGATATTTCCATTAAGGACCGCGTCGGCGCTCTGTCCCCCGGCCAACGACAGAAACTTGCAATATTACTGGCCATAGCTTTTGAGCCTGAATTGCTGATACTCGATGAGCCGGCATCTGCCTTGGATCCCATCGCACGCAGCCGGTTCCTCGATCTGCTGCTCCATATAATCCAGGACGAAAATCGAACCATCATTATCTCCTCGCATATCCTCAGCGACGTCGAAAAGGTCATAGACCATACGCTCATCATGCGCAAGGGCAAGATTCTCCGTGATTGCAGCTTTGACACACTGAGAGAGGAATTCGTCAAAGTAACCCTCACATCGCTAAACGGCGACCTGCCCGCCGAACTTCCGTTTGAAAACATCGTCGATTGCCAAAGAAGCAATACCAAAGCCGTACTGACTGTGCAAAAGTACTCGCAAGACCAACTGCACGACAAGGCAAAGGCAATAAATTGCGACATCGAGATCAGACCCTTGTCTCTGGAAGAAATCTATAAAGCAGTCGTCAGCTAACAAACTCGAGGAAAAACGATATGACTATCTTACAGGCAAATCTAAAGCACCTGTATCAAAGAAAAGGCTTTTGGCTGATAGGTCTGGGGCTTGGTCTCTTTGCCTTCATGTGTATCATGGCAATTGTTGACGGTGAACAGGGCTCTTTTATGGTATTTGCCGTATGGATCTATATCGCCGCAGGCTTTACAAGTGCATTGCAGGTAGAGGTTCTGACCAGACCTTTTTCCTGGTCACTTCCGGGACATGCCAGGATACCGGTGAAATTCCTGTTTTGCATAGGAATATCTGTTTCGTTATTCTGGTCGGTGGTTTTCCTGTTCTATCCGGCCCCAACTCTCGCAGAACATTTATTATCGTGTGTTTCCGTGTTTTTTGCCGGAACAATCATCTATTGGCTCGGAGCATGGTTTGTCTTCAGATTTCCAAACTGGGTCTCTGCAATAGTATTGGTCCCAATATTAATGGTTTACGGCCGTTATCTGGATCTTTATGCACTATTTGAACGTGTCATCGTAGATGCCTGGTTTGCAGTAATTCTGTTAGGCGGCCTTGTCAACTTTCTGGCATGGCGGCACTGGTCCAGGCCGGGCATGGCGCGAAAGTATTGCGGCCGACCGTGGCTGGGAGCTTTCGACGCATGGAACAAAGAAAAAATATCCGAATTCCAACAAGCCAGGCTCGCTCAAAGAAATAAAGCAATCCCCACCGTTTTGCCCCGTGTAGAGAAATTCTTCCTTGATCGAATCACCGATCGGACCGGCCCGAATACAGCACAGTATATCTGGGGCGGTTTATACAGATCATTCGGCCTGATCGCCTCGCGAAAAAGAGAATGTGTCCGGTTCTGGCTTATCATGCTGCCGTTACTTTGCTTCCTGGGTTATATGGGGCCCGCAGCAAATATCATTTTCATCATGCCCGGTTTAATGGTCGCCAATATGAGCTTACACGTTCGGTCGACTCTGCTGGTTTCCGGCGGACGCACCGAACGGTTCTGGTCGGCCTTGTCTACCGCCGCAGTGGCGACTCTGCTTGCTACCGTCACAGTTACGCTCATGGCAGCCTTAACACTCGCCTTGCAGGCGGTCATGCCCGAATTGACAATCAAAGGACAGTCAGCCGTATACCGCGCAATGGAAATGAAACTCTTCTTCATACCGTTGTGTATGATGCCCCTTACATTAACAATCACCCTGATTTTCCACAAGTACCCGAGACTGATGATGGGCGTTGTGATGCTGATATTCATTTTTGCAATGC
>SDBS01007592.1_pt1 | contig 10511 bp, 11 predicted proteins | sample 2277091 | NCBI WGS metagenome assembly SDBS01 (sample SAMN10404972, study PRJNA504765) | marine sediment metagenome | isolation source: marine sediment core GS10_PC15, 163 cmbsf | place: Arctic Ocean: Southern Knipovich Ridge | collected 2010 | reverse complement strand
CGAGTCGCTCCCACATTTCGCGGAGCTGGCGGCCGAGCATGGCGCCGAAGAGCGGTGTTAGCTCCGGGCTCGTCACGTAGTCGGCGGTGCGGCCGATGACGTCGCGGCGAGAGGTGTAGTAGCCGAGCGTGGGATGGTAGAGCGCCATCTCCATGAAGTCGCGAAAGGGCAGAGCGCCGCCGGCGTCGCCGATGGCGTCAGCGATGGCCGCTTTGAGGGCGGCGTTTTCAGTTACGGGTTCGAACTCAGTGGGCACGCGGGAATGGTAACAGGGAGACATGTGACATGTGACAAGAGACAGGGGACGGGGGACAGGAGACAGGGGACAGTGGGGTTACGGAGACAGCAAGCGCCGGCGTGGTAGGGGAGCAGCGCCCCCGCCTGCGGTACGTCGTGGGTTATCGAGATCAACGTTCGCCCAGGTAGTTTCGGCTCGATGTCCGGGGCGCTGCGCCCCTACGGTCCAGGGTCTTCTGTTGAAGTGACAGCAGGCGCCGGCCGCGTCTCGTTCGTGTCTCCGGTCACATGTCACATGTCCCCTCTGTGCTAGGCTAGTTGTCGTTATGCGAAAGATTTACAAACATGCAAACAATTGAGTCGGAGCTGAGGACGCAGGCGTATCAGCTGTTGGCGCAGCTGCTCGTGGGGGCCGACCCGGCGCGGCTGGAGCAATGGGCCGGTCTGGGCTTGACGATGACGCAAGTGCGGGTGCTATCCACGTTGCAGATGCAGGACGGCCTGGCCGCCGGCGAACTGGCGGAGCGGCTGAACGTGCGCCCTTCAACCGTCACTCGCATCGTTGACCGGCTCGTGCGGAACAAGCTCGTGGCACGCGACGTGGACGAGAATGACCGGCGGCTCGTGCGTCACCGCCTGACGAAGAAAGGCGGCAGCGTGTTCCGCGAACTGCAGAGCATGGGCCGCGAGCGGGTCAGCCGCGTATTCGATCGGCTCGATGACGATCAGGTCAGGCGCGTCGTCGAGGCGCTCCGCGATCTGAACGAGGCGGTGGAGGCCGTGGCGAGCGAGGAGCAGGGCTAGTGGAAGCATCCGCGTCCTCCGCTGGCGCCATGCGGCCGATCGCCGAGCTGGACAGGCGGACGAAGGTGCTGGTCATCGCCGGGACGGTGCTGGGACTGTTCACGGCGGCGATGGACCAGACGGTGGTGGCCACGTCGATCCCGAAGATCGTGGCCGACCTCGGCGGCTTCGGGCTGTTCTCGTGGGTCGGCACCGGGTTTTTGCTGGCGTCGACGACGACGGTGCCGATCGTCGGGCGGCTGTCGGACATGTACGGGCGCAAGCCGTTCTTCATGCTGGGCATCGTCGTCCTGTTGCTGGGGTCGGTGCTCTCCGGCTCGTCGCAGAACATTGAGCAGCTGATCGCGTTCCGGGTGATCCAGGGGTTCGGCGCCGGGATGATCATGGCGATCGCCTTTACGATCGTCGGCGACGTGTTCCCGCCGGCGGAGCGTGGCCGCTGGATGGGCCTGATGGCGGGCGTCTTTGCGGCGGCCAGCGTGCTGGGGCCGCTGATCGGCGGCACGCTGACGGATCACGTGGACTGGCGCTGGGTCTTCTACATCAACATTCCGATGGGCGGCGTGGCGCTGGCGCTCCTGGCCTTCGGGATGCCGCGCCTGCGTCCGGCGACGACGCCGAAGCTGGACTACCGCGGCATCGTGCTGCTCTGCGCGACGACAGTGCCGATGCTCCTCGCGTTCTCCTGGGCGGGCGACCGCTACGCCTGGATATCGCCCGAGATCATCGGTTTTCTGGGGTGGTCCGTCGTGGCGCTCGCGCTCTTCACCTACTTCGAGCTGCGGACGGACGAGCCGCTGCTGCCGATGCATCTGTTCAAGAACCGCGTGTTCACGGTGTCCGCGCTGGTGACGCTGATCACCGGCTTCGCAATGATGGGGAGTCTCTTTTACATACCGCTGTTCGTCCAGGGTGTGCTGGGCGCGTCGGCGACCAATAGCGGCCTTGTCACGATGCCGATGATGATAGCGATGGCGATCGCCGCCGGGATCTCCGGGCAAGTGATGTCACGGTTGGGCAAGTATCGCGTCCTCGGCGTCGTCGGTCTGGTCGTGATGGTCATAGGTATGGCGTACCTGTCGACGATGGACGCGATGTCGACGCGACGTGAAGTGACGTACGCCATGATCGTCTTTGGAGTCGGCCTGGGAACTTCGATCCCGCTGTTCACGCTCGCCGTGCAGAACTCCGTGCCCTATCGCGTGATGGGCGTCGCGACTTCGACGATGCAGTTCCTGCGCTCCGTGGGCGGGACGATGGGCGTTGCGATCATGTTCTCGGTGATTCAGGGGCAGTACGCCGACGGAATACAGGAGAACGTTCCGGCGGCCGTCCTCGAACAGGAGCAGCTGTCGCAGGCGCTGGGCGACCCGCAGTTCCTGCTGAACCCACAGGCAGAGGGCCAGTTGCAGGGTGCGTTCGCAAGCTTCGGGGAGGCCGGAGAGTCGCTGTTTGAGGCGACGATCACCGGCGTGCGTGTATCACTGGCGGATGGCATTTCGGAGTCGTTCTTCATCGCGATCTGGGTGCTCTGCCTGGCGGTCGTAGCGAGCGTCTTCCTGAAAGAGGAGCCGTTACGGAAGACGCACTTGCTGGTTGAGGAGGAGGCGTCGCCCGCGGGCGAGCCCGAACCCGCGATGCCGCCGCTGGCCGGCGGCGCGAGGGGCGCCGACTCCGAGGTTCCGTAGCGCGAGCCGTTGCGTGGCGCAGGAGGCGGGTCTATCATCCGGCGCATGCTGGCGGTAGCGCGAAGGCTCGGTCTCGTGGCTCTGGTGGCGGTGGGCCTGCTCTCCGCCTGTGGTTCGGAGAACGAGCTGCTGCTGGGGGCGACGACGAGCGTGCAGGACACGGGGTTGCTGGACGAGCTGGTGGCGGCGTTCGTGGAAGAGAGCGGCTACCGGGTGAAACCGATCGTCCAGGGCTCGGGGCAGATCCTGGAGCTGGCGCGGCGCGGCGAGCTGGACGTGATCTTGACGCATTCGCCTGTTGACGAGGAGAGATTCATCGCAGACGGGTACGGTCTCGAACGGACGCCCGTGATGCAGAACTTCTTCCTGGTCGCAGGCCCGGCGGACGATCCGGCGCACGTGGCTACGGCGATCAGCCTTGGGGAGGCGCTGTATGCGACCGCCATAACGGGATCGCCGTTCGTGAGCCGCGGCGATGGGTCGGGGACACATGCACGCGAACTGGCTGTCTGGGCGGATGTAGGAGCCGATCCTGCGGGTGAGGGCTGGTACCGCGAATCGGCGGCCGGTCAGGGCCAGAGCGCGTTCGTGGCGAATGACGGCGACGCCTATACGCTGATCGACAGCGCGACGTTCGCGACGCTGAAGGAGCGGCTGCAGATCGTCGAGTTGTTCCGGGACGCCAGCGAGCCGAACGTCTACTCGGTCATTCGTCTGAACGCGGAGCGGCTGGACAAGGTGAACGGGGAAGCTGCCGATGCCTGGGTCGAGTTTATGACTTCGGAGCGGGCACAGCGGTTGATCGCCGGGTTCGGGCGGGACGAATTCGGCGAGAGCCTGTTCGAGCCGCTTCCACTAGACTAGGTGCCGCCATGGACCTGATCTGGGACGGAATCAAGGAAGCGGTCCGGCTTGTCTTTACCGGCGACGCTTACGTGTACGAAGTCGCCCTGACTTCGCTGTACGTTTCCGGGACGGCGACGCTGATTGCGGTGGTGATCGGCTTCGGAATCGCCTCGCTGCTCGTCTTCCGCGCGCCGCCGGGGCGCACGCTGGCACTGAGCGCGTTCAACGCGGGCATGGCGCTGCCGCCAGTGGCCGTCGGACTCTTCGTGGCGATCATGCTGTGGCGGACGGGGCCGTTCGGCGCGCTGGGCCTCCTCTTCTCACCGACGGCGATCATCATCGCGCAGGCGGTGATCGCGACGCCCGTGGTCACCGCGCTGTCGGTGGTCGCGCTGCAGAGCGTCAACCCGCGGTTGCGGACGCAGATCCTGGCGCTGGGCGCGTCCCGCTGGCAGGCCGGCCTGCTCCTCTTCCGGGAGGCGCGGCTGTCGCTGCTGGCAGCCGTGATGGCGGGCTTCGGCGCGGCGATCTCGGAAGTGGGCGCGACGATCATGGTCGGCGGGAACATCCGCGGCTCGACGCGCACGTTGACGACGGCGACCGTGCTGGAGGTGCAGCAAGGGGACTTCGAGACGGCGATCGCCTTCTCGCTGATCCTGCTCGCGATTATCTTCGTCGTTGTCGGCGCGCTGACGGTGCTGCAGCAAAGGCGGTCTGCGTCGTGAGCGAATCGCGCATCGGTCTGCGCGGCGTGCAGGTCGAGAAGGGCCGCCGCATGGTGCTGGACGTCGATCGGCTGGACGTGCGCGCGGGCGAAGTGGTGGCTGTGGTCGGGCCGAACGGCGCGGGCAAGAGCACATTGATCGCCGTGCTCGGCCTGCTCGAGAAGCCCGCGCGCGGTGAGGTGTCGTTCGATGGCGAGCCGGTGAGCGGGCCCTACCTGGCGTATCGTCGGCGCATGGCGGTCGTCTTCCAGGAGCCGCTGCTGCTGGACGCGACGGTGGAGGCGAACGTGACGACCGGCCTCTTGCTGCGTGGCGTGCCGCGAGACGAAAGGCGAGACCGGGTGCGAAGGTGGATGGACCGGTTCGGGATCGCCGGGCTGGCGGGACGCTCCGCGCGCACGCTCTCCGGTGGCGAAGCGCAGCGGACGAGCCTGGCGCGGGCGCTGGTGCTGGAGCCCGAGGTGCTGCTCCTGGACGAGCCGTTTGCGGCGCTGGACGAGCCGACGCGACAGGCGCTGATGGACGACCTGGCTCACGCGCTGGGCGAGGGCAGTGCGGCGACGGTGTTCGTGACGCACGACCGGGACGAGGCGCTGCGCCTGGGAGACCGGCTGGTGGTGCTGATGGACGGCCGTATCCGTCAGAAAGGTACGCCGCAGGAGATCTTCGCGGCTCCGGCTGACGAGGATGTGGCGGCGTTCGTCGGGACCGAGACGATCGCCCCGGGACGCGTGCAAGACGTTGCGGATGGCCTGGCGGCGGTCAAGGTCGGCGAGCAGGTGATCGAGGCCGGCGGCGACGTTGCCACGGGCGACCGCGTGCTCGTCTGCGTCCGGCCCGAAGACGTGACGATCGGCCCGCCTGGAGACGGTGGGCCGACCAGCGCTCGCAATCGTCTGCCGGCGACGGTAACTCGCATCACGCCGGCGGGCCCCTGGATGCGCGTCGAGCTGGACGCTGGATTTCCTCTTGTCGCACTGATCACGAAGCAATCGCGCGAGGAGCTATCGCTGGCGCCGGGGTCGGCGGTCGTCGCGAGGTTGAAGGCGACGGCGGTGCATCTGATCAGGAGACAGGAGACAGGAGACAGGGGACAGGTGGATCTGGCAACGGATTCTTCGAACGGATAAGCGGATGGCGACGCAGCGGCAATCCGTTGATCCGCTCCCCATCCGTTGACAGCAGGCGTTGGCGGGGTAGGGGCGCAGCGCCCCGGACATCGAGGCGAAGTTACTTGGGCGAACGTCGATCTCGATAGCCCACGACGTACCGCAGGCGGGGGCGCTGCGCCCCTACGGTTCCGCGTCGCCTGCCTTTACCTTCGCGGGAGGTTCTCCAGCAGATCGAGGTCGTTGCTGATGATGCCGTCGGCGCCCTGTTCGACCCAGTGGCGTGCGGCTTTCGGGTCGTCGACTGTCCAGACGTAGACGTTGACGCCGTTCTCCTCCAGGACGCGGGCCTTTTCGTCGTCAATGAAGTGACGGGAGATGCAGACCTGGCGTACTCGCTTGTCCGTCATCTTGCGGACGAAGCTCTCCCACTGGTGCGGCTTCTCCAGTGAGTAGCGCACCTCGATCTCGTCGTCGACGTGGCGGAGGGCGTTGAGGACCGGGTACGTCTGGCCGCAGACGGCGGCCCACGATGACGCCTCGTGCTCACGCACCCGGCGCGCGATCTCCCGGGCGAATGCGGTGCTGCGGCCGTCCTTGTAGCGCCCCTTGACGTCGAGGAGGAGACGCTTGCTCCCGCCGACGATCTGGAGCAGTTCGCCCAGCTTGAGCGGGTTGATGTGCGGCCACACCCAGTAGCCGGGCCAGACGGGGAACGCCGGCCGCGGCAGGGGATGTCCCGGCATCTTCTTGTCTGCGAGCAGGGGCAGCGGGCTGAGGCGCCGGGCGTGGTGGGCGTATACGTCGCCGCCGCGAAACCAGACGTCGACCTCGATCATGTCGACGTCGGCCTCGAGCGCACGGTGGAGGGCGGCGCGGCTGTTGCCGTAGGCGTGTGCGATGCGGACTGGCCGGGGGGGCGCCATTGTCTAGGCGCTGGCGAGGCGGCGCACTTCCTGCGCGCGCTGGTTGTACTGCGCCGCGGCGAGCTCGAGGACCTGGAGCAGCGTGTAGCTGCCGAGTTCCGGGTCTTCGGCCTTCTTTTCGAGGTCGCCCGGCAGGAGGTCGTGGAGGAGCGTGCCGAAGCTGCGGTGCGCCACCTGGAAGGCCATGACGCCCTCTCGGAGCGAGCCGAGATCGGCACGAACGAGGTCGGGCGGCTGCGGCAGGTTCAGCGCGCGGGCCGCGAGACGGCCGAAGTAGAAGTTCACGTCGTCCACGGTGCGCTCGTTGACGCGCTTGATCGAGTCGCCGTCGCCGGCGGCGCTGGCGAACGAACCGTGGTCGGTGGCCTCGAGCGCTTCCACGAGGGCGAGGTGCGCGCCGTCGAGTCGCTGCAGGAGGTCGTCGGTCTCGGTCTTCTGTGCTTGTCTTTCGGTCATCTTCAGTCCAGTGGCTGTCGCGAGGCGTAGCCGGTGTCCAGTTCGTGCCAGAAGGAGACGCGCTCTTCGCCGAGCTTCCAGCAGAGGTAGACGTCGCGGCCGTCCCGCTCGCTTCGGAAGTCTATCAGGCCCATCTCCAGGTCCTTGACCTCGACGCCGAAGCCGGTGACGCGCTCGACGAGTTCGTTGATCGCGGCGCCGATGCTCTGCAGGGCCCGTGAGAGACGCGACATTTCGACGTCCAGGCTGTGTCCGTTCGCCTTCAGTGTACCCTGCAGTTCGTTGACGGCGGAGCGCGTCTCGTCGTTCTTGCGCTTGAGATCGCGTAGTTGCACGAGGCGTGGTGCGATCTCCGGAAGGAGGGCGTCTGCCTCTTCGCGGCTGAAGCGGCGCGGCATAGCAGGGACAGTATGTCACACGGGGCCCTGGCGAGATGCTGGAGCGCGAAGAAGGGGCGGCTAGCGCCGCCCCTTCGATGGTGTGTCGTGGTGGATGCTAGCCGGCCTTGACCTTCTTCACCTCTTCGAGGAACGCCGGCACGAACTCTTTCCAGTCGTGGACGACGGCCCAGCGGGAGGCCTTGAAGATGCTGGCGTCGGCGTCCTTGTTGACGGAGGCGATGTTCTTGACGCTGGAGATGCCGGCCATGTGCTGGCTGGCGCCGGAGATGCCGATGGCGATGTAGAGGTCTGGCGTGACGATCTTGCCGGTCAGCCCGATCTGCGTTGCCACCGGGTACCAGCCCAGGTCGCAGACGGCGCGGCTGGAGCCGACAGCGCCGCCGAGGATGCCCGCCAGCTCTTCCAGCTGCTGGAACGCTTCCGGGCCTCCGACGCCGCGGCCGGCGCCGACGACGACCGTCGCGTCTTCGAGCCGGATGCCCTCGGACTCTGGCTTGCTGCTGCCCGTGATGGTGGTGCGCACCTGGTCGGCGGAGACGCCGGCGTCTTGCTTCACCACTTCGGCTGAGCCGGACGCGGCGGCTGGCTCAAGCGCCTTGACGCGCACCGTGGCGATCTGTGGTGAGCCGTTGATGGTGTAGCGTGCGCGAGCCGCCCCGCCGTAGCAGGGTCGCTCGGCCAGGAGCTTGTCGCCCTCCATCGAGACAGCTACGCTGTCCATCACGACGGCGGTGCTGAGGCGCTGGGCGAGGCGTGGCGCGAGATCGCGGCCGATCATCGTCTGTCCAAGGAGGATGATCGCGGGGTCGACCTCTTTGGCGATGCGCTCAGCGACGGGAAGGTAGGCGTCGCCCTGGTAATCCTTGAGGACCGGGTCGTCGACGACGATCACCTTCTCCGCGCCGAACTGGCCGGCCTCCTGGGCGATGGCCTCGACGCCGGAGCCGAGCAGGGCGCAGGTGACGGGCCCGCCAAGGGCAGCCGCCGCGCCGCTCAACTCGGCCGTGATGCCGGCGAGCTTGCCGTCTTCAGTTGCTTCTCCGAATATCAGTACTCCGTTAGGCATATCGTTTACTCCTAGATGAGCTTGGCGTCGCTGAGGCGCTGGGCCAGGGTGGCGGCCTTCTCCTCGACGGTCTCACCGTCGATGACCTCGGTCTCGACCGAAGTGTCCGGGATGTAGAGGGCCTCGAGGTTGACGCGGTTTTGAGGCGCTGAGATGCCGAGGTCGGCGAGGGTCCAGTTCTTAACTTCTTTTTTGGCCGCCTGCATGATCTGGCGCAGCTGCGGGTAGCGCGGCTCGCCCAGCTCGTTGCTGACGGTGACGACGCAGGGCGTCGGCGCCTCGACGGTTTCGAAGCCGTCCATCAGCACGCGTTCGACGGTGACCTTGTCCCCGGCGTAGTCGATCTGCTTGGCGATCGTGACGACCGGGAGGCCGAGAATCTCGGCGACGGTAGAGCCGACGACGCCGATGTCCCAGTCGACCGACTGGCGGCCGGCGAGGATCAGGTCGTAGTCGCCGAGCTTCTGGACGGCAGCGGCGAGGACCTCGGCGGTGGCCCAGTGGTCGGCGTCGTTGACGGCGGGGTCGTTAATGTGGACGCCCTCGTCCACGCCCATCGCCAGGCAGTGCTTGATCGTGTCGCGGAAGGGGTCGGGGCCAAGGCTGACGACCGTGATGGTCGAATCGGGGTGGTTGTCCTTGATGCGCAGCGCGGCCTCGACGGCGATGGTGTCGAACTGGCTTGGGACCGGTTGAACGCCGGGCGCAGGTATGACCTTCTTCGCGGCCTCGTCAACCTTGAACTGCGAGGCGGGCGTTTCTGGGTCCGGCACCTGCTTGACGAAACAGATGATGTGGGGCATAAGCCTCCTCCTGGCTGTCTAACTGAGTAGTGGGGCGATCGACAGTGTTCGGGAGTATGTGAAATTTATCACCCAGCGCAACAGTATAGCATTCGCCGTGTTGGGGGCAAGGGTCAAACGGACGGGCTGAGCGCGCCGCAGCTGGACTCAGGCGGGACGATACGGCCGCAGGCGGAGCAAGCCGTCCTCCGTACGTTCGAGGACCGGCGCGACGCCGGAAACGTCGAGCCGGGCGCAGTACGCGACATCGTCGCCGAGCCCCTCGTCGATCAGCTCCTGCGAGTGGTAGGCGGAGCGGACGGCCGCGGCGATGTCAGCCGAGGCGACGGTGAAGGCGTCGCGGGCGAAGCGCGCCGCGTCGGACGCTTCGAGCGCTGGTTCGTGCGCGAGTGCGGCGTCGGCGATGGCGCCGGCGCCGAGTGCGTCCTCGAGCACGAACGTGCCGCCGCCGTGCGCCGCCGAGCAGACGATGGCTATGCCCAGCCCGCGCTGGCGCGCGATGTCGATCGCGGCGCGGGCGATCGCTGTCCGGTTGAGGAGCGCGCCGACGAGGACGGCGGGCGATTCGGCGGCGATGGCGGCGAGGACGCGCGTGCCGTTGGACGTGGCGAGGATCGCCGAGCGGTCGCCGAGGTCCAGGCGGGAGAACTCCGAGGGCGAGTTCCCGTAGTCGAAGCCGTGCGGGGGCAGGCCGCGTTCCTCGCCGCACAGGAGGTGGTCCGGCAGGCCGGTCTGCAGGTGGCGGGCGCGGTCGATCGTCGCTGCGGCGACGACGGAGGAGCAACCGCGCTCCAGCAGCGTGACGATGCTGGAGGAGGCGCGCAGGACGTCGACGACGACGCAGACGCTGCGGGCGGCGCTGAACTTCCCGGACGGGCTTCCCTGCAGTCGCTGCCCGGGCAGGAGGGCGACGTCGATGCGTCCTTCAGGTCCGCCGGACGTTTCTTGACCCATGAGATGCGAGTTTATAATATGCCGCTAAGCGATTGGGCAGTACAATCAGCGGCGCCGGCGAAGCGCTTTCAGGGGCCGGATAACTTCCGCAGATTTCGACAAGGAGCGGGTTCGCGCATGTTCGTTGAAAAGCTCCGGGCGGCCCAGAAGAGGAACGAGAGCTTCCTGTGCGTTGGTCTCGATCCCGACCCCGAGCTGATGCCTCACCAGGACGTTGCGTCCTTCCTCAACGAGATCGTCGAGGCGACCAGGGACCTCGTTTGCGCTTTCAAGCCGAACCTCGCGTTCTTCGAAGCGCTGGGGGTGGGCGGGATGCAGACGCTCCTCGAGTCGATACAGGGTGTGCCCGCTGACGTTCCGATCATCGCCGACGCCAAGCGGGGCGACATCGGCAACACGGCGCGCTTCTACGCCAGGGCGCTGTTCGAGACGTACGATTTCGATGCCGCGACGGTGAACCCGTACGGCGGCCGCGACGCCGTGCAGCCGTTCGCGG
>SDBS01007591.1_pt1 | contig 10512 bp, 15 predicted proteins | sample 2277091 | NCBI WGS metagenome assembly SDBS01 (sample SAMN10404972, study PRJNA504765) | marine sediment metagenome | isolation source: marine sediment core GS10_PC15, 163 cmbsf | place: Arctic Ocean: Southern Knipovich Ridge | collected 2010 | reverse complement strand
CTGTTGCTAGCAGAGACATTGAATACTACTACAAGAACGCTTGGCTAGATATCTTGGCTGAGGATTTTGATGATGATGGTTCGATCAGGTTTTTCGCGACAAAAAGCGAAGTCCTGAATTAATGGCAGTCAGCACAACGTAACGTTACGTTGGAGGAATGAAATGAATCACAAACTGTATTTTCCGTGTCCAATATGTAAAAGAGTGCTCCTGGTGGAGCATGCAAAGACCGGCAAGCCTTACTGCAAATGCAATGAGTGTGGGGTTCAACTCTTTGTCAGAGGCAAACAGGGAATAACACGATTTTACAAGATGTTAGGAGAATTGAAGATTCATGGTGATACAAGAGACTTGATAAATTCAGTGGATTACCTTAATGCTCTCAAGGCCCTCTTGGCAGAAATCAGAGGAAAACAGCCGTTCTTCGGAGAGAACGCCGACCTGAATCTTCAGGAGATGGCAATTCTTCGACAAATAGAGAACGTAAAGGAAAACCTAAAGGAGGGGTGATTCCCAAAATGGAAAAGGCAGTCAGCTACGTCAGGGTGTCCAGCAAGGAACAGCAAGAACAAGGCTTCTCACTCCAAGCTCAAAGGAAGCTGTTGCAAGGTTACGCAAAGCGTAAGGGCTTGACGATCAGCAAGGAGTATGAAGAGGTTGAAACTGCTAAAAAGGCAGGCAGAACACAATTTGAAGGGATGATCCGACACCTGAAGGACAATCCTGGTATAAGGCATATCCTGGTTGAAAAGACGGATCGCCTGTATAGGAACTTCAGGGACCTTGTAACGATAGATGATCTGGACAGAAATATTCACTTGGTCAAAGAAAATACAATCATAGGCCCCGATTCAAAATCACACGATAAGTTGGTGCATAATTTCAAGGTCGTTCTTGCCAAGAACTACATCGATAACCTCTCAGAAGAGACTAGCAAGGGAATGAAGGCTAAGGCCGAGCTTGGCCTGTGGCCTTCCTTCGCCCCACTAGGCTACATCAACAACAGAGAGACAAAAGGGATAGGCGTGGATTTTCAGAGGGCTCAGATAATCAAGGAGCTTTTCGAGGAATACTCTGAGAGAAAGTTGAATCTGAGACAGGGAGAGAAGTTTGCCTGGGACAAAGGGCTCAGGACCAGGAAGGGCAATCTTGTCTCAAAATCGAATATTTACAGAATGCTAATCAATCCAATATACATCGGGGATTTCAAATGGGATGGGGTCTACTACAAGGGCAAACACAATCCCATTATCAGCCGAGAAGTGTTTGAGAAAGTGCAGAGTGTACTCCACGACAGGAGTAAGCCCAGGAAGAGGAATCACAAATTCGCCTTTCGGGGATTGATGAAATGTGGGTCGTGTGGGCGTCCGATTACTGCTGAAATCCAAAAAGGCAAATATGTCTATTACCATTGCACCAGGACAGGGCCAAAATGCACCGAAAAAGCCATTCGTGAAGAAAAGCTGGCTCAGATGTTAGGAGAGCCATTGAAGAGGCTCAGAATCAGCGAGGAGCGTCTTGAGTGGATAATCAAGGCATTGAAGGAAAGCCATGAGGACGAAAAGAGGTTCAAGGCCGAAGAGGTTGGGAAACTTGAAAAGGAATACCAGGAGCTAGGAAGGAAGATAGATCAGCTCTACGAGGACAAACAAAACGGTGAGATCCCTGTGAAATTCTGGAAGAGCAAATATCAGGAATATGTCAGTCGGCAGGAAAGAGCAAAGGAACGTATCGAGGAACACAGGAAGGCCGAAGGTAATTATCTTGAGAATGGCGTGCGTATATTAGAACTCGCACAAAAGGCGTACTCTTTATACGTTACGCAAGATTCATGGGAACAGAGGGAATTGTTGGATTTGATTCATTCTAACTCTGTTCTCAAGGGTGGCGAGGTCTACATGGAATTACGGAAACCGTTTGATATGCTTGCAGATGGGATAGTCCAGGAAGAGAAGTTGAAAATAGAAAAAGCCCCCGAAGAGGCCATAAATAATAATTGGCTCCCCAGGCAGGACTTGAACTGGCAAGAATTCCTGCACCTCCGGTCCGCCTGTTTCCAGGCGGAAGCCTCTGAAGAAATAGAATGACTGTTTTGATCTTATGCCGGAGTGCATGCAGACGCTCATATGCCTGTGTACATAGAGCTGTTTCTGCCTTTCAACTGCTTTAAAATCAAGAAGATATATTTACCGCCCCACCACCCCGTATATCAGCGCCCGTATGAAAACCCATTGTTACTGATGATGGCACATCTCTTGTATTCATCACGCCTTACAGGGCCGGATAACGTTCCGGGCCGACGGAGTCTGTTCGGGTCTGTGAAAGGTGTGTGGAATGAGCGGAAAGATAATCGAAATGCGCCGCGGCAGCAGCGGGGAAGCAGGCGAGAGCCTGTACGATAAAGCTTCGGCATTCGTAGCGCAGGGGAAGCTGGAAGAAGCGGAGGGGCTTATTTCCGAAGGCAGAGAGATCGAGCCGGTCAATGCCGACTTCGCCAATCTCGACGGGATCGTGCAGCTCAGGAAGGGCGACTGCAATGGCGCCGTCGACAGGTTCTCCGAGGCTGTCCTTATGGACGAGGGCAGAGCGGACCTGCGCAACAATCTTGGTACCGCGCTTCTCGAGGCAGGCAGGATAAAGGAAGCTGCAGGCGCGATAGCTGACGGTCTGTCGATCGACGGAAACAATGTCAATCTCCTGCGAAACGCGGCGGCAGCGGCGATAATCCTCGGTGACAGCGACAGGGCTGTCGAGCTTGCGTGCAGGGCTGTCAAGGAAGAGACGCACGAAGCGGGAAGTCACGTCGTTCTGGCCGAGACCCTGCTGCGGTCCGGTAAGAGCAGGGCGGCCGCCGCCGCTCTCGATTGTCTCAAATTCCTCGAGGGAACGCCGATGAAGGTGCTCCTCAAGGCCGTTCATCTCTATATAAGGATGGACATGCTCGAAGAGGCGCAGCGCGTGGTCTACACCGCCCTGGAAAGCGATCCGGCCAACTGCAAACTGATGCTTCTGCTCGGTAAGGTCCTCGAGATGCGCGACGATCTCGACGAGGCCCGGCATGTCTATGTCACGACGCTCTCTCACGATCCGGAAAATGTCGACGCGAGAAACGGTCTCGGCTGCGTCCTCGAGAGGAAGGGCGAGTTCAACGAGGCCCTCGAACATTTCATGGAGGCGCACAGGCTTGCGCCTTCGAATGAGAAGATCGAGACCAACCTCGGTATAGTGCTCGACAAGCTCGACATGGACGATGAGGCCGAGCGTCACCTGGCTCTCGTCATGGAAAGGGTTCCAGGATTCGGAGTGGCTTATAACGCGATGGGCTGTTTTCTCTCGAGAAGGGGAAGATATATCGAAGCCGCGGATATTTTTACTACGGCTATCGAGCTCGAGCCCGACAATGACAGATACCGCCGCAACCTCGAACTCGCTCAGAGCATGATCGCCGCGACAGGACTGCAGGAGAGCAGGCTCTAAAAAACATTTCCATTCAGGGAAACCTCGATTATAATCCGCCTTGAGGGTGCCGCCGCGGAAGGGCGCGGCTGTACCCCTGAAAGGCGGGCTTGATATGAGTGTAAAGAAGAAGGCTCGTTCCAACGTCATAGCGCTTCTCACAGATTTCAGCTGGCACAACTGGTATCTCGGCGTCATGAAGGGCGTGATCCTCGGTATCAATCCCGATGTGAGGATCATGGACCTCTGTCACGACGTCTCGAGCCAGGATGTGCGGGAGGGAAGCTTTGTGCTCGGCAACAGTTTCGAATATTTTCCTGCCGGGACGGTCTTTCTCTGTGTCGTCGATCCGGGCGTCGGGGGCGACAGGCGCAATCTCATCGTCGAGACGGACAAGTATTATTTCGTAGGACCGGACAACGGCATACTGAGCTGCATTTTCGAAAAGGGAATCGTCAGGAAGGTCTACGCGGTCAAACCGGGGAAGCACACCCTGCCGCTTCACGGAAGGACCTTTCTAGGAAGGGACATCTTCGCTCCGATAGCGACACATCTCACGCTCGGAGTCGAGCCCTCCGAGATGGGCGAAACGGTCGATTCGGTCCTGACCGTTCCAGCTCTGAAGCCGCATGTCAACAAGAAGGGCGAGGTGTCGGGAAGGGCCGTTTACGTCGATACATTCGGCAATATCATCACTAATATCGGGGAGCAGTACCTGTTAGATGAGTTCGGCAGGAATACTGACTGGGACGATGTGATCGTCCGTATAGGGAAGAGGCGGATCAAGGGAGTGAAGAGATATTACGAGCAGGGCAAGCTCGGCAAACTGATGGCGCTGTTCGATTCCTGGGGATACCTCGAGCTGGCCGTCAACATGGGGAACGCATTCAGCCTCCTCGGCCTGACAGAGAAGAAATCGCTCGAAGTATTCGTCTCATATTCCTCCACCGGCCCGAAAAGGAAATAATGACCCTGCGGTTGACAGTTCTGGGGTCGGGCACGATAGTGCCGACGCAAGCAAGGCGTGCCACGTCACTTCTCCTCGAGGGAGGCGGCGAGGACATACTGCTCGACTGCGGCCCCGGGGCTCTCCAGTCGATCGAGGACGCGGGGGGATCTTACAGAGACATACACAGGATCCTGCTGACGCACTTTCACCCCGATCATACTCTCGACCTGGGAAGACTCTTTTCAGCGATCAGAAACGATACAGCCGTGACCGGGCAGAAGTGGCTTGTCATTTACGGGCCGAAGGGCCTGGAAAGTTTTATTTCGGGATGGGACGGTCTGTACGGCAGCATCGTGCCGGACGGCGATACGCTCAACCTGGTTCCGATGGAACCGGGGTACGAGATAGATATCGGCGACATGTTGATCACCGCCGGCCTGGCCAAGCACGGCGGCAGGCCCGCGCTTGCCTGGAGGATCGATCTTGCCGGCAGGAGCATCGTCTATACCGGAGATACGTCGCATTCCGAACGGCTCGCTGAATTCGCGTCGGGGGCCGACCTGCTCGTTTCCGAGTGTTCGTTTCCGGACGAATCGCCTGCCGACGGACACATGACCCCGTCTGTGGTAGGGGAGATGGCCGCATCGGCAGGGGTGGGCGAAGTGCTTCTCGTGCATATGTACCCGTTCTTCGGCGAGACCGACCCGGCCGCCGAAGTAAGGAGAAGATTCAAGGGCAAGGTGACGACCGGCAGGGACGGCCTTGTCATCGAGTTATGATAAGCAGAAAACAGGCAGCCGTTATCATCCTTATCTTTCTCGCGCTGACTGCCGGCGTGCGGGATGCCGGCGCATACAGGCTCATCAAACACAGGGAATGGAAGCTTGCGGCAGAAGGACGGTTGCTGTTCACCGCGAGGAACGTGCGGGGGGCGATCGAGGTGATCGGCTGGGACCGCGACGATATCGAGATATCGGCCACTATCAGGATACGGGCCGCCAGCAAGAACAAGGCGCAGAAGATCTACGGGAAGATCGAGTTCGAGATAGGCCAGGAGCCGGGAAACATATCGATAAAGGCGCTCGTACCTCAATACAGGAAGGACAGTATCTCCGGAGAGGGTAATACAACTGTCTGGGTAGATTACTTGATCCGGGTCCCGTATACGACCGATCTCGATGTACGGTCGGTCACCGGCGATATCGCTGTTGTACAGGTCGGGGGGACCTTCCGCATCGTCAGCGAACGAGGCGCGATCGACATGCTCTCAAGAGGGGGCGAAGGCGTCCTGAAGACCGGCAGCGGTGACATCGGATGCGAGCTCGCATTTCTTCCCACGGGCGGGAAACTTCGGCTCAAGACCGGCAACGGGGATCTGTCGCTCGGTATCCCGGCGGAGACGAGTGCCTTGCTCAGGGCGAAGACTCGCGCCGGCAGGGTGAGGGTCGGGCTTCCGATGACCGAGGTCGAAAAAAAGAAACGGAAGGTGAAAAAGGGCGTTCTCGGCGGCGGCGACGGAGAGATCGTCCTGGAATCGGCAAATGGAGATATCACAGTCGGAGGATTGTAACAGGACGGAGGTCCATGGAATGGAAGGCGATAAAAAACATACTACCTCGATACCGCCCGGTATAGCGTCGGCTGCGGCCTACTTCTTCCCGTTTTTTGGCGGACTCGTGATGCTCGCCATCGAGAAGGAGGATCGCATAGTGAGGTTTCACGCGGCCCAGTCGATCGTCTTCTGGGTCTGTGCGATTCCGATCGCCCTGCTCTCAGGGATCCCCGTGATCGGCACCATTCTGGGTTTTGCCTTTCTCGTCGCCTGGATATTTCTCATGTACCAGGCCTGGATGAACAGGGAGTTCGAGATCCCGTATCTCGGGGCGATCGCCAGAGAGCAGGTGTTCGGGAAAGAGGATGGACCGGCTGCGGAGAAAAGCTCCGAACCGAAGCCTGAACCCGCTCCTGAGCCGGAAGCGCCGACCGTTGACGGTGAGGAAAAAGACCCTGAAGAATAATGAGTTACCTTCACCGGGCGTGATTATTCCATTTACCGGTGGAAACAGACGGATTATATTATTTGCACCCTTTCAGGGTGCAATTTTATATGAATATCTCTATTGCCGGAGTTGTATGACTCATGACGGTAACGGACGGGACGACTGACATTTCGAAGGAGACGCTGCAGGCCTGGAAGGAAGGCAGCGTCAAGGCGTTTGAAGAGATCGTAAGGACCGCCATGAGGCGTGCCTACGCAGTCGCCGTCGGCATTGTCGGAAATGCCGAGGACGCTCGTGATCTCTCGCAGGAGGCGTTCATGGCAGCGCACAGAGCAAGAGCTACATTCGATGTCGAACGTCCCTTCTTCCCCTGGTTTTACCGTATCCTGAGGAACAAGTGTCTGAACTTCCTCAGGAAGAAAGCCGGCAGAAGGGAGGTCTCGATCGACATATTGATCGAGAAGCCCGGCCGGTCCGAATCCCCCGAAAAGGGTGTGATGAGAAAGGAGCGGGCCGAAGCACTCTGGCAGGCGATCCAGGATCTTACTCCCGAACACAGGGAGATAGTCATCCTCAGATCGTTCCAGGAGCTCTCGTACAGGGAGATAGCCGAGACTCTCGGCATATCGGAAGGGACCGTGATGTCCCGCCTGTACTATGCCCGCAAATCGCTGTACGGGAAACTGAAGGATATCTGCGACGACCTGTACAGGGAAGGGGATGATGAGCCTTGAGCTGCAACAGGATCGAGACCGACGGCATGAGATACCTCGACGGCGAGATGTCCGCCAAAGAGAAGATAGAATTCAAAGAGCACCTCGCCTCGTGCGGGGCATGCAGGCAGGCAATGAACGAGCTCGGCAGCGTCGCGAGGTTGACCGGTATGATGAAGATCCGCGACCCGCAGGACGATTTCTGGGAAGCGTACTGGAAGAAGCTCTTCAGAAGGCTCGAGCGGAAGACCGGATGGCTGCTGATGATCGCCGGTGCGGCGCTGATCATACTTTACGCCCTCTGGAGGGGCGTAACTGACTTCGGCGAGATAACCTTCGTCAAGGTCGTTGCTGTGATCCTGGCCGCCGGATTTGTCATACTGCTTGTATCGGTCATAAGGGAACGATTGCACCAGTATAAGACTGACCGGTACAAAGACATCGAGAGATAGGCGGAAGCTTGAAAGGGGAGTGGTCTGGATGATGATCACAACGACGGATAACATACCTGGAAAGAAGATAGTGAAGGTAGTCGGCCTGGTCAGGGGTAACACGATCAGGGCGAGGCATATCGGACGGGACATCCTCGCCGGCCTGAGAAATATCGCGGGCGGCGAGATAGTCGAGTACACGAAGATGGTCGCCGAATCGCGCGAGCAGTCACTCGACAGGATGCTCGCCGAGGCCGAGGCGAAGGGGGCCAACGCGGTGGTCTGTCTGAGGTTCACGACCAACTCGATGATGGAGGGCGCGGCGGAGCTTCTCGCATACGGCACGGGCGTTGTGGTGGAGGACGAATGATCAGAGCGGGAGAGTTCGAGATAAGGGCGGTCGATACGGGCAGATTCAGGCTCGACGGCGGCGCGATGTTCGGCGTTGTTCCGAAGAGCCTGTGGCAGAAGACCGATCCTGCCGATGACAGGAACAGGATCGAAATGCACATGAGAGCTCTTTACGCCGAAGGTGCTGGACGCAGGATCCTCGTCGACAGCGGGGCCGGTACGAAGCTCGACGACAAGATGGTCGAAATCTACGAGATCGAGTGCGATCCCCTGAGGAAAGTACTCGAGGATCACGGGATCGATCCCGATTCGATCACCGACGCTGTCGCTACCCACCTGCATTTCGATCACGGCGGAGGATATACATATCACGACAAGGCAGGAGAGCTGGCTCTGGCGCTCCCCAACGCGACGCATCATGTTCAGCGAAGACAGTGGGAGGCGGCCACTGGTCCGAACGAGAAGGACCGGGCGAGCTTCTGCCCCGAGAACTTCCTGCCGATCGAAAAGGCAGGAAAGCTCAATCTGCTCGATGGGGGGTGCGAGATCGTTCCCGGGGTCCGTGTCGTACCGACGGACGGACATACGCCGGGACACCAGGTCGTGCTGTTCGGCGAGGGAACCGGGACGGTCATGTACTGCGGTGACCTTATTCCGCTCTCGTCCCATGTCAACCTTCCATGGATAATGGCCTACGACCACTACCCGCTCAGCACTCTCGAGGAGAAGAGGAATCTTCTCGGTGAGGCGGCTGACGGGGACTGGATCCTCTTCTTCGAACACGACCCGTCGATCGCCGCCTGCCGGGTCAGAAGAAACGACAAGGGCAGGTTCGAGATAGCCGAAACTGTCGAGACAGGATAAACCGCTTGGAAGACGATATTCTCATGAAGCGGGTGAAGGAGGGCGACTCTGATGCCTTCCGTCAGCTCGTCGAGAAATACAAAGATGAGATCTACAACTACTTTATCAGGTCTACCGGTTCGATCGAGGACTCGGAAGACCTGACCCAGCAGTGCTTCGTCAATCTCTACAACAGCCTCGACACGTACCGCCGGAGAGCATCGCTTAGGACCTTTCTCTACCGTATCTCCACCAACCTGGCGATCAGTTTCTCGAGAATGCGTAAATCACCCCTTTCCCTCGACCTCCTGTTAGAGGGTGGGTACGACCCGGCCTCCCAGTCATCGACCGACCGACCGGAGGATCTTGCCTACGCGCGGGAGCTTCAGAAGGCATATCTCGAGGCCTTGGCCGGACTGCCGGTGGAATGGTCACTGATCCTCGATCTGAGGATCGGGAAAGAGCTGTCATACAAGGAAATAGCGGATTCTGTAGGCCGAAGCGTCTCTTCGGTCGAGTCGATCCTCTTCCGGGCACGCGAAAAACTCACAGAGGAGATGGCCCCGTACCTCGAGGGCGAGGGATAATTAGGAGTAATATAGTCAGATTCTATGCAAGGAAATGACTTTCAATGCGTTAATATAATCAGGAAAGGGAATCTTATGGATAGTAGGGATTATAAGATTATTGACCGGATTCACTCCGGGTTGCCTCGACTCGAACCGGCGGCTGATCTTACCGACAGGATCATGGCTGGTATCGAGGCGGCTGAGACAGGACGGTCAGGCTGGATGTGGCGAATTCTCGTCCCGGCTGCTGCCGCTCTGTTCGTGCTGTTAGGAATCAGGATCGGAACGCAGATAATGGATGCGTGGTTCGTTGATCCAGAGGTGAGGCATGCAGAGGTCACAGGGCTCGAGTATCTGGAAGCCTATCCTCCCGATTCGTTCGGTGAGGTCATGGATCTTGCATCCAGGGGAGGGGAAAATGAGTAAGAGGATGCTGAAGGCAATCCTTGTCGTTTCGCTCGCATTCAATCTTGCCGTGGTAGCCACCGTTGCGGTAGGCTATGCGATCCGCGAGTCAGATTCGATTGGCCAGTCGGCCGGGGACGGTAAGATCCCAATCGATGATCACGGCAAGCATCTTTCAAAGTGCATAGGACTGTCGGGAAAACGGGCGAAGTGCTTCGAGGATGTGATGGCCGGGACGAACGAGGAAGCTGACGAGATCAAGGCTCAACTGGAGAAGGAGAGGGACGACCTCTTCCACCTGCTCCAGGTGATTGAGCCCGATGAGCAGGCCATAATGGCAGAGGTCGAGGCCATATCGATTCTGCAGGGTCAGCTCGAAAAGCTCCTCGTCCAGAGACTGTTGGATTCAAGAGAGGTGCTGGAGCCCGAGGAGGATGCAAGACTCCTCTACCTGATCCGCTGCAGCATGAGACCAGGGTGTGTTGGTAAGGAAAATTGTCCCTATCAAAAAAGAAAGGAAGAAACTGAATGAAGAAATTCGCAGCTTTGTTGGCAGTAGTTCTTATTGTCGTCTCCTTCGCGTCGATCTCGGCACAGGAAAAGGAAGCCCCCAAGACTGGTCACGGCAAGTGCACTGCTGTTGACTCAGAAACCAAGGTAAAATTCCAGAAGCTAACCTCAATCCGTCAATAAATGCAGTAATAACAACGGCAAAGGATTGAAAAAAGCCTTCCGCTGTGGTAAAAAGTAAGTGAACTAAACAAACTTTTGGCTACAACGAAAGGCCACAGACTG
>SDBS01007590.1_pt1 | contig 10513 bp, 9 predicted proteins | sample 2277091 | NCBI WGS metagenome assembly SDBS01 (sample SAMN10404972, study PRJNA504765) | marine sediment metagenome | isolation source: marine sediment core GS10_PC15, 163 cmbsf | place: Arctic Ocean: Southern Knipovich Ridge | collected 2010 | reverse complement strand
GAAGGAGAGAGCGAATTGGAAGCCCTATCGCGCGAGTTTGCCTCACTCCGTAAGCTCTCAACGCGTATTGCCAAGGAAGAGCCCAAGCTCGCTCCTGACATCTTTGAATCAAAAGAGCTCCCTCCCAAAAAAACCAAACGCAAGAAATAGCACTTCCGCTATTTTCGGGTTCGAAGATGAGAATCCTTTTATTCGCTATTATTTCTTTTTTGACCTTCTCTCTATTTGGGGGAGTGGTCAATCAGAACAATGATTTCCAAGTCTGGATTCTTGAATCTGTCAACACCCCGCTGAGTGATAAATTCAAGCTCCATCTCGATGGAGAGTTGCGCTATGGGGATGATGGTTCTACCCTCTATCTCTGGTACATTCAAACTAGACTGGACTATTCTGCCTGCAACTGGTTGGATATTACCCCAGGGTACCGACATCTCTATGTTCTTCGCCCCTCTGACCGAAAATGGCTCCTAATCTACGATCCACTCTTAGACATTACTCTGAAATCGAAGCTGGGACGGTGGCAAATTGCCGATCGCAATCGCACCCAATATCTCCTCTTTGACTCTGGCCCTACACTTTGGCAATATCGCAATCGCATATTGGCTATTTCTCCTTGGAAATTGGGAGGATTAAATCCTCAAATCTCCAATGAATTCTTCTTCCGGGAGAACGTTGGATATGCTGAGAACCGGTTTAGCGTCGGAGGAACATTTCAAACCACCAAAAAGACAAGCTGTACCCTTCTCTATACCCTTCGTCATCAAAAGCGCTCAGACATGTGGAAACGCCATCACGTCTTATGGGCCATCCTCAGCCAGTCCTTCTAAATGGGGTCAGACGTGCATAACTGCACAAATGGGGTCAGACGTGCAAAACTGCACAAATGGGGTCAGACGTGCAAAACTCGATTTCTAACAATGGCATTGTTAGAAATCCACTTTTTCAGTCCATTTACCTGGAAAACTAACAGTCTGATTGTTAGAAATCGAACAGAATGAGACTGGCACAGATAGTCTGGTTAGACGATCACGCAGTCCTTCTTTTCTGGTGCAGGCGGAGGAGTGTGCACCTTCAGTGGAGGTTCTTGCTCTATTACTCGGACTATTTCTTCCACAATTTGTTCTTCTGGGTCCTCATCAACACCCGGTGCCGAGGAGGAAGTAGTAGCCCCACTTTTGCCTGAAGATGACGTTGCCTCAGGAAGAGCTTGCCTCTTTCGTTTTATGACATCTATAACTAAGCTCCGCGTTTTCTCTAGCTCGGCTAATCCATCCCGAATTGATTTATTTAGAAACTCATCATCTGGCCGCTCGACTCTGGCGCGCTCTTTATCCCTGTAGTGATGTCCTATTCTAACATTAAGAATTAAAAGCTTACGCTCTAATTTCTCGAGATCCCACGAGAAGTATTTATTCATCTTTGCTTGCTTGCCTGAAGATGACGATGCCTCAGGAAGATCTTGCCGCTTTCGATTTATGGCTCCTTGAATCATACCGCGAGCTTCTTCTGCATCGAAAAAGTTATCCAGAGCCTGTCTGATGATAGTGTCATTGTTGGTCAGCATAGCTCGATCTTTTTCAATAGTGAGTTGCTCCATCTGACCTTGAATGCTTGCGAGCTCTTTCTCCAAACTTTCAAGATCCCGCGAGAGGTATTTATCCATCTTTGCTTGTTTGTCTTTCCATTCAGTTGCGACCATTTGTTCGAGCTCTCGACCTTTTGGCCACTCTACCGTGGGAGAGGATCCCAAGAGCGAACCCGCAACACCCAAAAAATGGGCTCCAGTAGTTCGGACCGTCAAGGCCATTTTTTCTGGGCTCTCAGGGAGATAGGAGAGAGCCAATACCGCATTCTCAACATCTCCGTCAGACATAAAGGCCTCAAATAAACTTCGATACTTCTCCTCTTTTTCTGCCGCTGACAAATAAGGACATTCTCGAATTTGCTCCAATACTCCTTTATAATTCTTCTCTTTACCAAATTGATGCATTTTCTTGTCGAAGAGAAATACAGGCGCTAAGTCGTTCATCATCGCGATGAACCGAAAATAACCACTATGATTTAGTTCGCTTAACTGCTCCTTTTCCCACGCAACGTGTCTAGTCAATTTTTCAAAATCACGCACACTGTAGATTTCCCTCCACTGTTGCCTCATATCAAGAATTTTTTTTCTTATTTCCTCCTCGTTAGAAGAGTTAATCCCATTTGGTGCTACTTTATGGAAAAAACGAAAAACATGCTCTAAAACTAATGTCTCACTCTCGGCATGAAAATCAGGACACTGGTTGGCTAAGGCACTTTTTTCTGGTCCATCGGGGAGATGGTTGATTGCCCTAGCAGCATTTGACCAATCCTTATCTTTGATGAATACCGGAGCAAGACCGGCGAGCCATCTGTCCTGACCTTCTAGATATTCAAGCGGCAATTGCAAGATTTTCTCCAGAGCTTCTCCCCTTTTATCTGCTTCTATGGACTCATTAATGCGTTCATAGAAGCAGTATTTTTGTTTTTCGGTTAACAGAGTGTCCGAAACATTTGACACTAACGGAATCAACATTAATTCATCTAAGCCCAGGCTTTTAAGAAAGCTTTCAGAGGCTGTATTAATATTCACAGCTAGTTTGAGCTCCAAGAAATCTCTGAGAGAATAGCGAGGTATCAATTTTTCAGCCAATCTGGAACAACCTTCTTCCATTCCATGTTTATCAACTTTTTTCTTGAATTGTCCCGTAAGAAAATCACAAGTTAGTTGAGGCAGTTCTGAACCGCTTGTTGGACTCATACTTGATGAACTCATAATAATTACTCCCTATTTATTTCTTCCGCGTATAATTATACCAAAAAGCTGAATTAATTTCAAAGACACTACGGGTTGTTAAGTAATTATTTTAAGACAAATTGGGGTCAGACGTGCAATATTGCAATTCTTTAGTCGAGTTTGGAGATCTCTTCATCCATTTGATCGAAAAGACAAAATGGTAATGGGGCCTGACCCCATTTTTTTCCTTCCAAATCAACATTGAGTTGTTTACCCTTCTTTGCGAGTTAATTAAACTAAAAGGAAAAAGCCATGGCTACATCACCCAGCACTCCATTAGGTGCTAAAAATAGTTCATTAAATCCTATACCTCAAATGCAATCCTCTTCAGACGCCTTTCAAAAACGAGTCGGAGGGATCTCTGTTCCAGACTTTTCTATAGAACTTCAAGACCTATCGACTATAAAAGGCAGAATATCAAATCTGTCAACAGGCAACTTATACAATGACGATAGTTCAACTATTTTTGGCCGGCTTGAAATGAACGCTCAAAAAGTCTCGAATGTTCTTTTCTCTGATCCAACACTGCTAACTCATGTGCTATCGAAAGCTGTCCGAGAAAACCATTTATCATTGTTTAGTAAAGTCCTGAAGAGAATCGAAAATAGTGATCAGAGTTTGGAGGAACTATGCTCATTAAATGCAATTTTTTCATTGATTATTGACAACTATCGGATTGAAATGATCGAAGCACTGAAGAAGATTTCATCACTATCTCCTGATCGACTAACAGCAATGACTCTCTCGCAGCCCTTCATTGTATTATTGGTGAAAAATGAGAAAAGTGATGAAAATCGTAAATTGCAGATGATTGATTATCTCCTTAGTTGCCTCCCCTCAGAAAGGGAAAAAGTGGATTTTCTTACCAAGTCTAGAGGAGAAGCCAATGTCGTTATCGAGGCTGCACGACTTGGTTATGCGAAAATGATCCAGATGCTTACTAAATTATTGCCACACGAATCTAGGGAACAATTTCTTACTTATCCATTAGAAAGTCCTGGGAGTGGTCGTGACCGCACCGCATTATTTTATGCAAAAAACACAGAAGTTGTTGTGACAATTTTGGATCCTTTATCACAGGTGATGAGAGATAGGCTCATAGACTATGAATATACTACTTTTGAAACTGAAAGTTATGGATTTAGTGCAGGAGGAGGATATTCTCGTACAGTTGCAAAGAGACACACTGCTTTACAAAGTGTGAACAGGGAAGTAGCTACTGCGATCTTAGGATATTCCTCTAACCAGTCTTGTTCGATCGTTTGAGAAGCTCTCAAAAGGACGCTCAAAATTTAAATAATTATTTTAAAGCCGGCTAATCATTAGAGTTTGGAAATCTCTTCGTCAACGACGGGAAGCAGGGCGGGATAGTGTCTCTCTGTCCAAAAACGGAGGTTTCCAAGCCGTCTTTTGAGGTCCTGCTGCCTCTCTTCGGGCTGCAAGATTGTGGGATCTTTGTAGAACTGGCCAATATCAATGAAAATAGCTCTTGGCTCCCCGACGCAAAAAGCCACATTTTGGGCAAAGGAGCGATCCCGGTCGCGGATCCCCTTCTCGCAGCGAAGAACAACCAGATCAACGAGCTGCTGGACCCTTGCCCGCATCTCTTCATCATCTTGAATCTCAGAAAAAGCGGTGTTTAGTTGAGTAGCCTTCTTCTGGAGGACGAACTCAAAATCATCAAGCTGGATCTGATGCTTAAACCCCAACTTATCGATGAGGGTGATCGCCCGCTCTACAGCAGGCAGACGATTCAGATGGAGATAGAGGATGCCGGTCTCTTCGGGAAGCTCTTCATAAGCCAGCTGACAGCTCGCAAAGAGGTTGCGGACACGCTCTTCTCTCTTCACGATCTTCTCATCGCAGGTGGTGCGCCATTTTGTCGTCATGGGAATTTGCTTGAGCCATGAAAGCGGACGAAGATGCTTATGTTTGAAGAATTTAAGCACATATTGCTGATCGGCACTCTCAAAAGCATAAAACTGGCATCCTTTGCCGATGTAGCGATAGGTCTGATCGAGAATTTGGCCAAGCTCTTCTTTCTGACTCTCTGGCAGAGGAGCCATCTCTGCACCCGAATCGTGAGGAAGCGAGGAGGTCATCTCGCGTATACTAAATCCATCGGTCACTCGATTATAGCCGAATATAAGCCCCCACATCATAAGAATTGCTATGAAAAAGACAGAAATTTTTTTGATTGCGCTTGGTAATTTCATCGAGTACGATTTTGGCATAATGAGTAACTCTTCGCAAGGAATGATATTTTATAGCTCTATTAAACCGAAATTGATGAAAAAGACGTTGATGCGAGGCACCTTGCTTGGCAGCGCCGGCGTTTTGGTCATTCTCGGAGGAGGAACGATGCTTCCTATCGCTCAGCTTGAGTTTTGGGGATTGCCGATTCTTCTGGCAGGGCTATTACTCATTGCTGTGGGTCTCGTTCCTCAGAGAAAGTTGGCAAAATTAGAAATTAATCCTCATGAGATCCATTTCGATGGAGAGAGAGTTCTCTTTCTTCAAAACGCTGACACTGTTTTTGATCTTCCTTTTTCTGGCATTGAGAAGATCGATTATCTAGAAAATAAACAGCTCTATGGATGGGGTCTTCGGCTGAAGAAACCCATTGAAAACACACTTACTAAAAAGGGCGCTACTTTTATCACTCAGCACTTTGAGGGGTATGATCTCTTTCTCCCCTATTTCACCAAGCGGTCACTAGCAGAGTTGCACTCTCAGATTCCAGCTTGAATGATGTCGTGCATTTTGATCAATCCGACCACCTTTTCCTCTTCAACGACCGGAAGTACCATGATCGGATGTTTGGGATCGGACTCCATCATCTTAATAGCATCCCAAGCCAATTTTTCGGAGCTCACGGATCGGGGTTTTGCGGACATAAGGCTCTCCATGGAGGTTTTGAGCACGGCTTCTCCTTTCTCCTGAAGGGCTCGCCTTAAGTCTCCATCGGTAAAGATCCCTTTCAACTCTCTATTGGAGTCAATCACAAGGAGACAGCCACATTTTTTATCAGAGAAATCGGCAAGCACCTCTTCGAGTTTATCAGTAGGTAGACAGATTGGCGTCTGCTCTTGATCCACCATTAGCTCTTTGACAGTGACGTTTGCTCTCTTGCCGATCCGTCCCCCAGGATGATTCTCAGCAAAAGAATCGATACTCACACCTTTGGCTTCCATCAGTGCAATAGCAAGCAAATCACCAAAAAGGAGCTGGATCTCAGTCGAAGTGGTGGGTGCGAGATCATAGGGGCAGAGCTCGCTCTCGCAGGGCAATTCAAAGGAGAGATCAGCCCCTTGGACCAAAGTAGAAGACGGGTTAGAGGTGACTGCGATAATTGTCGCTCCTTTGTTGCGCAGAGCGGGCAGTAGGCGCAAAAGTTCTTTGCTCTCTCCGCTTTTACTCAAGCAGATAACCATATCTTTGTTGGAGATCATTCCCAAGTCACCATGGAGGGCGTCGACAGGAGCGAGGAAGAGGGCTTTCGTACCCGTAGACATCAGTGTGGCAGCAATCTTTTGAGCAATAAATCCGCTCTTTCCGACACCTGTAAAAAAAAGAATGCCCGGACAAAGCATGATTTGCTCGAAGAGTTTCTCACATTGCTGTTCTTCAAAATGGGAGAAATAGTAATCGAGATGTTGTTTTTGCTTTGCTAATAATTTTTGAAACATAGAAGTGATTGTATCTATGAAATCCCTTGAAGTCATGTAAAAAATCTCCTATTCTATTTCCCCTGCAGAACAAGAGGTAGCATGGCGAAAAAACATCCGATCACGGTGGCATATGGTGATGGCATTGGACCTGAAATCATGGAAGCGACACTCCGCATTCTCCAAGAGGGTGGTGCTGAGCTAGAGATTGAGACGATTGAGATTGGAGAGAAGGTCTATCTCGCCGGAGAGGCCGCGGGCATCAATGAGAAAGCATGGGAATCGATCCGCCGGACCAAGGTCTTTCTGAAGGCCCCTATCACCACTCCGCAGGGAGGGGGATATCGAAGTGTCAATGTCACCATCCGCGCCGCTATGGGGCTCTACGCCAATGTACGTCCTTGTATCTCTTACGCTCCCTTCGTCGAGACCAAACATCCGAAGATGGATCTGGTCGTTGTTCGTGAAAATGAAGAGGATCTCTATACCGGCATCGAATACCAGCTTACACCTGATGTCTGTGAGGCGACCAAGCTAATCAGTCGACCGGCTTGTGAGAAGATCATTCGCTTCGCCTTTGAATATGCCCAACATTATGACCGCAAAAAGGTCACCTCCTTCACCAAAGATAATATTCTCAAGATGACCGATGGACTATTTCACAAAGTCTTTGATGAGATTGGCGAGGAGTATCCAAAAATCGAGAAAGAACATTGGATCGTCGACATTGGAGCAGCTAAATTTGCCCACACACCCGAAAATTTTGATGTGGTGGTGCTACCCAATCTCTATGGCGATATCCTTTCCGATGTAGGTGCTCAGCTTTCGGGTTCTGTAGGTCTCGGCGGTTCTGCCAATATCGGAGAGAAGGGGGCGATGTTTGAGGCCATTCATGGCTCAGCTCCCAGATATGCAGGAAAAAACATCGCCAACCCATCAGCGCTTCTGCTCGGAGCGATTCAGATGCTTTTGTATATTCAGCAGCCCGAAGCGGCCAATCGCATCCACAATGCATGGCTGAAGACCCTAGAAGATGGAATTCACACCAAAGATATCTACAAAGAAGGTGTAAGCCAGAAAAAAGTAGGAACACGTGAATTTGCCGACGCGGTGGTCGACCGTTTGGGCAAGAGACCAGAAAAACTCAAAGCCGTCGATTATACTCATCTTCCCAAACATGAGGTGACAGCTCATACTGGATCGCATCCTGTTTCGGTGAAACGAGAACTCGTCGGCGTCGATGTCTATCTCTATTCTCACGACTCCGCTCAGAAGATCCAAGAGCAGCTCGCGCAACTAGAAACTCCCTCTCTTCAACTCCAATCGATCACCAATCGTGGTGTCAGAGTCTGGCCAGAAGGTAATCCCGATACTATTTGTATCGACCAATGGCGCTGTCGTTTTCAGGGAAGCAGTATGGTCTCTCCGCAAGTGATCGGCTCCCTACTTCACAGACTAGCCGATGCCAAAATGGACGTGATCAAGAGTGTGAACCTCTATACCTTCGATGGTGAGCCCGGTTTTTCAAACGCTTAAATGCCTGAGAATGATTCGAGGTGGTTTTTGAAGGCGCTCAAGAACTGGCACCCATAAATCCCATCGATAATGCGGTGATCGAAAGTCAGTGAAAGATAGACCATCCTACGCACTGCAAAAGAGTTATCTTCGCGAACCACCACTCGCTTTTGGATCGTTCCAACTCCTATGATAGCCACTTCGGGATAGCGGATGATCGGCACTCCCATGAGCGCTCCTGTCATACCGAAGTTGGTCAGTGTAATCGTCCCTTCTGAGACTTCATCGGGAGCTAGCTTGTTCTCCCGCGCTCTCGACGATAGATCGGCAACCGCCTTCACGATACTGACGAGGTTGCGCTCCTGGCAGTTTTTAATGACCGGGACGATCAATCCCTTCTCAACATTTACCGCAATACCCACATTGATATATCGCTTGATGACGATCGTTTCATCTTCCAGCGAGGCATTGAGCATGGGAAATTGCTGCAATGCTTTAGTCAGGGCCTGAATCAGAAAGCTGGTGACCGTGAGTTTCGCTCCATGACTCTCCTGAAATCGCGCTTTTTCACGGGCGATAAGCTCCATTGCATCGGTCACATCCGCTTCGATAATCACCGAGGCGTGTGGAGCTCCATAAAAAGAGCGTACCATATTGTCTGCGATCGCTTTTCGCATGCCTGACAACTTGACCCGCTCTTCTGCCCCCTTCTGTGTGGAAGGGGGTTCTGGCGTTTGATTTTGATTTTCTAAATAGTGCTTGAGGTCTTTTTTAGTGATACGTCCTCCCTCACCAGTTCCATCAATCTGACTGAGGGTATCGATCGAAATTCCCTCCATTTGCGCAAGACGTAAAACTGCGGGAGAATAGATCCCCTCTTTGCCCCCTTTTCCCTCAGAGGGAGTGGATTGAGGAGGGATTTTCTCCTTCAGATCGCACTGAACAGTTCCTACTTCCGCTTCAACATCGATGCGAGCTAGCAGGGAGCCGACTTCAATCTCTTGGTCCTCGACAACTAAAATCTCTTTGAGAATACCCGCCACAGGAGAGGGTATCTCCGAATTCACTTTCTCAGTAGAGACTTCCAAAAGAGCTTCATCAATCGCAATGGGTTCACCTACTTTTTTCAGCAGCTGAACGACCGTCGCGCCGACGATACTCTCGCCTAGTTTTGGAAGGGTAACTTCAATTTCTTGACTCATATCCTAATTCTCCGGCAGTACTGCCTTATTATCTTGAGAGGCTGGGCCATGTTCATAGCTCACATACTCTCCACTATTATATTGTGCCTCATCGAGCTCTCCCTCGGACTTTGCCACATAGACAGAGACCACAGCATCTCCTAAAATATTGGTAACCGTGCCAGCAATATCTCTTATTCGGTCGATACCGGCAATAATCGCAATCCCTTCTAAAGGCAATCCGACTGAACTCAATACAATGGAGAGGGTCACCAGAGCAGCGCCAGGAATCCCTGCCGTTCCAACCGCAGAGAGTGTCGCCGTCACCACAATGATCAAGAGACTCTGCCACCCCAGCTCAATGCCGTAAGCTTGAGCAATAAAGGCAGCGGCAATCCCCTGAAAGATCGCGGTCCCGTTCATATTGACCGTTGCTCCAATGGGAAGTACAAAACTGGAAATATTCTTAGAAACGCCAAGGTTTTCTTGTGTACAATGAAGGGTCGCTGGAAGAGTCGCAGAACTACTAGTCGTTGAAGCGGCCAGGGTAATCGCATCCGTCATCCCCTTGAAGAAAGGGCCCGGGCGCACTTTTGCCGCAAAAACCAGTATCCCCCCCAAAACAAAGACCACGTGAACCAGACAAGCGCAATAGTGGATGACCACGAGCTTCAGAAGAGGTAGCAAAATTCCTACGCCAAAAGTCCCGGCAACCCATGCCATGATCGCAAAGATCCCGAATGGGGCAAACTTCATGACAATGCCAGTAATGCTAAACATCGCCTCAGAGAGCGACTCCATGACTTTCGCCAGGGGTTTCCCCTTCTCGCCCGCAAAAGTGATTCCTAAGCCTAAAAAGATAGAGAAAACAATCACCTGTAAAATATTTCCATTGGCCAGTGACCCTATCGGATTTTCCGGCACCATCGAAAGAAACATATTTAAGAAATCCGGTGTCTCTTCAAGAGTCACAGGAATCGCATCATGATGGAGACCTATCCCAAAACCAGGTTTAAAGATCTTCGCAAAAGCAAGGCCTATAATAATCGCAAGCGCTGTGGTTCCCGCATAGAGCCCTATCGTCTTTATTCCCACCCGTCCCAGCTTTCTCATATCGTTGATAGACGTCACTCCGACAGTCATCGACGAGAAAACCAGCAGCACAACTAACATATTGAGAAGACCAAGGATAAGCGATCCAATTGGCTTCAGATAATGCGCATGTTGGCCCAGAAGGATACCTGTGAGCACCCCCAGAACAAGACCAACGAGCATTTTTTTCCAAAGTTTCATCAACTTTCTCCAATAAGTTCCTTTATCTTCTCAACCAA
>SDBS01007589.1_pt1 | contig 10513 bp, 12 predicted proteins | sample 2277091 | NCBI WGS metagenome assembly SDBS01 (sample SAMN10404972, study PRJNA504765) | marine sediment metagenome | isolation source: marine sediment core GS10_PC15, 163 cmbsf | place: Arctic Ocean: Southern Knipovich Ridge | collected 2010 | reverse complement strand
CATTACACTCCGTCGCATGCATCTGCATGATAAATATGTTGGCTGGAATCCATTAAAGATGGTGCCATCAATGCTCTATTTCGTGGGTGTTGATATGGCCTCGTGGAGATGGAAGTAAGTCACACTCTGGCATTTCCCTTCTCTTTTATGATATCTATAAATAAAAAAGGAAAGGTGTATGAAAAAAACAGTGTTGATCGCCCTTTTTATCTCTACTCATATCAGCTTTTTCTTTCTGCATATTCACAAACATATGCAGTTCATAAAAGAGTCATTCACCAAACAAAAATATGAACAAACTCTTTCAACGATCGCACACAAAAAGCAAGCTCGATTAAACGAGCTCTATGCCTTACAAAATAAACAAGATGTGAAGGCATATGCTACTCGCAAACTTGCACTAAAACCGGTCAGCATGACCCAACTGCATAGACTTTCCTATGAGCAGTCGTAATATTCGCGTTCGTACTGCAATTATCTTTTTCATGTTTGCTTTCGGTTATGCCATCTTGCTCTGTAATCTTTTTGTAATTCAGATTATGAATCAATCATTTTTTGCAAGCCTGGGCACTCACCAATATAGAATTACCCTTACTCAGTTGCCCCCGCGTGGTTCCATAGTTGATCGCACCGGTTCACTATTTTTAGCCACTAATAGGGCATGCCTCTCTGCGTTTCTTATTCCCAAACACCTTTCCAATCTTGAAAAAATTAACCGTTTTTTGCTGCAGCATTTTCCCGATGCATATAATCGTTTGCAATCACGGTTAGACTCAACATTTATGTACATCAAGCGAAGACTTACGCAGGATGAGCAAGCATCCATTGCTGAATGTGGCAATGCAGATATTCACCTTCTTGAAGAATCAAGTCGTTTTTATCCCCTCTCCTCTGCAGCCCCACTCTTAGGATTCACCGATATTGATAATGTAGGGCGCGCTGGCATAGAACTGAGTTGTAATGACCAACTCACTGGATGCCCAACGAAAGCTCTCTTAGAAAAAGATGCCCGATCTGGGTACTTCTATTTTAGTAAAGAGCTGCAAGAAACAGGAAAAAAAAGTGTGCCGATCCACCTGACTATTGATGGCGCACTCCAATTTTTAGTTGATGAAGAAATTGCATCTGCATGCTCTCGTTACCATGCAACAGAAACTGCTGCAGTTATTTTAAATCCGGAGAATGGTGACCTGCTTGCTCTTTCAAGTTACCCTTACTCCAATCCTAATGATCCCCACTTTGATTTGTATCACACCAAACAACGTGCGGTGACTGAGCAGCATGAATTGGGCTCGGTACTCAAAGTGTTTGCAGCACTTGCCGCACTTGAAGAAAAAGTGGTTACTCCTGATGAACCAATCGATTGCAAAATGAGTAAACGGTGCATCGTTGATGGACGCCCTATCACCACCTGGACCCCGCATGGCATACTGCCATTCAGAGACATTATCGCTTTTTCAAATAACATCGGTATTGCCCAAGTAGCTAAACGATTAGGGCCCCGCATCTATGATCATTATCAACGATTAGGATTTGGCAAGAAGACGGGCATCCCATTGCCGGCAGAAGCAACTGGTTTTGTAAATCCTCCTTCTCAATGGTCGGACCAATCAATTATTTCTCTTTCTTATGGGTATGAAATAAGCGCCAGCTTGATCCAGCTCGCGCAAGCGTTTGCACTCATAGCCCACGATGGCAAACAAGTTACGCCACGTCTGCTGCTTTCAGATGCCATACAGATAAGTGATGAGCCGTTATACTCGCCAGAAAGCATTGCAACCATAAGAGATATTCTTCGAAAAACAACGACGCATGGTACTGCACGACGCGCAAGGCTTTCAGGCTTTGATGTAATGAGTAAAACAGGAAGCGCCAATACCATTGTAGACGGACAATACAATCATGATAAAAATATCTACACTGCTGCCGCCATTATTGAAAAAGACAAGTATAAACGAGTTGTGATAGCATGTGTGAAAGAGCCTGATACGCCCAATGCATTTGCCTCTACTATCGCAATACCCGTACTGCGACGCATCGCTGAAAAAATGGTGATTCATGAACGTGTAATGTAAAGGAGAGAAAGCAGTGAAAGAATTGGTTATTCCCGCAGATGTGCCACCGCGTAAAAAAGATCTGTTTGCCCAAAATATGCAAACGATCAGTAAAGAAACTGATCATATATTTCTCTTTTCATGTGATCAAAAAATAGAACATCTCCATGATGATTTTGATCCAGACGAGGACGATATTCCTGAAGAAGCGGTCGACCCTGAGCATTTTTTCAAAATTGGATCGCAAGGCAGAATTGGCGCAATGGCAACGCAGCTTGAGCTGATTGCGCGTTATGCGCCTCAGTATCCTGATATTCCCTACGTTGCAAAGCTGAATAGCAAAACCAATCTCATTCCTACCGAACAAAAAGAGCCGTTAAGCGTCCCTCTTTGGGGAGTAAAGGAAGTGAAGCACCTGATTGAAGAAAGTAATCTTACCATCTGCGGAGTAGGCATTACTATTTATTTAGGCAGCGAGTTTGAAGATAAAATGATGCATTTTGCAGCCAAATCAATTTTTGAAGCGCACAAACACGGGCTGCTTGCCATTATTTGGATGTATCCTCGAGGCAAAGCAGTTGCTGATGAATCGGATGCCCATCTTCTTGCCGGAGCTGCCGGTGCTGCCAATGCACTCGGCGCTGATATCGTTAAAATCAAACCACCGCATGCATCAGAAAACAAAACTGCTCTGCAAGAACTGCAGGAAATAGTCGCCGCAGCGGGTAATACGCACGTAATTTGTTCAGGCGGTTCAAAAGTAGATCCCGAAGCATACCTGCGCAATATCTATGAGCAGATACATACGGGCGGCGTAGCCGGGACCGCAACCGGACGCAACGTATTTCAAAATACGCTGCCGCAAGCGATCGGGATGACGAAGGCAATTTCTGTCATTGTGTATGATGGTGCAACCGTAGAAGATGCCCTTGTGTTTATTAACCATGAAAAATAATACACATCATTGCATTGTAGGAGCCAATACGATAGCATTACCTATCATGTATCCTAAATTAAAGAGATTTACATGGCCCGTGCATACAAAAAACAATTACTCTCCATTATTCACAAGCACCTTCCCGGCTGCGCCGTGTATTTATTTGGGTCTCGCGCACGAAACACCCATCGCCAAGGCGCAGATATTGATCTTGCAGTAGATGCAGGAAAAAAAGTAGATTTGAATACGATTTTAAATATCAAAGCCGATATTGAAGAAACAACCATTCCGCTCTTTGTCGATGTCGTAGATATACATGCCATTTCAAATGATTTTAAAGAAGAAATTTTGAAGGATAAAATTATATGGACCGCCTAGCTAAAAAGTATGACCCCCTCACTCGAGCTATTGCTAGCTTTGATCAAGCATTTCTGCAACATACCAAATGGAAGACCACCCTCAATCCTAAAAAGGTAGAAGCTCTTGGCATCGATTATGAAGGCATTGTTCTCAACCTTCGTGACTCAATGATTCAACGATTTGAATATTCCATAGATCTGTTATGGAAGTACATCAAAGTATATCTTGATGAAAAACTTAATATCACACCAGATGTGATAAGTCCAAATACAATCATACGGGAAGCGGGAAAAGCACGTCTTATTTCAGAAGAAGAAACAAAAATGCTTCTCGACATGATAAAGAAAAGAAATCTAACTTCTCATATCTATCAAGAAGAGATAGCAGAGCTTTTATCCGGAGAGCTTCCTACGTTTCTTGAAGTCATGCAAAAAGTACGTACTAATGTTGCTCCCTCCCAAAAATAAACCCTCAAATATCCGGTGTCATGTATAAAATAAGACGAGTTACCCCTCGCTCTTGTAAATCTAGAAAACTCTGCGTAAGCTAGAAACGAATTGCTCAAAAAGGGAAATGTTTAATGAAGAAATCCGTACTTATCGCGGTACTCATTGTACTCACTTGCCAGAACATGCACGCAGAACCTCAAGAAGTTTTTGGCCGCTCATTCATGCTCATCCGCCCTGCATCCTATAACATCGCCATGGACGAGCAACTTTGGCACAACTTTGTATATCATAAAGAGGGGCCCACGTATGGAGCGTTTCAATTCATTCCGTTCTATCAAAACTCTCGTCCGCGAGATAAAGTTGCTCGCTACTTTTTAATTAATAGAAAAAATAAGCTTTTGGTAGCTGGCGATACAGCAAACAGCACACTTATTTTAGATCGAGACATTCGTGCTGAATGGCTTGGGCTTGCCAGTAACTTTAGCGGTAAATTTTCTATTTGCCCGCAGCAACGGCAGATGGGATTCACGTTCATGTACAATCAAGATTTGAAAAGATTTCTTGATATCGATCTTTTTAAAGAGTGGGCTATCGGAGTGGAATTTCCCGTGATAATGGTGGAAAACGATCTCAATCTATGTCAGTTCGATCTGCAGACAACTACCACAGAACTGAATACTCAACCAGATATTATTTCCGCGCTCAACCAATGCGCTTGGAAATATGGCAAATGGCGCCCCAAAGCTAAAAGCAAAATACGCCCTGAAAAACTGAAATTATCTCTCGGCAGATCGCTCATGCACAGAGACTATTTCCAACTCGCTTCCTCATTATCTCTTTCCGTGCCACTTGCTTCAAAACAAAATCCTGAATTCTTATTCAATCCCGTGGTTGGCCTTGATCGGCACGTCGGCATCGGCGGTGCAGTAAATATGCAGATTCTTTTAAATCGGCATCCTGAAAAATTTGCATGGACATTCTATATCAATCTTGAAGGGACCTTTTTTATTCGCAACAAACAATTTCGTACGTATGATTTAAAAGGCAAACCGTTCAGCCGCTATATGCTCTACACAAGAAAAAATAGTCCACCGGGCACCACCGTACCGGGCGTTAATGTACTTACACTTGATTCAGTGGTGCGTCCGTATGGCATCGCTGATTTTTCTTTTGGTTGGCGCATCAACACCGCACCATTTGAATTTGAAATTGGATATGATCTATATGGATTTGGTGGCGAAAAAGTTGAACTGCGTTCGTTTCTCACCACTCCTTTTAATCGTCCCTGCGGAGGCTTGAATGAGTTTGGCATTGCGGGCGCTGGCACTATTTTATTCAAAGACCAAGAAATACAAGCGACTGCAAGCGAAAGTACCATCGATTGCCGCGCTGCTGATGATACTGAATTCGTTAACATCTCTGAAAATGACCTCGATTTCTGTTCTGCTGCTGCAGGGAGCGTGTTAAACCACAAAGTGCATGGCGCCGCTGGCATTGAACATATGGGAGATCATATGGATGCCTTTACGGGGTTTGGCTTTTATTTTGAATTCCCGCAAAAAAATTCCGCGCTTGCTGATTGGGGAATGTGGTTTAAAGTTGGGGCCGCATTCTGATCCCTCACTCCACTCCGTTCGCCCTGACCCTTCGCTAAACTCAGGACTAAAGGTCCTTAGCTTGCCTGTCCGGCGTAGCTTTATGCAAAGACGGATCGAAGGGTATCGAAGGATCGAATGTAAAATAATTCAGGGAAAAATAAGTTACTTACACGATATTTTTTCTTCACAAGATACTTAATTACGAATATTCTTAAACCCTTCGACAAGCTCAGGGCGAACGGTTAGAGAATAAAGGAATTACATGCAGATCGTACGAGACTCAATCTCAACAAAGGAATTAAAAAAAATGGCAGAAAAATTGTATGGAGGACTCGTCAAAGCGGTGGTAGACATAGAAAAAAATATAATGGCTGTCGATGCAGAACTCCACGCAGACGAAGAAGCACTTCTTTTAGATCAGGGATCAAAGCAAGAATATTTGTGGGGCATCAACATTTATCCGGATAATATCGGAAAAGAAGATTGGATCGAATTCGATTCAATGATTAATTTACGACCCTCTCAAGGAAATAGAAGCCGATCAATTGAAGACAAAAATCTACAAAAAAAAATAAAAGCTATCGTAAAGAATCTTATACAATGAAAATACATAAAGAGCTTGCCGCTGGCAGATGGTTTGAACTTTCTCTTATTGAACAACTTGCAAACGTTGGTACTGATGTTGAAAGGGCTATTCGATGGAAACAGAAAGGAAATATTGAATATAGTCAGCAAGCATTTGAACGTGCGCTTGACTTACTTGATTTGTCGATCGCCGACTCTAAAAATAGAAAACGATTAAAAGAAATCACGCGTACACGCGAAGCACTTGTTGATTATTTTGTCTACGACAATGAATACGGCTCAACTGATCAATCGTGGCACAATTATTTCTTTCCCTTTAATTATGCAGCCGCTATTAGGCGTGGAAGATAGGGTTCACATCTGATACAAATGTTTAATACGCACCGCAAGCATATCCCGCGCTTCTTGCATTCGCTCATCATCATACGCAAGACCGTGGTTCACATGCTCTCGCACCTGTTTTTTATAATGGGCAATTGATTGGCGCGTAATTTCTTTCATACGATCCACCCGCTTTTGAAACTCAGAGCCGTCATCAGGGGCTTCTTTCAATTGCCGCTCAAGCTCAGCCACGGCAATCGTCAAGCGCACAATTTTATCATACGCAAAGCGCATAAGATTACTTTTTGGATCCACCGCTCGTTTTCTTAAGAGCTTTGCTTCAGTTATATAGCTCATGAGCATCTTTTTTTGCAAGGAAAGAACCGCCTCAAGATTAGGTGATTCCGTTGCTAATTGGGCATTCAAAAGATGTGTTTTTCGCTTTCGCAATGCATGCACAAGCTCACTTTCAGGCGCAAACCCCAGCGCTTGCAACTCAATTATTTCACGATCAATATGCTGCGTAAGCTGCCTTTGCGCGCGAACCACCATGTGCCGCCGAAAATATTTAAAAAGATAAAAGAAGATCAGCCCCATAACGATTGTGCTGATCACCACAGAAAGTATGTATCTGATTTTTTTTCCATTCATCCCGCCCCCCGGATTTATACCATTATTACGGCTTGAGTATATCGATTATGCGCCTTAAAAAGCAATAGCCTGTTTTTATTATCCATCGAGATGGGCCTAAAAAAAAGCCCCTCCGTTTGGGAGGGGCCTCTTAGTTGCCGATTACAGCGAAGAATTAGTTCTTTCTTCTCGTTTTCGCTTTCTTGCTTTTTGTTGTTGCAAAAAGGCCGGTAACCATTTTCCATGTGCCTTTTCCAGTATTCCATGTGCCATTTGCTGCTTTGCCCCATGATTTGCGTTTCAGAGCAAGCATACCAAGAACCGTTTTTACTATGCCGCTTTCCATATCATCAGTAAAAGTACCAAGACGTGGCGCAATCTGCGTAATGTATGTCCATCCGACAACAAGCCCTGTTGGCAGTGCATATGTCTTTAAATTATCTTTATTACAGTACATCCCGTGCCATGTTTTTAGCTTCTCACGTTCATTTTGAGCATTTTGAAGCTGAGCATTCAGGCCAATATTATAATATGTGCCGTCGCCATCGATTTGTTTTTTCAAATCAGTAATTTCGTTATTCAGGTCAATCACCTTTTGTTCAGCCTTATTAATTGCTACCGCGGCTGCGTTTTTGGCTCCTGCCTTGCCCAACCATTCTGCATTAGTCGCAAGCGTCTTCTGCGCCTCTATTTCCTTCTTAGCAGTCTCTATTTTTTCGTTTAACTGCTTCACTTGTTGCTCGAGCACCAATTTAGCAGTTTCTAGTGCCTGCTTTTGCTTAAGAATTTCTTCATTTTCTTTCAATTCCAATTGTTTCTGTTCCTGCTTTTGCTTCTCTGCAAGCTCTTTTTCCTCTTCTTCTTCCTGTTCCTCTCTCTCTTGTTTTTGCCGCTCTTGCTCCAATTGAAGTTGCTTTTCGCGCTTTTCTTCTTCTTTTTCGTTTTCTTCTTTTTTCTGTTGGATTTCCTCTTCTTGTTTTTCTAGCTTGCGCTGCTCTTCTTCAAGCTGCTGCTTTCGTATTTCTTCAAGCGATTCTTGCTCTTGGAGCTCTAGATCTTCTTCTTCTTGCTTTAGCTGCTCTTCTTCTTTTTCAGCTTCTTGTATTGTATCTACGAGCTTTTTTTGTTGTTGTTCTTCTTGCGTTAGCTCTTTGTTATCATTTACCAACAGCTCCTCGCTCTCCCTGTCAAAGCTCTCGTCGTCTATTGTTTTATCATTTTTATTATTATTAAGATTGTCTTGCTTCACCTCTTCTTCTTTATTCTCAGCGATATTAACATCCTCTTCGGTGTCACTCCAATCATCACTTTTACTGCTGCTGTCCTCTTTGTTCTCCATCCCCATTACTGGCTGTGCTACCGATGCCGCCAGCCCTAAAATCATAAGCATACGTATTGAAAATAGCTTCTGCATACCTTCACCTTGTGAGTTAAAATGGTTAATCTTTACTGATTCTCTTTGAATCATTTCAAAAACAATTTCATTAAGGTACCACAAATAAGAAAAAAGAAAAGCATTTTAAGGGTAAAAAAGCCGCGCATAGCTTCGACAGTTTTGCTTATACTTGCAGGCGTTTTCGCCTCTTTTTACGTCTTCTTTTTTGCACGCCAATCACACCAAGCAAACGCTTCACTTTTTTGCCACCGGCAAAACGTGGCACATAGTGCGTGCCTATCCATGCAACAATAAGAGCTCCTGGGGGTGCATATGCCTTCGGATTTGAAAGTGTATTAGACCAGGATTGGGCATGCGCAAAAATCTTATCGTAGGGAGCCTGCAAGCTATCGTTTTTCTTTTGCAGCTGAGTAATTGTTTCGAGATGCGCTCCTATGTCCTTCCCCGCTTTATCAAGCTTTTTATCTTGCTCGTCAACTCTCTCCTCCAGAGACTCTTTATCCCACTGGAGCAGCTCTTCAATAACTTTTACCGCTTCTTTCGAGCGAAAAGTTAGGAACCACCCTCCATTCTTCCCCTTAACAAGATTCACCAACTCCTCTTGCAAAGCCTTCTCTTCACGCTTCTCATCATCGTTAGGCGCCCCATCCTCTTCCTGCTCCCGCAACGCTTTCAGCTGTTTCTCAGAAAGATTTTTAACAACCACTGTTGAATAGTTTGAAGAATTATTCTCCACTCCCCATATCGGATGAGCCATCGCGATTGCACATCCTAAACCGATTATCGCGCGTCGTAAAAAAAGCTTCTGCATAACACACCTCGCTGCTACGAAAAAAATTATTTTCCCCTTCAACCGTTCGCCCTGAGCGTGTCGAAGGGTTTAAAAACTTTCACAGGTACACATTTTTTGAAGAAAAAAAATTGTAAATAACCAACTTTCCAAAGATGTTTTATATTTATCCACTCTAAACCCTTCGACAGGCTCAGGGCGAACGGGGTGGTTATGTTACTTATATTTTGGCAATTCTCATAAAAAATTAATTCACTTATCGATTACGAATAGCTTCCTGCTCCCCGTTGATCACCTTCAAAATGATGATGAGTTGTTTTGTTATTGAATGATCCAACTGGCCGCTGTTTTCTTGGTTTTTTGGGACCTGAAAAAAGTTTATGTAAAAAAAATATAAGCACACATCCTACTGCTACCGGCATTGGCTTCAGCATTGGCCTCAGTATTTTGAACGAGACATTTCTTCTTCGAATATGCAAGTTAGGTGGAAAATTTATTTTGGAATCTGAATCAGTACTATCATAGTCATTAGTATCGTTCTGATTTATCTGAACAGGCCCCAGCTCCTTCCAAATCATGTTTTTTATATTTTCGTATGGCAATTTCTCAGTATCATCGTCATTTCCTGAATCAGTACTATCGTTTTTTTCACTACTTGAAAGGTTTGAAAAAGACAATAAGTCTTTTTCTTTTTTTTGTGCATCATCATTAGATAAATTATTTATAATATTAGCATTGTTTTCTGAGTCACTACTTGAAAGGCTTGAGGCACTCGAAGAGAGGTCTTCTTTTTCTGAATCCTCATTTTTTACGATTTTCAGACAGTCGTCTTTCTGGTCATTCTCAGAGGAAGAGCTATTTTTTTCTTTCTCTATGTTTTCCCACTCCTCAGAAAAGACGCGTTCTTCATGTGGCTTCATGCATTCTATACTTCCAGAAAAAAGTGCAATCAAAAGAAGCATGCTTTTTTTGATTTTCATACTCGTATCCCTTTCGCATTAGATGTGTTTCATACCAACTTCTTATTTATTAACAGAGGCAAGTATACTCTTTTTTATAAAAGGAGAAAAGGCGAGTGTTTTTTAAGTTGGTTTTCGTTATCTCGTTTATCCTGCGGCCTCGTGCAGGCAGCACAAAGATATTGCATGCCCAATATCTTTGATACAAGGGCAAAAAAGGGAAGTTTCCCTTTTTAATCCCTCTTGTGCTTAAAAAGTCGAACACTCGCCTGGCGGCTTCCAGTCTTCGCCAAGGCTTCGACGGACACGGCAGATCTCCTTCAAGCACATATGATTTCTCAATTTAATAAAGAGAAGTCCGGTAGCGAAGGACGTTTAATAAGGAAAGATCTCTACTATCCCGAATGAATTATATTTATTAATAAATCATTCGC
>SDBS01007588.1_pt1 | contig 10515 bp, 5 predicted proteins | sample 2277091 | NCBI WGS metagenome assembly SDBS01 (sample SAMN10404972, study PRJNA504765) | marine sediment metagenome | isolation source: marine sediment core GS10_PC15, 163 cmbsf | place: Arctic Ocean: Southern Knipovich Ridge | collected 2010 | reverse complement strand
GAGACTGTAGCATAAATGCCGGGATATTTAATGATATTTAGCCATATTGGTCGATATATTTTCCAGAAAAACTAAGAGCAAAAACCTTTTTCTGGGAGAAACGATTATGGCTGGGCCAGGCGAATATGTATCTGATGTAACAGAAGGTATTACACGTGTTGAGGACTTACCAAAAGCCAAGATTAAGCAACGTTCACGTAAACGTAAAAAACAGCCATGCCCAAACTGCGGCTACATGGCCTATCGTGACAAGGTTTTCATACGCAAACTGCATGACCTTGGCGACTTGGCCAATAATCGACCGATTGAGTTGCATGTCGCTTACTCGCAGCACTGCTGTTCAAAGTGCAGAAAATACTTCAATGCCGACCTCAGCGACTTGGCGGATCCAGGCTGTCACTATACTCGTCGAGTTGTTCACCTGGCAGTGCGATTGGTCGTTGAAGATGGTTTGCCGTATCGACCAGCATCATGGCATTTATGGCGAGACCATCGGGTTTTTGTTCCGTGGGCTACGATTCAGAACTGGGTCGAGGCGACGGGAAAAAAAAGCTGAACAGCGTGCTCCAGCAGAGTATCTCGATGGTGCATTGGCTGATTTTTCCGGCTATATAGCTGCTGATGAACTGTACGATGGGCCTTTCTGCGTATTGTCTATTGTGGACAACCACAAGTTCAGGCGGCTTATCTATGAAGTTCTCGACCATGATCCGACCCATGAGGATATGATCAGATTTTTTTGTCGATTCCGTAAAGAACTGGAACAACGAGATATGAAGTTGCTGGGTGTTACTACCGATGGCTCACCTTTATACCCAGAGCCATTGGCCCTGATATTCCCTGGCGTTCCCCATCAAGTATGCGAGTTTCATGTCCTCAAGGAAATCAACAAGCAAATTCTCAAAGCCGTTACTGCTGTTCGTCGAGAAATCAAGAAAAAGTTACCCAAACTAAAACGTGGCCGTCCCTCATCGCAAACTGCCAGAAAAGCCGTTCGCCGAAAGAAAAAATTACAAGACAAAGTCAGCGATCTGTTTGAGCATCGGCATTTGTTTGTAAAACATTCACTGACACCTGGAGAAAAAAAGATATTTCTAAGAATAACGCGAGGCTTATGCAATTTGCGAAATTTGCGTTCAATCATGAATCAGGTCTATTGCCTCTTCGACCGTCGCTGTCGAACAGAAACTGCTTTGGAAAAACTGGCCAAATTGCGTTACCGTGTCCGTAGGTTCAAAACGTTGGGGCAAACTCTTAGAAAACTGTTCACGCCCAATATCGAAAAAGCGTTGACTTTCCTTGATGATTCACAGTTACCATCGACATCCAACGCTGTGGAGCGAGGCTGCCGTCGACATCGAAAGATGCAAAAGAGCGTATATCGAGTGCGAACGCAAAAACATATTAGCCAGCGTATTGCTATCGATATGCAACGAGATGAACAATCTCAAGGCCGATTGCAAACGATACAGATACTTCATAATGTGAGGAATGGAATAGCATGTTCCCGGTAACTATGCTACAGTCTCATAATATTGCAGATTTCACTACTGTCCGGTTATAAATCGAATAACATCAACTGGTTACAAGAATCACCACTATCAGTTTTGTAGCTGGCTTCCATAAGTACTTGTAAAATAGACACTTTCTCGAATAAGGTTACGCTTAGAATCTGTAGAATTGTGTAGAGATTCAAATCCAGATTCAATTCCTTTTTGATTATCGCTACCAACACATAAACCGAGATTGCAATCCATACTTGAGTTTTCACGGCGTTCTCGGATGTGCCAAAAAAGGCTTTGATACGCAGGTGCTGCTTGATCCATTTGAAGAATAGTTCCACCTGCCAGCGGCATTTGTAAAGATGTGCGATTGTTATCGCCGGCAATGTAAAACAGTTGGTCAAAAACACCAGGTTCTGTTCTGTTTCTTTGTCCACGTAGTGGATGCGCCGAAGTTTTTCGGGATAATCCTTCGCTGGATAAAAACCGGTCAACACAATTGTCTGATCGCACTTCAGGCCTGTCGACTTGTCTATTGGGTGAGAATACAGTCTGCGAAATTGAAAGTTTCCTTTTGCCCGAGTTATAAAGAATGCCAGGCATTGATGGAATGTATAAAGACGACCAAAGTCGAGGTACCCGCGATCCATGATATAAAATGCTCCTGCTTCCGGAATGATGTCGTCGAGGATGTTGACATCGTGCATGAGAGCCTCTGTAATGCGTATAAACGTGGGAATATTGCCCCGTAAGTCCAAAAGTGTGTGAAGCTTTATTCCTGCTTTGTGTTTGCGAAATTTCGCCCACGGGAATAGCGAGAGACATAGGTCTATCGTTGTTGAATCGAGTGCGTAAACTGTCTGATCCAACTCTACTGCGAACTCTTCTTTGATGTAAAGCTCTCTGGCAATATGAATCAGCACTTGGGCAAAGTCGCTGTATATTCGCCAATCTCTGTTCTCGTTTGCATCGGCCAGAGTTGATTTTGAAATCCTGCTTCGAATTCCCATGTGATAAAGTTTGGTTTGCATTGCACGCAGACATGCTTCGATGTCTCGTAAGCTTTCGCGATAAGTTAGCTGAGCGAATGCCATACATAGGAACTGATCCAGACATGAGAATTTTTGGACCTTGTGATTTCCGCGATATCGTTTGATGCACTTTCTGAATTCCCGCAGTGGGAGAAAATCTATTATTTGCGAAAAGGCTGTCCGTCCAGTATTCATCGGCCATTTCCTTGACATTTTTCAAATTGAAATAGCCTGAGTCTAAAAGTGATTTCAAATCGATCACAGTCATTTTTGCTTATAACCTAATGTTATTTAAATCGTTACAACGCTTTCCAAATCAAACAAGCGGACAGTAGTGTAGTGAGACAACAACGAACCCGCATTGTAACGGCACCCGGTCCGAAATTTTAGTTGCGACATGCCCAATATGCGCTATAATAGATGTTCACTGATTTATTAAGATCAGACAAGGCGACTGCTGCCTTTAGTCTACCAGAAATGGTATGAGGAGTTATGCCATGGATAGCCACCAAAGTCGGCGTATCAGGGAGTTGGAATCCTCATATGGGTCATATCTGCAAATCGATCAGGATGAAACAATTACGGAGATGCGTGATGACAACGGGCCCTGATGATCGCAAGACTTGGCCGGCACCGAGTCGACTTCGCGGGCTTTGCGGCCGGTACGAGTTTGGGTCGTGAGGATTTGAGTTGGATGTGTTGCTTTGCTACTTGTTTTGGAGATCACGACTAATGACAGAGGGAAACAGCAGTAACAGACGTTCTCCGTTGGCTCTGTGGGTTCTACTTCTTCAGGTGTGCCTGTTTGCGGGGGTCGTGAAATGTCAGATGATTCATCATCTGGTCGCCCGAGGGGATCTTGAGGCTGTCAGGGAGCTAATCGAATCTCGGCCATCGGAACTTGAAAAGAGATATAGGGAACCATTGCCTCACGGCTTCTACCGGTCGACTCCGCTGATGATTGCGGCCAAGTACGGACATGATGATATCGTAAGATTGTTACTTGAGGCGGGCGCGGATCTTAACGCTGAAGGTGTGATGAATACAATTGTGTTGAACATTGCCGTCGAAGGCGATCATACTGACATTGTTCGACAACTGCTCGAGGGCAACGCGAACGTTTACGCATCCGGACGCGATGGTAATCTGCCGCTGCATCTGGCAAACAGTGTTGAGATGTGCAAGTTGTTGCTGGGACACAAAGCACCTTTGGACCGAGTGAACAGTATGGGGGCTACTCCCTTATTGTCGTCACTGCTGCGCCGACGAAAGGACGTTGCTTATTACCTTATCGAACAAGGATCCGGCCAGGACATATTCACGTATGTTGCCTCCGGAGATGCTGACGGAATCCGCGCTGCGATAGACAAAGACGAGAAGGTTATTAAAAAACAATTACGGGACAAGAAGACTCTTCTGCATGTCTCTTCGATGGCAGGACAGCGGGAGACGATAGAGTTTCTGCTCGAGAAGGGCTTCGATGTGAACGCATCGGATAAACGCGGAGCGACAGCGCTGCATTTTGCACCGGATGAGCAAACGGCAGATACTCTGATTGCCAACGGCGCCGATGTTGAAGCAAGGATCGAGAAGTATTATCCGCAATGGCGGCCGATACATCTGGCGGCGAACGAAGGGAGGGCGGATGTGGTTGAGGTCCTGCTTGAACATGGAGCAGACGTGCACGCGAAGACTTACTACGGGCATGCGCCGCTGCATATTGCAGCCAATCCTTACATTGCCGACCTCCTGCGGGAGTCCGGTGCGGACATTGAAGAAGCAAGTGATAAATGGCAGCAAAATACGCCTCTGTACCAGGCGGCCAAGCGAGGCAGGACGGATGTCGTGCGATATCTGCTGGAAAAAGGCGCAGTTCCACGAGCAAAGACAAAATGGAAGGAGGATCCCCTTCATGTCGCAGACAACGCAGATATTGTCCAACTGCTGCTGGATGCGGGGGGGAACGTAAACGTTCGACATTATCAATTCGGGACCCCGCTGACTGAGGCCGTATTTGGAAATCGGTTCGATGTGGTAAGCAGTTTACTGGCCAATGGGGCGGATATTCATGCCCAGGACATGAATCTTTCACCGGCGATATTCCGTGCGGGGAATCAGAAAATGGCCGAACTGTGCATCCAACATGGCGGGCGCATCGATGAGAGAAACAGTGACGGACAATGCCCTCTTCACAGAGCTGTTCTTCGCGGGTCAATCGAACTAATACGCTTCTACATGGAACAGGGCGCAGATGTCTACGCGAAGGACAAGGAGGGCAGGACAGCATACGACATAGCCGTTAGGACCAAAGAGCCTTATTTCATCAATGCTTTCCTGTACAGCAGCGAGAGCTACCAGGAAGGAAAACGACTGGTCGAATTGGCTTATGGTTCCAATCGGTCCGAACGTGAGAAGCTGTTGCTGGAAGCGTGTGATTATTTTGAGAAGGCGTGCAGCGAGTTCCCGGGACATTATCGTGCGCTGTGCCGAATGTCAATGGCTCTGGCGAGTGTGGCAAAGCTGTCTCAGGACGGGAGGGCAGATGAGTATTTCAAAAGAGCTCATCGCAGACTGGATGAGGCCGATGAAACTGTCTGTTCGGACTATTACCAGCACTTTTGCCGAGGGTATGTTTACTTGAAACAAGCTCGAAACCATGAGTTGAAGGAGGCTGACGAATTCTTCAGGAAAGCGTGTGTCGCCTATGAAAAGGCTGTGGAATCAGAACCTAAACTCAAGAATGATCTTTTTATCTGCTACAAGAATTGGGGACGATCTTTGCTGGAGAGATACAAATTCAGCGATAATATGGAGCATCGCTTCTTGGAGCAGGCGTTGGATGTGCTTACCAACGCAGAGCATGTTTCGCCCGGCAAAGGACTGTACGATTTGGCATGTGCGTATGCGCTGAAAGGGAACATGAAGACTTGTCAATTGTTATTAGAGAAATGCAAAGGCCTCGGGCATCTTCCCGATCCAAAGTCGATGGCAGAGGATGGGTTCCTTGCCGGCTGCGAAGAGCAAGCATGGTTTAAGGCGCTTCATGCAAAGTGAAAAGGAAGGAGAGGGCGTCAGAGATGCATGCGAAAGGCGGTTACACCAGGGGAGATGAAAAGGTGTTTCTGACCAGATCCATCGCGGAATAACTAGAACGCTCAGACATAGAATCGTCATCTTGAACAAAACCATGAGAATCATGAAACAAATAGACCAAATGGTGGATTCCGGCACCACCTGGCCAATAGAATAAGGGAGAACATTATGTTTCTTAGGCGTTCAAATAGGAGTTGTCAGGTAGAGCAAGTTGCGGTTCTATGTGTTATTGCAGCAGCAGTAATTTGTGGGTGCTTGGGGTGCCGCGCTGTGCCCAAGGGCCGGGACGACAGTAAAGTCGTCTGCCACGGGACGGTTGTCGATAGATCAGGAAATGCAGTAGATGGCGTTGAAATGAGGATATATAGACCGACCCTGCACAGCGATGCCCGAATCGTTCTGTCAAGTTCTCACATAATGGATGAGAGCAGAAGTGATCCACACGGGGGGTTTTCGTTTTCGATTGATTCCACGGGACTCAACGGTCTCGATAATTCTGCGATTGTGGTGGCGAGCAAGAACGGCTATGCTATTGCATGGGCTCTATGGGATGTCCAGAAGGATATCCAGCAGCAGATTGTCCTCCGAGAGGCTGTCAAGGCAACCGGAGTCGTTCGAGATGGCAGTGGAAATCCGGTTGTGGGGGCAAGGGTTCAGGCAGTTCTCAAGCCGGCTGATTCCGCAGGCAAGTCGGACCAGGTGTCAATTTCGATTCCCGACATGCTCACCACCGTGTCGGATATGTCCGGGCGGTTCGTGTTCGAGAATATGGCCCCTGATGCAGAACTGGACTTTATCTGTACTGCTCAAGGATACCTTGAGATGGACACTTCTGAAGAACGTTTCAGACATGTCAGGTTCAACACGCGGAGGCCCGCAGAACTGTTCCTGATCAAACCGGCCTTGGTGACCGGACAGGTAATCAGAGAGGACACGAGTCGGCCTCAGGCAGATCTGAAGGTCAAGCTTATGGCTCGTGCGTATCCAGATGCTGTACGAGAGGTTCAGGTGTGCGACGTTGATGTGCAGGGCCGATTTCGTTTTGAGTGTCGACCACAAGAATATGAAATTGCGGTTGTGTCCAACGAGCAGGAACCTGTCGGATGGGTCAGTTCGCCGCTGAGAGTGTATGCCCGAAGTGGTTCCCAAAAGGAAACAACATTGAAGATCTGGCCGGCAAAGGCTATACAGATAGAAGTGAGGGATCTTACCAAAGGCGCGCCGGTAGCTGAACTTCCATTGGCAGCTACTCCCACCAGAATTGACCCCGTGTTCTATCCCTCACAGATAAAGACAGGCCCGGACGGTACAGTTCATGTCCGGTTGCCGGTCGGAGGTTGCCGGTTCCTCGTACATGGCTTTGACTACCAGACGTTTCCGGACAAAAGGGGAGCAGTGTACTACATCACTTCCAACAGTCCCACGGCAATCCAACTCACGGTGCGACATCGTATGACACGTCGTGTCAGTGGGCGCGTAACGGACTATTCGCAGAGGGCAATCGCCGGTGTGCCCGTGAAGCAGCTTTTCATTGAGCGCCAACGTGCAACGAATACGTACCAAACATCCATTGTGAATCAATGTGTTTCCGACCCCAACGGGTTTTTCGAGATGTATGTCAGAAGACCTCGTGGTAATATGTCCTTTGAAGATAGAGCCTTTGTGCTTGTTGCTCAGAAAGACAACAGTTGCGTCGGTTACGCTCTGTGGCACGAAATCACCGACGTTGAACGGATTATTGAGATTGATGAGCCAAAGCTTCTTGCCGGGACCGTAACCGATGCACAGGGTAATCCCATCGCCGACGCATCGGTGCGTCTGTCACCGGGGGAAAGAGTGGGTGTGCGGAAGGATATTCAATTCCACAGAATACTGGCCCATACCGAATGGTTCAGCATGATCACCGATGCAGACGGACGTTTCAAATTTGACAAGATTCCAGGCGATGCATTGATTCAGATGACCGTGGAGGCGGACGGCTATTACAGACACTTCCTTGCCGACGATCGAAGGTCGCAGCCGTTTGCAGCAGATCGCAACGATATCGCTGTCGTGCTCCATGAGCCGTCTGTCATCACCGGAGTCGTCCGCGATACAGCCGGTTCTCCCGTGCCGGAAATCTCGCTTAGCTTTTCCCGGATGAATAATGACGGCCTCCGCTCGCACATCTCGGGCAACAGGACAGAAAATGACGGCACATTCCAGGTCGAATGTATGTTCGGAACCTATAAGATGTTTCTCGCCGACAAAGACGCAAAGGAACGCAATTTGACGTCCGTTCCCGTGGAAGTTGTTGTTGCCGAAGACTCCCCCGCAGAAACCGAGTTGCTCGTCTCGTCGGGCGAGATTGTCAAGGTTCGCGTTCTCGATGTAGATGGACTTCGCACTATGGAAGGGATCAGCATTTCTCTAAAGCCCGACCACGGCGGCTCAACCGCATGGGCAAAGTCAGATTCCAGCGGCATAGCCCATATCCGTGCAGCCACCGGCAGCTATCGTCTCAGGGCGCAGTACGGCTATCAACTGTTGACTGATAACGCAGAGGTAATTGTCCAGCCCGGTCAATCCGGTATTGTCGAGGTGCTCGTGGCCGACAAATTTACGACCACCGCAATTGTACGGAACGAAGAGGGCGCTCCGCTCATCGGCGCCGAAGTTCGAAGATTGCCCGACAGGCAACTCCTCGCTGTAACGGATCAAACCGGACGATTCTGGTTCAAATGGGCCGACGAAAAAAGACCCAATTTTTTCATCGAGATTGTGCATGAGCAGACCGACACGGCCAATGTCAAGAGACTTTACTGGAGAGACCTCGTATTAAACCCCAGACTCACGATCACCGGCCGACTTGTCGACGAAAACGACCAACCTGTGTCCGAGCCACGCCTTGTGATTTATCCGGGCGACGGAGTCTCAAACCCAACGGGAGAGCCCTATTTCGACGGGCCTGTCCGACTGGACTCAGCGGGAAGCTTTCAGGTTGGGCACCTTATGTATCATACAATGATAGGGAGTGAAGTACGCTACTTTGTGGAAGCTACTGCGCCGGGATATGGACGAATCGGTCGAAAGGTCCTAATGCGTAGAAATAGTGTTGTCGATGAACTGGTCGACATAGGAACGATCAAACTCCCTGCAGGTAGCCTCTCAATAAGCGGCCATGTAATTGACATGAACGGACGTGTTGTGCCAGGGGCCGAAGTGGAGATTCGGCTTGGTAATGAAGGGATCGAGCCTGTTATTGCCGATCACTCAGGTGCTTTTGTCTTTGAAAACTTACCCATTCAAATACAAAGGAGGTTTCTCGGCAAATATGAAGCCGAAGTCACACTTGAGGCAAACGCGTATGGTCACAGCACAGGCTTGATGGAAGTCAGTGCCGGTGAGCAGAGCGCGTATATTATAATCGAGCCCAAAAGGCTTCTGTCGGCAGCAGAGGCAGAACCACTGTTAGCGCATCAGAAAGCTGAAGGGCTTTCTTTATGGGACAGGAGAGCCACCGCAAGGGTGTCTGTGCTTTCATCACCGGACGGTCGATACGTATATCAGACTGACTATAAGACAACACAGGCTGATTTGTCATCTCCCATCCCCTCGGGGATGGCGCGGGTAGTATTCACGGTCGCCAATACCCAAACAGGCCAGGGTGTTGAAAACGCCACCTTTAGCGTCATGTTGCTTACTGGTCCGTCTGGTCGGTATTCTGACAGAAGTAGTTTCAAACTCTTCACGAACTCCGATGGAATTACAGCCATGACAGTTCCAGCGGAGTATTTCAGTATCTATAACCTGTCACACAAGTCGTTTAACACATTGAGATTCAACGAACAGTTCAAGGTTGAACTGAACAAGGTAAACGAGTTTGATTTTAGGCTCGAACCGGCTCCGGAGTTGGTCGTTTCGGTCTTCGATACTAACGACACACCTGTATCCGGTGCAGAACTCCAACTGTATCCACCGGGCGATCCCGAGCGGCTCGACGTTGTCGAAATTGAGACAGGCAAATACAAATTGTCCTGGGACATGAAGGACGTTCGCCCGGAAGACAGCCGGATTGTGCTCGTGACCAGAGACAAACGCAGATCTCTGGCCGCTTTAAGTGAAGTTGCCAGGGATGCCAAAGAGTTAAAAGTCGATCTGGAGAAAACCGCCACGCTCAAGGGCAAGTTTCTCGATTCGAATGGTGAGGCGATGAGAAACTCCATAGTGAATGTCTCAATGCTCGGTCCCGGCGAAAACAGCCTCGAAAGAAACAGGCAACTCCAGTGCGAAACCGACGGCTCATATATCGTAACCGGTTTGGTGCCGCATTGTTCACACGTGCTGTATTTCTCAAGTCACAACAATATGCGCAATAGACGTATTCGCATCAAGCCTGACCAGATGCTGCCCGGCGTTATTAAGACCGTTGATTGTCGGTACATTGAAGGCGATCTGTCTGTATCGGGTAAACTCGTCGATCAGAACGGCCGCCCTGTTTTCGCCTATATTGTGGCTGACGGACCATCACAGCCGACTCGAAACGGCATGGCCGCGCCACCCGACGGCCGATTCGTAATTGACGGCCTTGTCGAAGGCCCTGTTACTTTGACCGTCATAGACAGAAACAGACCGGACTTCGTTAGCAGTCAAAAAATACAAACCGAAGCGGGGCGATCGGATTTGGAAATTGTGGTGGAACGTCGCCGGCCAAACAGAGGTGGACGTTGATGAGTAGTCTCAACACCGTGAATAATTAGCGCCTGTCCGAGTTTTCGCTTTTTCGATTTTTGTCGGCAGGGGGTTGGAGCATTGGCTTGTCAATTTGGCTCGACTGTCGACAGATGCCGATCCTCGCCTGTTTTTTGTGCTTTCGGCGCGTATGTTTCCTGTTGGATCGGCTTTTAAGC
>SDBS01007587.1_pt1 | contig 10516 bp, 4 predicted proteins | sample 2277091 | NCBI WGS metagenome assembly SDBS01 (sample SAMN10404972, study PRJNA504765) | marine sediment metagenome | isolation source: marine sediment core GS10_PC15, 163 cmbsf | place: Arctic Ocean: Southern Knipovich Ridge | collected 2010 | reverse complement strand
CAGTTCTTTGGGATACAGGACGCCGTCGGAAGTTTCAGATCTCCCCCTCGGGGGAGATCTGAGGGGAGGTCACCAGTGCTCCATCAACTAACTTTCACTGGTACAAACAATGGGGGAAGGTCAGGGTGCTACCGGACGCAACTGCGGGACAACCTTCGCTTACTCCATTAGAGCGCCGTCCGATTAGCCATTCCTGCTAGAATAGGTCACCCACGATCCCGAGTCCTTGATCCTGTAGAGCTTCTTGTACTTCTCCTCGAATGGATTGGGGAGCCATTCGAAATCGGGACGTTCGGCGAGCGCATTCTTCACCATTAGGATCAGCCAGCGATTCTTCGGATCGTGAGCGAACTGGTTGGCTTTACGGTACTCGCTGCTGCCTAACTGGAACTGGTCCTGATCTCCTTGGCTCGACTTGACTTCTACGTGCAGCGTCTTTTCGCCAGAAAGGAAACGGAAATCGAAGCCATGATCATCGCTAACGTCATTTGGCTGGCCCGGCACAAGGGGTGATGCCAAATGGCTATTACCTGAAACCCAACTCTCCCTCATCACGACGGAGGTTCCATATCGAGCCTGCAGATACTGGAACGCCCGCATCTCGCCTACAACGCCCACGATTTCCATCGCTTCAGCGGATGGGCGAACCGGTGGCGAGCGCCCGTCATCGCCCCTCTCCCCTCCCCCTCCGGGGCGCCCGGGAGGTAGCTCATTCATTGGCGAGAAGGCGTCGTCCACCCCGTCCGGGCTGGCGGGCTCTACGGAGATCTGGATTCCCTGGAGCCGTTTGAGTAGGTCCACGTAGCTGTCTTTCCGAACCTCCACCGGTTCGCCAGCGACTTGGAAGGTCCTGCGCTTTCTGGCTTCCTCCTCCTTTTTCCGATCCCGCTCCACGCCCACCTTCTTGACAATCTCGGAATCGAGCCCCAAGCGATCCCGTATCTCGCCGACCGTGCCGCAGCCCGAGCAAGCCGCCGTGAAATCCGGAACACCAAGCAGTTCCAGGGACCGTTCAAGGCGCTCACCCTCCGTCCAGGGCGTAAGGTAGGCCGAGGGATGCAGGGTGTCTCCAATTCCCGGCAGGGGTACGGGATCCGATTCCCCCCTCGTCTCCATCCATGCGCAGTAAAGCTCGTGCACTCCGACGGTCTCGGCCTTGAGTCGATTCCGGTTCTCTGTCGCCACGTCGAATGGATCGGGATCCAAATGGACTCCCGCTTTTGATAGTTGCGCGGCAAGCTCCTTTGCGCCCGCGGCCTCCGAGAAATGAATCCAGAGCGGGGTTTCATAGCCAGCCTCCTTCAACAGGTCGGCGACCGCCTGGCTGACCGCGGCGAAGGGAACCGTCCACCATCGAGTGGCCCATTCAGTTGGGATAGGAAACTGCTTCCTAGAGTCCTCGAACTCCAGAAATGCGTCCGGTCGATTCAATTCGATTGCGAGGAATCGGGCGACGCCCCGACAGGGGCGCCTCAAGGCGTCAAGATGATCTGAAACCTGCTCCTTGACGTGGCGGTTCACAACCGCGACGTAGCGATCACCGAGCCGGCTGAGGGCATCATTCCAGCGAGGAAGCTGGGCCACGTCCCCCAGATTACGCCATGCGGCCAGCCCCATTGTTGAGTCATCCCGACTTTTACGAGCGGTAGCCATTAGATCCTTTGCTTCCCAACCCGGGATATGCTCGGTGAGCCACTTCGAAAGGCTCACTTCATCGCCTACAACGGCATCCAGCCCGTTGTCGCCAGCGCCCAGCACCGCCAGAACGGGGAGAATTCGATCTAGGAGATAACTTGGTTTTCCCTCCCAACGCTGATAGACATCCGCATACTCCTCGGCTTCGATCTCGGCCCGTAGAAGAGCGGCCTCGATTTGCTCCCGACCCACATCGACTCGCCGTGGAAGGGCGCCGAGAATGAACCTCAAATCCACGAGAAGATCTTGGCGCTCAAGGAGTTGCTGTGCCGCCGGGGCAAGGTGCTCGCACGTCATCGTGTCGCCTGCGGTGACAGCGAGGACGTTCTCCGGGAGGAGATACGCCAGATGTGCGCTGGAAGCGACGTTCTCCTCTCCATCCACTAGGTTCACCTGTATGGAATCGCACTCTAGAACATGAACTTTTTTAAGCCTCTCCAAAGCCTCCTGCCACCCTCGAGTGGCCGTACCATAGGGGGAGGCGCCCCCGTGGGCGGCCACGGCAAGAAGAACCGGTGGAAGCCAAGGGTACGGCATATCCCTTAGCGAAGCAGCGTTCTCATCCACCCCCAACCACTCCTGACCATCGATCTTAACTTTCTGCTGGAGAGATGAGGCCAGGCGAATCTCCGTCTCCTCGGTGAACCGGTCTTTCAGGAGCTTGGCAACATCGGCAGTCATCTCGAGAAGAGGCTTGCCATGCTCCTCCAATGAGCGTCTTCGGGGAAGGTTATCGGGCAGATACGCGTTTTCGAGCTTGTCCGCCGTGTAGATTTCAAATGAGCGCCTTCCCGTTCTAACCAAGTACCGGTCTGGAAAAGGCTGGGACGTTGAGAAGTTCTTCCAAGCGTTCCGGAGTTGGTTGAGCACCGTGTCAAATTGCCGTGAGATAATCCTCCCCTTCTTCCACGCCAGGGAGAGCGCGTTGAGAAGCTGGGGCCCCGAGCTACTCTTTTCCACGGGATAGGCGTTCAGCCCCAACCCAATCAGGACGTCCCGGAGATCATCGTTGATTTCAAGTTTTCGAGAAAGGCGATTTGAAAGAGGATCCAGGTGGCCGAATCGGGTGGGCTGACTGCCTAGCTCGATCTCGGGTACCCACCAGCGCTTGTTCAGGGGAAGAGGCTCATCCGCGGAATCTTGAAGCCAAGGCATCGACTCAAGCCAGTACGCAAGTGGAGAAGACAGTCTGGTTGACCAAGGGGCCCCATCCGCCTTCTTTAGAGTGACTCGCTCCCATCCAACCGGCCAATGCTCAAATGACCCCAAGACGAGCTGGGTGAAAGCCCGCAGACCATTCGTCGTTAGGTCTTCAGCATGATGCAAAAGAGAAAGAGTCCAAACGTCTTGAAGCTCATAATCAAACCAACTAGAAAACTTCGGTTCGGCGGCTTGATTTTGCGCCGATCTCCAGGAATCCCAGTGAGACTGGGGAACGCCGGGAGGAGGTGTTTTCATGAGCTTTTGGCTTCCAGATCCACACATCATGAATGTATTTTTCCATCCACTGTCGGTGGCAAGCTCAAGCCGCACGCCCTGGACAACCCCTGCTCCGACAAGCACATCTTTCTGATTCCGCAACGCGGACGGCCATAAATCGTTTTCCGGCGACAGAAGGGCGTTGGAGAGAAGTTGATCTGCGAACTCCGGGAGATCTTTCGATACGGCTTCAAGGTGATGCCCCAGGGTATCCGTCCACCCTGGACCGAATATGGCATCCTCAATGGCATACCAGCCGCCATGGCATGGAACCGGGATCTCGCTCAACAATTCGAGTGTCGATCCATGTTCGGCATTGATGAATCGAAACACCCAGGATAGTAGCTCGGAGCACGTCTTGGCGTCCTCGGTGTCATGCCGCGCGGGTAACTCCGGGATGGCCGGGATAACGACCTCTCGTAGGAGATCCTCCCTTCGGGGAGTGTTCGCGAAACGCTCGTCAAGGAATCTCCTTACGGGGGTACTCATCCGCCTATCCTCCGCCTGGATTTTTACGTCCTTATGCAGGAACGCGACCTTCCCCTTCAAGGAAGGTGGAACCTCGCCGATCATCTCGATGGCGTCATCCATCCCCTTTCGTGGCTGAAAAAACAGGCGAGCGGATCCGGAGGGCGACCAGATCGTCCCATCCTGCGTTGGAATGAAAGTTGCTTTGCCCAATGGATCCGTCTCCGGGTCGTCGGGCTTGTCCTCCAACTTCTTTGGAAGAATTGAAACCACGCCTCTCATGAACTGGTCCCAAGTGTGGGAGACTGTCCGATCCCGAATGGCGATGGCAAGCGAATTCAGCGTTACTACCCATTCCTTGGACGTGGGACCAAATGAGCCACCTAAAGACTTAATCAGTATTTCAACCGCGTCCGATCGGCTTTCAAATTGATCCGAGATCGTCTCAAACTCGGCGTACGCCCTCCATACTGAGCAAGGGATCGGGTCCTCCTCAGCGACCTTGGGCATCTTCCGCGCGAACTCCCCTTTCACCCACCCGCTTTCGCATTGAATGAAAGGAAGCTCCTCAAGTGACATTTCTCGCTCGTCCGCGCGGGAATCCACCCTGTCATAAAGACTCCCGAATTTAGAGTTAACGGGCGTAAGCGAGGCGAGCAAATCCACAACGGCTTTCCCTCGCCAGTCCTCCGCGGACTCACTTGCCAGGTAGAATACCACGTCGATGATAAGATCAAGAATTGCGCTGATGAGAAGATCGTTGTAGGCTTCCTCAAAAGCGATGTGTTTCCGATTTAATGATCCGTAGAAGGGGGCGTTCAAAAGCGCGCGCGTGCCCGTTTCGACCTCCGTGGGAAGAAAGATCACAAACACGGCGGCTTCCGGGGAAACTTCATCCTCCACAGCAACACCCACGGTTACTTGGCGCATCTCCGGCCATTGGTTGGGTAGGTGCTTCACCGCCGCCACGATCCTCTCGGAGTCTTCAGGATTCTTGTCTCCTCCCAAGGTTCGAGTCCACGTCCGAAACAAGCGGCAAACCTGTGTTTCGGGGGAGGATTCTTCCGAGGAGATTTGGATTTGCTCGTACTCAAAGACACCATCACTCACCCTGGCCCTTCCCGATGGCGTCCGTTTTAGAACCCGAACCTCTCCCTTGTCTTCGATCGTAAGCTCTTTGAGATGAGTCAAGAACACCAGTGATCGAGACTCAATCGCGGACAGTTGATCTTGGATTGAACCAACGGCTTCCTCGGCCGTACCCGTTCCTCCTCCATCCAGTTTCAGTCGAATGACGGACACGTACCCGAGCTTAAAGAGCGCTGCGACCTCGCTTGGAGGGTCCGCCAAAGCAAGTGGGAATTGATAGGGAGAAAGGAAATTGTGAATCTCCTCGTCTAAATCAATGTTCCGGGACTTCACATTGTCACGAAATTGGGATAATTGCCCCTCTGACCAATCAACAAGAGGCCGTTCATCATCAAAGGGCGACCGAATCGCCGTTCCGCTGCGATGAAGGTCCAAGGTTCGAGTAGCAATCCAATCAAGAACCTCTGTGGAAAATTTAATCGTGAATCCCTCGCTCTGGTCCGCCGACGCGGTCGACCAGATTTCCGGTGACGTGCATACCTCAAGAACGCTCCTGAATCCCATCCCCTTGTTTCCCACGCTAAGGTTTGGATCCTTAGGACTCTGGCCAAGTTGAGAGATTCCCTCGAAATCTTTCTTGCGAAAAGGCAGGCCGGAGTTGGCCACCAATAACACAGGGGTGGGCGCGGTAGTCAGGATAAAGGCGATTCGACAGGGATCCGAATCTCCCCCCTCCCCGAGAGCGTCATATGCATTTTGGAGCAATTCGAGAACGCACCGGCCACGGTACTCTTGAGCAACCTGGTTTCCGATACTCGTGATGGTGCGGTAGTCGCTTGAGCCGTTCTTCAAGGTGTCGAGGAACGTGTGGAGCTGGTGATGGGCTTGCTCCACTACAGTTCTGCGCGACATTAGTCTGCCTCCACAAGCCAGTGCTAGAAGGCCACTTCCCCAACCCCACTTATTATGGGCTACACACTGTCTCCTCGGATCGTATCACCGTCTTTGAACTGTGGTACCGTAAACTAACCCTGTTTCTATAGATGGACTAGGAAGGGTCCGATATTCCCTCGACCTACCTTGAAGGGTTGTCTTGGGCGGGCCCCTACCTCACTTCAAAGATCACTACCCGGACGGATTGAGAATGACTAGGCGAACACTGGGGCCCCAGCGCCGCCCAGTCATATTAGCTTACTTCTTTGGAGTGTTGCCCCTGGACCCACCCCCAGAGCCGGATCAAGGAGTTAATGCCGAGATTGTGGAAGCCTTCCGCCTCCCCGAATGTGGCTGACCGATCCCCGCCCCCGGCGTCGGACACCTCCTGATGCCCGTAAATGATGTGCCGCCATGTGCCCGCTTTCCATTTCGGCCGAGGCGGGTGCTACCGGACGCAACTGCAGGGTCTCCGACGCTTACTAACCTTTACGGTTATGCAGAATAGATGTGATCATTTAGAATTCAGAATGATCTTGTAGGCTAGCGTGCCCTCTCCGCACAGCAGAGCGAAAGGAGTCAACTTAAAGGTAACAGTCAGGCCGCTCAATTAAAGAGGAGGAATGTATGAAATATTTTAATAGAACGTCTTAACTTCGGCCTGTCATGATCCGTACGATATGTAGATTGAAGCTCAGCTGCGTACTTTGTCTTTCGCCAAGCGCTGGACATACGCGCATGTAGCTTGCTTCTATTCTTTTCTATAGCTTTCATGATTTTCAAAGCCCACTGTTCGGGATGACCTACCTGGACATAACCTAGCATCCCAGCAAAGGCATCATTGGACGCATACCTCCCATCAAGGAAACACTGGAGACCGTCCTTTCCAAGATAGGCTGAAGCCCCGTGGTGATTGCCCAGTCGCTTCGCCTCGAACCGCATCCGGCAGCGAGGTAAACTCTGTGAGCTATCGATGCGAATATCAAGCCTCAAACGTCGCCTCCCCCTTCGAAAGGCATGATGAATAGGAGGTTCCTCATGCACGCTGAACCACCGGGTCCAGCGTGGAGCGTTGGCATCATCAAGAATCTCTTCAACTGCTCGAACCAACTCTCCTGTTATATCCTCCTCCTCAGCGTGAGCAAACCCACTGGGGATGAGTGCCGCATAGCCTCGACCGAGAATCGCATGAACCCTTCGCAGGAATGCTTCTGTGTAATCTCGGCCGATCGTAGATGTTCCTGACAGTTGGTAGTAAGACTTAGGTCTCACTCCTCCCCCTCTCGTCCCATTGATTCCGCCACAATATCCATTGCGTCAACGCGTGCTTGCGTGCGAGTCCAGTGTAATCTTTGCATCGGCTTTAGAATGTAGATGCTGGCCCGATCGTATACGCGAAGATTGCGATCGAAATACACCCATTGGCTTCTCTGCTTTCGAATTCTCTCCCTGTACCTCTGGAGAACCGCCGCTTCCGAAGCGTCTGCCTTCATGACAGATGTCACATCACTTGATCCAGTGTTCTGAAGAACAGTAACCTTAACCATCCCTGAGAAATCGCTATAAATAGTCTGAACGATGTGTCGCCCAGCGCCTTCGTCCGAAATGTAAACGTCCAATTCTTCTTGGAGAGAACGCCCGTAAGCTTCCATCTCGGTTTCGCGTGGCCGACGCACGGCTTCCTTACCCAACTTTCCGTCGTTTAATGAGAACCTAACACGTACAAAATCCTGAATGAGTGTACGCTCATGGCGTCCTACAGTCATGGCGTCATAAACCATGCTATTGAGTTGTTCGATTGCGTGGCTATTGAGTACTGGCCCGATAGTTCGTGGCTTTTCAATGTCATCGTTTCCCCAAAGGTCCTGGTCCTTATAGGAATGACGTGTGGCGTCTGCAAGCACGTCGTGTTCAGCGGCCCACTGCTTCAGTTCACGTGTATTTAATTCAAGAAGGGGCGTCGGAACCATTCGGAGTGCCTTCAATGTGGATCTATCACGGTCCACTCCAAGCTCCGTCGAAAGGAAGAACTCGCAATAGAATGCTAAATCGGAGCTGAGATAGAGCGCTACCGCCTTTAGGAAGTTCTTGTCTTTGGTCGGACTCGCAATACCGATCTGACGTCCTGGCATAATGAAGAACACATCCGAATAAACAGCATAATTGCTCGCAGCGCTTACAACGACATGCGGTGGCTGGCAAACCGACATGGGCAGAGTTACCCGTCCTTTTCGACCGTAAGTCTCGACCTCATAAACTGGTTTTAGAGCTCGCCGAGGTAGTGCGAAGAAGTCCCGCATCCCTTCCAATTCTGACACATCTAGTTCTTTCGCATTCGATGGTAATGTTACACGTTCAAGTTCCTCATCAGCGTCTTTCTGTCGAAGCTGAAGACCTTCAGAGATTATCAACCGCTTCCTGTTCTCCAAATCACCAATTGTTCCTCGGTTCAAATCACGGGTTTTTATCAATGACCGAAGGAGTTTGGCATCAAGGCTAGACCCCCAGCTGGCAATTTTCCACTGAAGCCCATTTCCGTCCGCAACCCTTGATAATGGAACATCACGGATTTCACCGGCATTTAGGATTATGTTCCACGCTTCCTTACGCTTCTCGCCCAACACCGGCCTAATTGCTTCTTGGTTCGCAACAAGTGGCGAGAATACTCGAATTGTCTCACTCTCATCGATTCTTGCGTTGCCTCGAGGCCGGTAGAAAAAAGCTGCGGCTGGGGCCGTGAACCTTTTTGCGGATATAACCCATCGTAAGTTGGAGAAGTTGGCTACGGAGTGAACGGTCATTCTTTTAAGAAAGTTCTCACGAAACTTCCTTGCAGCTGTCTCGAAGAGGGTCATGGCTGGTAGAAACAAGGCGATTTCACCACTATCGCTAAGAAACTCGGACACTCGCCAGGCGAATGCCCTTGCTACTTGTCGATTCCCAACGGGCCGACGACCCTCTTCAAACTGCATCCAGTCAAGAACTAGCTTGTCTTCCTTACGAAGTTTTCCCTTTTTGAGTTGCTTCCATGGCGGATTGCCAACTAACCAGTCGGCCTTTTTCCGTTGAAATCTCTTTTGCCAACTACCAGCACTATCAAAAAAATTTCCACAGAGAATGTTGTCGCGGAGCGTTGGCAGCCTGGGCTTTGGGCCCGGACGTCCTTTCGTTTCCAAGTCAGGAGGATGAACATAATCTAGAAGAGTGAGGATGAGGCTTAGCCTAGTCACACTACAAGCATCTTCGTCAGTATCAAGCCCAATAAAATGCTCCTGTAACAAATCCTTCAGATGATCCGGGCTAGGACGATTTCCGGATGGTGGGAATTCCTTCTCAATAAGTCGCCTATATGCCTGAACAAGAAAAGCACCCGAACCACAAGCAGGGTCGAAAACCCGCATACCCTTCTGTAAGGGACGCCGGTCTTCGAGTTCAGACAGCATGAAGTTGACAACAGGAATGGGGGTATAGTAGGCACCCGCGGATCTTCCTCGGCTCTTTCCTCTGTCGCCATCTAAACTTTTTTCAGGCATGTGGAGAAATTGCTCGTAAACGACAGAAAGCACCTCGATAGGTATGTATGAAAAGTCGTACGCTTTAAAAGCAAGGTGAAGTTGCCAGTGATCATCACCGTGTGGCTTGTCACCATTAAATGTAGCTGCAACCCGTTGGATATGCTTGTCTCCTGGCGCATGGCGTCGACCAAAATCGATCGGGAATACTTCACCATTCAGCCAGTCGTCAAGCTTGGATATAAGTGATTGATAACCAATAACCGTTGCGTCTTTCCCGAAGACGGAACTGATATTAATTCGCCACCTTTCCATCTTTCGGTTAGAAAGGATATCTCTATCTCGCAAATAATGGAGGTATACATACTGTCCAATCAGGGCGTGTGACTCGCTTCGGTGTAGTTTTCCCTTCCCCTGAAGCCACGCGTCAAGTTTGCGTAGGTTATTGAGTAGGCCCCAGTTAACCCTATACTCGGGGCGAATGAGCGCTCCCCAGGATCGCCATGTATTCCCTGAATCAATGGCCTGCGCACTGAGGGTTTCAGTGATTCTACCGATGTCGGCGGCCTCGAACTCCCGCCGGATACCCCGAATGCTGCTATTTTCACTGACAGCTCCTGCGCGAGAAAAACCAGGGTACACGCGAACAAATTTCGGGCTGTTGACGATAAGAAATGGAACCGTGTCTTGGTTCCATATCAGCCGGTGCGCTTCTTTCGCGTCCGATTCCGACTTTACGTCACAAACGTAAACAACCGGAAACGTTGATCCCGGACCTCCCTTAAGGGCATAAACACCCCGAAGGTGGCACGGCTTCTTCGTAGCTCTACGAAAGAGATGACCATAATCCACGACTCGATCAAAATCACCCTTATCTCCGTTTAAATAGTTATCGGAGTCCAAGTAGCCTAGTTTTTTAAGAAGCGATGACAATGTCATCCGCGTTTACCCACTCCTAGCTTCCCGCGACCACGTTTTTCCTTGATGCACAGTCGGGTCATTTCGTCAGCTAGCGCTTTCTGTTGACTCCCGTCGGTCAATTCCTGACTCGATAGCCCAATCCATAGAGTGCTTATCCTACAAGGTATAGCTTTAGGCGTGTCATTTAAGGTCACATTAGAATCCTCAGAATAACTAGGTTCTGTCTGATAATTGCTCCGGGGGCCCCCAAGATGCCGTCCTGCGGTCCGTTTTTGCGTCCTCCAGGGCATTCGGTAGAATTATCAGACAAAGCCTAGGCCGACACTTCGCGCAAATAGTCTAAGCGTCCCCGCCCTCGGTCGTTAATGTGGTAGACGTTGACCACCCTAGGCCGAGTCACTTTCGGCTCAGCTCTAATT